>JADMIO011011060.1_pt1 | contig 104242 bp, 126 predicted proteins | sample 8958161 | NCBI WGS metagenome assembly JADMIO01 (sample SAMN16585339, study PRJNA669376) | soil metagenome | isolation source: Crop rotation soil | place: USA: Cullars Rotation, Alabama | collected 2011
CCGCGACTTCAAGTCACGTGAATTCCAAGCTTCGGATCCCACTGTGCTGGAAAGTGCGAATGCACCCGTGAACACCTGGAGACCGCTCCTCATGGTCAGTAGTTACTTGCATCCCTGTTGCCCCTCCTTCATCGAAGGAAGATCCGAGCGAAACAACGCACCTGGGCGCACGCCGAACGAACTCATAGCGACACATTGAGACACGCGCCAGTCGCGTTTTTGCACACAGACATAGCGAGGGACGGCAGCCCTTCCCGGTGACCGGTCTAGGAGAAAAAGGTCGGAAGAGATGCGGCCAGTGGAGAACCGCATGATGGTGAGGACTTGATGGACCGCGTCGGCTGGGGCTGCTCCTCGTGATTCGAAGTTGTAGCGGTTGTCTGCCATAGGAGTGGTCTACAATTTGGTGCCGTTGGCGTCGATGGAGGAGAACGGTGGCAGTGCTTCAGTGGGCCCAAGGCCCAAGGTTCTATTCGCCGGGTGACGAGAGTGCTTTCTTTGCATGGCTGGAGTCGATTGCTGGCGTCACCCGCGTTGAAGGCAGCGGAAGCACGCTTCGCATTCACTTTCGATCAAAGCGGTTGTCAAAGACGGCCCTTCGGGAACTCGCCGCCATCTACAAACGCTACGGTGCGAAAGCTAAGTCCCGTTCGAGGAAAACGGCGAGTTAGATCTTGCCGACGATTGCGGTCAGGATCGATTCGGCCAATGCTGAGAGAACCACGCCTCAAGCTTTGTAGCGAATGAAAGGGAACTGCTGGGACTGGAAGCGCCGAAATGCTCAGTCAGCTCGCGATCGAGGAACGCCGCGATCTCCTGAACCGATTTGCCACGTTCCAGACGGTGGAGTAAGGGCTCCAAGCTCCGCCCCCGCCCCCACTTGCAATTTGACTCACTGACCCAGTGGGGCTGCAAGCCAGATCGACCGATACGAACTATTGAAGATCTGTCAATCTCCAGCTCTATCCTAGGCATAGTCAAAACCCTTGGCAGCCGCTAAGCAAACTTCCCTCGAACTGCACAAGTACCTGCAAGCACTGACTGGACTGGCGAAACCAACCTTCCGTCCAGGCCAACGGGAGGCCATCGAGGCATTGGCTCTTTCGAGACAGCGCGTCGTACTCGTGCAACGTACCGGCTGGGGAAAGTCCGCGGTGTACTTCTTGACGACCCGTTTGCTGCGCGATCAAGGAACGGGACCCACTCTGATCCTGTCGCCGCTCCTTGCGCTGATGCGGAACCAACTCCAAGCGGCACTGCGCGTCGGGTTGCGGGCCCACTCGATTAACTCTACAAATTCTGGTGAGCATGAAGTCCTTCGCGGGAAATTGGAACGCGACGAGATCGATCTGTTGCTCCTTTCCCCAGAAAGACTCGCGAATCAGGAATTTATCAAGGATTGGCTTCCGTTGCTGATGGTCAATCCGGGTCTCTTAGTGATTGATGAAGTTCACTGCATCTCTGATTGGGGTCATGACTTCAGACCAGACTACAGACGCCTCAAAGAACTCGTCCGACGACTTCCACCCGATCTTCCCATCCTAGGATGTACAGCCACCGCAAATGATCGTGTCGTTGCGGATGTCGTCGAACAACTAGGGGCCCAACTTCTTACGCAGCGAGGTCCGTTAGATCGCCAGGGCCTCCATCTGGCTGTCCTCGATATCCCATCCCAAGCGGCCCGGCTCGCATGGCTTGTCAAGAACCTACCGAATCTTCCCGGATCGGGAATCGTGTACTGCTTGACCGTGGCTGACACGCGCAGTGTGGCCGATTTTCTGAACGAACACGGTATCAACGTGCTTTCGTACAACGGTGACGATTCCAACGACTGGCGAGTTCATGCCGAGGACCGCCTGCAACGCAACGAGGTGAAGGCATTGATTGCTACCTCGGCGTTGGGTATGGGATTCGACAAACCTGACGTGGGGTTCGTGATCCACTATCAAGCCCCAGGTACACCGATTACGTATTACCAGCAGGTTGGACGAGCGGGACGGGCACTGAAGGAATCCCTTGGGATCCTGCTTCGCGGTCAAGAGGATGAGCGGATTCAGGATTATTTCATCGATAGAGCGTTTCCATCGTCGTCGGTCGTTGAAGGGGTCCTTGCGGCGATCGGCGCGGCAACGGATCCTCCGCGAATCGGCGACATTGAAGCCACCGTGAATATTTCACGCGGGCGTCTTGAAACTGTTCTGAAGCAGCTTGAGGTTGACGGATATCTCTCAAGGAACGAGCGCAACGGGTATGTGCGAAGGCGCCGGAAATGGGTATACCCACAGAGCCGATTCGACGCCATCACCAAATTACGTCGGATGGAGCAGGCTCAAATGGTTCGATACGCCACGACTACTGAGTGTCGAATGCGTGTCATCAGAGAGCTACTCGACGATCCGGTCGAGGCGCCTTGCGGTGATTGCGATCGATGCGCCGGTCCAAGCTTGACCGCGGCGGTATCGAAAAGCGTGGTAGCCAAAGCGCGACGTTTTCTGCGCTCGCAGCCAATTGTTATTGAACCGCGCACAACTTGGCCGATGGGCCTCACCAGTGTTCGTGGACGAATCAACCGCGGTGAGCTCGTGGAACCCGGTAGAGCCGCCTGTCGATTGTATGACGAGGAGTTTGGCTCGATGCTTCGAGCGCACCTCGCAGCTGGTGAAGCCTTCGGTGAACCGCTCGTTGATCAACTTGTTCTTACGATTAAGAGATGGAATCCGTCTCCGACACCGCTCTGGGTTACCTTTGTTCCATCGCAGCGGCCGAGCGATCCGATCGGGCGTCTTGCCCAGATGGTGTCCAATAAAATCAGCCTTCCTTGTCATTCAGTCGTGAAGGTTGCGCACAAGCGTCCTCAGGGCGAGATGCACAACAGTCCTCAACAAGTGATCAACACGCTCGAAGCATTCAGAGTGGACGCTGTGCCTGACACCCGTCCCGTCCTCCTGATCGACGACATCGCTCGCTCTCGTTGGACATTGACCATCGTCGGTCGGGCGTTACGACGGGCCGGGGTGTCTCTCGTCCTTCCGCTCGTCTGTGGTGCAGAATTCGGCTAGCTTGGACGATTGCGAATGCCGGTGCCCGCCGGAACATGGGATGCGGCCCACATCGCCGCCGAAGCCTTGGCAATGCCGCGGATGGGCGAGGGGGGTTTTATAAACGTTCGAGCAATCAAGCTCATGGCTCGAGTGCTGCCGCTCACCACGAGCGGCAGGCTCTCAAGCTAACGGCTGCAAAAGTCGTCCAGCGCAGCCAGTTCCCGCTCGTTCAGCGGCCTATTGCGGTGCAGGGCTGCGTTGAGCGGATAGTAGGGCCACTCGACCCGCACCACCTCCCCGTTCGGCAGCACGTAATCCTTGGTGATCATGCTGCTCGTGGCATACCTCACCTCTTCGAGCGAGATCCTGAAGGCAGCAGCAAGTGTGGGAATGGGCGCACCAGCCCGAAACAGCCCTCGCGTCGTCGCGAGCACCCGGCACGTCGGCTCAGGCGCTTCGCTCGCGGGAGCCGTGCTCGGAGCATGATGCGTGACGGCGACGATCAGGCCGCAGAAGACGAAACCGGCGACAGTGGTCACACGCATTCAGACTCCCTCCAGATTGGCCAACAAACGAGTGATTCCGGGCCAGGATTCCTGCGATCAGGAAGGCCAATGATTCCGACCTAAATCATGAGTCGATTTCGGCGGGTTTTTGGGCCAGCCACCGCTGGAGCGTGGACCGGGGAACGCCTAGCCGTCGTGCAGCCTCACGCTCGGGCAAGCCAGCGACCGCCGCAAGCCGTTCTGGATCGATCCGCCGTCGGGGTCGGCCTAGTCTGACGCCTTGCGCCTTCGCTCGTGCCAGTCCTGCTCGGACGCGCTCCTGAATCCTCGCTCGCTCGAACTCCGCGAGCGCAGCCAAGATGTGAAGCTGCAATTTCCCGGCTGGCGTTGTGCAATCGATCCCTTCGCCAAGGCTGATGAACGCGATGCCAAGTGTTTGTAATTCCTCGATGAGCGTCACGAGGTGGCGGAGGTTGCGACCGAGGCGGTCCAGCCGCCAGCAGATCAGCACGTCGAAACGACGGCGCTTTGCATCACTGAGAAGCATGTCGAGGGCAGGCCGTCGGTCCTTCGAGCCGGACACACCCTTGTCCGTGTATTCGACAGCCGTCCAGCCTCTGGCCTCGACATACCGGCGCAGCTCCTGAAGCTGGTTCTCCGGCTCCTGGTCGAAGGTCGAGACGCGGGCGTAGATCGCGGCCTTCATCGACGGCCTCGCTTTCGCGGGGTCGGCGGCTGCGCTTGCTTCAGAACCGACACGGCCCGAGAAATGGCGCGCTCAAGCCGTGCCGCGTCATCGACCGAGGTTCGGGCGTTTCGATGCACCTCCGCCGCGAACCCAATCGCCACCTGCAAGGCGTTGGCGAGTTCCTCTACGACGTCCCGCCAGACGACGGCCTTGCGGTGGCTCATGGTTGCACCTCTTCTCCTGCGATGCTGGTCAGTCGTGCCGTCGGGACAGCTGCCCACAGCGTCAGCCACAGATGGGCGGCACGGTGAAACTCCTGATTCTCTGGATACAGCCGCTTCAGCACGCGGTTGTAGGGCACGATGCGCCGAGCGTTCAGTCGAGACCGATAGTTCCCACGTCCGTCGAGGTAGAGCCTTCGAGTGATCCAGTCTGAGAAGGCGGTCTGCAGCCACTGCGGGATCGCCTGCATGGCTACTTCTCCTCCCCGTCGATGATTCCGGCCTTCAGAATCTGATCAGCGGCTTTGAAGATGCGCTGGGCGCTGCGCTCGGGGATGGGCTCCGCTCCGCGTCGTGCGTTCCAAGCTTGGATGTAGCCGCGACAGTGATCGGCTCCGGGCAGGCCGAGCGCCTCCAGACAAACTAGGGCGACCGCCTCCGCCTCGACCTCGCGCAGGCTGCGCGGGGTCAGCTCGGAATCGCTCAGCCCGGCATCGGCCTCCGAGGTATGACCGAGCACGACGTGAGCGAGTTCATGGAACCGGGTCTTGGCTGGCAGCTCCGCGACGGGTGAGATAGCGATCGACCGTTCCCGAGCGTAGCCCTGACAGTTGCCGTCCATCAGTGAGAACGGCTCCTCGGTGATCCCCAAGGCATCAAGCGCACGCGCCTGATCCCAAGCGGGAATCGGCGCCGGTTGCATATCCTGGCCTTCGGTCTGGCTCAGGACGAACCAGTGAGGGCGGTAAACGAAGCGCGTAAACATCTCCGCCTGCTCGCTGTCGTTGTCCTGCTCGGCCTTGCGTTTGACCGTGACCGGCTGACAGAGCGTGATGGCCTTCTCGCCTTTGCGAACGTAACGCCCCTTCTCCTTCCAGCCCATGAACGTGGCGATCGGGCCGGGCGTGATCCCGCGTTCAGCGCACTGCACGAGCGCGAGGATCTGATTGCCGATGCTGTAGCCATGGAATGCGTGGTAAGCCTGCGACACGATGCCGGGGTCGCTGACAGCTCGTGCTAGTAGATCGGAGAACTGCGCCCGGAGGGTGGCGCTCATGGGAGCCTTTCTGCACGTCGGGTTGACGTGCTGCCGGGCGGCGAGGCTCCCGCTAGAATGTGGGCAGCCCGCTCGACCAGCCAAGTCCTGGTTGACGGGTTAGGGGCGTTCGCGTGCTACCAACACGCGGGCGTCCCGATCTTCTGACCTTCTGATGATCCAGCTAGCGCGGTTCTGGAGTCAAGCTATTTCTTCACAGGTTTAATATCTGGATATCTGCGAGCGTACGCGCGGATTGCATCGGCCAGGAGTTCAGACCGAGGACGTTCAAGGCCAGCTGACAGCCCGCGCAGGAGGCGATCCACGCTCGTGGGAATACTGGTGGATAACAGCACGGGCGGATCATCTATGTGGGCTGGTCGGCCTCGCTTGGTCGTCGCTTGCCTCGTCATCCCGCACATGGTAGCACATTAAAATACATGACCAAATATGACGGCATGGATGCTCGGTCGCTAGCGACCCCCGGGGTCCCCCTCTGGACCCGTATGGCACGTGGGTCCCATCCTGCCGTGCGCCCGCGAGATTTTTCACAGAACTGAGTTGACACACTGACTCAGTGGATCCTCGCCTATTAGAACGGCTTGGATGGCCCCAAGCCCCCATGGGCTTCTGTGCGGCGCCTGGAAGGGGCCACGATTCGACAGCTTTGACATGTTGACCCTGGTCTATGGACCGTTCTGTGGACCGTGGTCAGCATCGGCAGGTGCCGCCGCGTGCCGCCCCTCATCCCGCTCTTAGGAGGCTTGGGGAACATATTCGCCAGCTACGGACGGCCAAGGATTGGACTCAGGAGGACTTGGCGGGCGAGTGCGGGTTGGATCGTTCTTACATCAGTGGCCTTGAGGTCGGCCGACGGAACCCCACGTACCTCAACCTACTCAGAATTGCCAAGACATTTGGAATATCCCTTGCCGCTCTGCTCGATCTTCGCACGTCTCAGAATACCCGTTGACCGGGGTCTACGGAGATCATCGTTTCAGCACGATAGTTCTAGCGACACCGCCGTTGCGATATTGGCAAGTGTTGTGCGGCCCGAGAAGAGTCAACGGAAAAGACCCGCACAGCTCCCCACTCATTGGTGCCAGGGACAATCGACGTGTATCGCCTTCACTACCTGAACGCTTTATTGCGTGCCTGTTCGGCCGCCATGCTAGTTGTGTACCTGCCAGGATGTGGCGGTCCGGCTCCCCTGCCTCAGGAAGTTGTCGCGGCGTTCCCAAGCGAGGGTGGGACAATTCCAAAGGATTTGACGGATGTGATTGGCGGTGGCCATTGTACGGCCGCCCTCCAAGCCCATAGCCGGGACGATATGAAGAGCACTTGCTGGTGCAAAGGTGCTATAGCGGACGCAAGGTACATGTGGTTCACGTATTTCGACTACAAGTCTTCGAGGAAAGACCTCAATCTCGCAGGCGCATTTCGCGTCCTCGAAGACAGGGTTCACGAGCAATGTGGCGATGAACTCCGCAATGACGGCACGTGGTCTGACTCCGAAGGCGGGGCGATAGACGTTCACGAAGTCGTTGAGACACGTGGTTGGAGGTGGCCGGAGCCTCTGAGCAGATAGCCACGCCACCCTATACGCGAGCGACAAAGGGGCTGCCCGCCGGGGGCGTGTCGAAATCGATGGCAGCCTCGGCGGATCAGTGAGGCTCGTGATGAACGGTCCTCCTCTTGGAAGGCACCTCAATTGTTCGGCGGTAGTGCGCCACCTTGATTTCCAGTCCAGCAGAAGATCGGGCCGGTGGGCCCCTTTGTAATCGTTATCCCAGACACATCTTCGAGCAGGGAATGTATTGCATTCTTTCCCACGACCTGACCGCTGTCGCCGTTATAGTGCCTTTTCAATTCAGACGCATCAAATGCCTGGCCTGGCCTCTTCCTAAGTGTTTCGGTAAGTCCAACCGTGTGTGCGGCTTTTGAGAGACGCCGTCCTCTGGCTAGCATGAAAACTCCTTCTGTTTCTGCCCTCGGCGGCTTCGAGCAGCCGTTCCCACTCATACCCCTTCAATGGCGGGAAGTGTAGCCGTCGATTCAACCCTGGGACAATCCCCCTCTCGCAATGGCCGACTTTCGCCCCCGATTCGTTGATCTGGGTAGATGGCTCTGACACCTGGGACTGACCCGCCCCGCGAATTTAGTACGGCGAAATAGTCACGAAGCGATCTGCGATCTCGGTTTCCGATCGGTCTTTCCGAACTGCAGTCGACTCACGTGCGTCACGTGAGTCGACCCACAGAGCGCCCACCGCAGCCGGCGTTCGATCCTGCAAGGCGCTGTGCGGGCGGACGTGATTGTAGTCGTCGCGCCAGGCGTCCAGGACTCGTTGCGCTTCGACCGTTGATCCAAAGACGTGGGCGTTCAAGCATTCGTCGCGCAGTCGGCCATTGAAGCTCTCGATGAAGGCGTTCTCCACCGGCTTGCCCGGGCGAATAAACTCGAGCCGGACGTCGTGCGCGTAGGCCCACGCGTCCATCGCGCGGCTGACGAATTCGCCGCCGTTGTCGACGGTGATCGCCGTCGGCGCCCCTCGGCGTTGGACGATCGGCGTGAGGGCCGCCGCCACCTTCACGCCGGTGAGCGAGCGATCGGCGACGAGCGCCAACGACTCCCGCGTGTAGACGTCGAGCACGGTCAGCGTGCGAAACCATCGGCCGTCGACGGTCCGTGCGCTGACGAAGTCCATCGACCACCGCTCGTTCGGTCGTGTTGGCGCCGGCAACGGTACCCGAGCCCGACTCGCCAGCTTCTTCCGCGGTTTCGTGCGCACCGTCAGCCCTTCGTCGCCGTACAGCCGATAAATCCGTTTCGCATTCACGCGCCAGCCTTCGCGCCGCAAGAGGACCGTCAGTCGTCGGTAGCCGAAGCGCACGCGCACCGCCGCCAGCTCGCGGAGCCGCTGGCGCAGCGCGTCCTGATGATCGCGGACCGATTGGTACCGCAACGTACCGAGTCGCACGGGAATGAGCCTCGCCGCCCGGCGCTGACTCAGACGATACGTCGTCTGCGCCCAGTCCGCCAGCGTGCAACGCGCGCGAGGCTTCACAGCTTTTTTCGGACGATCTCCTGGAGGATGTGCCGATCGAGCGTTAAGTCGGCCACGACCTGTTTCAGCTTGCTGTTTTCGTGGCGGAGCGACCGGAGCTCGCGCAGCTCCGACAGACCGAGGCCCGCGAACTGCTTCTTCCAGCGGTAGAACGTCTGCTCGCTGACGCCGAGTCGGCGACAGACCTCGGTGACCTTTTCGCCGCCCTCGACCTGGTGCAGGGCGTGGATGATTTCTTCGTTCGTGCGACCTTTCCGCGGCATCGTCTGCGTCTCCCTGGCCGGTTTCACCGGCCTCTTAGGAAATCACAGATCGCTCGTTTTTCACCTTTCGCGTGTACCGATTTTCGGGTTTTGGGTCAGGACAATCATTTGTTTCCGAGCCATTATTCTGACGTCAAGGCACGCCACCCGCTGATTCGAGCGACTCGAGACTATTGGGCCGCCGTTCGCCGACATGAAGTCAAGTACGGAGAGAACAGGCTGCCCTACTTGAACATCCGCGTCTCCAGTGCTTCTACCATCGGTGCTCTACGTCTCATGCACGTGCTGTTGACAGCGCTCGACACCGGGGATTCAAGACGTCTTCGCTAACCGTCACAGCATTGACAGGATCGCGTTCGAATGCAATGAGCGGGTGCCGCTCCTCACCAGACGGTGCGATCTTAGGCAGAGCAGGTCGGTCACCGCACTCGATGACGCCAGCCTGTCCCTCCTTGAGAGGCGGAAGAGGGGACTGTCGGACTTTGTGTCCATGCTCTTTCTTGGGCCAGTACCCACGTGGGGACACTGGAATGCCATGACGCAGACAGGTCCTTATCAGACCAACGCTTGATAGACCGAACGTCTTGCAGAGTCGATCGATCGGTTCGGTCCAGACACGCTGATACAACTCGTCGCGCGTGAGAGTGAATGGCATGGCGACGATCGCAAATCTCAAAATCAGCTGCAAGGGTGAGGAGTTGATGATGATTCGCTGGGCCCTGTTAGGTGAGGCGGTGGAGCCAGGCCAATTGGGGCAACCCCAGATCCATAAGGCTACGAAGATCTTCGTTGACTTACGAATAATATCGTAGGTAGACTCCGCGCATGGTCAAGCCTTTCGTCCCCAAACCCACCGAAGCCGAGCTAGCAATTCTGCGTGTCCTGTGGACCGAGGGACCCTCCACCGTTCGTCAGGTGCATGACGTGGTCACTCGCGATCGACCGCTCGCGTATACGACGACCCTCAAGCTCCTTCAGATCATGACGGACAAGGGCTTGACGAGACGCGAAGCTCAAGGCCAGCAACACCTCTATCGCGCCCGCTATACGGAGAACGCCACCCAGCGGCGATTGGTAGGGGACCTGCTCGAAAGAGCCTTCGGTGGATCGACCACGCAGTTTGTGATGCAACTGCTCGCGACGAAACGTGCATCACCCGAAGAACTCAAGGAAATTCGCCGGTTGCTCGCCAGTTACAAGGATTCGCAGGAGCACGACCATGACTGACGCCCTGATGCAGAGCATCGGCCTTCGCGCCCTCGGATGGGCGCTGGTGCAATTCGTGTGGCAAGGCACAATTATCGCTGCAACGACCGGCGTGAGTCTTCGGGTCTTTAAGCGAGGAACGGCCAGGCTGCGATACGGAATTGCGTGCTGTGGCCTCTTGATCATGTCAGCGGCGCCCTTGGCGACAACGATAAGTCGCGCAGGCGACCTACGCGCGGCAGCCATTCCTCAAGAACTATCCAGAGCGAGCTCCGCCGGTGAATCGATGCCAGTCGTGATCGACAGAGCGAGTCAGGGTGCGGCGGGTTCGCCCTTGAACGGCCGCCCGTCCGGCTCACTACGCCAGCGGCTTGACGCCTGGTCCGTCATCATTGTTCTGTTGTGGCTCTGTGGCGTCGTCGTTCTCTCGTGTCGGTTGATGGCCAGTTGGTTCATGGTTCAACGGCTGAAGCATGCATCGCTTACGCCGGTGCCGGAGACCTTGCGTGCCCGGGTCGAATTCATTGCCGGCACATTAGCCATCGGACGCTCGGTGAGGGTCCTCGAATCAGCCCTCGCCAACGTGCCGATGGTCATCGGCGCGCTCAAGCCGGTGCTGCTACTACCCGTCAGTGCCTGCTCCGGGTTGTCGCTGTCGCAACTCGACACAGTGATCGCCCATGAACTAGCTCACATTCGTCGACACGACTACCTGGTCAACATCCTTCAGTCCAGCGTCGAGACACTGCTGTTCTATCACCCCGCTATCTGGTGGCTGTCGCGCCAGATTCGAGTCGAACGTGAACACTGTTGTGATGATGTCGCCCTCACCTTTTGTGACGATCCGCTCGTCTACATGAGTGCGCTCGCTGACCTCGAGGAGCTGCGCGCGGGCGAGTTCGCGCTTGGAATGGAAGCGGCCGGTGGCTCCCTCGTGAACCGCATGCGTCGTCTCATGGGCACGTCGACCGTTCGAGCGAAGCACTCGTCGACGTGGATGGTGACGGCGGCTGTTGTGACGATGCTTTCGCTTGTTCTGATAAGCGATAGCGTCGGCGCACACAAGCAGCTGGGTTTAGTTGATGTGGGCTCGATCCGAGGAAGTGTGACGTTGGTTGATGGTCCAGCCGGCGAATTGGGGAGGCTGACCCGAACTCCTTCTTCCCATCCCATGCCCGACGCAGTCGTCGCTGAACTGACGGGTCGCGTTATCGATCAATGGAACCGACCCATTCCGAGCTCTCTAGTTGTCGCTTTCCCCGAAGACGGATCGAAATGGCGTGACGCTCGTCTGCTGCACCGGGCGGTAGCGAATCAAGAGGGCTTCTATCGCATTCAAGGAATGGTTAAAGGACACTACCGTCTGGCCGCCTTGACATCACTTCCGGTGAGCAGCTGGCCGAAGCTGGATCTGTTGGATCGACTTCGCCCGCTTTCGACGAGTATTGAAGTTCAGGATGATCAGCCCCGACAAGTGTCATTGGTCCAGGCTCCGGCTCCAGATCTCTCCGCCGTTGGACAACACTTATCGTTCGATGTGGCCTCGATCAAGCAGAGCATCTCCTCACCGACGCTCATGAGATTGCAGATTCAACCGGGTGGCCGACTGGCGATCACTAACGCGCCTGTACGCGCCATGATTCGCAATGCCTATCGGCTGCAGGACTCTCAAATCGTCGATGGGCCAGAATGGTTGTCATCAACACGCTTCGACATCGTGGCCAAGGCAGAGGGCAATCCAACAGCCGAGCAGATGGTCGTGATGCTGCAGACGCTGCTGGCCGAACGCTTCAGGCTAGTGGTACATCGCGAAACCCGGCAGCTGCCGATCTACGCCTTGGTCATGGCCAGAAGTGATGGCAGGTTGGGTTCTGATATTCGTCGCGGAGCTTACAACTGTGCGGCTGAGAGGAGTGGTCCGCCGCCTGCAAATCCGACCGCCCCCGATGGCTCGTTCAACTGCGGATTCAGGGTGGCCCCTGGCAAAATGTCCGGTCGTGGTGCCTCCATGTCAGCCCTGGCCGCAAGCCTGTCGAATTGGGTCGGTCGCATTGTGATCGATCGGACTGGACTCAGCGGAGATTTTGATTTGGATATGACGTGGACTCCAGATCAAATGCCACAGGGAATTCCGCCGGGCGCGGGACCGTTTCCACCAATTGATCCCAATGGCCCGGCGATCTTTACCGCCATTCAGGAACAGCTTGGCCTCAAGCTGGAGTCCACGCGCGGCCCTGTCGATGTGCTCGTCATCGATCACGTCGAGCATCCGACCGAGGACTGATGTCAGAAGAGCATCGCGTGAGCGCGTCGGATACTGTGACGCCCGAGTCGTATGCTGCGGCGCCGGTGAAGTACGGAAGCCTTCAAGTCGTCGATCTTGCGGCAGAAGGAGCGGCGGTGTCCGAGGCATACCGCAACCTTGTCATTTGTCAGGTGAACAAGAGCTGCCTCCGGTTAGCGGTGTTCGACGACGTGTTTCGATGGCACCATCATCCGGCGTCCGACGAGCTATTCCTGGTCGTCGAAGGAGTCCTGGTCATCGAGTTGGCAGAGGGTAAGGAGTTACGTCTCGGCCCCTGGCAGGCAGTGACCATACCGGCCGGGACCATCCACCGGACGCGAGCGATTGGTCGAACGGTGAACCTCTGCTTTGAGGAGCTGGCTGCGGACACCGTGTTCGTGGAAGGGCCGACTCGCTGAGAGGCGGCATGATGAACGGAGTCAGCGGCCCAAGCGCTCACGCGAACGGCGAACAGCTTCGGCGCTGAAGACTTGGGGGTGCCGGAGGACCACGGCCTCGAATGCCTTGTCCTGCATTCCCATCTTCACAAGGGCGTCGTATCCCATCGAGTCCGCGCTGCGCTTCACGACTTGCTCGACGGCGTCGATAATTCCTCGGCGCTCGATCATTTGCCACGTTCGTGAGGCTCGAAACTTCTTCCCGCGCAGCACCGTTTGTGCGCGCTCGTAAGCGTAAACGGCCTCTAGTGCCTCGCGTTCGGCCTCTGTTTCAGCGTCGTGTGCAGCCGCCCGGAGTTCGACAGCTCTGCGTCTTGCGGCCATCGCCAGCTCAGGCTTCCCGCGCTCCTCTACGTTGATCGCGAATTGCTCGCAAGCCTCTGGCGTCTTGAGCCTGCCGACCGGATCGTCCTCCATAGCTTCGCTCCGGCTGAATCCTAACGCTTTCTATGCCTCTTCTCGCATCGGCGCGGGACGGTAGTCACCAGCGCTTCCACGGTGTGAAGCGCACGCGATGCCTATGCCTTCGCCGTCCAGTAGTCGAGGTGTCGGGCGCGAGCGGCGGGGTCGCGGTACTTCACGAGATATCTGACACCCAGACCGGCCATCACAATGCCAGACGCGGCACCGAGGCCGTTACCAAGCGAGTAGTTCGCGATGGAGACGCCGCCAAGCGCGATGAAGAGGATGCCACTGGCGCGAGGGTGCCTCGGGTAGGCGAGGCCCGCCGCGAGGAGCAGGACGAACCAGAGCGCGCCGGTTAGCATAGGGCGGATTATAGTGCTCGCCGTGGTGACACTGGTGACGGGCCTCTGTCCCCTTCTTACATAGAAAAAGGGAAAACACCCTGCTTTTTCCTTTTTCCGGCGAAGGGAGGGATAGAGGGTGTCACCACCGTCACCATGGGCAGGTAAGGTCTATGGCCCTTCTATCTCGTTCCCACCGCCTGGCGTGAGGAAGCGTCTAGATCCAGCCGGGCACTCTCGAAATCCACCACGGACGTCACGGTGCGGTTACAGCGGCGACGTGCGGCAGCGTGAGGCAAGCAGGCCAGTCGCCGTGCTGAGATCAAGATCGGCCACCAGCAGGCCCTCCTGCCCGTAAGGTTGATAGCACTGGAGCGTGCCGTCTGGACGAGCGACCGCTGAGGTCGTGGCGGAGCCCTCAGCCGCGCAGATCACCGACGCGAAGTAGCAAGTGTTCTCCGCCGCGCGGCACAGCATGGCCTTCTCGTGAAACGTGTTGGCGGGATCAGCGAAGGTGCGTGGGCGATAGCTCCCCGGTTCGGCCACGTCAGCATGGGGGTGAAAGACTACCTGCGCGCCTCGACGCACGGCCCACCGTACCGTTTCGGGATAACGAAAGCCTTCGTGACAGATCGCCACGCCGAAGGTCATCGGCCCCGCAGTGAAGACGCGCCGTTTTGTCCCATATGCCGGATAGTTGACCTCCTCCGACGGGTCGAGTTGGCCTTTGTCCTGCCAGCCCTGCACCGTGCCATCAGGATTGAATACGCAGACGGCGATCTGCAAGCCGCGTTCGGTTATACGCTCGGTGCATAAGATGGCGGTGATGTGAGCCTGGCGAGCCGCATCCCCCACGGTCGCCCACGCTCGTTCGAGGAACGCTGGATCTGGCGGTAGCGCTGGCTTCCCCGGCCACCTATAACCAGGAATGAAGCACTCGGGAAAGCAGATGACCATCGCGCCTCGGCGACCCGCGTCGGCGACCGCCGAGGTCGCCAAGAGGACGGACTCGTCCGGCGTCTTGGGCGCACGAAGGTTGGCGAGGGCGACGCGGATGGTGCTGGCGATCACGAGGATTTACATAGCTTATGTCTATCGTATCCAGGGATCTTCTATTTTGTTACCTATCGCGTGACATAACGCCAGAAGAGAAAAGAGAACAGCGCTGCATAGACACCCTGGACAGCTCGGAAATTAGGTGGGCTTCACCTGCGACATGAGCGCCAACAGGTGACCGTCGAGATCTTTTCAAAGAATGCCATCCACTCTTCGACGCCAGAATCATGGCGATGGATCATGTGCGGTGCGCCGCGAAAGGTGACGCCGCGCTCCGTCAAGTCGCGGTAGTTGGCGTTAATGTCGGCGGTCCTGAAGTACAGGATGGAGTTGCCCGCATCGTCTTCTCCCTGACGGCTCGTCAGAAACAGGCGGGTCCCGCCGCAGTCGAAGAAGGCCAAGTCGCCGTAGGTAAACAGGTGGGGGAGACCGAGCACGTCCTTGTACCATGCGACCGCTTGAGGAATGTCGCGAACCTGACGAGAAATCTGGCCGATCGGCCCTAAGGTCGGTTGAAGAGTCGTCATGGGGCCTCGCCTTCGGAGAGGACTGTCACTTGCGACACCCGGCCAGTGCTTGAGTTCCACCCGCGTCTTCAGAGCCAATTTCCCCAATGCATTCTCAACATGAAATTTCACCGCATCGAGGCTGACATGGAGGCGGCGACTGATCTCCCGGTTACTCATGCCATGCCGAATGGCGTTAACCACGCGCCATTCAGAGGGCGTGAGGACATCAGGATGGGGAGGTCGGCCACGGCGCCGCTGGACGGAACGCATCATGGAGATAGTAGGCGATGAGTAGGGGAATTTCCCTCCCCCCTACAGAAGTCGGGACGTGCTACGGTTGGCTCCACATGGCCCGACCGCGACCCCTGCGCGAGTGGGATGCGTCCGACGATGCCGTACGCTTAGAAGGCTGTCTCGCTCGGCTCCTTCCGTTTCTCCATCGGAGTGACGTCGCCCTCACAGGCGGTGTCGCAATCGCTCTCCACTTGGCCGAGTCAGGGTGCGCCCTGGCGGACCTCGACTTCGTGGCCAGAAACCCCTCCGCTATATCCCCCGACGTGACGAGCGACTTCTTGGTCTCCCACTTCCATCTGCCGCAACCCGGCTATCCGAAGTTCATGTTGCAACTGGTTGATCCGATCCACCGTCTCAAGGTGGATTTCTTTTCTGATCTCGTCGGGTCAATCGCGCGAGCAGGGGAACACGCGCTCGGTGCATTCGCCATCAAGCTTCTTGCCACTGAGGACATCTTCGAGCACCAACTCGGCATGGTGCGGAAGGCCTCGGTCGAGGCGCCTATTGAAAGGAAGTACTACGAGCACGCGCAACTACTTGGTCGTTTGTGCGGACGGCCTGTGCCGGAGCTTCCGGCGAATGCGCTGTGCGAACGCACACAGGTGTGCGATGTCAACTACCGGTGCGAGCGTTGTGCTGTGTGAGCAGCCTGCATTTCCATTGGCGCCGAAGCAGCAGATCCTCGACATCTTCGGCTACATCTGATCAGGCGTCTTGAGGCCCGGGGATAGATTACTCAATAGTTGGAACCTGTCATTGCGACAAAGCGCGCACGTCGTTCACGGCAGATCGGATGGCGTCGATTACCACTTGCGGCTGCTCCAGTGGAACGTTGTGGCCGCTCCGTTCTGCCACGATGAAATGCCCCTTTGGCGAGCGGCGCGCCAGTTCCTCTTGCATCGCCAAGCGATACTTGCGGATTTGTGCGAGCTGCGTCTCTGACGCGCCTGCGACGTTCTCCCTTCCTGCTGCCAACACATATAGCGGGACGTCGCGCTGCCAGTGGTCCGCGCGCAACTGATCCACGGTCGCAGACGTATCCATCCACTCCCCGGAGCTGATGGGACGGTCCAGTTGAAACTCGTATTCGTTCGTCGAATCCACAAGCACCAAGCCAGCAACGAAATCGGGATGGTCCTGGGCGAACAATCGAATGATGGCGCCGCCAATCGAATGGCCGACCAGCACGAACGGTCCCACCATGTTCGACGCACGGATGAGAGCGTATAGATCGGCGGCTGCGTCCCGGCCAGTCCTCGGTTTCGTCGGTGGCTGATCGCTCGTCCTCACGCCCGCCCTGTCGTACGCACAGACCCGTGTATCCTTTGCGATCGTCGGCACGACTGCATCCCACGTTGTCGCACTGGTGTTCAGGCCGTGCTCAAGCACCACAGTTGGCGACCCGGTTCCGCTGCAAACGAGGTGAAGCCGCCGCCCGCCGATGTCTACGAGCCCGTCGAACGGTGCGGGCGCTTGAACCTGGGCGGACAGACCCAGGGTGGCAGTCAAGATCAGCGAGGCTATTTTCACAGTCACTCTCATCGGCCGCAGATCGGCCGGACTTCCTGTCGATGTTCCCTGCCACTCGCCCGCATCGCGGTTGTGTGGAGTTCAATACAGCAGCAGCATCGTTCCGTCTGGCAACACGATGGTCTTTACCCATGCCTTGTGGTCGCCGTTCTTTGCCACATAGACATTCGCGTGTATCAAAGTGCCCACCTTGACAGTATCCTGCTCCATCTTTCTGCCCTTCAAGATCGAAGGAGCGCGAGTTTCAAGGACCCAACTCGCAGCATTGCTGGTGCCGCCATTCTCGGCAAGATGAACCAGCACATGAGGAGGGCGCCAATCAATTTCGGTGACAGTCCCAACGACACTCGTCACCGCCGACATATCGTATTCGGTCGTGAGTGTGTGATGCGCCAACAGTGGCGATCCGGCCGCAACGACTACAAACGCTGCTAACCAAACGACAAGCCATTTCCGCATTGTTCTCTCCATCGCCCGATTATGGATGCCAACTCCAACCGTCACTCGGTCGCTTGACGGCGCTCACTTGCTGCAACTCGCGCAACTTCGGATCGTGACTTGGCGCAGCCGTGATGATCAGATCGTCGCCGACCTTGAACGTCGCCTGGGTGACGCCCATCAAGCTCAAAGTCCCAACCGGCCATTGCCATGTGACGTGGTAGATCGTGGCATCAGGCATGCGGATGGTCATCACGACATGGGGATTCGCCCACACGATCGACGTGACGGTGCCTTCAATGGTGACGGGGTGCTGAAGATCGAAGCCACCAGGACCGTGGTGGGCGAAGATAGGCCCGGCCGACATGAATAGAACGGCGACTACCGCGATGGCCCTGGGCCTCATGGAAGCCTCCTGACGAAGCAGGATACGCTTAGAAAGCTCCCGGGAACCCTGAAGTTTTCGTCAGTTACCGCGTCATCAACACTTCTTCGAGGGTGCTAACCTGCACTTCAAGCCGCCGCAAGAGTCGGTTTCGAGGTCTGTTAGGCTTTGGGGAGCGTGCCACCTACCTTGAAGCGACTGGTCGTCCGCATACTCCTAACCGTCGTCCTCCTGGCCGTCCCGTGCTGGTGCTTCGCAACCGACCCGTTTGAGATTCGAATCGTAGACGAGGAAGGCCGGGGCGTTGCTGATGTCCGCGTGGCCGACGATACGGATTCGGTGCAGTTCACGAACGCAGTCGGACAAGTCTGGTTCAATCCCGCCCGATTTGGCTCGACCGTGCATCTCTCGATCGATCGGCCCGGCTACTGGTTCCCCGGAGGCGGATTGACGATTCGCGTGCGGCGGGGAGGGTACACGGAGCTGACCATTCTGCGACAAGCGAGTGTTAGCCCGCACCAATAGTCGGAACCTCATCGACCGATCTGAAGACCGGCAGGCCACGCTGGACAAATGTTGCCACCTCTTTTTCCGCTCCGTCTGAGGCACCGCCGGTCCTGAGCACCGCATCGCACCGCTCAGTGAGCTGGAGCGATAGCGGCATCATGATGGCGTCGTACGATTCGGGGCCAGCGGCCTGGATGATAGGCCACGCCAGGTTCACACCGACAACGGGCGCATGACCCTTGCGAAAGATGGCGTACGCCGCATGATTGAGGGCCGCGAGGTTTGCGGCCATAACGGTCGGTTCGGATGTCCCTGCACGGTATGGCCCGGCCACCATGATCCACATGCGCTCGGCTCCCATGTCGCTACGGAAGTCTATCAACTCACAGATGTACATGACGGCTGGCCCCGGCGTGATGGCGAGGATGAAGGCGGCGATGAGGAAGAGGGGCAGGGTGTTCACCGAATCTCCCCTGAGGCGGCATGCAGGCCATAGAAGTGCGACACCTCCATGTCCTCGGCGATGTCTAACCCATGACTACCGCACTTCTGCATCTCGTCATAGTGTCCACCGTGGTCGGGCGCCACGATTAGGGCGTGAGGATGAAGGCTCCACGCATGATGAGCGGCCCCTGCAAGCAGCTCGGCACTTGTGACGTGATTCTGAAATGCACGGAGGCATTCGTCGGAGAATGGCGCCGTCCGGTGGAGTTGATCGTCGTATTCCTGATGGTAGACGACCACCAGATCGTGACGATTCTGCTCGAAAAGTTCTAACGCTTGCTCGGTGGCCTCCTGGTCATAGGGCGTCGGAAAGTAGTCGATCGGGCGATTACGGTACATGAGGGCGATGCTGGAGTTCTCGACGGCGACGATGGCGATCCGCTTGCCTGCCCGGATTTGGGCGTCAAAGAGCGTGTCGCACGTCAGAATGGGGCGTTCCGGCTTGCGAATCGGATGACGCCCTGGCGACGTGCCCGTGAAAATCGACGTAAAGCAGACCGGCGTCATCGACGGAACGACCGAGCGGACCTGAATCCGTTGTGGATAGTGAGCACAGACGCGAGCCAGAGCCTCGGGAAAGCGGTTCCATAGATGGTCGCCGAGCGCGTCAGGGCAATACACGAGACAGCGGTCGATGGCCGCATTCTGGAGAGTCCCGCGATGCGTGTAGGCAATCGACGCAAGAATCGGCTCGTCTGAAAGAGTTGGCGGAGCCACGCCAAATAAGCTCGCGACCGTGGGTGTCAGGGAAGCGATCGAGGGTCTCATCAAAGTTCGCGCCGAGGCTCGATAGTTTACGACGAACTTCCAGCACGGCTGGCTGTGAGGAACATTGCCAACGCGTTCATGTGGTTCTCGCCACGGCGCGTTCGAACAGCGCGCGCATCTCCAGTGCAGACTTCGGCGTCAGCATACTCGTCACAAAATCCTCCGGCTCAGGATACTTAGTGGCTCGAACACACTCGGCGGCGGCGTGTAAGTCGTAGTTGGTGTGCCGGAACTGGATGTCCGGGCCAAGCAGCAGCCAATCGGCGCCGGGCTCGCCAAATGGCATCCCGACGCTCCCGGCATTCACTATGCGAAGTTGGTCGGCTGTTCGCTGAAACTGCATGTGCGTATGGCCGCACACCACTGCGGTAGCATCGACGCCTTCGAACATGGGAGCAACGAATAGCTCGGATGTTATCTCAGTGAACAGCTCGTTCTCATGGCGGGGAGTCGCATGGCAGAAGAGGACGCGGGAAAGTCCCGCGATTTCCGTCGAGATCGTCTTCGGCCAGTGCGAGATGACGGCTTGCTCTTGAGCGAGCTGCTCGGCGGACCAGCGAATCACCGACCGATACGCCTCTGGCACGTCCACAGGCACCTGCCCGGCGAGTACTTGAAGCACGGCGACTTCGCCATTGCCGTAGATGAATTGAACTGGCACGTCGACGGTAAGGAGGCGTTCGAGGGTCTCTCGTGGCATCGGCCCTGGCACCACATCGCCGCCGATGATGATCTGATCGACGCCCACCGTTCGAACCTCGGCGAGCACCGCTTCCAGCGCGGGCAGGTTGCCGTGAATGTCGTAGAGTGCGGCTACTCGCATTCGCGAACCCATGCGTAGATGACGGCATCGCGAGGAACTCTTGGCGCCAGGTTTGGCCGGACTCGCCAGCGCCGCAGCACGCCCTCACGGGACATCCCGAGCTTCTCCAGTACCCGCATTGACGCGACGTTCTCGATGTCGCAATTTGCCCAAACTCGAAACACATCCTGTTGAGCGACTACCCACTCGAAAACAGCCTTCGCCGCTTCTGTTGCGTATCCCTTACCCCATTGGTTCTTCGCCAGGACGTAGCCGAGTTCGACTGCATGCTCCTGCGGATGGCAGGCAATACTGCCAATAGCTACGTCGCTCGGCTTTTCTGTAATCACCCACGAGTACTCCTCACCATTGACCCATCGGGCAGCAGTGCGTTCGACGTGATAGATGGCGTCCTGCAACGTGGCGTGCGGAGTCCAACCCATGTAGCGGTTGACCGCTGGATCGCGACTGTTCTCGTACTTCGCGGGCCCGTCCTCGGGTTTTGGACGCCGCAAAATGAGCCTCTTCGTTACGATGCGCTCAGGCGGGGCGTCCATGATCGACCTCAAGGCGAGAGGCTAACACGGGCAGGCGTAGGCGGGCTCGCCGTCTAATTGGGCCGATGCGGTGTCTAAACCCAAGAGATTGGAGCACTGATGCCACGTATGCTGATGACCAGCCTGTTGCTGTTAGCGTTTTGGACGCCAGCCGTCGCCCAAACAACTGATGGCGGCTTCGCCGAGGCGCTCTCGCCGTCGATGGCGGCGGTCGCCAAGGCCATGCACGCTACCATTCGGCGAAACCTCATTGAGGCCGCGCAAGCGATGCCCGCTGAGGAGTACTCGTTCAAGCCGACGCCGCAGGTGCGGAGCTTCGGCCAACTGATAGGGCATGTTGTGGACGCGAACTACTTCTTCTGCTCGCAGGCGAAGGGCGAGAAGACGCCCTCAAATGTAGACCACGAGAAGACGACTGAAAAGGCCGCGTTGGTGAAGGCGCTGAATGAGTCGCTCGCGTACTGTGACGCGATCTATACGGCTACGACCGACGCCACGTTCACCTTGCCGGTGAAGATGCCAGGGACAACGCCAAGCACGCAGACGCCGACCACGCGCGGCGCGGTGCTCATGTTCAACACCACCCACAACAACGAGCACTACGGGAACATCGTGGTGTACATGCGCCTGAAGGGGCATGTGCCGCCGTCTACCGCGCGAGCGCAGGCTCGCTGACGTCAACAGGCAGGTGATATGCGACAAGTCGTGGCCACTCTCGCCACCGTGACTGTTCTAACCGTCGCGCCAAGCGGCTACCAGCGGCCTCAGCCAAGACTAGCGGTTCCAGTTGAGCCGGTTACCGCGATTGTTGATGCCTTTCGCATGCATGCTGTTGTCGCCTTGAGCGAAGGGACGCATGGCAATGACCAGGGGAGGGCGTTTCTCCTATCCCTGATTCGTGATCCCCGATTCGTAGCCCGCGTGAATGACATCGTGCTCGAAGGTCCGAATGGGCGCTTCCAAAGCGTCATGGACCGCTACGTTCGCGGCGATGACGTGCCCATCGACTCGCTGCGGCAGGTGTGGGACGAGACGACGCAAGTCCAGGCTGGTGGTCCCATCTGGACGGGGGAGGTACCAGAGGTCTATCGGGCCGTTCGGACCCTCAACGCTTCTCTTCGGCCCGACCGCCAACTTCGGATCTTGCTCGGCGATCCGCCGATCGATTGGGACCAGATCCACACGAAAGAGGATCACGCGAAATGGATCGCGCAGCGGGATTCCTTTCCCGCCCAACTCATTCAGCGAGAAGTGTTGGCGCGGCATAGGCGGGCACTGGTCGTCTTCGGCAACATGCACTTCCAGCGAAGGAATTTGCTTGCCAACTACGAGACGGACGGGTACGCGGCCACAGTCGTCAGCTTGCTGGAGAAATCTGGCACGAAGGTATTTTCAATTTGGACGGCCACCGATGCTGAACTCGCGGACCTTCAATCGAGCGTGGCGACGTGGCCCGGGCCGAGTCTGGCGCTCGTTCGAGGGACCGTTCTTGGCGCTGCCGACTTCACGAAATACTATCCGTTCGCTGCACCCCGCTTTGATCTTCGCGCGGGAAATGGCGCGTTAGTGCCACGGGAACAATGGCGCGCGTTGTCGATGGAAGATCAAGTCGATGCGGTGTTGTATCTCGGGCCGCGCGCCTCGATCACGGTGTCGCCAGTCGTTCCCTCACAGGAAGTGTGTGCCGACCCCAGGTTTCTGAAGCGGCGTGTGGAGAAGGCGATGCTGACAAGTCTTCCCCCACCGGAGATCGAGCGTGTGAAGGCTCTGTGCGACACCTCGAACAGGTGATGACCCATCGTTAGCCGTCAGTCTTAACCAGCGTCAACGTCGTCAGCATCGTGACGCAGACGGCCCACGCGATGACGTGCATGCTCATTAGTGCGAAGGCTTCCGGCCACCCTCCTCCAAACCAATGCGAGCGTGCCAGCACGACATCAGGCCAGAAGGAAACGAGCAGGACCGCGCCAGCAACTATGCGAAACGTACGAATTGGAGTGGGCGACAGGATCACGAGATTCGTGAAGACGAAGATCGCCGCCGAGACCCCGACGACGGTATCGATGATGGGAGGCGGGTACAACAACGGCTGAAAGCTCGGAGCGGGATGTAGTAACCCAACTGCCACTAACCGCACGGCGAGGACGGCGGCGACACATGCCGCGATCGTTAGCGGCCCCACCCATAGGAGTCGTGCAAGGTGAGGAAATTCAGAAGGGGCCATCCTGCAACCCTCCTAAGCAGTTACGACAGTCTACTTCTGTGGGTCAGAGTCGGCTGAGATTTGTCCTCCGGCGTTCTATTTCAGGGCCGAGGCGATGAACCAGACATTGCCCCACGGGTCCTTCACACCTCCGGAGCGATGTCCGTAACTGTGGTTCTCGGGCTTGTTCAGGGAAGTCGCCCCACTTCGCAACGCTCGCTCGTAGAGCGCGTCGGCGTCTTGCACGAACACATAGAAGGCGGCTGGAGGAACGCCGGGGTTGTCGCCGAGCTCGATGACGGAATCTCCAATCGTCACCGCACCGTGCATCAGCGTTCCGTCCGCCTTCTTGAAGAGTTGCATCGGCGTGGCGTCGAAGGCAACGCGCAGGAATTCCACCAAGTCCAGGGCGCCTCTCGTCACGATGTACGGCGTGACGGCGCGCATATTCGGAGGCGTGGTCGCTTCGGCCGCGCGTTTTGCCATGTACCACAGGTTGCCCGTTGAATCTTTCACGCCCGCATTCCGCTCGCCATACGCCTGGTCCGCGGGAGGTGAGACCGCCGCTGCCCCCGCTTCCAGCGCCCGCTGATAGACGCGATCAACATCCGGTACGTAGACGTGCAGGACGGCTGGGAGCTCCTGTCCTTCAGCGGCGGCTCCTCCCGTGAACATCAGCATCGAATCGGCGATGCCGATGGTGCAATGCACACCTCCGAGGCTTGTCGGGGCCCGGTGTAGTTCCCGCGCGCCAAACGTCTTCGATGCAAAGGCGAGCAGAGCATCGATGTCCACCACTCTCAAATAAGGCGTGATCGTATGAAAGCCAGGCGTTGTTTCGACGGCGCTCACGGAAGCCTCCTTTTCGAGTTCATGACGCAGGCGAGCCTGAAACGCCGCGCGAGGCGCGCCGGTCAGCACCGATTCGAGCTCCAGCCAATTTCGATCAGCCACGGCTCGCCTCCCACGCCGCGCGTAGGTGTTCCAGCGCCCGATGTTGAAGCTGTTTGACGGCCCCCTCGCTCTTGCCGAGCTGTTGGGCCACCTCGCTAAGGCTATGACCCTCCACATACCTGAGCTCGATCACAACGCGCTGGACCTCTGGTAAACGCTCGACCAACTGGAACAACATGGCCCGACGCTCAAGGGCGACATCAGATTCGATGAATGCCTCCGGCGGATCACCTGTCTCCCGCGCTTGCCGCTCCCAGCGAGTCGCGAGCGCGTTCGACGCGATCCGCAGCAGCCACGCAATAAATGGCGTCCCTCGCCATTCGAATCGTGGAAGGTGTTCTAAAGCGCGCCGAAACACTTCGCTCGTGACATCCTCTGCTTCGGCATGGTTGCCGGTTCGTCGAATGACATAGGCCCACACCCGATGGAAGTGCCGGTCGTACAGGTCAACAAAGCGCGCAGGATCAGCCTGTGCCGCTTCAATCAGCGCGCGTTCGTCGCTCTCGGGGATGCTCAAGGGCTCCGATACAGTAACCGGCGAGGTGGGTGAAAAGTTACGGGTCGGATGCCGATGGAGCTGTCGAAACCTGGGCATCTGGCGAGGCCAGTGACGGACGCCGATCCTCGGCGGCGCCCATCCCTCAGAACCGCTTCACGAATCTGACACCATTTCCCTCGTAGCCGAGACCACGATAGAAGGCGTGTGCCTCCGCACGGGCGTTCCCGCTGGTGAGCATCAGCATGGCGGCGCCGTGTGTGCGCGCCCACTGATCGATTTCGGCCATCAGACGCTTGCCGATACCTAGCCCGCGCGATTTCTCGTGAACGACCAAGAGGAGGATGTGGACGAACGGGTCGCTCTTTTCGATGGCTCGCTCGAAGCGCGCAGCCACCAAACCGACGACTTCGTTCCCGTCGCAGGCGACTAGGGTCGTCGTGCGCGGTTCTTTGAGGGCGAACGCAATGCGCTCTCGTGCTTCGACCCCCGTAGTGGGATACCCGAGCTGCGTCAGAAGCACGGCAACGGGCGCAGCGTCCTCGACTTGCAGGGAGCGAACTGCGACGGCACTCACAGGCGCGGTTCCACGCTCGCGCGCGCCTCGGCGGAGGTCACGATAGGGATGACCTCGAATGCCACGAGATCCTGCCACGCCTCAATCCAGCGATCCAATAGCGCGCGTTGCGGAGCCTCCATCACCTGATAGCAAGTCGTGAGATCCTGACTGACCCAACTGTCGACGTAGCGCACGCCGTCCGGCATGAGGCGACCGCGTTCATGGAAGCGACGGTAGACGGGCAGCGGGTCGCCGTTGTGGAAGTGCTCGATGACCATGTAGAGCATGCGAAGCGGTTGCCTCGGCGCGGATTCTACGTCACTGTGGCAAGCTTCTGAGCCAGAATACGCCTTTCATGAAGCGAGAAGACCTCGCCAAAGCGATCTACAACGCCGCCCATCTCACAGGAACATTTCGACTGCGTTCAGGAGCAATCTCTTCGGAATACTTCGACAAATACCGCTTCGAGGCTGAGCCTCGGCTCTTGCGCTCTATCTGCGAGGCGCTGGTACCGCTGGTGCCCCCTGACACCGAGGTGCTGGCCGGGTTGGAACTCGGCGGCGTGCCGATCGCCACGATGCTCGGCGACATCACGGGATTGCCCGTGGCGTTCGTGCGGAAGTCCGCGAAGTCGTACGGGACGTGTCAAGTGGTCGAGGGCGCCGTTGTCAGGGAGCGCCGCGTCCTCATCGTCGAGGATGTCGTTACCTCCGGTGGGCAAGTGGTGCTCTCGGCAGGTGACTTGCGAGTGTCGAGCGCGGTTGTGGATCATGCCGTCTGCGTGGTGGATCGTGAAGCCGGTGGTGTCCGCGCCTTGGCGGACGTGAACATCGAACTTCGCGCGCTCTTTGGCATGAATGAGCTGAAGGCTACGCTGGCTTCCACCTCATAATTGTGTCCGTGGATGCGCCGATTGAGATCGTTGCGTATGACCCGAGCTGGCCGGTGCGCTTTGAGACAGAAGCAGCGCTAATCCGTCGAAGCCTCGCGCCGTGGCTGGCTGGCTCCATTCAACACGTCGGGAGCACCGCCGTTCCAGGTCTTTCCGCGAAACCCATCATCGACATCATGGCAGGCGTTCGGTCATTGGAAGAGTCACGACCGGCGATCGAGATCGCAGGCGCAATCGGCTACTGTTATGCGCCCTATCAGGCGGATGCGAAGCACTGGTTCTGTAAGCCATCACCAGCTATTCGAACGCACCACTTGCACTTGGTGGCTGTCGATAGTCAGGAATGGGTCCGAGTCCTCGCGTTCCGCGACTACCTGCGAACGCATTCAGCGGTGGCAACGCAGTATGAGGCGTTGAAGCGTGAGTTGGCGGATCGCCATCATCTGGACCGCGAAGCCTACACCGAAGCGAAAGGACCATTCATCGAGAGCATCACCAACCTCGCGTTGGGATCTAACGGCTGAGGCCAGATTTGGACTACGACCGCACCAGCATTCCGTCCGGCTACGATCGTGGCCGCGATCATGGACCTGCCGTCCTCGCACTCTGGATGGCGTATTTGGCCTCCCATCTCGGCGAGCAGGCCACGGTTCAGAGGATTCTTGACCTTGGCTGCGGCACCGGCCGATTCAGCGAGAGCCTCGCACGCCACTTCGACGCAGCCGTGATTGGGGTTGACCCGTCGAGGCACATGCTGGAGCATGCCGTCGCGAAGCGATCGCTCGACATGGTGGCGTATGTGCGGGCCGCAGGTGAGGCTATTCCTCTCTCCACTGGCTCCGTGGACATCGTGTTCACGTCGATGACCTTTCACCACTTTACCGATGCCACCGTTGCCGCCCGCGAATGTCACCGCGTCCTGCGCCAGGGCGGATCGGTCTTCGTACGGACGGGCACGCGCGAACAGATCGACGCGTACCCGTACGTGCCCTTCTTTCCGAGTAGCCGGTCAATGCTGGAGGAGACCCTGCCGAATAGCGCTGCGGTCACCAGTGCGTTCGAGCACGCGGGTTTTCGATTGGCGTGCTCGGACGTAATCACCCAAGAGATTGCGCCCTCCTACGTGGCCTACGCGGACAAACTCGCAGCGGGGGGCGACTCAATATTGACGAGGCTGCCAGCCGAGGAACTGGAACGCGGGCTCGCCGCGATTCGAAAGCATCCGAACGGCGGGGCCATCGTCGAGCCCATCGACATCTTCGTGTTTGGCTAACGGTGATGTTCTTGCTCGTCCAACCCTACGCGGACGGTCCTAAGCGCTTCCGCCATGCGACCGTGGTCGGCGAGTACGAAACGGCTGCGGAAGCGTTCGCCGCGCTGGATCGGATGGGCGAGCGGCTCAACGGCTTTGGGATTCAGGGGCGACGCGATCGAAATCGTGGTCGTCGATGAGGAGCGTCGGCCGGTGAAGAGGGTGGATGCGAGTTGATCCGCTTTTCGATGGAATTGAGCGAACTCAGGAGTAAGGGGTGGCCAAGGGGCCCAAAGAGGGTGACCAAGAACCTGTTTGTTATGCGGGGGAAAGATGACCTGGCGGACAGAGCGAACGGCGAGGGTGAACCCGTTCGGAAGTCTGTGGAAATGTGAGAAATGCGGTAAAGAAGAGAATGTAGCTATCGTATGAATGAATAGCCGTCGTTAATGCTGAGCTAAAATTGGGCGCGGAGGCGCTATGAGAAGGTACGTTTTCGCGCTACTCGCCATTGTCTTTGTCGGTGTTCCAATCATAGTCATCGGTCAAGCGCAGGCGATACGCTCGCAAACACCTGCCGCTTCAGCCCAACTTGTTGCTCGACCTGCCGCCCCGCCCTCAGCCAGTGGTCGGTACGTGATGATGTCGCCCCCACAAGCTGCGCAAGGCAATATAGGCTTGGACAACTTTATGTGGGTGCTGGACACGCAAACGGGAACAATCGCCGTTCATCGTATTCTTCAGGTTAAGAACTCGAAGGGAGAACTCTCCTATTGGGCGCACGAAGCACTGGTTGACGAGGATTCTATTGCGGCGTACCAGGCCGCACAAGATAACAAGTCGGAGTCACAGCGGTAATTGCGGCCTCATCGCTAGTCGGGGGTGTCGTCGCAGTCGGCGATGGTGTCGTATTCGCGCATGAGTTGTCACAAACTGTGACGCTTCCATGATGCGAGTTGGTGGTGGAGACCAGCGGTCAGCCAGAAGCCCAGCACGCCGACGACGAAGAGGGCGACGCGGTAGTGGCCCCACGGAAGGCGACCGAACGTGAAGCTCATATGGCCGTTGCCAAAGCGAACCATCTCAATGATGTTGCCCCAAAGGAGCCCGAAGAGCGCGGCTCCGCAGATGCTCACGAGCGGCGACGTGAGCGACAGGGCGGTCCATTAGCGCGATCAGCTCGTCTGCGAAGCGCCAGAAAATGGCGGCGGCAAATCGACTTGACAAAAATCCGTAGAGCACAAGGGGGCCACGCCCCCTGGCCTCGATCTCGCCGTACTACTCTCCTTCGTGAAACACGGTTGATCCCAAGGGACCGAAGAGCCCAAAGTTCGTGATCGGGTCGGTCACGCCGAAAGTGTGCCAGCCGACTCCCCCTCCCGCGCTGCCCGCACAGAAGAAGTAGCAGACGGCGGATCGGGAGCATGCCGCGCCGGCACTGGTGACGGTGGTGACAGGGGTCTATCCTCTCTCGCCCCAGAAAGCCAAAAGTCGGGTGGGTTTTCCCTTTTACATGGGAGAAGGGGAGAAAGGGGTGTCACCGGTGTCACCGGCGGTGTCCAGGGTGACAGGTTTGGCAACGGCGAGCCGAGAGGGACTACTGTACCCGGTGAGAAGCAGCAACATCCCCCGAGGAGGTCAGCGTGACGAAGACGTTTCGGCTTGCGGTCATCGGTGTCGGGCTATCGATCGCTGGCACGGCGATGGCCCAGACGCCGGCGCCGTTGCAGGTGCCGAACCCCCACTACGTGTCCGTCCAGTTCGAGATTGCCGTCAACAAGTCCGCTGCGGAGGTCTGGAAGCGGGTGGGCAGGTTCTGCCCCGACTGGAACCCCGGCACCACCTGCACGATCACGTCAGGGAAGGATGGCGAGCTCGGGGCGGTGCGGACGCTCGGCGGTGGGGAAATCATGGTCGCCAAAACCGAGCTGTCGTACACCTACACCCAGCCGCCGCGGGTCGGTGTTCCCTACAACCTGTATCACGCCACGGTCGAGGCGCGTCCGGTCACGGCGACGACCTCGAAGCTGCTGTACACCCTCGTGTTTGACAATTCCATGCTGCCCGACGCCGCCGCCCGCCAGGCCGACCTCGAGCGTCGACGGACGATGTTCACCGGCTTGTTGCAGAACATGAAGGCGGCAGCCGAGGGCGCGTCGAGCCGCTGAGGTCGCACGCGGGGTGTTGTCACCAGCGACTCTCTCGGCTGGACGGATGGGTTCGGGCTTATTCGCTTCGAAGTGTTTGCGCAGGGTCCAATCGCAGGATCCGCCACGTAGGAAGCACGGTGGCCAATCCCGCCACAATCAGCAGCACGGATGCGGCCACGACAAATGACGCGGGATCGGCGGGGCTGACGTTCCAAACCACGTGCTGCAGCCATCCGCGTGATGCCCAGGCCAGGACACTCCCAACGCCGATCCCGCCGACCGCGAGCGTGAGGCCGGGAAGCGCCGCGCTCTGCATCGCCTGTCGGACGCTTGCGCCGAGGGCGAGGCGCACGCCGAGCTCGCGCGTCCGCTCGACGACCAGCGCCGCCATCAGACCGTAGGTGCCAATCGCCGCTAGCCCCAATGCGATGACAGCAAATACGGAAATCAAGACCGACAAGACTCGAGGCTGCGTCACCGATCGATCGCGAAGCTCGGAGATGTTCTGAAAGGCCGCCACGGTCAGTCCCGGGTCGGCATCCGCGAGGGCTGCCTGCATCGGCGCGATGAGCGCGCCTTGATCGCCGCGCGCACGAATCACCCACGCAGGTGACCACCACCCGTGCGCGAGGCGCATGAGTTCATCGGGGACTTGCGCGGCCGGGAGAAACACTTCGGGAATCAGGGCGACTGGGGCTGACCCGAACGCCTCACCAATCTGCGGCGTATCGCCCACGATGCCGATGACCTCGCGAACCCCGCCGACGATGTCGAGATGGGCGCCCAACGGTTCCTGACGATTGAGATAGCGGCGCGCGAACGTCTCGTTCACGACCGCGACGTTGAGTCCGCCCGGCTGATCCGCCTCCGCAAATATGCGTCCGGTGCGTACAGGCGTTTCGAGGGTCTCAAAGTAACTGGGTGTGACATATGTCAGCGTGGTTAGTTCGTAGGGAGCACTTGCGGCCGGCCCTTCGAGGCGCCGGAACCCGATATTCATGCCGCGTTGATAAGGGAGCGTCAGACTGACCGCGGCCGATTCCACGCCGGGCAGCATCCGTATCCGCGTCAGGGTTGTGCCAAAGAGCTGCACGATCCGCGTCGTTTCTTGATAACGCGCGTCCTGCAAGGAGACGCTTGCGGACACGAGGCGTGAGGGATTGAATCCTGGCGGTTGCTGGGTGAGGCTCAACAACGAGCGCGTGAGCACGGACGCGGCGACCAGGAGCAACGCACTGAGAGCGATTTCGCTGCACACGAGCAGCCGTCGCAGGCGTTGATGGGTGCCACCGACGATCGTGTGCGTGCCACTCTTGACGAGCGCGCTCCGCACATCGACCCGGGTGGCTTGCCAGGCCGGCAGGACACCTGAGATGACGGTTGTCCCGGCCATGACGAGCAGCATGACTCCCAGCACTTGTCGGTCGAGTGTCACGTGGGCGTAGGGAGGGAGCCACGTCTCTGCCAGACGTGCGACAGTACTGGTAGTCGTCACGGCGAGCACGAGCCCCCCGATACCGCCGCCCATCGTCAACAGGAGGCTCTCGACGAGCAACTGTTGCACGAGACGCGCGCGACTGCCCCCGAGCGCCAGCCGCGTGGCCAGTTCCCGACGCCGCATGGCGCCCTGGGCGATCAGCAGGCCCGCGATATTCAGGCAGGCGATGAGCAGGACCAGACCAACCGCGGCACCGAGAGCCAGGACGGGCAGACGCACGGCATCGCTCAGGCCCCGCTGGAGCGGCCACAGGGTTAAATGACGGGCGCGCGGAAATTGCTCTTGCGCATGGCGCAAGGCCATCGGGCTCATGGCGGCCACTTCGGTCTCGGCCTGCGCCCAACTCGTGCCGTCTCGAAGCCGCGCAATGAGGCGATAGTTGGAGCCACTCCCCGTGCCTTGTGGTGAGGGCCGGAGCGGGATCCAGATGTCCTCATCCGCGTCGAACCCGTCTTCGAACGTGCGGGGCATAACCCCGACGACGGTGTACGGTTCCCCGCGAAGCAGAATCCGTGTGCCAATGACCGACGGATTGGCTTGGAAGATCCGTTGCCAGGTCCCAAAACTCAGGACGACGACAGCTGGCCCATTCAGGCGGTCGTCGTCCGCTGTCAGTCCTGGACCCAGGATCGGTGCGATGCCAAGGACTTGGAAGAATCGACCAGACACGGCATGCTGCCGCAAATACGTCGCCCGACCGTTCACGACGAGATTGACTCCGCTACTCCCGCCGCCTGAATCCGCAGCCCATTGCAGATTCGGGGTGCCTCCATTGAGCGCGTCCCAGGCGACGCCATCGTAGCCACTGAGTTCACTGTTGCCACTGGCCTCATAGACGTTGGCCAGCTGCGCCAGGCGTTCGGAATGCGGGTAGGGCAGCGAGCGGACGATCACGGCATGCACGACGCTGTAGACGGCGGCCGTTAACCCAATGCAGATCGTCAAGGTCAGCACCGCAGTGACCGTGAGCGCTTGATGGGCTCGGAGTTGTCGCAGGCCATAGCGGACATCGCGCACGAGCGCCTCGAACAGATGTCCCCTGCGCTGGTCGCGGTAGCGATCTTTGGTGGCTTCGATTCCTCCGGCCTTGATGAACGCCCGCCGTCGAGCCTCACTGAGGGACAAGCCCTGTCGGACGTACTCTTCGATTTGTAGTTCTAGATGTAGGTCGAGCTCGGACATCAGGTCGGTCTCATGGCCTCTCCGTCCGAGAAGGTTCATCACACGAAACAGGGCCGCACGAACAGATCGCACGTTCTACGCCTCATCCGGCGCGAGGAACTTGGCCAGAATTGCTGTGGTTTGTTCCCACTCGCGAGCGGCGCGCTCGACCTGCTTCTTGCCCGCTTTCGTGAGCCGGTAGTACTTCGCCCGCCGATTGTTGTCCGACACGCCCCACTCCGACGCGATGTACCCCTCCTGCTCAAGTTTCAGGAGGGCCGGGTACAACGTGCCGTAGTTCAGCAACAGCGCATGCCCGCTGGTCTGCTCGATGCGACGGGCGATGCCATAGCCGTGCTGCGGCCCCATCGTCTCGAGCGTTTTGAGAATCATCAGGGCCAACGTGCCCTGCCAGACATCCTGCTTGCCACCCATAACGCTCCTAGTCGTTCACAATCCAGCCGTCGCGCAGCTGGATAATCCGCGACCCGTACGCCGCGTTGGCCTCGGAATGCGTCACCTGCACGATCGTCGTGCCGGCCTGATTCAACGATCGGAACAGCTCCATGATCTCTTGACCTTGTGTCGAATGAAGATTCCCGGTGGGCTCGTCCGCCAGAATTACCTCAGGATTCGCCATCAGCGCCCGAGCAACCCCGACGAGCTGTTGCTGGCCCCCTGAGAGCTGATTGGGATAGAGGTCCTTCTTCGCCACCATCTGGAAGCGATCGAGCATGTCGGCCACGATGCTCTGACGTTCCTTGCGGCCGACATTCCGATACGAGAGTGGCACCTCGAGGTTCTCGTAGACCGTCAGATTGTCGAGGAGGTGATAGCTCTGAAACACGAATCCGATGTGGCGCTTGTGCACCTCCGCCCGCTGCTTTGGGCTCAAACGGTGCACCGGTTGATCGAGAAAGTGATACTCGCCACCCCAGGCGTGATCGTGCATGCCGAGAATGTGGAGCAGCGTCGACTTGCCGGCGCCGGACGGCCCCATGATCGACACGAATTCCCCCGGTGCAATGTCGAGCGTGATGCGGCGCAGTACATAGGCCTGGCCGCTCCCCTGCGCATAACACTTCTCGAGATTCCGCAACGCAATCAGATTCACTGGGCCGCCAGCATTTCGTCTTCGGACACCACGCGCCCGTCGAAGAGGTGAATGTGGTGGGTGGCGTGCCGCGCATACCGGGGATCGTGGGTCACCATGCAGATCGTCGCACCGTTCTGATACAGCTCGTGGAGTAACTCCATCACCGACTCGCCACTCTTAGAGTCGAGGTTGCCGGTGGGCTCGTCGGCGAGCAGAATGACCGGCTCGCCGGCGACGGCTCGCGCCACCGCGACACGCTGCTGCTGGCCGCCTGAGAGCTGACTGGGGAGGTGCTTTGCGCGATGGGCCATCCCGACGCGTTCCAAGGCATCGGCGACCCGCTGGCGCCGTTCCTTCGGCGTCATACCGCGGTAGGTGAGCGGCAGCTCCACGTTTTCGAAGACGGACAGGTCCCCGATGAGATTGAAGCTTTGAAAGATGAAGCCGATCTCTCGATTGCGAACGCGCGCCCGTTCCCAGGCGGCCAGTTGCGACACGTCGCGCCCGTTCAGCCAGTAGGAACCGCTCGACGGTGAGTCGAGCAGGCCGAGGATCGACAGCAGCGTCGACTTGCCGCAGCCTGACGGGCCGGCAATCGACACGTAATCGCCCCGCGCGATCTCCAGCGTGATGTGCTCGAGCGCATGCGTCTCGACCTCGTCGGTCGAGAACACTTTCGTCAGACCTTCCAGCTTGATGACGGGCGGCAATGTGTTCATTGGAGTTTCACTCGATCGTAGGCATCCCACGCGGACATATCCGACAGCACCACTTGGTCTCCGACGTTCAGTCCCGCGACGATCTCGACGGTGTTGACCGAACTGCGCCCGATCTTGACTTGCGTGCGGGTGGCGCTGCCGTCCGCCTGGACCTTGAACAGGCCAACCGTTCCTTGCTCCTGGCCGAACGCGGGACGCCCGACGTATAAGACGTCGGCCAGTCGTTCGAGTTCCACCGTGCCGTCAATGCTCAAGTCTGGCACCGCGCCGTTGGGCAGCTCACCCGTCAACGTGACGTCGATCGTTCGCGTACCGTTCTGCACCGAGGGGTCGATGCGCGCCACCAAGCCTCGAATCACGCCATTGCGGGTGTCGATGGACGCCTCTTGGCCGATTTGGATGTCCTTCGCCTGCGTTTCGGCGATCTTGACTTCAGCCTTGAGACGGCCGGGATTGGCGACCCGCGCGAGATTGGTGCCGGGCGCGACCTGCTGGCCGACGTCCACGGGAACCAGTTGCAGAATGCCGTCCAGGCCAGCCCGCACCTGCAGCTCGTGCTGTTGCTGCTGCTTCAACTGGAGCATCGCCTGCGCCTGATCAATTTCTGACTGCTGCACGGCGAGCCGCGCCTTCACCGAGTCCTGATAGCTGGCCAGTTGCTGTTGCGCAATGTCGTTGCGCGTGGCGAGCTGATCGGCATCGACGCGCGACTGCTGCAGGGTGAGCGCGGAGACCAGCTGCGACTTAGCGAGCGTCTCGTTCATGTCTGCGGTCATCTTCGCCTTCGCGTACTCCCCGGCGATGTTCGCCGTCGCTGCCTTCTGCGCCAGGTAATCGTTTTGTGTCTGCACGCGCAGGTTCTGGAGGCTAGCTTCCGCGGCCTGGACCTTCAGCTGGGCCTCGCGAAGTTCCTGATCGAGCTGTGGATTGGACAGTTCGAGGATGACGCTGTCGGCCTTCACCGGCGTGCCCGGGTGGAGCAGGATCCGCTCCACCCGTCCCTGCGTCGTCGCGGGAATCCAGCGGATGTCTTCGGGCACGAGCGTGCCGATGCCTCGGACCTCGCGAACGAGCGGTCCTCGCTTGACCGTGTCGATCCAGACGGCCGATCGGTCCACGCCGGGCGCCGCGGGCTTCAGGCGGGACAGCCCCAGCGAGATGAAGCCGAGTACCGCGAGGGTGCCGACCCCAATCGCGGCGCGCCGTAGCCGCTTCTGCCGGAGGTTGGACGGCTTCTGAATATCCATATGGCGAACCCATACGAAGTCTCGCACAAGTTCTATTGGTATGCAATACGAGAGTCAGTCCCCTTTGGTTCCATGCGGGGGCGTTGTCGTTCACAGCCGTCGAGAAGCTCTTTGAAGTGACCCGAGAGGTTCGTGCTGAGGGGAAGCTGTCGCTTACTGTTCTCGCAGGACCACCGCCGCATCGACGCTGGCTGATCGCCAGGCAGGGATGGTTGCCGCGACGATGGCCACAGCGGCGAGCAGGACGGGCCCTCCGACAACGCTGACCGGATCGGAGGCCGTCACCCCGTACAACAAAGCCGATATTAAGCGAGAAACCCACAAGCTTGCGAGAACGCCAATCCCGATTCCCGCGGCCACGAGTCGGCTCATTCGTCGGATGAACAGATGCACGATGGATGTTTTGGCGGCGCCGAGCGCGACCCGAATCCCGATTTCACGACGTCGTTGATGCACGGTGAACGCGGTGACGCCGTACAGACCGATCGCGGCGAGGAGCAGGGCGAGGGCACCAAACAGTCCGGCCAACCAGGCAATCAGGCGCTCTTGTCTGACAGAATTGTTCACTTGTTCAGAGAGCGTTCGAAACGTGATCGCCGCGTTGGGGACGACGTCACTGACGGCATCGCCAATGAGTCGAGAGCTTGGACCAGACGGGCCTGCGATGACGCGGACGCCAAGACTGACGGTTGATGGTGGCCGGCGGTTCGTTGATTCGTCGAACTGCTCAAGTGGAATGTATACGGTGGGAGGAATGGGCTCGCGGAGGTTTCGGTACACAGCGTTCGCGACCACTCCCACAATCTGACGCTGGATAGGTTGATTGACGATCGTATAGCGGAGCGTGTGCCCAATTGGGTTGGAGCCGCCAAGGAATGTGCGTGCAAAAGCTTCATTGACGAGCGCGATTGGGGCACTGGCGGCGTTGTCTCCAGGAGTGATATCCCGGCCGGACCGGAGCGGTTGCCCATACGTCGCGAGCCAGTCCGGGGTGATTTCGTGAAATAAGGTTTGATGTTGCCCACTCGTGCCATCGATCGCCACGAGATTCCCCGTCGCACCGCCCGTCAACAGGGTTTGGTGCGAAATCCCCGCGGCCGCAATTCCGGGCAGGGTGAGAACACGCTCACGGATGCGCTCATACGTTCCAAGTCGGTCTTCGACTGGAGGTCCTCCATGTTGAATGTCGATGGTGGCGAGGACGACGTGAGCTTGGTCTACACCCAGGGGAATGTGTTCAAGGGCGATCAATGTCCGAACGAGTAACGCGGTCACGACCAGAAGGACAGCTGACAGGGCGATTTGGGCAACGATCACGCCGTCACTGAGGACCGGCCGAGAATATCTGCCACCAGCGGATACGTGTCCACGGAGAGTCGTGCCCGCTTCCGCCCGCAGTATCCACAACATGGGTGCGCATCCAAACAGGAGCACGGCCACAGCTGCGACGAGGGTGGTGAAGCACAGGACGCGCCAGTCGAACGATAAATTCAAGAATGCCGGGTCGCTTCGTGCTGAAATCTGACCGACGAGCCATGCCGCGGCCCATCGGGCGACGACGAGGCCCGCAGCCGCACCGATCCCCGCGATCAGAAGATGTTCAGTGAAGAGGAATCGAATGAGGCGCCCACGTGAGGCTCCCAGAGACAGACGCACGTTCCATTCGTCACGCCGTCCAATCGCGCGCGCGAGAAACAGATTGGCGAGGCTGGCGCAGGCCACTCCAAGCACGAGCGCCACCAGTCCCAGCAGGATGAGAAGGGGACTCTGATATGCACGCCGAAGATTTGACTCGCCGTTGGCGGCCGCCACAAACGCGAAGGGTTGCTGCAGGTACTGCCGCTGCCAATCGGCAGGCCAATCGGGAAGCGTCGCTTCACGGATCGACGGCTGAACACTGCGAATCGCATTCGTTGCTTGCGCCTGGGTTTGTCCCTTCCTGAGTCGGGCCATGACCTTCAGCCACCACCAGTCTCGGCCTTGCAGGCGTGACTCGTTCAGGCCGCGCACAATCGGATCTGTCCCCAACGGAATCGCGATGTCATAGAAGCGACCCACATCAGGGCCGAAGAACCCACGGGGCGTGACGCCCACCACGGTAAAGGGGACTCGTTCGATGAAAAGCGTCTGCCCAACCGCGTTTGGCGACCCGCCGAAGCGTCGTTGCCAGAAGGCGTAACTAATCACCGCGACAGGACCGCCTTGAGCTCCTACTTGATCATCAGCGTCGGCAAACGTTCGTCCAAGAATGGCGTGAACGCCCAGCGTCTCGAAGAGATGCGCACTCGCCCAGACACCCTGGACGAATTCGGCTTCACCGTGGGTTGCCAGATTGAACTGGTCGACACTCCACGCGAACGCGTCCTCGAACAGGTGGCGTCTCCGCACCTCTTCCCAAACTGGATTGGTCCACGTCGCATTGAGTTCGTCCCGATCCGCGACCAGCGTCGTCGACCCTGACCGTTCAGTCGGCGCAGCCAAAAGAACGAGTTGTTGCGGATCTTCAACAGGTAACGGTCGGAGTGACAGGCTATTCACGACCGAGAAGACGGCCGTATTTGCGCCGATCCCGAGGGCAAGCGTGAGTATGGCAACAGCCGCGAATGCGGGAGTCCGAACGAGTATTCGGACCGCATAGCGTACGTCGCGCACCGTGTCGTCGAGCCACATGAATCCTCGCGCATCGCGATGGAGTTCCTTCGCTTGCTCTAATCCGCCGAACTGACGTCGTGCGGCGAGGTGCGCCTCCGCCCGAGACAGGCCACGGCGTTCGAATTCGTCTTCGAGCAACCCGAGGTGGGAAGCGAGTTCACGGGCAAGCTCGGACTCGGCTCGACGGACGCGGAGGACGTTGACGAGTCTGTTCAGGAACCGCTTCAGCCCACCCATGACTACGACTCGTCGAGGAGCAACTTATCGACCAGTCCCGCCAGGCGCCGCCAACGGGAGGTTTCCTTCTGAAGCGCGCGACCACCCGCCTTCGTCATGGCGTAGTACTTCGCGTCGCGATTTTTCTCCGTCTTCTGCCAGGTGCCTTTGATCCAGCCCTTCTGCTCGAGCCGCACGAGTGCCGGGTAGAGCGTGCCTTGATTGAGAAGCAGCGGCGCATCGGCCACTTGCTCGAGGCGCGAGGCGAGCGCATACGCATGCTGTGGCCCCATCGTAGTCAAGGCGCGGAGGATGATCAGATCCAGCGTGCCCTGTAGCAGTTCGACGCGGTCCTTCTCTGGACTAGACATCCAAGTGGAGAAGAACCTTAGCTGGCTGTCCACTAGAATGTCAAGTGGGTAGCAGAAGGGCTACTCACTCGCAGCGGAGTGCATCGACGGGATTGATCCGGGCCGCGCGGCAGGCGGGAATGTAACTAGCGGCCGAGGCCAGGCCGACGAGAAGAATTGGCGTGGCGACGAACGTCGAGACCGTCGCCGTGCCGAGTCCCACCATCCCTGCGGACAACAATCGCGAGACGACTAGGGTTAGGGAGACGCCGACTGCGATACCGAGGAGGCTGAGTGTGACTCCCTGACCTAAGACCATTCGCAAGACTTGGTGCTTCGTCGCTCCAATGGCCATGCGTATCCCAATTTCCCGCGTGCGGCGCTCGACGGCGTGAACGACGACCGCATACAGGCCAACCAGCGCCAGGATCAAGCCCATCGAGCCAAGCGCGCCGACCAGCTCCATGACGATTCGTGGCGTTTGAATCGCTCGCTCCTCGTAGAGGCTCCCGAAGGTACGCAATGTGGAAATCGGTTGTTCCACGTTGAGCTTACGCACAGCGTCACGCATCGGGGCCGCGAGCGAGGCGGGATCAACGGTTGTGGTCTTCACCACCAGCCACATCTGGGCTTGGCTGTCCTGCGCAAAGGGCATATAGATGAAGGGCGTTGGTGGCTCGCTGATGAAGAGGTACCGTGCGGTTCTGACCACACCCACGACCTCCAGCCAGGGATAGCCGCTCGAGCGATCGTCCAGCTGTAGCCGTTTGCCGATCGGATTCTGATCCGGCCAGTATCGCTTCACAAATTCTTCATTCACGACCGCCACACGACGAGTGTCGGCGCGATCGCCAGAGGTGAAGGCCCGCCCGCGCAGGATGTCGATTTTCATGGTCGAAAAATAGCCTTCAGTCACGGCCGCTGCGTACAGCGACACATTTCCTTGGCCTGGAGGCAGAACATAGCCTTCGGGTATCACGCCCCGCGTAGATTGCTGGTTGGCCAATGGCAGGGAGCTGGCTAGGGCCACCGATTCGACACCGGGCAGGGCCCGCGTCCGATCGGCGAGCTGCTCATAGAACTGCCGTGATTGTTCGGGTGTGCTGCGTAGAACCCCGGTGTTCGTGGACATCACCATCAGGTCATCCGTGCGGTAGCCGGGGTCGAGCACGAGCAGCTTGCGGAAGCCATCGATGAGCATGCCGCTCGCGATCAAGAGGACCATCGAGAGCGCCACCTGTAGCACCACGAGCGAGCGGCGACCAAGGGAACGCGATGGTGTCTCTTCGGAGGCGAAGCCCTTGAGTGCGGGCACCAGCGCCGTTCTGATGCTGTGGAACGCTGGCGCGATGCCGCATATGAAGGCGCTGCCAAGAGCAGCCGTCAGAGACACTGCTAGGACTCGATGATCGAGGTGAGGTGCGAACACCACTGGGTCGACCACGGGGATCGTCTGAAAAAACCGAATGCCAATGTACGCCAAGCCAAGCGCTGGCAAAACCGCCAGGCCTGCCAGCAAGAGGCTTTCTGTCAGCAGCTGTCGAAGGAGCCGAAATCGGCTGACTCCCAATGCACCCCGGATGGCCATCTCACGCGCACGCGCCCTCGCCCGGCCCAGCATCAGGTTCGCTACGTTCGCGCATGCAATTATCAGGACCAGGATGGCCAGAGCGACCAAGAGCGCCATAAAGATGGCATCCGTACGATCGGTTTGGAATCGATCATCCATCTCGCTTCGAACGGCCACAAGGCGATCGTGATTGACGTCGGGATATTGACGCGCCAGACCCCGCCAGATCGTGGCGAGATCAACCCGCGCCGCCCGGGGCGAGATGCCAGGTTTGAGGCGGCCCTTCACTCGGAACGTCAGCGCGGCGCGGTCGTCGAGCGAGCCCTGCGTCGCGGTCAGACGATCCACGATCGAGACTGGTAAATACATTGCTGGACGCGTGGGCGTTACGATACCTGTGAACTCGGGCGGAGCGATGCCAATGACGCGAACATCGATGTTGTTGATCCACACGGTGCTGCCAAGAGCGGTCTGATCTTCGCCGAACACGCTGGTCCAAAAATCGTGGCTCAGGACCACGACAGCCTCGCGTCCGGAAACCTTCCCCTCTAATGGACTGAACGCACGTCCAAGGGTCGGGTCTACGCCCAGAACGTGGAAGAAGTTATCGCTCACGAGCATCGCGAATCGCACATCGCGCGCGGCCTCTCGTGACCGCGCGAAGCTGATCGTCTGCCAGCGGTACGCAACCAGCCCGTCTAGTGTGTGGGACAGATTGGCGAGATCGAGATAGTTGGGATAGGAAAGCCGTCCACCGGTCGATTCTTCGTTGGCCCTGTCGGCCACCACAGTAACGATGCGATTTGGATCGCGAACAGGCAGCGGACGCAGCAACAATTCATCAGCCAGGCTGAAAGCGGCGGTGTTCGCACCAATACCAAACGCGAGGGAGATTACCGCGACGGCAGTTAACAGCGGACTCCGTCGCAGCAGCCGGCCAGCATGACGGAGGTCGAGGACAAAGTCATCAAGCCACGGAAGTACCCTTTGGTCACGAAGGGCATCGAGCGCTTGTGGCAAGCCAGCTGGACGAGCCTGAGGGTGTTGGGGCCTTGCATCTGATGATTCTTCTGCAGCGAGATCCAAATGATGGCGCAGCTCCTCTTCGAGGTCGTGATCAGTACGCCCCGGCCAGAACGTTCCCACAAGACGGCTGACCCATTCCCGCAGCTTGGGCCTCATCGTCTAGTCCTCCTCTCCGAGAAGCGTGCGCATGATCGCGGCCATATGCGTCCACTCGGCTCGTTCATTCGCGAGCTGGCGCCGTCCGGTGGTCGTGATGGAGTAGAACCGGGCGCGTCGGTTGTTGTCCGTCACACGCCAGGCCGCCCGGATGAAGCCTCTTTGCTCAAGCCGCATCAGGCCTGGGTAGAGCGTGCCCATGTTCAGCCGGATAGAGCCCTCTGACACTTGTTCGAGCCGCGCGGCAATCGCGTACCCGTGAAGGGGTCCCAACGACGCCAGCGTCTGCAAGACCATCAAGTCGAGCGTGCCCTGCAAGATGTCGGCGCGTGGCGGCTCTCTATTAGACATGCCAATGAAGTCTAGGTCTACTTCATTAGACTGTCAAATGTTATCGGAGCGAGGGGTGGGTGTGGGTCGCATCTCTTCCGGCTCGCCTCGAGGGCAAATCCAGGTCAGGTCCTACGCGCTTAAGTAGCGCGCAATGCGTTCCTCCTCCTGCGTTCGCTATTTGTGTCGGTGCAACCGCGAGCTGTCGGCGACCTGTGCTTCATCGCTCGACGGCCGAATGTGACTCGGGATGGGGTGATCCCTGGCTTGCAACTCAGGGAACGTGTTCTGCTGGCGCGGGCCGTTTTGTGCCACTATTGAGAAGAAAGGCGCCCTCGTGTTTGACGATCTAGAGACCCTCTTTCTCGATAGTGTGCTCGGCTCGTACAACGAGTTCTCACAATCGCTGAAGTCGGATCGCTTTGGCCAGAGCCACGACATCCGTCTAGGCATGAACGCCGCGACCGCCTTGTATCACTTTCGCGAGCACATGCCGTCGGCGAACCAGAAGTCGCGCTGGGAGCTCGCCGCCATCTGTCCTGACTACGACCTTCTGGGCGACATAGTGAACGCCGGTAAACACCGCGAGGTGACACGACGGCGTACGCCCCTTGTGAAGGAGGCCGAGGATATCCAGGAAGTGATCGTCATGACCGAGTACGAGGACGCGGATGGCCCATACCAACACCAACGAAAGACCGTTGAGGTCACACTTACGGATAGATCGACTCGCGAGTTAAAAGACGTCCTACGTGCCGTGACGCACATGTGGATCGCGGAGTTGAAGGCGCTTGGACTTGTGCCGAAGCTTCAGCCCGCACCCCCGCCGGTCAATGCGGATATTCCGCCTCGGCAAACGCCGAGCGGCGCTGCGAAAATGAATTACGTGGTGAACCAAGGACAACGCTTCTTTGCTCGCTACCGCCGGCAGAGATACAACCATGCCACCGGCAAAGTCGAGCCGGTCGACATCACTGGGCATACCTACGAGTACACCATCAGGAAGCCTCGGCCTCTGGAGCTTCAGTTGGCGATGATCAATAAGCAGGATGGCCGGCGGGTCGAACGCACCGTACAACTCACAGAAGAGGAGGCAGACCGATTCCGGAGACTGACCGCAGATGACGACCGAAAACAGTTTGGTCGGGAGATGGCCGGCAAGTACGACCTCATCGCCCAGTTGGTTGCTGATGCGAGAAAGACATCGTGAAGCCAACAGCTAGCCTTAGTCCTGATCTACGAGTCGAGTATCAAAAAAGGGGTCAGTCGCGAAGCACACCAGCATCGAACGGAGAGCAGGACAACAGCGAGAACGCCGCGCGAAGGACGACCCGTTGCAGGCCGATGGCTATCGTAGCGGGTCCGGACGCACACTCTATGCTTTTCCGGCACCTCAGGAACCGATCTACCATTTGTCAGACTCGCGACAACTCGCGAGACAAAAGACCGCCTGACAATTCGCGCGAACGGGGCAAGTCAGGTTCCGAGCAGTAGTTTTCGTGGATCACCGCAAGGCAATCGTTCGCAGCGCGTACGACCGGGTGGCCGGCCCCTGGGGGGAGGCTCGGCACTCAAGTCCGACTCATGCTCGGGAACGGATGTGGCTCGAACGGTTTCGTACGGCCCTTCCACACGGAGGGGCACTCCTCGACCTGGGCTGCGGAAGCGGCAGCCCGATTCTGGTGAACGAACCACGAATTGCCGACCGAGTTGTCGGCGTTGACTTCTCCCGAGAGCAGCTGCGCCGGGCAAGAGTCCGGTGTCCGGCAGCCCTCTTCGTTGTTGCCGACATTGGCGAGGTACATTTCGCGCCTGCAGCATTCGAAGGAATCATTGCCTACGACTCGTTGTGGCACCTGCCCAGAGCTGAGCACCACGCCGTATTTCATCGCCTGCGCGAGTGGCTTGTGATCGGAGGCGTCCTCTTGATGACGGTGGCCGTAGCCGATGGCGAGCTGTTTACTGAACTGATGGGCGCGCCGATTTATTACAGCGCTTGGCCCGCGGTGACGTCGCTAGACATGCTGCGAACGGCCGGCTTCTCAATCGTTGGCAAAGACTTTCAGCCTGTCAACGAGTCAGAAAGTGACGGGCACTTAATCGTCCTCGCTATCGCGGCGTAGCCTCGAAGGGCATGTCGACGGCAGCTGGGCGTCGCGGTTTGATTCCAAGTACGGTGCGCGTCGGTGGCAAGGGCAAGTCCGCGCTGTTTCAAGCGTTACGGGAACACCTCGTCGAACTCAATCAGTCGGGCGAGACGCTGTTTGAGGATCGCCGGTTCACGACGCTGGAGCGCGGGGAGGACGTGAGATTCGGGCGTTGCCATGACTTCGGCTGTCAGTGAGCGAGCAGGGGGATTGAAGGGCTTTCGATAAGCCCGTGCCTCCTCGGTTTACGGGGAGCTTAGGCACGTACTACCCAGTTAGTCAGCTAAATCGTTAGTTAGCAGTCGATCCAAGCGCGCAGAAAGCTGTTTCTTCGGCCGCGCTTCTAGCGACAGACGACTTTTTAGCAAGTCGAGGACAACGGACGGAAATTCGATACTGTCGAAGAAATAGACCGTCCTCAGTAAATCGCGTCCGCAGTAGTAGTAGGGTCCGGAGACGTCCCCGAGCTTCAGACACCTAGATGAGCTATCTGCGCTCGCGCTCCTAGATAGCCTTCGCACGCCATTGAAGTCGAGTCTTTCTGGAGATGCAATGATAATGCTTTCTTCGACTTCCGTAATTTTCGAGAGGAGTTTCGAGATTTGAGGCTGACGATCCATAAAGACCATCGAGTCCCAGAAGTTCAGAATATGGGCAATTTTCTTGGGTGTCGTGTGAGGTACAGTCAGCGCGACGATCAACCTCAATTGCCTTCCTCTGATCCGCCCGAATAGCGAAAGTGGGAACGGTACAGCTCTGCTGTGGTCAAGCTGTAGTGTCCTAAATCCAGCTGCGGCCAGACTCTCTTCGAGTGCAGTATGGAGCCGTACTACTTGATCCTGAATTGAAAGCCCAGAGTAAGCACTAGCCAATTGCCTTGCTCTCTCGTCGGCGTTGCGTCGTGCCTTGATCGGGGCCAAGACATGCGTGAGACGCTTGGCAAGTCGCTTTCTAAACCGTGCGTGATCAGCATTCGACCACGCGATGATGTTTCGCATCGAAACATCGAAGTGCACCCGGTGGTTCTGGTTACCCGATGATGTATCGGCGGCTAGATGATCTCGTCTGACCGTATAAATCACCGGAACCCCGCGTTCTCCGTATCCGGCTTCAAAGTACACAGACGGCCGCGAGTATGTAAGGTCGGCTACCACGAGATCTGCGCGATCCAACTCCGACATGATCACGTCGTTGACGTTTCGATTGTGCTCCTTCTGATCAACACGAACGGGTGCGACTCCGGCGGCCTTTAGAACGGGGCGGATGGCGTCTTTGTAAAGAGCGTCCGCATCTCCCTTGCCAAAGGCCATTGCCACAAAACATCGGATCATCGCGTCGATTGTCGGACTCGATTCTACCGTGTCCGATGTAAGAGGTCTCTGAGCGCGTCGCGGGACTTATTCCCCCTCTTTATTTTGTTGTCGAGTGAGAACTTAACCGACTAGCGAGTTTATTTGGGAGCGAGTGACTGTGGCCTAATTTTGTGCCCACCCTCGGTCAAAAGTGGTGTGATCTGGTACGACTCGCAGACGCCTCAAAACCTTAAGATTAGGGCCGGTTTTTATTGCTCGGTACGACCTCAGGCGAAGTCGTACGAAAAGTCTGAACTCGAATCGGCTGCGTAGTGCTCACACGAAACCGCCGCGCGCGGGCGTTTTGGAGCGCGTCCGGCTATCTCCACCGATCACATCAACCGGGCCACGCGTGGATCCGAGCTTTAAGCCAAGCTGTTCCTCAAGCGCCGTAAAGAGGCTCGGACCGTCATTCGGGGGGCACTCAATTGTTGTCGTCACTCGGACGTTGGCGACACCCCGCCCTGCCTCGTCAACAATCCGAATCTCAAACGGATCGGTCGCGAAACACCAGCAGGGAACGGCCAGAAGGACGGCGGCCAGAGCGAGACGGACGATCAGCCGTTTCATGCGCGGTACGTCCTCGAGAGTAGCAGACTTCAGATGTATGCTTCTGCCGGAGGCCTCATGCTCCGTTTGATCACAGCGGCGGTGTTTCTCGTGGTCTCACCCCTCCTGACGTCTGCGTACGGCGGCCAACAGCAACTAGGGTCGGTCGCCTTCTCCACCTCGTGTGCGCCAGCCGCGAAGCCCGACATGGCACGCGGTGTGGCGTTACTGCATTCCTTCCAGTACCAGGAAGCGCGGGAGGCATTCAGCGAGGCAGGTCGCCAAGACAGTAAGTGCGCGATGTGCCATTGGGGCAGCGCGATGACGGTGTATCACCCGCTCTGGGGCGAGTGGCCCTCAAACGCCGACTTCAAGACGGCCAGACAAGAGATCAGGCGCGCCGAGCGGACTGGACCGAAGACCCGACGCGAACAGCTCTATATTGCGTCGGCGGCTGCATTTTTCAAGGATCGTTTGTCGCTCACGCCTGCCGCGCGGATCACCGCGTGGTCCGACGCCCTTCGCACGCTGCACCGCGAGTTTCCGCAAGATGCCGATGCGACGGCGTTCTATGCACTCTCGCTGGTGACGCTTGCGGTGAACGGCCTTGATGATCTGCCAAGCCGGCAACAGGCGATTGCGCTTCTGCAACCGTTGTTTCGCGAATATCCCAATCATCCGGGCATCGCCCACTACCTCATTCACGCGGCGGACCGACCCGAGCTGGCTTCGCTCGGTCTCGAGGCCGCGCGCAAGTACGCCGACATCGCCCCTGATTCATCTCACGCGCTCCACATGCCCTCTCACATCTTCGTGCGGCTGGGCCTCTGGGAGGAGACCATCGCCCTGAATCTGCGTGCTGCCGCCGCCGGTGCGCATGCAGCGATGGAACACCAGGGGGATTACACGTACCAGATTCACGCGATGGATTTCCTGCGGTACGCGTACACGCAACGCGGCGAAGGCGAACGTGCGCGGGCACTCACGGCAGCCCTGGCTGGGGTGCCTGGCGCTTCAGACAAGGAAGTTGCGTCGGACCGCACGTACTTCGGCGGCCTGACAGCGATTGAGCTGCACCAATGGGCAGAGGCCGCTGCATTGCCGGTGCCCGATCTGCCGGCAGACTGGTTGACCTACCTTTATTGGGCTCGCACGATCGGAGCCGCGCGCAGTGGCGACGGAGCGGCCGCTCGAAACAATCTCGAAGAACTTGACGAGAGTTTCCGCGCCCTCTTGGCAGGTCGAACGGCCGTCCAACCGTCCCTTGACCAACCGATCATGCGGGTTGAGGCCGAAGCGTGGGTCGCGTTCGGTGAGGGCCGAACCGGGGAGGCCATCAACATGATGCGCGGCGTGGCCGACCGCGAGGCGTCCAATGGAGGGGAATCGATCGGCGTACCGGCCCGCGAAATGCTCGCGGACATGCAACTCGCTTTGGACCAGCCGGGCGAAGCATTGGCCACCTACGAGAATGTGCTGACCTCGTCTCCCAGCCGCTTCAACGCGCTCTACGGCGCTGCGCAGGCCGCGCGTCAGTCAGGCGACCGGGCGGCCTCCACGGCGTACCTCCGACGACTCCTTGAGACGGTCGCGCCGGATGGAGATCGGCCGGAGATCGGGGAGGCTAGGCGAAGCGTGACGTCCGAGTAGAGACTGCGACCGACGTTGGCGGGCGAGCGCCCGCTCAGTCTTGGACTCAACCAACTCATCATCGGGGTGTTCCTTCTTGCGCGGTCTGCGCTGCTCGGACGATGCACACATCGGGCAGGTGCTCGTGCACGTCCTCAGCCGATGCGTACGTCTGAAGAGTCTCGACGACGACCGGTAGCGGGTCGGGCCAGATCTCTGGCAAGTCGGTTTCATCAGCGTTGATCGGGTGAAACGCGAGTCGTTCAATTGGCGGAGTGAACTGGGCATCCACGTCACGACGGTTGCCCCGAGCATCGACGCGGTACCACCCGACGCCCTCGAGCCAGACGGCGTTCAATCCGTGTAGTGAGCACCGAGCACCCGTGTCCATGCGGAGCCGTTGATAACAGAAGCCGGCCGGGATGCCGTTTGCGCGCAGCAACGCAGCCAACAGGTGACTCTTGGCGTAGCAATACCCGCTGCCATGGGCGATTACCTCTGAGGCCGTACAGGTCACGACGTCCAGACGGTAGTCTCGAGAGTGCCGAATCGTGTCGCGCACCCACTCGAAGCAGCGACGGGCGGTCGTGTGCGCATCGGCGGCGCTCAGGCGATGGGCCTGCGTGGACACCGCAGCGTGTTTCCAGTCAATCACGGCGGTCGAACGGAGAAACGCGTCGTCAATCGGCACAGACAACCTCCCGAAAAAGAAAAAGGCCATCGTCCTGACGAGGGATGATGGCCTGGGAAAGAACACGTTGCGGTCGTCGCGACTACATCATCCGCCTCTCGAGAGGAGCTGGCGGCGCCGGGAGGACGCTTGCCATGTTGGACCTGAGAAGACCGGGCACGGAGCCAACGCTACCAGAGTTGTCACCACCGTGCAACAGTGCGACCCGGCCTAACGCGGACAGATTCCGGCCTAGGCTGTCGGTATAAGCGTCATCAGGCCCCGCAACCAACCTTGGGACGGTTCTGACATCTCATTTCGTGGGCTGTAGGCCCAGGCTGGCCCAGTTGCGAAAGTCGTCCATGATGGCGAGCCAATCTCCAGTGGTCTATCCTGAGCGGATTGGTCACACTTCATTCCGAGCACATAGGTAACACTTTCGGGCCGAACGGATTGGCGATCGGCTCCAGCCGTCCCACCTCGTCGTCGAAGTAGCCCAAATCGTGGTGCATGAACGTCACGAGCCAGACGTGCTCGCCGACCTGGGTCACCGACGCTCTGGCCGGCAAAGACGTCACTCACGTTGATCTTGCGGCCGTGGACGCAGATCCGGCCGCAGTGGGCCACGGTGAACGTCGCATCCGCAAATGGGTAGCTGACGTCCTCAAGGCCGCGGTAGAGGCGCGCCGACCGGAGCTGACCAATGACGACGTCGTCGACATCGCGGTGCCGCTCACGAGGCGGTAACGACGACCGCGTTGCACAGCCGCCCACCGCTGCGTCGATACGCGTGCGGTACCGTCGCATCGAAATAGATGGCGTCACCCGCCTCGAGCGCATGCTCCTCACCGTTTATGTGCACACTGAGCGTGCCCTGAATGACGTAGATGAACTCCACGCCCGCGTGCTCGTGGTGCCGTAGCCTGTCAGCCGCCACCGGAAGAAACTCCGCGTAATAGCAATTGAAGCGGCGCTCGGTCGCCGGGTAATCGAGCGCCGCGAACCGGTAGGCCAGCTCGCGCGCGCCTGGGCGCTCGGGCAATTCCACGCGTTGGCTCTTTCTCGTGACCGCAACGAGCGGTTTTTCACGCGCGCTCGCGAAGAAGTACTCGAGGCCGACGCCGAAGACGAGCGCAATGCGCAGCAGCGTCGGTAGCGTGGGGAACAGCCGTCCACGCTCGATCTTCGACAGCAGCGCCGGCGACAGCCCGGTGTGCTTCCCGAGGTCGACGAGGCCGATCTTCTTCTTCAGACGGAGCGCACGAATCCTGGCTCCAATTCCATAGTCGTTCAGTCCGTCCTGCAGGGTCTTCGAGAGCATCGGTTCCTCGCGTTTGACTCTGGTTCACATTCCGCGCCGATTGTGTCGCGACGTTCAAACGACTTTGCCTCGGCGTCCGATTTAATCTACACGAAATACGATGTGCACTATATTCAAACCAGGCGGTAGTGATGAAACTCATCGATGTCATTGCGGCCGTGCTCGTCATCGTCGGTGCGCTCAACTGGGGACTGGTGGCTGTCGCGCGATTCGACCTCGTCGCGGCGCTGTTCGGCCTGTCCTTCGGCGAGGTCTCCGCATTGACCGCCGCCGTGTACGGGCTGGTCGGTGTCGCTGGTCTGTACCAGGCGCTCTTCTGGAAGCGCGTACAGAGCCGATGGATGCAGCCGGCAGGCCACCACGCGTGATTCGGCAATCAGTCAGATCGTTTGTTCAAGGAGTGCACATGAAGACCATGATTACGTTCACCTCACTCGTGCTCGTCGGGATCCTGGCGGCGGCGCCGGCGCATGCGCAGCAACCCAACAACATTGTCGACACGGCGGTCGCAGCCGGGTCATTTACGACGCTCGCGAAGGCGCTGACGGCGGCCGACCTCGTCACCACGCTCAAGGGGCCTGGACCGTTCACGGTATTCGCGCCGACCGACGAGGCATTCGCGAAACTGCCGGCCGGCACGCTGGAGAGTCTGCTCAAACCCGAGAACCAGGACAAGCTGCGCCGCGTCCTCACGTATCACGTCGTGGCCGGCGAGGTGCGTGCGGCTGATGTCGTGAAGCTGCAGTCGGCGAAGGCGGTGAGCGGCGACACGATCACCGTCAAGGTCAAGGACGGCAAGGTGCACGTGGATGACGCCAACGTGACCAAGACCGACATTCAGGCGAGCAATGGCGTCATCCACGTCATCGATACCGTCATCCTCCCGAAGGGTATCTGAGCGAGGACATGCACGAGCGACCCATCCTCTTCACAGGTGCAACGGGCTACATCGGCAGCCGCCTGCTTCGCGAGATCGAGGCAGGCGGTTATGCGGTGTGGTGCCTCGCGCGTCAGCCTGCGGGCGACTGGTTCGAGATCGCGCGCTTTCCGAGTAGGTTTCAGCGCCAGTGCGTTGGCGACGTGCGCGCCACTTATGCGAGCCGCCCTGACGGGCGCGTCGATGTGGTGAACCGGGTCGTAAGATGAGCGAACCTTAGCGAAGCTGAAGGTGCGGTTTGCTCCCGCGCAGCTGTCGTGGCTGCCGATGGTCTGGGGAGATTACTGGATCATCGACATGCCGACGTCGCCGGCTGTCGCCGCTCGACCATGACGCCACCGCCGGCAGCACGTTGCCGAATTGTCCGCATGCGGTGGGTGAAATCCCACACCGGACGATCGCAGACCCCGCGGCTGCGATGACGGACTGCATCGCGCGTGGCGATCGACATCGGACTTTTCCAGGGGTACGCACAAAGCATGCCCCGACTGCGCGTCATTGTTGTGCGGGCGCAGCGCTTGCTTGGGCTGCCACAAGACGGCAGTTTTTTATCCGCTCGTGCGGCAGGAGATCCTGATGCCGATTGAAACACGTGCTCCTGGGACATCCGCTTCCTGGCACACGCTGGCGACCGCGGACGTCCTGAAGGAGCTGGGAACGGACGACACGGGGCTGTCACCCGGGGAGGCACGCCGCCGCCTGGAGATTCACGGTCCCAACGAGTTGCAGGCGTTCGAGCGGAGCTCCGCTTGGCACACGCTCGCGGCGCAGTTCAAGAACGTCCTCGTCGTCATCTTGCTGGCGGCCACGCTGCTCTCGGGACTACTCGGCCACGGTCTCGAGGCCGCCGTGATCGCGGTGATCGTGCTGTTTGCCGTACTGCTTGGGTTTATTCAAGAGTACCGCGCGGAGCGGGCACTCCAAGCGTTGCGCGAGATGGCGGCCCCGATCGGCCACGCGATTCGTGGTGGCGTGGAGCTGGCCGTGCCGGCTCGCGACCTGGTTCCTGGAGACCTCATCGTCCTTCGCGCCGGAGACCGGGTCCCTGCAGACGCCCGCGTCTCGGTGGCCGTGAACCTGTCAATCGACGAAGCCGCTCTGACTGGCGAATCCGCGGCGGTAGACAAGTCGTCCACTCCTCTTGGTGAGCCTGATCTCCCGCTAGGCGATCGCCGCAACATGGCGTATGCCGGCACCCTGATTACCCGCGGCCGTGGACAAGCCGTGGTCGTGGCCACCGGGATGTCAACCGAATTCGGGCGCATCAGCCGACTCGTGCAAACCGTCGAATCCGGCAGAACGCCACTACAGGAGAACCTGGATCGCCTGGGCTCGATCCTCGGCAAGGCCGCCCTGGCGATCGTCGCGATCATCGTTGTGGTGGGCATGTGGCGCGGGATCCCCCCGCTCGAGATGTTCATCTTTGGCATTGCGCTGGCCGTTGCGGTGGTGCCGGAGGCGCTGCCGGCCGTGGTCACCATCTCGCTGGCGATTGGCGTGCGGCGCATGGTCAAACGCCAGGCGCTCGTGCGTCGCCTGCCCGTGGTGGAAACGCTCGGGAGCACGTCTGCCATCTGTTCGGACAAGACCGGCACCCTGACGAGGAACGAAATGACCGTGCGCCGCATCTCGACCGGCGACGGGTCGGTAAACGTGAGTGGCGTTGGGTACGATCCCGTCGGCGAGTTCCTCAAGGACGGCGTCCCCGTTCAACCAGTGCCATCTGTGATCGAGTTGCTGCGCGCAGCCCTGCTGTCATCCGACGCGCGCGTGTTGCTCGATGAGCGGGGACGGTGGCACGTGGAAGGCGACCCTACGGAGGGTGCCCTTGTCGTCGTTGCCGAAAAGGGAAGACTCGATCAGTCCTCGGTGAACGAGGCACAGCCTCGCCGGCACGAAATCGCCTTCACCTCTGAACGACGGAGAATGACGACGCTCCATGACATCGGGAGCGGGAGTCGGAGCCTGGTGGCGTACTCAAAGGGCGCCGTCGACGCGGTCCTGCCCGACTGCACCACGTGCGAACGCGACGGGCGAGAGGTTCCACTGCAGGAATCGGATCGTGCGGCGTGGCTAGCCCTCGAACGTGACATGGCAGCGAACGGCCTCCGCGTCCTCGCGATCGCACGCAAACGGAACGCGACGCTCGACGACGCCGAACGGCACATGACCTGGCTCGGCCTCGTCGGCATGATGGACCCCCCGCGCGCCGAGGCACGTGCCGCCGTGCAGACGTGCTGGGACGCCGGCATCACGCCGGTGATGATCACGGGCGATCACCCAATGACCGCGACCACCATCGCCAGCGAGATCGGTCTGCTGGCTGGGCGTCGCGTCGTCTCGGGCCAGGAGCTCGCGACGCTCACAGACGACGATCTCGCCCGTGATATCCACCGCATCGGCGTCTACGCACGGGTATCGCCGGCCGACAAGTTGCGGGTGATCGACGCCTGGCAGCGCCATGGCGATGTCGTGGCGATGACGGGTGACGGCGTGAACGATGCGCCGGCGCTGAAGAAGGCCGACGTCGGCATCGCGATGGGGATCTCGGGCACTGATGTCAGCAAAGAGGCGGCGGCCGTGACGCTGCTTGACGACAACTTCGCGACGATCGTGGCCGCGGTCGAAGAGGGACGGATTGTCTTCAGCAACATCCGCAAGTACCTCACGTTTCTTCTGTCGTCGAATGTCGGCGAAATTCTACTGATGGCTGGAGCCGCGCTCGCTGGCATGCCGCTGCCGCTCACCGCCGTCCAGATCTTGTACGTCAACTTGGCGACAGACGGCCTCCCAGCACTTGCGCTGGCGGTCGATCCTCCAGAGGCGGACTTGATGCGGCGCAAACCGCGGGATCCACGAGCCGGTGTGTTTACGCGCCCGCTGATCGTGCTGCTGCTGACCGGCGGATTCTGGTCGGCCGTGGTCAACATCGGTCTGTTCACCTGGCTGCTCCAGGGCGGGCGGGCCCTCAGCGAGGCGATGGCGATGACGTTCGTTTCGCTCGTGCTCATTCAGTTCTTCAAGGCGTACAACTATCGGTCCGACCGCTTCTCGGTGTTCCGGAAGCCGTTCGCCAATCGCTGGCTGAACCTGGCCATCGCCTGGGAACTCGTATTGCTGGTCGTCATCGTCTACGTGCCGTTCCTCCAGCAGCCCTTTGGGACGTTCACGTTCGCCTGGACGGATTGGGCGCTCACCGTCGCGCTCGCGTTCACCATTGTGCCTGTGCTCGAGGCAGTGAAATGGTTCGAGCGCCACGGATACCTGGGCGAATTGAAGTGAGGCCGTCATGTCTCCCGCAAAACGATTTATTGTCTTGCTCGCAACGGATGGATCGACGCCGGCGCGAGTGGCGCTGACGACGGCCGTGCGATTCCCGGCTGGGGCGCACGGAGCGCGCCATCCTCGAGACGGTGGCCGGACGGTCCGCACGCGTCGGAGACGCTTCACCAGTCGAGGGCATCCCAGCGTTATCGTAGTTGCCCGCGGAGGCTACTGATGGCCGATATCACCAGGCATCTCGATCGAGGTTCGCAACTCATCATCTTGGCGACCTTCGTCTTGTTCTTCACCGCTCTCTTCGTCAAGGGGCTTGGTCACGACATTCTTCTGGAGGCTGGCGTGCTTCTGGTTTCCGTCAAGTTGATCATGATCACATACAAGAATGGCGTCAGTGCGGCTGACACACGCGAGCGGCTTGCGAATCTCGAGCGGACGTTGGTGCACATCGACGAACGTCTCCAGACCATGGGGACGTCAGCTGGATCTGCTACGGCGAGTGGATCAGATGCCGGGCGCGTGTGAGAGCAGCCCATGTACTGGAGACGGCTCCCATCGCCGCCGGTGGTGCCCACATGGACGCCATCGAGTCTAAGAGACCTCCGACTCGGAGCCGTGAGATGACGCGTCACTGGGGGCTGGCCCTCGGTGTCTTCTCGGCCGTTGCCGTGACGGCCGTCGTGGTCAGCCAGCGCGGCCCCGACCGCATCGCCGTGGACGCCATCAAGGCGGTCCGTCAGGGACGGTTCGTGTCAACCGTGACCGCATCGGGCGAAATCGTGGCCACGCGGTACGCCGACATCGGCTCTAGCGCCATGGGCAAGATCACCCGCCTGCTGGTCGCCGAGGGCGATCGCGTTCGCGCCGGACAACCGCTCGCGCGCATCGACCCCGTCCAGGCCGAGACCGGCGTCTCGAGCGCGCAGGCCCAAGTGCTGGCACTCGCAGCAACGCTGCAAGCCGCCCGTGAGCAGGTGCAGGCCGCGATGGCTGATGTCGCGGCTGCCGAAGTGCGTGCGGCCGACGCCGAACAGCAGTTCGGCCGGAAGAAGGAGCTGTTCGGCGCTGGGTTGCTGGCAGCTTCCGACTTCGAAGCCGCGCGGGCGGCTGCCGACAACGCGCGCGCGCAGGTCGCCGCGGCACGTGCGACGGTTGCGCGTGTCGAGCACGAGGTGGCGGCGGCAGACCGTCGCGTCAATCAGGCGCGGGCAGCGCAACGCGGTGCGAGCGACATCCTGTCAAAGACCTCGATCGTTTCGCCGATCGATGGCGTGGTGACCCGTCTGAAGGTTCGTGAAGGCGAGATGGTGGTTGTCGGCATCCAGAATCAGCCCGGGACCACGCTCATGACCGTCTCGGATCTCGGCGCCATTGATGCCGAACTGAAAGTGGCGGAGGCCGACGTTCTGCGGGTCGCGCTCGGCCAGGCGTCGTCGGTGACACTCGAAGCGATGCCGGGCCGCCGTTTCAGGGGTAAGGTCGTCGAAATCGGCGCGAGTGCACTGCCGGTCAGCGGGACGGGTGCGGCGGCGCGGGAGTTCAAGGTGGTCGTCCGTCTCGAGCAGCCCGATCCACGGCTGCGTCCCGGCCTGACGTGCGACGCGGAGATCGTCGCCGCGGAACGCGCCGACGTGATCACCGTGCCGTTGCAGAGCGTCGTCCTCCGCCGGATCGCGCCAGGTGCGGCAGAACAGTCGGGCGTCTTCGTCGTCGCGGACGGCCGGGCGAAGTTCGTCCCGGTGACGGCTGGTGTCATCGGCGGGCTCGACATCGAAATCCACGGAGTGGCGGAAGGCAGCCCGGTGATCAGCGGTCCGTATCAAGCCTTGCGGGCACTTCAGGATGGTGTCCTGGTGAAGACGTCCACCTCCAGCCGGTGATCGATGCCGCGAGTCACGAGGAGCCTGCTCGTCGCCGGAGTGTCCGAGGCGCTCGCCACGATTCGGCAACGCCCCCTCCGCGCGTTGCTCGCGGCGACGGCGATGGCTGCGGCGGTGGCAACGACGGCGATTGTGCAAACAACGCTCGACGGGCTCGCCCGGGCGGCCCGGGAGGCGAGCGCTCGGGCCTTTGGCAGCGACTCGTTCGTGATCGCCAAAGTGGCTACGGGTAACGTGAGCCGGCGCGAGCTCGCGCAGAGGCTGGAACGTAACCCCGACATCACGCGCGCCGACGTCCGGTTCCTCGAGACGATGGCCACCGATCGCGTGACGTATGCCGCCATCGCGCAGCGGTCGGCTGACGTGGTCAGCGGCGGGCGTCGGTTCGAAGGGGCGGCGATCAACGGAACGCAGGCGGCGCTGTTCGACATTCGCGACGTGGGCCTGGAAATAGGCCGTCCCTTCACGCGCGCCGAGGAGATCGGCGCCGTGCCGGTGATCGTCGCCGGCCGCGGCATTGTCGACGCGCTGTTTCCAGCCGGCGACCCGCTCGGCGCCCACGTGCGCATCGGCAACCGCGCGTTTCGCATTGTGGGCATCCAGGCCCGGCAGGGCACGGCGGGCGGCACGTCTCTCGATCGCTACGTCTGGATGCCGCTCGCGGCATTCGAGCGGACGTTCGGCCCGGTTCGCTCCCTGCAGGTGTTCGCGAAGGCGCCCGACGCCAGCCGCACACAGGCGGCGGAAGATCACGCGCGCGCGTCGATGCGCGCGCGCCGACGCCTGGCGCCTGGCGTTTCCGACACGTTCGATGTGATTACGCCGGAGGCCTCTCGCGGGTTCGTCGCGGCCATCACCGAACGGCTCGGGGCGGCCGGACCGCCGATCGCACTGATGGCCCTGCTCGGGGCAATCGTAGTGGTCGCCAACACGACGCTGGTGTCCGTCACCCAGCGGACGCGGGAAATCGGCATTCGTCGTGCGCTTGGCGCTTCGCGCGTCAGCATCCTCGTGGAGACGTTGGCGGAGTCGATCGGGATTGCCTTAATTGGCGGCGCGGCCGGCGTGCTGATCGCCGCCGCCGTCGTCGGCGCGGCGTCGAGCCGCGTAGAGATCCCGCTCGCGCTGGAGTGGCGGACGCTGGTCGGCAGCTTTTCAGCGGCGGCAGTGGCGGGTGTTGCGGCCGGCTGGTATCCGGGCAGGCGCGCGGGGTCGCTCGACGTAATCACCGCGCTGAGGCAGGAATGAACACGCCGTTTTCGTGGACGCACACCATCACGGAGCCGGCGGCGCTGGCGATCGAGGCGCTGCGCACTGAGCGCGTTCGCTCCGTGCTGGCCATCGCCGGGATCGTCATCGGCATCGTGACCGTCGTCCTCGTCGCCTCGATTCTCGCCAACGCGCGCAATCAAGTGGCGCTCCTGTTTCGCGATCTGGGCACCGACAACGTGTTCGCCTTCCATCTGACTGGAGATCCGTACGTCACGCCGAGCGAGAACGAAGCCAACCGCCGGCCGCTCAAGGTGGAGTTCGTGCGCGAGATCAGGCGGATGGGAACTGCCGTGCGCGACGTCGGCGCGCAGGTGATCGTGCCCACTGCGGCCGACGGGCAGGTGCTGGTCGCCCGCGCGGGCGGCAACGAGTCGGACACGGTGCTGGTCGAAGGTGTCACGGCATCGCTCTTCGACATTATCGGCGCCGATTTCGCACGCGGCCGGCCGTTCACCGACCTTGAGGACCGGGAGGGTGCACGGGTGGCCGTCGTCGGGGCGAATCTCGCACGGGCGCTCTTCGGGACCGCGTCGCCGATCGGCAGAACGGTGACGCTCTCCGGAGACGCCTACACCGTCGTCGGGGAACTGGCGCCGCGGCGGGGCGGGTTCATGGGTGAGAACCGGCAGGACAACGTGCTGAATCTGCCGGCCGGAACGGTCCGCCGGCGCTACGGCGAACCCGAGCGCGTCGTGATCTACGTCCAGGCGCGGCCGGGTATGCGGGACACCTGCCTGCGCGAGACGGAAGTGATGCTTCGTCTGCTTCGAAAGCTGCCACCGGATGCCGACAACGATTTCACGCTCTCGACGGCCGAGCAGATCATCGCGACGTTCGACAGCCTCAGTGCGCGCATCGGACTGGTGAGCGTCGCCCTGGCCGCGGTCAGCCTCCTCATCGGCGCCATCGGGATCGCGAACGTCATGTTCATCAGTGTGACTGAGCGGACCCGCGAGATCGGGCTGCGTCTCGCCGTCGGCGCGCGGCGCGGGCAGGTGCGAGTGCAGTTCCTGCTCGAGGCGGCGTTCCTGGCGGCGATGGGAGGTGCCGGCGGCGTCCTCGCCGCCTTGGCCGCAGGCGCCCTCATGACGCTCCTGATCAGCGGATTCTCGGCGGTCCCGCCGCTGTGGGCGGTGGCGGCCGGCCTGACGGTGTCGGTGTGTGTGGGGGTAGCGGCAGGCTACTGGCCGGCACAGCGTGCAGCAGCGCTGGATCCCGTCGAGGCGCTGCGTCATGAGTGAGTTCCGGCCGCATGCCAGGGTCTTGCCGGCCTGCCTGGCCGTGTTGGTCGCTGCCGTCGCCGCGTCGGCTCAGACCGCGACGCCCGGGCGCGTCGGCCTCACGGTCGAGGGGCTCGGAGTCTGGCAGCAACGGAATGACGTCCGGATTCCACCCGATACTGGAACCGAGTTCTCGCTCGTGGACCTCGTCGGATCGGCGCGGACACCCTCGGTGCGTGTCGAAGCGACGGTGGACGTCACCGAGCGCCAGCAGATCCGGCTTGTCTACGCACCCTTGCAGCTGACCGGACGCGGCACACCCGCTTCCCCGATCGCGTTCGCGGGGACGACGTTCGCTCAAACTCCGACAGACGGCGTCTACAAGTTCAACTCGTATCGCGCGACGTGGAGCTACCGCGTGCACCAGGGCCGAACCTGGACGTGGCGTCTCGGGTTCACGGGATTCGTCCGCGACGCACGGGTGGCTCTGACCCAGAGCGATCGCACTGCTGAGGACACTGATGTCGGCTTCGTGCCGCTTGGGCACGTGAGCGCCCAGGCTCGACTGACAGAGCGCTGGTCCGTGGGACTCGCGCTCGACGGATCTGCGGCGCCACAGGGCCGCGCGATCGACTTCGCCACAGTGCTGGAATATCGTCCGGCGCCGCGATGGACGGTGTTCGGAGGCTACCGGACGATCGAGGGCGGCGCTGACGTTGACGCTGTCCATACGTTCGCCTGGCTCAACGCCGTCGTCACCGGTTTACGCGTGCGGTTCTGAGTCCAACGGATTGCCGGCGATAGTTGGTGTGACATGTCTACGATACGCACAATCGTCCATAGCGCAGACGGCACCGTAGGGAAAGCCCCCGGCGAGCTGCCTCCAGGTGCCGGCGACGAGTTGACGCAGGTGATCCTCGCGAATCTGTTCGCGGGCGTGATGCTGGCCCGTGCCTCGGACGGCACGATCCTTTTCGCCAGCCCACGGTTTTCTACGATGTTCGGCTACGAGTACGGAGAACTGGAGGGGAAGCCCGTCTCGATCCTCGACGCGCCCGGCACCGAAACCCCCGAGGAGGTAGCCCGCCGAATCATCGCCGACCTCAGGAGCGAAGGTGCATGGCGGGGAGAGGTCGAAAACATCCGAAAAGACGGCAGCCGATTCTGGTGCGCAGCGAACGTGACCGCCTTCGAACACGGAACCTGGGGGACCGTCTGGGTCACGGTCCAGCTCGACATCTCGGCACGCAAGCGCGCCGAAGCAGAACTTCAGCAGAGCGAGCATCGGCTCAACCTCGTTCTCGAGGCCACCGGCAACGGCGCTTGGGACTGGAACATTCAAACCGGTGACGTGTACTTCAGCCGCTTCTGGATTTCCTCGCTGGGTTACACCAGTGAAGAGGTGGCTCCGCGCGTGACGTCATGGGAGAACATGGTCCACCCCGATGACATGCCGCGTGTGAGACACGCGCTCGCAGATCATTTCGCTGGTCGCACGGCCACCTATGAATGTGTGCTGCGCTTGCGCAAGAAAGATGGGAGCTGGCGGTGGAATCTGGACCGTGGTCGGGTGGTGGAAAGATCGCCGGCCGGCGAACCCCTCCGGATGGTCGGCACCGATTCGGATCTCTCGGAACAACGCTGGTCTGGATTGCGGGAATTCACTTCCATCTGTGCTGGTTGCAAGAGCATCCGTGACGAGGATGGAACCTGGCAAGCGCTGGAACTGCACTTTAGGCGGCGGAGCTTGGCCCAGTTCAGTCATGGGCTTTGCCCGGACTGCGTCCGCCGGTACTCGAATGGTCTAGTCGATTAGTATCCGGAAAGCTCATGCCGCCTCACGGATGAGCCAGTTGCGGAATCGTCCAGTGTGGTGAGCCATCTCACAAGGTATATACCGGTCACATGGGTGACAGTTTATTCCGAGCACATAGGTAACACTTTCGGGCCGAACGGATTGGCGATCGGTTCCAGCTGCCCACTTCATCGTCGAAATCCCCCAAATCGTACTGCATGAAGGTGACGAGCCAGATGCGCTCGCCGACCTGCGTGACGCCGACGTTGTGCCCGGCAAAGACGTGACTGAGATTGATCTTGCGGCCGTGGAAGCAGATCCGGCCGCAGCCGGTCACCAGGATGGTCTGATCGTGGAAGGGGTACGTGAGCTCGGTCAGGCCACGATAGACGCGCGGTGACCAAGCATAGACGTCGGCCGGCACCGCACGAACAACTCGCTTGGCGACGTCGTGTTGGTCGATGGCGTCGGCCTCGCTCACAGGGCGACATTCTGCCCGGCCCCAGTGAACGCACGCGGCGAGCGGTGAGTGCCTGACGCGTCGAACAGCAGCAGAAGCCTTGATTGGCTTCGATTCAGCGCAAAGCTCGTCCGGCGCAGGTTCCGTACTGCGCCGGACCGCTCTAATATCGAGGTAGGCGTGTCAACGCTGCCTCAGTTCATCCACAACGCCCGCAGCGACAATGCGCTGTTGGCGACCTCCTACGATACTGGCCGACCTCTCGCGGCATGAGCCAATTCGATCTCGCCATGCAGGCCGGGTTCTCGCCGCGTCACGTCAGCTTCATTGAAACGGGACGAACGCACGCCAGTCGAGAGTCGCTGCTCGTCCTGGCCGAGTCACTCGACGTCCCGCTGCGGAGGGAAAAACTTCTGCTCGAGGCCGGAGGTTACGCCCGGACTTACCCGCAAAACTCCGCTCGATGCCGAGGAGATGGCACCATCTGACGGTTGGCCTTTGGACAGCGATGGCTGTAGTTCACACCCGCGCTGCGAATGACAAGGACATAGCGTTGCTGCTCTATACGTTTGGCCGCCGTCGGAGCTGTTTCCGGCGATATCGACCGATCAGGTAATCGACGGAGAACACGCCTGGCCCTCGAGTGAGCAACAGCACAAGGATGGCACCCCAGACTAGGTGCTCATTGTAGGCATTCGGGTACACGAAAGTTTGAATGACGGCGATCATGCCCAGGAGCGGAAGCGTAGCGATGCGGGTTGCGAGACCGAGGAAGAGGAGAATCGGGATCGTCAACTCCTGCACCATGGCAATGCGTGCCGCGACGGCCGGATCCAGCAAGGGGACGCGATACTCGTCCTGGAACAGTCTGACGGTGAATTCCCACGACTGGTACTTCAGCAAGCCTGCCTTGAAGAATGTGGCTCCGACGCCAATACGTCCGGCGAGTTGAATGATCGACAGCGGGAAACGCGCGAGCCAGATACGCGTCGCATCGAGCCATGCGATGCCGGTCGAGTCGACGCTCGACGCGGCCATGTTGTCGCTCATGAGTGAGTGCCTGACGCTTGAGCCGCGATTCGACGAGCAAACTCTTCGCTAGAGAGGCGATTCATCTGCAGCTCTCCTCGCAGGCCTCGAATCTCCAGCCACACATCTTCCTGTCGGAGGGCGTACTCGTTGGGTGCGGTGTCCGTGAGGTAGAAGCCAATCAGCTCGTCGAGTGCCCAGTCCAAGTGGACGTACTGCACGTTCGCCGACTCCTCGGTGGCCAGTGCTAATCGTCCCAGATGCCATTCCAATTCGGCGAACTGCGCCAGATACGGCAACGACTCAGCCGCCGGATGTGCGCCAAGATACCGAGGGAACTCATCCCCGTACTCCGCGACACACGGTCTTGACGGGGGATGTTCGCGAATGAACAAGGTGGCGGCGTGCGTCACGAGGTCGGAACCGACCAACCACACCGTACCGGGGAACCGTTCGACCAACGCGCGGGTCAGGCTCGCCACATAGTGGCGCTGGTGAATCGCGAGTCGATGTTCGGGACGGCTCCCTCCCAAGAGGACGGGCGCCACAGCCGCGCCGTTACCATCGACCAGCGCGTCACGAATGCCGGCTTGAATGTCAGCCAGTGTAAGCACGACGATCCTCTCTCGTAGCCGTCCGGATGCGATCCGCCTTAGCGGCCTCTTCCATCAGCACTGCCAAGGTCGGTAAATCGTTGTCCCATTCCACGATCGTGGGCTGAGGACCGAAGCGGCGGAGGGCGTGGGCATACAGGTCCCACGCCGGGGCCGCCACGGCGTGTGCGTGCGTATCGACCAGCAGTGTCCCGCCTGGCGTCGCCTCATCCTCTTCTAGCGTGAAGCCCCCGAGGTGGAGTTCCGCGACCGCCTCCGCCGGAAACTGGTCGATGAAGCGATACGGGTCGTAACCCATGTTGTGGCCGCTGAGATGAACGTTGCTGACATCGCACAGGAGGCGACAGCCGGTCGCGTCCACCAGTGCGTGCAGAAACTCCAGCTCAGTCATCGTCGACGTCGCCAGCGAGACGTACGACGAAGGATTCTCGATGACGTACGCCCGTCCGAGGGCGTCCTGAACTTCTGCGAAATGCGCCACGACAACGCGGAGCGTCTCTGCGGTGTACGGCAAGGGCAAGAGATCGTTGAGATACGTGCCGCCCACCGCTGACCACGCGAGGTGTCCAGACACCTGCACGGGATTCAATCGTTCAATTAACGCCCGGAGGCGCAACAAGTGGTCACGATCGATACCGTCGGTGCTGCCGATCGAGATGCCGACGGTGTGAACTGAGATCGGGTAATCGCGAGCGAGATCTGTCAGCAGCTCGAGTCCGTGAGGATTCGCAAGAAAGTTCTCCGGATGAATCTCGAGCCATCCGACAGGGGGGCGAGTGGCCACCACCTCCGCAAGGTGCGGAAGCCGAAGGCCGATACCGGTCCGTTCAGCCGTCTGTGGTCGGGTGTCGCTGGTGATGGCCACGTTCCCTCTCCTCGTGTTACTTGGGCTGAAGACTGCCACCGACGATGCGCTCGCAGTAGCCCGCCGGCACGTAGATCCAGGCTTTCGGATCGCTATTGAGTTTCGAGGATCCACCGCAGGAGTTGTTGCCGGTGGAAGCGCAGTCGTTCTTGCCGGCCTTGGCGATGCCGTAGCACTTCTCCGTCTTGAACGCGGTGGGCGGCGGAACCGGCTTCTGCGCCGAGAGCGCGACGGGTGCGACGATGGCCGCGGCCAAAGCGGATGCCGCCAGATAACGAGTGTTCATGCGTACCTCTCCAATCGGTTGCGGCGTCACGACTCGACGACCGGGCGACCGGATATCGGCCGCCAGTCGTGTATTCGGAGAGCGCGAAGGAAAGGTTACGATGGCGGATTGATGGATGAGTCCCGAGCGCCGGACGAGCACCTCGCCCGTCTCATGGCGCGTGCCCAGCAGGGCGACAGCGTCGCGTACGTCACACTCCTACGCGCGATCACGCCGCGGGTCCGGCAGCTCGTCCGTGCACGGCGTGGGTTCCTCGGCGAAAGTGATGTTGAGGACGTCGTGCAAGAAGTGTTGCTGTCGGTCCATACAGTGCGAGCCACTTACGATCCGGCGCGCCCCCTGATGCCGTGGCTGTCGGCCATCGTGCGGCACCGGCTGGCGGACGCGGGTCGGCGGTACGTTCGTCAAGGCGCGCACGAGATCGGCGTGGACGATCTCGACGTAACCTTTCAGGCCCCCGTAGCGAATAGCCGTGAGGAGACGTTTGGCGATCCGGACGCGTTGGCCCAGGCCATTCAGGCGTTGCCGCCGGGACAACGCCAGGCGGTGGAGTTGCTAAAGCTCCGCGAACTCTCGCTGAAGGAGGCGTCGGCGCTGACAGGGATGAGCATTGGTGCATTGAAGATCGCGACGCACCGCGCGATAGCATCGCTGCGACGAGCGCTTCTGGGGACTAGAGAAGGATGAGGACCGACGATCTCATTGACCGGCTAGGTCGCAACGTAACCGTGGCCAGACCCCTCCCGACGCCATTGAGGCGAACTGCCCTGTGGATGGTCTGGGCCGTGAGTTACCTCATCGTCGTGGCCTTCATGATGTTCGCGGTCATGTCGTCGGTGGGAGTGACGGCGGCCCCGCTGTATCTCGTGCAGCAAAGTGCGGCGTTGGTCACCGGGATTATGGCCGCACGTGCTGCGCTCGCGTCGGTGATCCCTGGGTCCAAGAACCGCCTGTGGGTGCTACCTGCAATCGGGGGGGCATCGTGGGGCGCGGCGCTGTTGTGGGCAGGCGCGCTTGATCTGCAGGCGTCTGGGACGTTGGGAGTGACCAGTCAGAGCGACTGGCCCTGCGTCGCTTCAATGACGCTGGGCGGCCTCCTCGTCGGTGCTCCTCTCGTCTGGATGCTGCGACGCGGCGCTCCGTTGACGCCCGGCCTCACGGCCTTCCTCGCCGCGTTGGCCGCCCTGAGCTTCGCCAACATCGAAGCGTGCTTGACGCGCCCTCATGCGTTCGCACTGACGATCCTGCTGTGGCATGGAGGCACTGTCGCCGCGGTCGCCGCACTGTGCGCCCTGACAGGCCATCGTTGGTTGCGCTGGCCCGATGTAGCGACGCGTTGAGAGTGAGGCTCGCTGTGGACGTGACCGCGTTCGTTTGTGGACAACCCAAGAAGGGACAGGTGTGTTTGTGAGCCCTACGCCTACTCGAATGCCTCGCGTTGTCGTTGCTATCGTTGGCGCGCTGTTAGGTCTCGTCGCTCAACCGACGGCACAGCAATCCGCGTCCCAGCCCGCGCTTCCTGATGTCCAGAAGCTAGGGCCACAGGTGGGCACACGCGTACCGGAGTTCACGCTTCTCGATCAAAAGGGACGGTCGCGGACACTGGCCTCGCTGATGGGACCCAAGGGCCTGATGCTCGTCTTCTACCGGTCGGCCGACTGGTGTCCCTACTGCAAGACGCAACTCGCTGAGCTCCAGACGCGAACGGCGGATCTTGCGAAGAACGGCATCGGCCTCGCGGCCGTCAGCTACGACCCTGTGCCTATCCTCGCCGATTTTTCGAAGCGCCGCGGCATTACGTTTCCGCTCCTGTCGGATCCGGGCTCGGCCACCATCAAGCGGTACGGGATTCTCAATACGACCGTGCAGGAAACGAATCAACAGAGCTACGGCATTCCCTTTCCCGGCACGTTCATGTTGAACGCGCAAGGCGTGGTGACGTCGCGTTTCTTCGAGCAGGCCTACCAGGAACGCAGCACCGTCGGCAGCATCATGGCGAGGCTCGGCAACAACGTGGATGTGCGCGCGACCACGCTGTCATCTCCGCAACTCGAGTTGACCTCCTTTGCGACCGACAGCACGGTGGCCCCCGGGACGCAATTCTCTGTGGTCCTCGATGTGCGGCCAGCGCAAGGGGTTCACGTGTACGCGCCAGGTGTGACCGGGTATAAGCCCATTGCCTTGTCGGTCGAGGCGCAGCCGGGTCTGGTGACGCGTGGCGCACAGTATCCGCAGGCCGAGGACTACTATTTCAAGCCGTTGAACGAACACGTGCCGGTCTACGAGCGGCCGTTTCGCATCGTGCAGGATATGCTGATCGATCCAGCGCCGCAGGGCCTCGCGGCATTGAAGGACGTCTCGTCGCTCACGATCAAGGGCGTTCTCAACTACCAGGCGTGCGACGACAAGCTGTGCTTCACGCCTCAGGCCGTGCCGCTCACCTGGACGGTGACGCTTCGACAGTTGGACCGGGAGCGTGCAAAGCCGTGACCAGCCGGCGCGCGTTCCTGCATGCCGCGCTCACAGGCGGCGCGTGCACGATCGGCATCGCTCGCGGCTTCGCGGGCACTCAAGGAGACCGCCGCATGCCTCGCGTCATCGTCTGTGACGTCAACGAGACCCTGTTGGATGTCGGCGCACTGGGGCCGCACTTCCAACAGGCGTTTGGAGACGGTCGCGTGCTGCAGGACTGGTTCGCAAACGTCCTGCTCTATTCGGAGGTCGCGACACTGGCCGGCCCGTACTCCGACTTTGCGAGCATCGGTGGGGCTGCCCTCGACATGGTGGCGAGTGCTCGCGGGATCACGCTGTCAGTGGCCGACCGTACTCGCATCCTCCAGGGCATGCTGACGCTTCCCGCACATCCCGACGTGCGGGATGGTCTTCAAACGATGCGCGACGCGGGACTGAGACTCGTCACCCTGACGAACTCCGCGCCAGCAGCGGTCCAGCAGCAGCTGACAAACGCCGGCCTGACCGTGTTCTTCGAACGGTCGTTCTCCGTAGACACTGTGCGGCGCTTCAAGCCGGCCCCAGAGGCGTACCGCTCCGTCGCCGACACTCTTGGAGTCCCAGTCGATCAACTGCGCCTCGTCGCTGCGCATGCGTGGGATATCGTTGGCGCGCTGCGTGCGGGCTGCGCCGCCGCTTTCGTCGCCCGACCGGGGAAGGTCCTCTATCCGCTCGGTCCGAAGCCGGACATCATGGGACCAGATTTCCGAAGCGTGGCGAAGCAGATTGTGGCGGCTGAATCTCGCCACGCCTGATCCCTGCTCGACGGCGACTGATGGAATCGCGCGGCGGCTGTGCAGAAGCCGGGTGGCGAGACGTACACGAATCCCGGAGCGGCTTTCCCGTGACGTCCATCGGCCGCACGTGTCGCGCGCGCACGACGGCGTCGAATTCGTCGTCAGGGACTGCACCATCAGATCGCGTCCAACGAGTCCGCAGCACATCCGGCCGCGCGGGAGCGGTCGACGTTGGTCTGGATGTTTCAGCCGATGCCGAGACGGGCACCGTGGAGTGGCGGCTCGTCTTCCCCGACGGCAGCGTTGGGGTTGCCCAGTCACGCGTGGAACCTGTATCTACAGCTCGTCCTTCGTGCGCCGCCGGTGGCCCTCGAACAGGTCGAGGGCGCTCGAGGCGCCGCGAGCCCTTCTGCAATCTGAGCTCGTGACGCTGAAGTCATTGATGGAACGGTGATGACCCAGGCGATAGCGCTGAAGACGCCGCAAGACGAGCGATCGACGGCGACCGGGATGCTGCCGAGCCCTCGTCCATGAGCCTATCAGCCAAGATTATTTGAGGTCAAAACATCTGTCAGAGACAATAGAAGGCGAGAGGGATTCGCGTGTGCCTGCGAGTCATGGAGGCCATTGACACATGAGAATCGGGATCAACGGAACGGGCGTCGCGGGGCCAACGCTCGCGTACTGGCTCCGACGGTCTGGCCACGAACCGATATTGTTCGAAAAGGCACCGGCCCTACGCACCGGTGGCTACGTCATCGACTTCTGGGGCCTCGGGTTTGAGATCGCCGAACGAATGGGACTCGTTCCAGCTCTGCTCGAACGTTGCTACATGATGGAGCGGCTCAGGATGGTCGACGCTGACGGTAACGAAGTCGCCGGAATCGACGTGACCCCGATGCGCCACCGGCTCAAAGGTCGCTTCATCAGCCTTGCGAGAGCGGACCTCGCCGCCGTCCTGTTCAGTGCCTGCCACGGTATTCCGGCCCACTTCGGCGTGTCCGTCGCCAGCGTCGAGCAGGATTGCCGAGGCGTGACCGCGACTCTTTCCAACGGACGACAGGAGCGATTCGATCTGGTCGTCGGCGCCGACGGGCTGCACTCGCGCGTGCGAGAGCTCGTGTTCGGACCGGAGGGGCGATTCGAGACGTCGCTCGGCTGCCATGTTGCAGCCTTCCGACTCCCTGGCTATCCGCGGCGGGACGAGCTTGCTTACGTTTCGCACACCGTGCCCAAGCGACAAGCCGCCCGCGTCGCTCTACGCGACGGCGAAACGCTGGTGCTGCTCATCTGTCGCTCTGAACTGATCGACGGCGATCCACCGCGAGGGCAAGAGAAGGCAGCCCTACGGCGCGCGTTCGGCGACATGAAATGGGAGGTGCCAGAAATTCTGGATTGGATGGACAGAATCGACGACGTGTACTTCGATCGCGTCAGCCAAATTCACCTGGCGCGCTGGAGCATCGGGCGCGTCGCTGTGATCGGAGATGCGGCTGCATGTGCCTCCCTCCTCGCCGGAGAGGGCACCGGACTCGCGATGATTGAGGCGTATGTCCTCGCTGGAGAACTCCACCGCGCCGGCGGTCATATCGAGCGTGCGCTTGCGGCGTTCGAAGCGCGGCTGCGTTCGTTCGTGAGCGCCAAGCAGAAGGCTGCCCTGCGGTTCCGCAGCTTCTTCGCGCCACGAACTACGATCGCCCTGAGGGTGCGAAACGTCGCCGTCAGCGCTCTCTCGATACCATTTCTCGCGAACCGGTTGATCGGCGACTCGCTGCAGGACGACCTCGTGCTGCCGGACTACTTTGCGACCTAACCTCAACAGTTGCGAGGAGGTGTCTATGGCGGACAGCATCATCGATCTTCTGACGACTTGTTTCTGGAATCTGCGGTCCCAGTGCGAATCTCATGTGCGTCCTCTTGTGAGACCGTGACACAGCAAGGGGTGGACTGGCAGTCGTCAGACGAGGACTCGACACAGGGAGGCGGGCGATGAAGGCAATCGTGGTGACGGACCAGGCTGCGGGAACGGCCGGGATGACGCTGGTGGAGCGGCCCGAGCCGCAGGCCGCGATCAACGACGTCGTCGTTCAGGTTCAAGCGTCGGGATACGTCCCGACTGAGCTGGCGTGGCCCTCGACCTGGGCCGATCGCCTCGACCGTGATCGAACACCGTCAATCCCCGGGCACGAGCTGGCCGGAGTGGTCACCGCTCTCGGCTATGGCACGACGGGGCTGTCGGTGGGACAGCGGGTGTTCGGCCTCACGGACTGGTATCGCGACGGCACTCTGGCGGAGTACGCTGCCGTCGAGGCACGCAACCTCGCGCCGCTGCCTGGGGACGTCGACTTCACGGTGGGCGCGAGCCTGCCGATCTCGGGCCTGACCGCGTGGCAGGGACTGTTGGAGCACGGCCGCCTTCAGGCGGGGCAGAGCGTCCTCGTGCACGGCGCGGCGGGCGCCGTCGGGTCGATGGTGACGCAACTCGCACGAGAGGCCGGTGCCTACGTCATCGGCACCGGACGCGCCGCCGACCGTCAGACGGTGCTCGACTTCGGCGCAAAGGAGTTCGTCGACCTCGAGAACGAGGTCCTCGAAGACGTCGGCGGAGTCGATCTGGTGTTCGATGTCATCGGCGGCGACATCGGGAAGCGGTCCGCAGGCCTGATTCGAGCCGGAGGAACCCTGGTGTCCATCGTTGGGCCGCCCGAGGCGCGGTCCGCCCGCGGCATGGTGGTCGACTTCGTTGTCCAGCCCGATCGTGCCCAACTGAGTGAGATCGTCCAGCGGGTGCGGGACGGACGACTGCGGACGAACATCGGCAACGTCTCGACCCTCGCCGATGCTGTCGCCGCCTTCAACCGGACCGAGCGGATCAAGGGAAAGACGATTATCCGCGTTCGTCCGTGAGCGACACGCGTCCATCGACCAACGCGGCCCGCCGGCGCCAGATCGGACGGCCGCGTCCCTATCTGCCCGGGCGAGGAGAAGTTCGGGAACTGTCCAGGGCCCGATACACGGATAGCGAAATAGCGGAAAACGTCGCGATTTTCGCCGCTTCTCGGATCAGCCAGTTGCGGAAATCGTCCAGTGCGTCGAGCCAATCTTGCGGCTGCTACCGCCCAGGCGTCGGTGCCTGCAGGAGTCTTTTTGCACGGCCGCGCTTGAAGATCCGCCCGCAGCCCGCTAGCCTGCGGATGAACGCAGGCGACGAAACCGAAGGAGGCTATTTTCCCTTGAACCAGGACGATTGGAAGAAGGGGCACGTCGACGAGATCGCCAAGCGGGCCAGGAACGCCGGTCTCGCGCTCAAGTCGGACCCTCACGATACGGAGTGGAAGAGCCGCGCGTTCGAGGTCAGCGACCCGAGCGGTTTCCTGCTGACGATCTTCTCGGAGACCACAGCCGGCTGAGCGAGCGGCGCTTTCACACAAGGAGCTCAACGAATATGAAGCCAAAAAACACGATCTGTCTGTGGTTCAACAAAGACGCAGAGGACGCGGCGCGGTTCTACGCCGCCACTTTTCCGAATAGTGAAGTCACCGGTGTGCACAAGGCGCCCAGCGACTACCCCGACGGCAAAGCGGGCGACGTCTTGACCGTGGAGTTTACTGTCATCGGCATTCCGTGCCTCGGTCTGAACGGCGGCCCGGCGTTCAAGCACAGCGAGGCCTTTTCCTTCCAGGTTGTCACGGAGGATCAGAAGGAGACGGATCGTTACTGGAACGCGATCGTCGGCAACGGCGGCCAGGAAAGCCAGTGCGGCTGGTGCAAGGACCGCTGGGGCCTTTCCTGGCAGATCACTCCGCGCGTGCTGCTCGACGCGCTCGCCGTCGGCGGCGCCGAAGCGAAACGCGCGTTCGAGGCGATGATGCCGATGAAGAAGATCGACGTCGCCGCGATCGAGGCGGCGCGGCGCGGTGAGACGACGGCCGCGACGCGCGCTTGATGGTCGCCATCGCCGATTGGCCCGCACGCCAACATCTCGACTGCCAGGCCCACGACTGAAGCACGAGCCTGGCACGCAGCCGCTTCGACGAAATGTCTGAGGAGCCATCAACGTCGGCCGATCGGGGGCAGGGCAGTGCGCATCCGACAGTAGACGAACAGTCCGCGCGTACGTTCAGAGGCCTTCGCAATCTGGCCGAGCGGATCACTCCATGGCTGGTTGACGTTGGAAGCTGGATCTTCGGCGGGCTGACTGCCGTCAACCTGGTCGTGCTCTCCGCGCTGATTACAGTGGGCCCCGTCGACGCGGCCATTCGGACGTCCACGGCCGCCCTGGCCGCTGCTCTCCCGTTGAACGTTGCCGGCATCGTTCTGCTCAGGCTGATCAAAGACGCGACCGACGTTGGACTCGATGACCTCACGCTGCGGGCATTTCAAGATGCCGGCTTCCCGGACGTCGAAGCGTACTTTCCGTTACCTGACCAGACCGCGTCTCAGCACGCGAGACGATCGCGCGTCGCGCTCCTTTATTCGCTTGGGATCGCGGCAGTGAGCATTGGGTTGACGGTGACCGGTATGGCCGCCGCTGTGTGGCACATGGGGCATTGGATCGCCTTTGTCCTCCTCTCCGCGGTCATTCTGAGCGCCGGCCTTGTCGCGGTCGCGATTGCCCACGCGCTGCCCCCGGCATCGCCGGCGGAAAAATCGCTGAAGCTGCGATACAGGGAGCGCCGCCGGAAAAGCGTCAATCGCCGGCGTGGATGATCGAAGGGCCTGTGGACCGGCGTCGTCGTGGGCGGTATTCGGAATGGCACAACGAGGTCACCTCGCCGGCGGCACGCGCATTGCTCTAACTCGAAGCCATGACAACCCATGCGATTACGAACACAAGTCCTCAACTCCTGGACGCCGACCCCGCCTGCATCCTGCGCTGGGTGTTCCACCGCGGTCCCGATGCTCTGACCTGTGCGGTCGAAGCAGGTGGTCGTCGATCCTCGTATGACGTCTGCATTCTCCCGCACTGGAACCTCTCCGAGGCCACGGTCGAACACTTCGACGCGCCCGCAAGCGCGCTCCGGCGTCATGCGGAGATTGCGTCACGGCTTCGCGAGAGCGGGTGGGTGGCTCAATACGGCGTCAGCCACTAGACAGAGCACACAGCCTGATTATCGTTTCGGATAGCCGACGGTCTGAGAGAACAGCACCTGCTGGTCGTGTGTCAGGCCAAGGGCCTCGGCGATCGCATCGCGATCGATCCAGGCGCGGATCACCGTCGCCAGGCCATTCGAGGCAGCATAGAGGTACACGTTCTGGCTGATGGCGCCGGCCGCAGCGGATGAGTACGAGTTACGCTGGCCGGCCGGTACCATTCTCATGCGCGTGTGATCCGCCACATAGACGAGGTCGAGCGGGGCCTCGTCCACGAAATCCTGATAGCCGGTCACTCGCCGGACGTCAGTCGCCGCCACCAACCTGAGGGCGTTCTGGGCCGCAGCGTACAGGTACGCGCCGGTTGGCAACGCCGCGAACACATCAATCTCCTGCGCGTTGATGGCGGTGGGCGCCGTGCGTCCCCCCTCGGGTCGATTGATTCCGTAGGCGGCCCACAACAAGCCTGCAAGCAGTGGCAGCGGGAGGGGATCGGGCGCGAACTCGCGCGACGACCGCCGGGCGGCCAGCGCCTCCATCAAGGGCATGCCGCCGTGCGGGTCCACCTGTGGCAGGGCGATCGTCGATGCACTGTCCGCGGTAGCGGGCTTCGGCCGCAGACGCCCCATCATCCCGAGTACTACTTTGCCCGCGGTTGTCATCCCGTCATCTCCATTTGGACGCTACGCTGCGGCAATCGCGATGCGGCGACGATGCTCGCAGATGCTGGCCAGCGTCTTCACCACCTCGGTCGGTGAGGCCGAACCGGTGTGCGTCACGACATCGTTCAGCGACAGGATTCCCCGAATGTGCCCGTCGGCGTCGGTCACCGGAAGGCGTCGGATTCGATGCGCCTTCATCGTCCCCAGAGCCGTCGCCGTGTCGTCGTCTGCCAGACACGTGTGCACTGGCCCCTGGGCCACTTCGCGGACCGCGACTCGCTCTGCGGATCGGCCTCTCGTGGCGAGGGCGATACAGATGTCCCGGTCGGTGATGATGCCTTTGACCTGGCCTTGATCGTTCACGACGGGCAGGGCTCCGCAATCGCCTTCCCACATCTCTCTAACGGCCTCAGCCAGGTTCGTTTCCGGCCGGCAGGTCCTGACGTCGCTCGTCATCAGATCTCTGACTTTCATACTTACTCCTTTATGTGGCTTATGTGGCTCCATGACGACTTCGACCTTCTCGCGCGTGGACTTGGGGCACTCCGGGGCAACACCACGAACACGAGCGCCGTCTGGAATCGTCGTCTGCAACAGCAACTCGCGTACCCGTGGATCGCTCCAACAACCCGAGGCTGCAAATCCGGCGTCGGGCGTGTTTCGAGAGACCACCCTGGTGACGGTGAGACTGGCCCGGGGAATTTCGCGCAGCGGCCGGGAGGAATCCCCGCAGGACACGAGTGCTTCCGCTATCGTCTGCAGCCCCGCCGCGGCGTGATTCGTGCACCGGCGGAGTGCTTCGAGCCTGTGCATTCGGATTCGGATGGTTCCATGGAGAACCAGATGGACGCAAAGCGATTCGTGATAGGCACCCTCGTCGGCGGCGTTACCGTGTTTGCCACTGGCACCCTTCTCTTCTCCATCCCGCCGGTCCGAGATTTCTTGGTGTACGCGATGAGTGCAGGTTCGGCGACGGGTGTTGTGCGAGAGCCGCAACTCGTCTGGGCGGTTGGCCTGGGGGCCCTCTCGTACAGCGCGCTCATTACCCTTGCGATCGGGTGCCAGCCGCATTCCGTGAACACAGGAGCAGGAATCAAGATTGGGGCGGTCGTCGGCTTCCTCCTCTGGTTTACGTCGGACTTCATGCTATTTGGCATCAGTAACGTTGGAAGCCTGACGAGCACGGTCGTTGACCCGCTCTTCGAGCTCGTGCCTGGCGCAGTCGCTGGGGGTGTCATCGGGGCCGTTCTGGGAAAGACTGCGGGACGTTAGGCCAGGAGGTAACGTCGGTCTGATGTCGTGTCCCCGCGTCCGCACAGAGTCTTGTCGACGCCACACTAGTGCAGCACCAGGACCATCTCGCAACGTGCCCGCGAACTGACACCCTGTTTGAGGATTCTCGCTGTCGAGGCAATAAGCCTCGTCCAGCGCTCAATTACTGGACGTTCTGCGGGTCGGGCGTGCCTTCTCCAGCGAGAGGCATCTCGAGCACAAAGACGCACCCCTTGCCAGGCAGGTTGCGGACGTTAATGTCCCCGCCGTGCATTCTGACCGCCTTGCGAGCGATCGAGAGTCCCAGGCCGAGGCCAGACCTGTCCTTCTGGCGCCGGGGGCTGAACGCTCTGAATGGATCCTCCGAGCCGTCGGGAATGCCGCCGCACTCGTCCTCCACCTCGAAACGTACACGCCCGTTTTCATACAGGGTTCGCAGCACCACGCGCCCGCCCGCGTGCGTGTACTTGAACGCGTTGGTCAACAGGTTCATCACAGCCGACGCGAGGAGCTGCGGGTCGGCATCCACGGCGAGCCGAGGGTCGACTTCGTCGATGGTGAACCGTACCGCCCGGTTCTCGGCGTGCAGGTTGGCAGCAAGCGCGAGCTCGTTGAGGAACTCGGTCACCGGCACGCGCTCGCGGCGCTCAAGCTTGGCGGCGATCCGGATGTCGGACAGGGCGCTGTCGACAAGGTTACGGAGGCTGAGGAGACTGCCGCCTAGCACCGTCCCGGTGCTTCCGTTGATGGCGACGGTTCCTCGTTTCAACGTGTGGAACGCGAGAAGCGCGGTGTTGAGGAGGTCGCGGATCTCGTGAGTCAGCTGTCCGGAACGCTCGATCTCTTCGGTCGATCGCGATTCGGCGGTGATCCGCGCATGCTCCGTCACGGCTTCCGCGATTGCCGTGTCGAGGCAACGATTCAGCGTGTGGAATTCTTCCGTCGTAATCGGAAGATGCTGCTCCACGGCGACCTCGGTGATGGCCTGGCAGATATCACCGTAATCGTGGACGACCTGAGAGATGTTGAACCCCATGGCGCGCAACTCGCGGCCGTGCTTCGCCGCTGAAGCTCCGATTGTCTTCTGTGAAAACGGCGTTGGCGTCGTTTCCAGCCGGAGCGTTTCGGAGAGCTGTGTCAGGAACAGCGGCACTCCGTGCTCCAGTTCACTCGTGGACGCGAGCGGCCAGGGCCGATCGGTCAACTTTTCTCTCGTCCTTGCGATGATGGCATCACGATAGCTCGTGATGAATTCGTGGAGCATAAAAGCCTCGCTGCTTTTGAACGTGCCGGCCTCCGGGTTAGCGTTTCCTTCTAGAGGTGGGCTTGACGGCCACGCGGGCAGTTCCGGGTTTCTTGTCCGTGGACGTCTCTTGCTCGGCGATCTTCTTCACGACCTCGAGGGGCACTTGCTTGAAATACGTTTGGGACTTCCGCGTTGCGTCGTTCGATTTGGCCATCGACAAACAGTACCCGGGCGTGCGTCGCACGGGTGATCTCTTTTGAGAACCGGGTCGGTTCGTTAGCCGTGGCGAACGTGCTCGATCAGCGGGATTTGTACCCGGCGTCCTCGAAACGCCTCGCGCACTCAGACGCCGGCCGCTAAGCTTAATGGGCCGGACGTATAATTAGCGGGGTCGTTAGTTGCACATACCATAATGTTACGTTTGCGTAACGTTATGGCTAAGCTGGACAAGAGAGTGCGCCATGGACCGTCCCAAGAGAGCGCCGATGAACTTCAAAGGCATGCCGCAAGTTGATGTGCCGCAAGGTCGCAATGGAAAGCACAAGGCGATTGTCACCAAGATCCTGTCGGATCTCGATCAGGTGCAGAACGGCATCGCCCTCAAGGTGCCCCTGTCAGAATTGACACACACCAAGGAACAGGTGCGGGCAGCGTTGAACCGTGCGACTCGCAAAGGCGGGCGCCACGTGGCTACGGCCAGCGATGGCACTTTCCTGTATGTGTGGAACGAAATGCCGTAGAGGAGGCGCAGCGCGCCGGCCCACAGCGACGGTCAAATTCGCGGTGTGAGGTTAAGGCGCAAGTTAATCTTGTGCCCGTTCCTCTCGAGAGTGACGCGATGGGCACGTGCCCGCACGCTGAATAGATTCCGCACCTCGACTGAAGACAACGTCGCCGTCCGAAAGTGGCTCTACAGACATCCACCGAGGTCAGCGGGACTCGCGCACAGCACGTCCGCTCCCGCCTCGGTCAGTTCACTCTCGGATCCATAGCCCCACAGCACACCGATTGCGTGCATCCTGCAGGCCTTGGCCGCGAGGATGTCGTCGGCGCGGTCGCCGATCATCACGGCGGGACCGGTGATTCGCTCCCGGGCGAGGAGCTGTGCCAACAACTCCGTCTTGTTGTCGGGCAGTCCAGCAACGCTCGGACCATGCACCGCACGAAAGTGTTGCGCGAGGGAGAAGTGCTCGACGACCCGTTGTGCATACGGCGTCGCTTTCAGAGTGACGATGTAGACGGGCCTGCTCTCAAGGCTGGCGAGCAGCTCGAACACGCCGGGATAGACCGTCGCTTCGTACAGGCCGGTGGTGCCGTAGCGTTCCCGGTAATGCCCGACCGCCTGCTCGACGCGGCGCTCATCAGTCGTGTTCAAGAGATTTCCCCACGCGCTTCGAAACGGTCTGCCGATCGATGCCTCCAGCACATCGTCGGGCGGGCAGGGCGTGTTCAATGCGTCAAAGGCATGCCGGAAACAGGCGAGAATCCCCGGTCGTGAATCGACGAGTGTGCCGTCGAGGTCGAAGACAACTGTGTGCGCGTTCATCTGTGTCTGTGATGCGGGTATCAGAATATCGTGACAGGACGCTCGGCCGCCTCTCCGGGGCCGAGGGCTTCGAAGAGCGTAAACTGAAGCCATGAGCACTCTGGATATGTTGGCGCCGATCGGTGTGGGCCTCCTGCTCCTCGTACTCATCGGGCGCCGCGTCTGGCGCGCCGTGGCGAGTCCAGCTGGAACAAGCTGGTCGGATCGCTTCCGGCGATAGGCTCGCCTGGACAATAGGTGGCTCGCCACGAACGCATCCGTCTCGGCATTTCGGCCTGCCTGCTGGGGGAACGCGTGCGCTTTGATGGGGGCCACAAACGGGATCCGTTTCTGGTCGAGACGCTGGGCCCCTTCGTCGAGTGGGTTCCCGTGTGCCCCGAAGTCGAGTCAGGAATGGCTGCGCCTCGCGAATCGCTACGCCTGGTGCAGGCAGGCAGGGAGATTCGGCTGATCACCAGCAAGACGGCAGAGGATCGGACCGCCAGCATGCGCAGCTTCGCTCGCCGCCGGCTCGAGGAACTGGCCGATACCGAGCTCTGTGGCTTCGTGTTGAAGAAAGACTCGCCCACCTGCGGCCTCGAACGCGTCAAGGTGTACGGAACGGCCGGGGTGCCCCTGAAATCCGGACGCGGGTTGTTTGCCGACGCCCTGGTGATGCGCTTCCCGAGGCTGCCGGTTGAAGAGGAAGGGCGGCTCAAGGATCCGCGCCTGCGCGAGAACTTCATCGAGCGGGTGTTCGCGTATCGACGTCTCACGAATCTGTTCGCTGCGCGCTGGTCGATTGGGGACGTCGTCCGATTCCATACGATTCACAAGCTCACGCTCATGGCACACCGTCCGGAGGCCTATCAGCGTCTCGGCCGCCTTGTGGCGGCGGGTAAATCGATGGACCGGCACGAATTTCGGGAGCGCTATTCGTCAGAATTCATGGCGGCGCTCACGGCCATCGCCACACCTCGCCGGCAGGCGAATGTGCTGCAGCACATGCTCGGCTACTTCAAGCAGGCGCTCGACCGCGAGAGCCGCGGCGAATTGCTCGGACTCATCGAGGACCACGCCATCGGGCGAGTGCCGCTGATCGTGCCACTCACGCTCTTCGGCCATCACATTCGGCGGTGCGGCGTGTCCTACCTGGCGGAGCAAGTGTATTTGCGGCCACACCCGGCGGAGCTGATGCTGCGCAACCACGTGTGAGCGCCATGAACCGGAAGGTGGTTGTCAACGATCGGATGCAGCGCGGATACGTCTACTGGCGAACGGAACCGGCCGGCCGGAACTTCGCGCCAGCCTTCACGCCGCAACTGACGCCGAAAGAAATGCTGCGGCTTGGCGTCTTCGGCGGCAAGTACCTCACCGACTGCCGGGCCGAGTTTCCAAAGAGCTGGTTCGCCGGTGCGAAGCTGTGCTCCGAACGGCACGATGCGCGACTGAACTGTTTCGGCGTGAACGCGTCGCAGTCGCTCGCGGTCTGGCGTCGCCGGGGCTGGATCCACAAGCAGGATCCGCGCGGATGGTTCCAGTGGTACTGCCGGTACTACATGGGCCGGCGCAGCGCCGACGATGCGCGGCAGATTCGGCGATGGCGGGCGATTGCGCGGCACGTGGCGGCGATTCGGAAAAACTGCGAGGCGGGTGATCTCGAGTGCCGGAGAAAGCAGCGGCAGGCTGTACTCCACTGGGCGTACGACGCCAGAAGGATATAGGCCGGCCCTGGAACTCGCCGGTTGGTCTTGGTGAGCCAGCTCAACGCCGAATACGCCCTGTGACGCGATCGTGTATAGTGGATCTCGTTACACCGCACTGAGCCAGCCAGCGTTCGAGCAGTGCCCTTCTCGGGTGCGCGCCGACGGCCCACTTCGGCCTTCGATCGGAGCGCACATGAACCGTTCCTTCACCTCTCAGCCCAAGTCTCGCGATTCGATCGATAAGGCGATTTCGGCCAGGCGGGCTCACGTCGCCGGACCGCGACGAACGGCAGGTGTCTCTCGCTGGCGTGCGCTCGGACGTGAACAGTTCCGGTTGCTCATCGAGCTGCCGGATGCTCAGGGCCGATCCGAAGGAGGGTCGAAGCCATGTTGAAAGAAATCTCTCATCTGAGATTGATCGGATTCTGGTTCGCGGGAGTTGCCGTCGTCGTCGGATCCGTCGGTGCGATGGGCGTGAGCGTTGGCGTCAGCACGACTGCGCTCCTGCTCATGGCGTCGCTGGTGCCGCCGGCGATCCTGCTGCTGGTGTGGCGTGGAGCACCGCCGCCGACGGTTGCTGAAATTCTGCACTCGGCGGAAACGTTCAGGGGCGGCCGCTCATGAGCGCCGTGCTCGTTCCTTACGCGCAATTTCTTGAGTGCCGTGTCAGACGCATGCGAGTCGCGGCGGAATTCGAGGAGATCGAGCGACAGCGCACGATCGATGCCCCGATTCCTTCCGTGGAGGCCGACGAGGAGGGAGTCCACGACGTCGAGCAAGCCCTCCGACTCGGCGTGGCAGCCGCAGTGCCGCCGGTCGCCTTCAAGAAATAGACGAATTGTCGTCTCTGTAGCGAGGCAGCATCAGCGGCGCCTTCAGCCTCACTATCTGGCGCGTACCCTCCGCGTCGACGACGGCGATACTCGAGAGCCCTGAAGGCGTTTCGTCGACCAGGATTTCCCTGGGATGCCGGATGAGGTGATTCGATCGGTCCATCGCCACATCGAGGAGGTCGTCTCCGGTGTCGTACGTAATGCCGAGCAGGGGCACCCATTCGGCGACGATCTGGTCGCCAAGGTCGAGCGACGCGACCTCGATTTCGGCCCATTTACCGGGCAGCGCCTTTGAGAGCCGATCGAAGAGCCTCTTCCATTCCGTTTGCGGTATCTTGAGAGTTGACATCGCTGGCCTCGCCGGAACGAGTTCTGGCCAGGAACCGTTCAAGTTTTGCGCCATCGCGGCATTGCCGGCGAAAACAACGTTCGAGTGATGCTGAACCGCAGGAAGTTCATCACGGCCGCCGCGGCAGGGGTTGGCGGGGCTTCGGGCGTCTTCGCGCTGGGAGGGGCAGCCTCGCCCGATCGCGGCATTCCCTCAGCACCGCGTACGCCCGCGCCAGGCACCTGGGATGAGAATGCGATCACGCTCGCATGGCTCGGGCACGCCACCGTGTTAATCAACTTCTACGGTGTTCGCGTGCTCACCGATCCGGCTTTGTTTCCGCGTATCGGCGTCGATGCCTGGCTCACGACGATTGGTCCGAGCAGGCGGACGTTGTGCGCGCTCTCGCCATCCGAGCTGCCCGAGATCGATCTCGTGCTCGTGTCACATGCGCACTTCGACCACCTCGATACCCGTTCGCTCGCGGCGCTGGGTGGCCGCCCCGCCGCGCTGACGGCGCCAGCCACGTCCGACCTGCTGCCGCGGCGGCGATACTCGTCGGTGGGCGAGCTGCGCTGGGGCGAAACCGCGCGAACGGTCACGGCGCACGGTGAGATCGAGGTGACGGCGATCGAAGTGAAGCACTGGGGCGCGCGTCTGGCGCGCGACACGTATCGCGGCTACAACGGGTACGTGCTCAAGCGGGAAGGACGCGCGCTGCTGTTTGGCGGCGACACCGCTTATACGCCGTTGTTCGCCTCGCACCGCCGATACGGTCCCTTCGACGCCGCGCTCATGCCAATCGGCGCGTACGATCCGTACATCTACAACCACTGCAATCCGGAGCAGTCGGTGAAGATGGCCGACGCCGTCGGCGCGCGGCTCTTCGTCCCCATTCATCACCGGACGTTTCAGTTGAGCCAGGAGCCGGTTTCCGAACCGATCGAGCGGGCCGAGGCTGCCCTGGCCGCTGAAGCAGATCGACTCGTCGTGCGGGAGATCGGGGACGAAGCACGTATCGCTTGAGACGGGGGGCTGTTCGTGTCACTGCGCGCCAGCTGTCTCTTGGTTCTGTCGTGTGGCGCCCTGGCCGGTATGGCCAGGATCTCCGCGCAGGCTCTCGCTCCCCCGGCCTTTGAAGTCGCCTCGGTGAAGCCGCACACATCCGACGATCAGGCAGTCGTGATGGCGGCGCAGCCGGGCGGACGTTTCACGGCGCGGAACGTACCGCTGCGTCTCCTGATTCGCACGGCGTACCGAATCCAGGACGATCAGCTCTCCGGCGGACCTTCGTGGGTGAACACCGACCGTTTCGACATTTCCGCGAAGGCCGACGAGGCGGTGCCGCCGGTGCAGATCGCGGCGATGCTACAGACGTTGATAGTGGAGCGCTTCAGCCTGATGGTTCATCACGAGACGAAAGAGCTGCCGATCTACGCGCTCGTCCTTGCGCGCGGTGACGGGGCATTCGGCGCCGCTTTCCGGCCGACGGAGTGTCCGAGCATTGAAACCGACTTCAACCAGCCGAACAGGCCCTGCGCCACCATTAGTACGGGTGTCGGTCGGCTCAACCTGCGCGGCGCGCCACTCTCGCAGTTTCTGCAGTTCCTGGCTCCTGCGGTCAACCGCGTGCTCGTGGATCGAACCGGCCTGACCGGGCGCTTCGATCTCGATCTCGAGTGGACGCCGGCGCCATCGGCCGCTCCTGTTGGCCAGGATGCCGCGCCGGTCGATCCGAACGGCACGTCGATCTTCACCGCGGTGCAGGAGCAACTGGGGCTGAAGCTGGAATCGACGAAGGCGGCGGTGGACGTGATCGTCATCGACCGCGTTGAGCATCCAACCGAGGACTGACGACGATCCTCAGCGCGTCACTGAGATCACAAAGCCCGACCGACGACCGTCCCTGAGCACGCCCCAAAGCCGATCCGAACGAAGCCGGTGCGCTCGCAGTACGCGCGCATGAGCACTTCGTCGCCGTCGGCGAGGAAGCCACGCGACTCCCCGCCCGGCAACTGAACGGGCTTCTTGCCCTGTTGCGTGATTTCGAGCAGGCACCCTCGGGAACCATCGTCGGGGCCCGAGATGGTGCCGCTCCCCAGGAGATCGCCAGGGCGCAGGTTGCATCCGGCCGCCGTGTGATGCGCGACCATCTGCGCGAAGGTCCAATACATGTCGCGGAAGCGGCCCCGGCTCACACGAACGGCCTCGAGACGGTGCTCGCGCATTCGTGCCGAGCGAAGCCATACTTCCGCGACGATATCGAACCCGCCCGTGCTCGCGTTCTCTTGAGAGGTCAGGTACGGCAGAAGCGGCGGATCGCTCGCCGGTCGGGAAAACGCCGCACATCGAAACGGCTCGAGCGCGTCGAGCGTCACCACCCACGGCGAGATCGTCGTAGCAAAGCTTTTCGACAGAAACGGACCGAGCGGCTGATACTCCCACGCCTGAAGATCCCGCGCCGACCAGTCGTTCAGCAGGCACAGTCCGAAGAGATGGTCTTCGGCAACTTCGATCGGAATGGGATCGCCAAGCGTATTGCCCGCCCCGACAAACGCCGCGATCTCGAGTTCGTAGTCGAGCCGTTCCGACAATCCGAAGCGCGGTATGTCCTGGTCCGAGGCGTTGGCCTGACCGGATGGCCGCTTGATGGGCGTTCCGCCCGTCACGATCGATGAGGCGCGCCCGTGATAGCCGATTGGCAGGTGTTTGTAGTTCGGCAGGAGGGGCCGGCCCGGCCGAAACATCTGTCCGACGTTCGTGGCGTGAAAGAGCGAAGCGTAAAAATCGGTGTAATCGCCGATCGTGGCGGGCAACTCGAGCATCGCGTCCGCCATCGGCACCAGCACATTGTCTCCGGCCGCGCCGCTGCCCGCTGTCAAGATCCGGCTTGCGTACGCTCGAATCGCCGACGCCTCGGCGCGGCCGAGCGCCATGACCCGGTTCAGCGTCGGCTCGGCGATCGCATCGAGCGCGGCGGCAGATAACCCCTTCAACAATCCAGCCTGGCGGGCGCGCACGAGATCGAGAATGCGGTCGCCAATTGCGATGCCGATCCGCGGAGCTTCGTGGCGCCCACGTTCCCGGAACACCCCGAACGGCAGATTCTGAATGGGGAAGTCGGCCCCGGCGGCGTTCGCCGTTTCCACCCAGCTTCGAAGCGTCGGTTCGTGCGTGCCGTCCATGGCTGTCAGAGCGGCAAGGCTGTAGACGACTTCACTTCCTTGACGACGATGCTGGTGCGCGTGCGGTCGACGCCGTCCACCTTCATCAGCCGGTCGAAGAGGAACCGTTCGAGCTCGTCGTGGTTGGCCACTACCACCTTCAGAAGATAGTCGAACTCCCCGGTCAGGAAGTGACATTCGAGCACTTCCGGCATTTTGGCGATACGTTCCGGGAAGCGCTTGATCGACTGTGGCCGGTGGTGCGCCAACGTCACGTGGATGAAACAGAGCAGATCCAGACCGACCGCCTGGCGATTGACGAGCGTCGCGTAGCCCCGGATCACGCCGTGCTGCTCGAGCTTGCGGAGGCGCTTCTGCAGCCCCGGGCCCGAGAGGTGCAGGCGCCGCCCAAGCTCGGCGCTCGACAGACGGGCGTGTTCCTGGAGGAAGGTCAGCAGGCGGCGGTCGAGGGGATCGAGGACCGGCCTGCGTCTGGCGGGCTCTGGTGTGGTCATAGGGGCTCCAGTGTAGTTCGGATCCGTGGTTATTATTCGTAACATCAGATGACTAATAAGTTACATTTTACGTATTTGAGTCCGGTGATTGGTTTCTGTATGATCGTAATGTGCAGGACTTCTTTCCGATCAAGAGAGTCGACCACCTCGAGCTCTACGTGGGCAATGCCAAACAGGCCGCCGCCTTCTACGGCGCGCGGTTTGGCTTCGACTGCGTCGGCTACCGCGGCCTCGAAACGGGATGCCGCGATGCCGCCTCCTACCTGGTGGAGCAGGGCGATATCCGGTTGCTGCTCACAACCGCCCTGGCGAAGGATCATCAGGGCGCCCTCTTCACTGCCGAGCACGGCGACGGCGTCGCAGTGATCGCGCTGCAGGTGCCGGATGCATTCCAGGCATTCCGCGAATCAACCCGCCGCGGCGCGGTGCCTGCCATCGAGCCCACCGAGCAGCGCGACCGCAATGGCGTCTTCCGCTACTCGGCGGTTCACGGCTACGGAGACACTCTCATCAAGTTCGTCGACCGCGACGACTACGCCGGCGCGTTCGCACCAGGCTTCGAAGCGCGTCGTCCAGCGTCCACTCGTCCACCCGTGCTCCTCGGGATCGATCACATCGTTGGCAACGTGGAGCTGGGCGGGATGGACAAGTGGGTGCGGTTCTTTGCCGACACGATGGGGTTTTCTGAGCTGGTTCACTTCGACGACAAGAAGATCTCCACTGAGTACTCGGCGCTGATGTCGAAAGTGATGCAGGACGGGAGCGGCAAGATCAAATTTCCGATCAACGAGCCGGCCACCGGCCGGCGGAAATCCCAGATCGAGGAGTACCTCGACTACAACCACGGCCCCGGCGTGCAGCACATCGCGTGCGTCACGAACGACATTGTGGGAGCGGTCTCGAGCCTGCGCGAGCGGGGGGTGGAGTTCCTGCGGGTGCCGTCCACCTACTACGACGATCTCGAGGCGCGCGTCGGCACGCTGAGCGAACGGGTGGAAACGCTGGCGGAGCTCGGCATTCTCGCGGATCGGGACGAGGACGGGTACCTGCTGCAGATTTTCACCGAGCCGGTGGAGGATCGGCCGACGCTGTTCTTCGAGGTGATCGAGCGCCATGGCGCGCGCGGCTTCGGCGAAGGCAACTTCAAGTCGCTGTTCGAAGCCATCGAGCGCGAGCAGGCGCGCCGCGGGAACCTGGTGTGAGCTTTTACTACAAGCTCGGGAACGTGCCTCACAAGCGCCACACGCAGTTCAGGCGCCCCGACGGCTCGTTGTTTCACGAAGAGCTGATGGGCATCCACGGTTTCACCGGCGACAAGTCGCTTCTCTACCACCTTCATCCTCCAACAGCAGTGCAGCGGATCGAGCACGGCTGTCCGGTCGAGATTCCCTTTGCGCCGACGGGGCCGCTGCGTCACCGGCTGCTTCGCACAGCCGATATCGCCTGCGGCGGCGACGCCGTACAGGGCCGCGTGCCGCTGATGGGCAACGACGATGTGACCATTTCGATCGTCCGGCCGGATCGGGCCATGGACTACTGGTACCGGTATGCGCACGGCGACGACGTGCTGTTTGTGCACGAGGGCACCGGCACGCTCGAGACGCAGTTCGGGACGATCGTGTACGGGCCGGGCGATTACCTGGTGATCCCCACGGGCGTCCTCTGGCGCGTGCTGCCGGATGCCGGCACGAGCCAGCGCATGCTGGCGGTGGAGACGAGCGGCGGCCACATCGAGCCGCCGAAGCGGTACCTCAATCCGTACGGGCAATTTCTGGAGAGCGCCCCTTACTCGGAGCGCGATCTGCGTCCGCCAGAGGCGCAACCGGCGCACGACGAAACCGGCGACTTCGAGGTGCGTGTGAAGGCGCGCGGCGAGGTCGCGCGCTACTTCTACCGGCACCATCCGCTCGACGTCGTCGGCTGGGACGGCCATCTCTGGCCTTATGCCTTCAACATCGAAGATTTCGAGCCGATCACGGGCCGCGTCCATCAGCCTCCTCCGGTGCACCAGACGTTCGACGGCCCGGGCTTCGTCCTCTGCTCGTTCGTGCCGCGTCTCTTCGACTACCACCCGCAGGCGATTCCGGCGCCGTACAACCATTCGAACGTCGATTCAGACGAGGTGATCTACTACGTGCGCGGCGAGTTCATGTCACGCAAGGGAATTGAGGCCGGCGCCTTCACGGTGCATCCCAACGGGATCGCCCATGGCCCTCACCCCGGAACTTACGAAGGCTCGATCGGCAAGGAGCGCACCGAAGAACTCGCCGTTATGGTGGACACGTTCCGCCCGCTGAAGCTCACGACCCACGCGTCCCGGCTCGAAGACGACAGCTATCCGCTCAGTTGGTCGATCTGAACTGCGAGGTGATTCATGGCCGGCAGGAACTTCGAGGCGTTCAAGACGACGATTGAAGAGACGTTCATGAGGCATCCGATCGTCACGAGGAATGCCTACACGGAGTGGTTCGCGCGTGGCGACGTGTCGCTCGATCAGGCGCGTCACTTCGCCGTGCAGTTTTCGGTCTTCTCGAACCAGTTTCTGCTGGCCGCGCTCAACCGCGCGATCAACGCGCAGACGATCGAGTCGGCGCGCGAATCGAAAGAAATCCTGATGAACGAACTCGGCGTCATTTACGCGAAGAAGGGGCATCGGCCGGCGGCGGAGGTGGCGCCCATGGCGCTCGATGCGGATCGGGAAGGCGACCCGGCGCTGGTCTCGACGGAAGGCTCGGTAGATGGCGGAATATTCCGGTTCCAGGCGGCTCACTTCGAATGGCTGCTCAACTTCGGCCGGCCGCTGGGGCTGGGCTTCGATGACATGGGCAAGCGCCGCCATGGCACGCCGTCGACGCTGTTCTTCTGCGACGAGCTGTTCAGGCTGTACGGCAGCGCCGACTACAACGAGGCGATGGGCGCCGCATTCGCGGTCGAAAACTGGGCGGCCGCCGGTTTCTGGAAAGAGCTCATCCGTGGCCTCGAGTGCGTGAAGAAACAGCTGCCGGAGCTCCCGCTCGCCTTCTTTACATGGCACGACAAGATCGAAGATCAGCACAAGGCGCACACGTGGGACGAGTTGCGGGAGTGCTACGGTTCTCCCGACTTCGAAGAAGCGCCGTTCATCCGCGCGGGCATGAAGATGCTGGACGGCGTGAAGGTTTTCTGGGATGGCCTCAACGATGCGCGCCGCCATCCGCAGTCGCGCGTCGCCTGACGACGACCATTAACCGCAGAGCGCGCAGAGTTCACAGAGAGAGCGCGCAATTAGATCGTCGTACGTGGCCAAGCTGCCCCGACGCATCGCTTCAAGGCACTCGGCGATCGGGTCGAGGTACGAATTCGGGATGGATTCAGTGGCCCCAGCAGGCCGGATGTTAGTAAAGGCCAGTAAGAGCGAGAGAAGGCCTCGTCCTCCGAATTGGCACGTCACCGTGAAGACTGTCGCCGAACGTGCCCCCAGCCTCTATCCCCTAGCCTCCAGCCTCCAGCACTCACCGGTTGCGCCTCGCAAGATCAAAGTTGTGCTTGGCCACTGACAGCTCGACGCTCGTGAGGACGGCCGAGATGATGGTCGCCCGCTTCGGGTGGTGCTTCGCCATCTTCCACAGCACGAACGTCGTGGCCCCGTGTAGCAGTCCGTTGGCGGCGCCGAGCGCGGCGGGTTGTCCGGCGAAAGGCTTGAGCACGGGGTTCTGCTCGCGGGCGCCGTGCGCGAGGCCCATGCCGGTGCTCACCATGTCGAGCACGTCAGACGCAGCGTAGGCTGCAAGGGCAGCCGTCACGTACTTCGGCACCGGCTTCTCTTCCTTTGGCGCCTGGGCTGCGACAGGCGTGGCGAAGGTCAGCTCGAGTGCCATCACAGACGAAGCGTAAACGAGATGTTGGCGTCGCATGTGCGTGGCGCTCAGCAAACGGCACGCCGCCGCGTCTCCTACGCAGCGCGCATGTCTTCGAAACGCGCCTCGACAAAGTCTGAATTGCGGAGCAGAAAGGCCGCGAGCCTGCGGCGTTCCGTCACGTGCTGCGCGAGCGACGATTTGGACCGAGGCAGAACATACTCGCGGAGAGTCGGCAGACTTCTGTCGCGCCAGTAAATATCCGCAGCGATCCCGGCAATCTTCCCCACGTCAGACGAAACGTCGTCGCTGCCACCAGAACTCCGGTCGGAAACCTGAGGCTATTCGCTGCTCTCGCGTGGCAGAGTTCCTGCCTTCTTCGAAGTGGGCCGCCATGCCGCCAGCTGATGTGATTCTCACCGCGTTGAGCCGCACGGCGAACGACTGGCTCGCCCTGGCAATCGCGTGGCACGTACTCCTCGGGGCGATGGTGGGGGCGCTTTTCTCGGGCTGGCGCCCTCCTCATCGCTCCGGGGGTATGTTGCTCGCGACACCCGTCGTGTCGGTGAGCGCGCTTGCCTGGTCATCTGGCAATCCTTTCAACGGGATCATGTTTGCCGCCCTCGGAGTCGCAATGGTCTCTCTGGCCCGGCGCCTGGAGCCGCAGCCTGTTCGCATCGCTCCATCCCTGCCGCTAGTCGCCGGTTCACTGGCGATCGCCTTTGCGTGGTGTTATCCCCATTTCCTGCGGGCCGAGACGTGGGCGGTGTTTCTCTATGCCGCGCCGCTGGGCCTGGTGCCATGCCCGACTCTCGCCGCCGTCATTGGCATGACGATGGTTCTCGGCATCTACCGTTCAATGAGCTGGACTCTGGTGCTGATCGCGTGGGGACTGCTATACGGCGGGATGGGGGTCTACGGCCTCGGTGTCGACCTCGACTACGGCTTGCTTGGCGCCACGACATTGCTGGCGTGCTGCGCCTTCGGAGCACGCCGCACCTGGCGTCCACTTCTGATCCAGGTGCCGAACGCCTGTTGAAGCTAGAGGCTGGAGGCTGGGGACTGGAGGCTGGGGCTAGAGGGTAGGGGTTGGGGCCAGGGTTAGGGGGTGAAGGGGAGCCAGGCGAGTCATACGCTCACCGAGCTCCCGTTCACCGACGAGGACCTGGTCAAGGCCATCGGGTCCAGCGCCTGTTGATTACGCAATTCAGACGCCAGACACTTCGGGCGAAATCGGGCCGAAAATCTTCCGTTCCAGGCAGCCTCCCGGTCGTCGTTACCCCCACTTCAGGCCATTGTGTGGAACAAAGTCTGACTAGGGTACGACTGTGAACGACGTATCGATGAAACGCCAGCTGCCCCCGGTCGTCGCCGACATGCGGGCGTAAATTACCTGGCCGGTAGGGAGGGTCCCTGGCGAATAGGAGGTCTGGGTGATGTTGCCGGACGACTTGATATCGGCAGCGCCGCGGGTCGTCCCGATCGTGATTCGGTAGGCGGTCGCCCCCGGCACGCTCGTCCATGTGATGGGCTGCCCCTCGGTGAGCGCAGGTGTTCCACTGCCGGCCGGACTGGTGAAGTGCGGCGTGTTCGGATCGCCGTTGATCACCGTATCCGTATAGCGCCACACTCCGCCAAGCTTCGTATAGAGACGCGCGTACATGGTCTGTGTCGTCCAGACCTCCGGCGCCCAATTCGTTGCCTGGGTCTCTCCAGTGCTCCGTAGATCCTTCAGGCCTGGAGCCGTCCCAATGTACAGGTAGTAGGCCTGCGCATTCGGAACAGGAAACCACGAGATGGGCTGGAACAGATCCGCTGCGCCAGGACCGACGGCTGGGCGCACGATGCTGCTGACCATCGCGCTGAACGTGGTGTCGGTGTATTCCCAGTTGTTGTTGATCTTCGTCCAGAGCCTGGCGTAGAGCTTCTGTCCGCTCGGCACGTTGTGCGCGACGAACCAGGTCTGCTGTGTTTCCCGGGAGTCGACGATGTCCTTCGCGCCCACCGAGGTGCCGACGTACAAGTAGTACGACTGCGCGTTCGGCGCACGGGTCCATTGAATCGGCAGCGAGACGTCGGCGTTGATCGAACCGTCGACCGGGTAGAGAAGCGCGGCCGGGTGGGGCACGAAGCTCCGATCGACGTAACGCCAGACATTGTCGGCCTTCGTCCACAGCCGCATGTACAGCGTCTGAGCCCTCGACACATTCTGAATGGGGTATTCGGTATTGAGCGTCTCACCGCTGTTGACGAGATCTGTCGCGCCTGGCGTCGTGCCGGCATAGAGGTAATACGCCTGGGCGTTCGGGACTCCAGTCCACTGAACGGTGTCGGCGAGAGTGGGGAAGACCGACGCCGCGCCGCGAAACGATATCGTCGCGGCTTTTGCCGTGAAGCTGCTGTCAGTGAAGTTCCAGGCGCCGCCCAGCTTCGTCCAGATCCGCGCATACAGTTTCAGGCCGACCGGCAGCACGGCAAAGTACGACGTCTGCTGTGTTTCTCCTGTATCGACGAGATTCTTGGCGCCCGCGGTGGTGCCGACGTACAGGTAGTAGGCCTGGGCGTTGGGGACCGCCGTCCACGTAATCGGACGGGTGTAGTCCGCAGTGTCGGAGCCGTCCTGAGGATTCTGAAGAGTGGCGATTGTGACGACGACCGCATAGGTGAACTGGCTGTCACCGTATCGCCAGACATTTCCGCTCTTGGTCCACAGCCGAACATAGAGCGTGTGGCCGCGCGGCAGGGACGGCATCGCGTACGTCGTCTGCAGCGTTTCGCGGGAGTCGACGAGATCTTTGGCGCCAGGTGTCGTGCCGACGTAGAGGTAGTACGCCTGTGCGCCCGGCACGATGGTCCAGGCGAAGGACTGCGCCGGGTCGGTGACCGTCGAGCCGTCAGCCGGAGCCGTGAGCACGGCTGTCAGCGTCTGGGCCTTCGGACCGCCCGATACGCCGGAGAGCCAGATCAGAGCGACGGTGCAGAGGAACAGTCGGAGACGCGTACGGTTGGACGAGGCAAGGTCGTTGCCATCCGGCACCCGCAGTTAGGCTTGCATTTGCGTCTACCCGACGTTCGCGCTGCCGGAAAATCGTGTGCCGGCAGGACTATCTTCCGGTATAGAAACGACAACCCTCTCGGCTTCCGCCCTCACGGGGCCCAGAAGCAGCCATCGGATGAGGATGATTCCTGGAGAGAGCAGCGACCAGTAGCGCCGGAACTTGATGCGCGCTCCCGCGTCGGTCGAGACGGCGCGCGTCTCGGTGCGGAACACCGACTTTGCATCGCCGGCCGGGTCCGCGCGGAGAGTCCAGGCAATCTTGACGTAATCAGGTTCGGCGAACGACGCGAACTCGTCGGGAGCGATCGCGCGGAAGGTGACGTTCGGCTCCCACGGCTTCGTCACGGCCCCAACCACGATCTCGCGTCCCGGCACCTCGTGGAGCACCGCCCAGCCGAGCGCCCGCACTTCGTCGAGCAACCCGCGCGGATGTGGACGTTCGTCGCGCGCCGCGCCGAGCAGGATCTCACGTGCCCTGAAGATGCCCCGGACGATCGGCGACTGCGACAGGCTCGTTCGGCACGCCGCGCTGAGCGTCACCTCTGCCGGCGCGTTCACACGCACGTGATGACGCTCGACGATGTCGTACTGCGGCAGGAATCGATCGAGCAGCGGGTCCTCCTCGTCGCTGCCCGGTCGTGGCGGATTCCCGTAACGGAGCCACGTCGCGCTGACGTATGCTGCGTAGGCGCCAACGGCGGCTCCGGTGCCGAACGCGAGATAACGCAGGATCGATCGCATACGTCGATGGCGAACGCATAAACCTTGCCGGCCTGTTGAGGTGTGACGCCCCGTGGCTCGGAACATCGAAATCAAAGCGCATGTGATGGACCTGGCTGCGATGCGGCGGCGGGTGGTGGCGCTCGAGGGAATCGCCGGGCCGCAGGAGCTGGTGCAGGTCGATACCTTCTTCGACGTTCCCCGAGGACGGATGAAGCTTCGAGAGTTCGGGGACGGCTCGGCGGAGTTGATCGGCTACGAACGGCCCGACGTGAGCGGCCCGAAGATGTCTACCTACACGCGGGTGAGCGTGCCGGACGCAGAGGCCATCCGGCATCTCTTCTCACGCGCGTTTGGTGTCCGCACGACGGTGCGCAAGCGGCGGACCGTGTTCCTGCTCGGGCAGACGCGGATTCACCTCGATGAGGTCGAGAGCCTCGGCTCGTTCATCGAGCTGGAAGTCGTCCTGCGCGACGGCCAGACCGCCGAACAGGGAGAGCAGATCGCCGAGCGACTCCTCGAGGCTCTGTCGGTGTCGCCGGACGACCTGATCTCGGGCGCTTACGCCGATCTCATCGCTTCCTAGAACCCGAGCGTCTCGTCAGCCGATGGACCGTAAGTGGCCGGCAGGGGGACGTCGTTCAGCCGCAGGTAGACGCCCAGCTGCGCGCGATGATGGACGACGTGATTCAGGAACATCTCGCGATAGGCGAGAAATCGCGATCCTTCGAAGAGTGTCTTCCCCTGAAACGCCAGCTTCCACGGCTCTGTCCATTTCCCTTCGTCCATTGTCTGAAGGGCGGCGCGAACTTTGGCTGATCCTTCGTCGAACACACGAACGAGTTGCGCGGCCGACTCGAAGGGCAGCGGCGTATAGCTTCGCTGCGAGAAATCCAGCCCGGGCTCGGTGAGCACTGTGAGGCCGAACCCGGCCAGTTCGGCGACATGCGGGGCAAGGCGCCCGAGCGGCATCGACTTCGCGTGTGGCTTGAAGTCGCCGCGCCCGGCCGGAACACGTTCGAGCGTCGTTCTCGTCGTTTTCATCTCGGCGTCGAATTCAGTCAGGAGCAGATCGGCGGTTCGCATGAGGTTCCTCGTGAGTTGGCGCGGCTCCCAGCCGCGGCAGGTAGAGACCGGCAACTGCGGATATCTGGGGAACGACTGATCAGCGGCTGCCCGCTCGCAGAGCAGAAACACCGACTGGCGCGACGACTCGATGCGCCGGCCGAACGCGCAGCTCTCGCAAAGGCCGGCGCTGACTTTTTCATTCTGCACGCGGGATATTCCACGAACGCGCCTGCCGGATGGCCGTCATCCATGAATTATGCCGGCATTTTCGGGATTTCGATCGACGTCCGCGGCAGCGCCGTTGCTCTGACGAGGTACTGAAAGGGAGGCGTCCCATGTCCCGCACTCTCGTCGCGACCGGTCTTCTCACAGCGGCGCTCGCGACCAGCTATGCCGTTTATGCCGCCGACGCCCAGCGACGGCCCGCACGTCCACCTGCGCAATCGGGGCAGCCTGCCACGCCTGCCCAGCCGCCTCAGCGTCACGCCCCGGGGCCGAATGCGCCGGAAGTTGGAAAAGCCGCTCCACGCACCACACCGGAAATGCCGCCGCCCCGTAGTGGACCTGGTGGGCGCCGCACGCCCGATCCCTTCTTCTATGGTCCGGAATGGGATTTCGGCTTCTGGTGGGGCTACCCATACAGGCTGCCGTACCGATATCACGCTCCATATCCGTGGTACGTCTTCCCAGAGTCGCAGCTCGGGACCGTGAGGCTCGACGTACCGCAGAAGGACGCGAGCGTCTACGTCGATGGCTACTACGCGGGAACCGTGAACGATTTCGACGGCGTCTTCCAGCATCTCACGCTCAGAGCGGGGCCGCATGAAATCGAAATGCGGAAAGACGGGTTCGACGCGCTGTGCGTGAGCGTCTACGTCAGGCCGTGGCAGACCGTCACCTATCACGGGGAGATGCAGGAACTCTCAGCGACCGAAACACCCTAGAAGACGTTCCGCGCGTTCGCGGCCACTGGCCGGAGAGGACCTCCGGTCAGTGGGTCAAGGCGTAGAGCAGAACATTGATCCCGACCGCGTAGCCCTTCGGAGAAAACTGCTCGAAGAACTCGTGGCTTTCGCTCTCGCGCTCCCAGGTGTCGCCCATGTCGGTGTTGTGCGTCATCACCACCATGAGCCGTCCCTTCTCATCCGCAACTCCCCGGAAGTCGGCCTGAGGGCTATCGGCACCGCGCTCCGATACCCTGTGCGTACGGAGCCAGTTCTGGATGTTGGTCGTCTGTTCGACTTCTTCGACGGGGAACATGATGTGCCGGATCGGATGCGACTCCGGGATGTCGAAGATCGGATACTCCGGGAGCGCCTTGTGGAGTTCGCGCGCCCATTGCAGCCACGCAGCGGTTCCCCAGAAATCGTCGACCCACAGGAAGCCACCCTTGACCAGGTACTCGCGAAGCCTCGCGGCTTCGGCGTCGCTCATCTCGATCGTGCCGACATCAGAACCCATCAGCATCGGACAATGAAACAGCGCGTCGTCGGTGAGGCGCACGACCCAGTAATTGGGTTCACCGCCTTCGCCTTCGCCCTTGGTGATCGGCGTGTTCGTGAGCTCTGAAAGGCGCGTCATCAGATTGATGCCGGCGTACGGATAGTCGGTGGACCATCCCACGCCCATCGCCTCGTAGCGCACACTCGTGTACTGCCACTTGCAGATCATGAACGTGCCGTCTTCGAAATCCTTCGGCGGATATCGGGGGGGGACTGCGGGGCCCTCAGGCAGGCGGAATCGCTGGCCGAACCCGAACTGCTGAGCCGACGCCAGCGCCCCGATCGCGCAAAGCGCGACGGCGACGATGGCGACGGCTGGACGGATGCGCGCAAGGGCACTCGTGGCCGCGGTCCGCATGGCAGTCTTTCAAGAGTGTAACCCACCGCCCTTGCCGCGCCTGCCTCGAATTTCCTGGCACTGCCGTTGCTGACGCGTGTCGAACGTGGCCGCAACCCCCCCAATCAGTTTCAGATCCGTCAGTCGCAAGCGTTTCCTGCGATCGCGTCCGGTCGTGCTCGTCGTCGACGATGATGCCGATTCGAGGAGGATCTATCGTCAATACCTGCGTGCGATGGGCTGCCGCGTACTCACTGCGGCAGACGGCCGGATGGCGGTTCGCAAGGCGGTGGCCAGCATTCCCGACGTCGTGATCATGGATCTGGCGATGCCGTACCTTGACGGCTGGGAGGCCACGCGGATCCTCAAGCGGCGCGTAGCGACGCGACGCATCCCGATCATCGCCATGAGCGCCGTTTCCAGCGCGCGCGACAGCGCGAGAGCGGTGGGTTGCGATGCCTATCTCGCGAAACCGTGTCTGCCTGAACTCGTGTGGTGGGAAATCCGCGTGGTGCTTCAGGACGCCGGCGTCATGTGGGGAGAGATGACGAGCCGCCGCGCCTCGGCGAGCAGAACGTCCGGATGAAGCGGCTTGAGCAGGACGCAGTTCGCGCCCGCGTGAATCGCCCGGTCGGGATAATCGCGATCGCCATATCCGGTGACGGCGAGCACCGGGACGTCCTGCGTGCGAACGTCGGCGCGAAGGCGGCGACACAATTCGATGCCGTCAATCCCCGGTACGGCGATGTCGGTCACGACTAGACTAGGCGCCGATCCGGTCGCCTTCTCAAAGGCCTGCAGGCCGTTGTGCGCTTCGTCGATGACGAAGCCCTCCGCTGCGAGGACGTCTCTGTAGAACTGTCGCGTCCTTGGATCGTCCTCGACGACGAGAACGACTGGCATAATTCGTGGCATCGTAGTCCCCGGCTGAGGGTGCCGCAAGCTCGTCTATCTTGACCCTCCCGACGCCCAAAGCTCTTGGAATGCGTCTTGAAGCTCGGGAACGACCATGACTGGCCGGATCGTCCGCGTGGCCGCACTTGCCGACCTGCATTGCACGAAGAATTCGCAAGGTGTTCTCCAGCCGCTGTTTGCCCGTATTGCTGAGGCGGCGGACGTTCTGCTGATTGCCGGCGACCTGACCGACTACGGGCTGCCCGAGGAGGCGCGGGTGCTGGCGCGGGAGCTGACTGCGCTGCGCATTCCCGCCGCCGCCGTGTTCGGAAACCACGACTTCGAATCGGACAAGCAGGAGGAAGTGCGGCACATTCTCTCTGATGCCGGGTTGCGTATGCTCGACGGCGATGCCTGCGAGCTTCAGGGCATCGGCATCGCCGGCGTGAAAGGGTTTGGGGGCGGGTTCGGGCCGCGCGCGCTCGGGCCGTGGGGCGAGAAGATCATCAAGGAGTTCGTCCGGGAAGCGGTCAACGAAGCGCTGAAACTCGAAGCGGCGCTCGCCCGGCTTCGGACGCAGACGCTGGTGGCGCTCCTTCACTATTCGCCCGTCGAGCCGACGGTGGAGGGCGAGCCTCTCGAGATTTATCCGTTTCTCGGATCGAGCCGCCTCGAAGAGCCGCTCGGACGATACCCGGTCTCGCACGTGTTCCACGGCCACGCGCATCGCGGTCAGCTCGAGGGGCGGACCAAAGCGGGCGTGCCGGTCTACAACGTGTCTATGCCGCTCCTGACGCGCGCGTTTCCGGAGCGCCCGCCATTCCGCGTCTTTGAAGTGCCGGTGTACGAGCCAGCGAGTTCAACAAGGACTACTGATGGACACCTGCAACCGGCCCTCGGTCGCTGACCCCGCCTCGTTGTTCTATTTCGATGTGGTGACGCGCCTTCGCGCGGCGGCGCTGCCGTTTCTCGTGGGCGGCGCGTTCGCCTACTCGCGATACTCGGGAATCGACCGGCCGACGAAGGATCTCGACCTCTTCGTCATGCCGTCTGACGTGCCCCGAGCGTTCGCGCTGTTCGAGGCGTCGGGCTATCGGACCGAGCTGCCGTTCCCGCACTGGCTCGGGAAGGTGCGCTACGGCGAGCACTTCATGGACATCATCTTCGGGTCTGGGAACGGGCTGGCGGAAGTCGACGCGCTCTGGTTCGACCATGCGGTGGAGCACACCGTCCTCGGAGAGCGACTGCTGCTGTGTCCGCCGGAAGAGATGATCTGGTCCAAGGCGTTCATTCAGGAGCGCGAACGGCACGACGGCGCAGACGTGTTGCACCTGTTTCGCGAGCTGGGGCACTCGCTCGACTGGCACCGGTTGCTAACGCGGTTCGGCGAGCACTGGCCGGTGCTGTTCGCGCACATCGTGCTCTTCCGGTACGTCTATCCCGACAAGCGCGACGAGATTCCCGAATGGGTGGTGGAGGAACTGAGCCGGCGCTTCACCGAAGAGCACGAGGAACCCCGGCACATCTGCCGCGGTACGCTGCTGTCGCGCGAGCAATATCTGCACGACCTCCATCGGCTGCGATATGAAGACGCGCGCCTGCGGCCTGCGGGCCGCATGACGCGCGCGGAAATCGAAATCTGGACTGCTGCTATCGGAGCCAAGTAATCGCGACGACGATCATCACGGAGCTCACAGAGTCCACAGAGAATCAATGTTGGTGTCTCTGAACTCTGTGTTCTCTGTGGTGATCGTCGTGATTACACCTCGCTGTAGTCGACGCTTAAACGGGCGAGCGCGATGGCGCACAGGGCGAGGCCGAAGTCGCGTAGCGCGATGTCGAAGTAAGCAGGAATCGTCAGCAGATTGACGATGATCCCGCACAGCCAGGCAGCGACGACCCAGCCGCCAATCCTCGGCGCCACGGCGACGAGCAACCCGGCAATCACTTCGATCACGCCGACGCCGAGCATGAATTTGTGCGCGCTGACTCCCAGCATCTGTGTGACCAGCGGGGACAGATAGATGTCCCAGTTCACCAGGAAGTGGACGAACTTATCGAGCCCCGCGACAATGGGCGCCACTGTAAACGCGATGTGAAGAACCTGATAGGCCTGATACGACGGGCTGGATACGCGAACGGCTGTGCTATCCATGTGTACACCGTCCTTTCAGCAACGCCTGCTGTGCAAGAACCGTGAGCACGGCCGTTCCGAGAGGTTATGGCAGAGCGACAGCGTCGGTCGTGAGCAGCGCGACCGGGAATCGCGCAAACAGGCGCGACGCCTTCACTGACAGACCGCCATCCGCCTCATCCGGGACTATTTGATGGCCGGTGAATGTGTCGCGAAGCCTGCGAACGGCTGCGGTCGACGGAAGCTCGATGCGAGTATCCTCCCACCTCTCCGGCGGAACGCGTCCCATCGAATCGAGCAGTGGGCCGACGAGGCGCGGCACGCAGGTGATCGCCACGGCATCGCCGGCGCTGCGCGCAAACGCGAACAGGTTGTCGCGATGCGCGCCACCCGTGCGGACGGCGATGTAGCGTCCGCGCTCGAACAGCGCGCGCCTGCCGGTGCGCGTCTGGAGCGCCTTCCAGATCGTAAACAGCTTCACCTTCCCGTCGGCAGTAGCGCGAAACAGCGACTCCGCCAGATCCGCGGCAGGGCACGGTGCCCGTCGAATCTCATCGAGGAATTGGAGACGGATCGCATAATCGACCGGCCGACGGTTGTCGGGATCGACCAGCGACCAGTCCCACAGCTCAGAGCCCTGATAGAAGTCGGGAACTCCCGGCGCGGTGGCCTTGATGAGCAACTGCGCCAGCGAGTTGTAGATGCCGATGCGCGCCACTCGTGTCTGGAACGGCAGGAACGCCTGCAGAAACGGCCGGCCAGGATCGAGCAGCCCCCGCGCGAATCGGGCGACGGCCGATTCGTACTCTTCGTCCGGACTGAGCCAGCTGGTATGGACTTTCGCTTCCCGCAGCGCCTTGATGAGATACCGCTCGAGCCGATCACCGACCGCTGGCACCTGGCTATCGTCGAGCGGCCACATGGCGACGAGGGTCTGGTATATGAAATATTCTTCGTTCGCGCTCGGCGCGATTGCGCCACGAACGTCCGATTTCAGACGCCGGTTCAGCGCGCGCCATCTGGCGACGGCGGTTTTCCATTCGGATGGAATCTCCGAAAGGGCATTCAGGCGCGCACGCGCATCCTCTCCCCGCTTCGTGTCGTGCGTGGACGTCGCCGAGAGCGCGGAGGGCCAGTGCCCGTGCCGCTCGGCCATCCATTGATGGACGGCGGCGGGATCTTCGCCGAAGCGCGTCGGGTCGGCGCCGACCTCGTTGAGAGAGAGCAGCCGGTTGTAGACGTACAGCGCGGTATCTTCGAGACCTTTGGCGGCCACCGGGCTCGTCACCTGCTGGAACTTGCCAATGAACCGCGCCTGCTCGTCGCATTCCTCGGGCGTCGCGGCCGGAACTCTCTTCAGCAGCAACTGCTCGATGAAGTCCACCACCACCGTCGCCACGCCCGGGGTGCGGCGCCTGGCGCCCCTGGTCGCCTCGCCGATGTAGCGGCGGTCGTGGTCGGAGATCGGTCCGGACCGAGCCACGTAGGTGCGGTACACGGGAAAACAGGCGATCACTTCCTTGAGCGTCGAAATCAGGCTGTAGAGCGTGAAGTCGCGGAAGTGACGGTTACTTTCCGAAAAGCGATTCAGCTGGTGGCCGAGAGCATTGATGTCGCCAGACATCGTTTCGTGCATCACCAGTTTCTTGCTGCGAAAGGCCAGGTCGGCAAACCCCAGCTCCTCGCGCCGCTCCCGTAGAAAACGGGCATAGATGCTGGTCATGGCGTGTTCGTGACGCCGGTCCACGAACAGGCCGTTCACCACCGCGGCGAACTCGTACCCCGTCGTTCCCTGAATCGGCCAGTCCCCTGAAAGCTGCTCGTCCCTCCCCAGAATCTTCTCGACGACGATATACAGCTCGTCGCGGCTCTCGCGAAGACGGCGCAAATAGTCGCCCGGCGCGAAGAGGCCGTCGACATGGTCGACACGCAGGCCCGTTGCCGCTCCCTTCGCCACCAGTTCAAATACGAACCGGTGCACCTCTTCGAAGACCGAAGGGTCTTCCATCCGGATCGCGACGAGCTGATTGACATCGAAGAAGCGTCGGTAATTGATCTCTTCCGAGGCGACGCGCCAGAAGGCGAGCCTGTACGACTGTGCGTTCAGCAGGCGGTCCAGCGCGTCGAAGCTGCGCGGTTCGCCGAGGCGGCCATTGAACCGGTCGATGTTCCGTTCGATGAACGCGGTAAGGGGAGCGCTGCGTTCGGCCAGCGCAGCCAACCGGCGTTTCACGACTTCCTTTTCGCGTGCGCGCACCCCGATCGCCTCAGCGTCTCGGCTGGCGCGCGGGGGAAGGTTGTCGGCCGCCGTGACGATGCTGCGGAGTTCATCGGCGTCGGCGTCGGGAACCTCGCCAGGATGCGAGGCGATCCAGGCGTCTAGGCCGTCGGCCAGAATCCGGCCGAACGTGTCGGGCGCGATCGGCAGCCAGTCGTCGAAATACTCGACGAAGAATGCGCCGTTCCGGTACCCGAGCTTGAGCTCCTGGCGCTCGAGCACCGCGCCGTATTGATCACCGAGAATCGGGATCAATACCTTGTCATTGAGCTCGTCCTTCACGGGATGCCACTCGATGTCGAAGAAGTGGGCGAAGCGCGAGCTCGGTCCATTTTCCAGCACATCGGTCCACCAGGGATTGGACGACCTGGCGATCCCCATGTGATTGGGCACGAGGTCGATGATGTGGCCCATGCCGCTGGCTTTGAGTGCGCGAATCCATTCGTCGTAGTCCGCGTCGCTACCCACCTCTGGATTGAGCCGCGTGGGATCGGCCACGTCGTAGCCATGGCCGCTGCCCGGGACTGCCTTGAGATACGACGACGCGTAGCAATCGGTGACACCGAGCGTGTGGAGGTACTCCACGATGGCGCGAGCGTCACGGAAGGTGAACTGCGAGTTGAATTGCAGCCGGTAGGTCGCTACCGGAACGCGGACGGCTGACGTGTCGAACATCGCCAGGGCGTGGATCGTGCAAGCTCAACGCCAAGATCCGGCGCCATGGCCGAGCTTGGTGAAGCCGGACCTTTTCTTGCTCGGCAGGGCGATCATGAAGCTTCTGTGCGCCCTCGCCGCGGCGGTCGCGCTCACCGTGTCCATTCCCTACAGCGTCCGAGCTGCCCAGACGGCTGACGCGCTCGCCGACACGCCGGCCAACACGACGCAGCTCGAACAACTGACTCACGCGGTGGTCCGCCTGCCGGTTGCGGCGGTGTTCGCCTCGATCCTCGCTTTGAGGCCGCGGCGCCGCGGCACCCCGCCCAGACAGATGAGCGTCGTGCAAACCCAGATCATTCTCGCTATTGTCGGCGCCGTGGTGATGCTGGTCGTCGGCTCGAGCCTCGCGCGCGCCTTTGGCATCGTCGGCGCCGCCGGTTTGGTCCGTTACCGGGCGAAGATTGCCGATCCGAAGGACGCCGGCGTGATGCTGTCGACGCTGGCCGTGGGCCTCGCCGCGGGTGTCGGACTGTGGATGCTCGCGGCGTTCTCGACGGCATTCGTCCTCGGCGTATTGTGGCTGGTCGAATCATTCGAGCCGCGCGCCCGCCAGGCGTTCAGCCTGACGGTGAAAGCCAAGAACACCGAGACGCTCAAACCGAAGGTCGCGGCGCTGCTCGGCCGCTACCGCCTGGAGTACGAGCTGCGGACAACTTCGAATGAGGAGATCTGCTACGAGGTGAAGATTCCGCTGGACAAGAAGACGGACCGGCTGTCGGAGGCGATCTCCAAACTCGACAAAGACGGGATCACAGGGATTGAGTGGGCGACGAAGAAAGAGAAGTGAGAGGACAGAAACGGAAGAATTAAGAATTATGAATTGAGAGATTAAGACCCGAACCAAGAGCCCGAACGCCGACCCGGAACCTCCGAACCAGGAACCCGGAACCCCCCGAACCCGGAACCCCCCGAACCAGGAACCCGGAACGAGGAACCCAGAACCTACCTGTAGTTCCCAAAGTGCAGCGCGACTCCGAAGTCCTGCTCCCGGAGCAGCTGCATCGCTTCCTGCAAATCGTCCTTTGACGGCGAGGTGACCCGCACCTGGTCGCCCTGAATGGCCGCCTGCACCTTCTTCAGCTTCCGCTCCTTGAGGAATTTCACGATTTCTCGCGCGGCCTCGATCGGAATGCCCTGTTGGATCGTGATGACCTTCCTGACGGTGCCGCCTGCGGCCGGCTCCGAGTCGCTCACCTTGAAGTTTCTCACCGGAACAGAACGGCGGACGAGGCGCGTCTGCACGATCTCCCACAACGCGTTCATCTTGAACTCGTCGTCGGCGACGAGTGTGAGCGTCTTTTCGGCCGGTGCGAGCGTGATATCGGCCTTCACGCCCTTGAAGTCGTACCGCTGGCCGACTTCCTTGCGCGCCTGGTTCAAGGCGTTGTCGACTTCCTGAAAATCGATGGGCGAGGTGATGTCGAACGATGAGGTAGCGGGCACCCGGCCATTATAATGAGGACCTTCCGGCCTTTTTTGAGGTGACTCGTGAAACGCTTCAGCACCCTGTTACTGGCCGTGCTCGCGCTGGGATCGCTGGCCGCGGCGCCGCCTCTTGCATCGTCCGTCGACGAAGCGTTCAAGCCGTTCTGGGCGGCGACGAACCCTCAGGAGGCGGCGAAAGCCGCCGACGGGATCGTCAAGTCCGGCGTCCGCTTTGACGAGGCGTTCGCCGCGTTGAGACGGGGCCGCACCTATTCAGGCGACGTGCAGAAGGGCGTCGTCAAGTTCAAGCATCACTTCGCGCTGGGTGATTTCTGGTACTCCGTCGAGGTGCCGCAGGATTACAACCCGGCGCGCGCCTATCAGCTGCGGGTCCAGCTGCACGGCGGCGTGGGCGGACGCGAGAACGGCGACATCCGCGGCACCGGATCGATCGGCGCGCTGGCGGGCGTCGATCAGATTTACGTGATGCCCGCGTCGTGGAACGACGCGCCGTGGTGGAGCGACTCGCAGGTTCAGAACCTTCGCGCCGTGCTCGACAGCGTGAAACGGATCTACAACGTCGACGAAAACCGAATCAACATGGCAGGCGTGTCGGACGGCGCGACCGGCACCTACTATTTTGCCATGCGCGATACCACGCCCTATTCGAGCTTCGAGGCGTTGAACGGCTCGCTTGCCGTGCTGCAGAATCCGACGATTGGACGGGACGGCGCGCTGTTTCCCAACAACCTCCTGAACAAGCCGTATTTCATCGTCAACGGCGGTCTCGATCCGCTCTATCCCACCGATTCGGTGGAGCCGTACATCAACCATCTGAAGAACAAGGGCGTCGAAGTCGTCTACCACCCGCAGCCGGAGGGAAAGCACAACACGACGTGGTGGCCGTCCGAGAAGGACGCGTTCGAGACGTTCGTGCGGGATCATCCGAGGAAGCCGTATCCCGAGCGCCTCACGTGGGAGACCGATCTAGGCGGGGACGTCACGCGCGCCCACTGGCTGGTGGTCAACGACGTCCTGAACAGGCCCGACCCGCGCGACGCGCTACCCGACGTGAACATCTTCGGCGGCAGCGGTCCGGACGATTTCGGCGTGCTCGTCGACGGAATGCGGATTCGCTCCGTCGTGCCGAGCAGTACCGCCGATCGCATCGGCCTCTACGCGGGCGACATCGTCACGAGAATCAACGGGCAGGATCCGCCGAAGGGTCAGAACTTTCTGGGGTGGCTCGACACCTTCGAGCCCGGCGGTCCTCTGGTGATCGCTGTGACGCGCGACCGTCGCCGCGTGGAAATCAAAGCAGATCTCGACGTCGATCGGATCCCCCCGTTGCCACTCTTCCCTAACCGAAAGCTCACGGGCCGGGTCGACCTGCAACGGGCGGGAAACACGATCTCCGCCACGACGCGCGGCGCCGCGGAGATGACGCTGCTCATCTCTCCAGACGTGTTCGATTTCGACAAGCCGATCAAGGTCGAGGCGGACGGACGCACCGTGTTCGAAGGCAAGGTTCAGAAGAGTCTCGAGACGCTCTTGAAATGGGCCGCCCGAGACAATGACCGGACCATGCTCTTCGGTGCGGAAATCGACATCAAGCTTCCGGCGCGTTAGTTCGCTAGAATACGACCCGGTTCACAATAAAAGGAGCGAACGTGAGAGCAGCCATAGTTGTTTGCGCAATGACGGGAATGATCGGTCTGGCGAGCGGGCTTTCGGCACAGCAGGCCGCGGCGCCAGCGCTCAAGAGGACGGTTCTGCAGCAGGTGGATGTCTCCCAGCCGGGCCACGAGGCAGTGACCGCACTGGCAGAACTTCCTGTAGGCGCCACCTCGGGCCGCCATACGCACCCGGGTGAGGAAATCGGCTATGTGATGGAAGGAACGCTGTACCTTGAATTGGACGGGAAGCCGGCGACGATGGTCGAGGCCGGGAAGACCTTCTTCATCCCGTCCGGCGTGGTGCACAACGCGACCAACAAGACGAACAGCGCCGTGAAGATCGTCTCCACCTACGTCGTCGAAAAAGGCAAGCCGCTCGCGACGCCAGCGCCCGCGAAGTGACATTGATTGATCACTCGCGAACTTTTTAACTGCCTTCTGAAACCCTGACGCGGTGCACCCGAGGCACACTCTTGATGAGTGTGCCTCTGTTGCTTGCGACGCCCTCGAATTGTTCAAGCTGCTCGAGCGGACGGTGTAGAGTATCTGGCGACACTGACGAGGTGACCGTGATGAACATGCTAATCGCTGCTCTGATGCTCTTCCCCGTGCTGCAAGGCGATGCCGCGCCTGCAGGGAAGGCGGATGCGGGCAAGACCGTATGGGCTAATACGGCGCCCTACTGTTCGAATTGTCATGGGATGAGCGGGGAAGGCGGCTTTGGCCCAGACCTGGCCGGTCGCGGATTGAGTTGGCCGGAGTTCAAGCGTGCGGTGCGCCAGCCGTGGGGCATTATGCCTGGCTACACTGAACAGCAGCTTCCCGAGCAGCGGCTCGCCGACATGTACGCGTATCTGTCCGGCCTGCCCAAGGTGCCGGCTGCAGGTCAGCCGCGACTGATGGCCACGTCGACGACGCCTTCAGGTCAGGTGCGCGTTATCGAAACGGTTGGCTGTGCGCAGTGTCACCAGGCGGAGCTCGCCGTTCCACGCCGCTACATCGGCGGCGAGGGCGGCGACTACAACATGCTCGCCAACCTCGTGTACGAACACACTCAGACCTTCCCGACGGGACGCATGGGCAACTACTCGCGCCAGCGGCTGCCTGAGTCGACGCTCCAGGAGATCTGGAAGTTCATGAACGAAGACCTCGGCCTGCGTGCGCCGATCGACGCGACGATCGACGCCGGTACGCCGGCTGGCGCGAACCGGACGTACACCGCGACGGTGACCAACAGCGGCAAGGCCGGAAAAGGACTCGCGGCGGAAGACGTCACGATCTCAGTGGTAGTGCCGGCTGGCGTCACTGTCGTCGGCACGACGGGCACAGGATACAAAGGCACGAAGCCTGGCGCGTCCGGTGGAATGGTTGCCACCTGGCAGGCGCCGAAACTGGCCGCGGGCGAGAAACAGGTCGCCACGATCACTCTCTCGGGCACGGCCGATTTCAAAGGGTCGCAGGTGACGTGGGCGAAGCCGGCGCTGCGACGGCCGGCGAATATCGTTCGTCAGGCTGGACTGGCCGACACGGGCGACTCCGCTGACTTCGTCATTTTGAGGCCGACGGTCGCGCAGTAGTAATGGTTCCGGGTTCCAGCACCTATTGAAAGTCCGGTGCGAATCCGAGCGCGCCTTCTACGAATCCAGCCTGAGCGAGAAACGGCGCCAGCGGGTGGCCAGCCGCCGTGTGGCCGTCGATCGTTTTGATCAACATCCCCCTTGGCGACTCTTCGCCTTCACGCGCCCGATTGATGAGCCATGCCGCGATGCCTGTCGCCGCGTGCGTTCGCTCGGGCTCTGATTCTGGCAACCACGTCAGCAGATCGTGGTCACCACGTCCAAGATAGCCCACGAGCGCGCCGTTCATGAGCATCACGGTCGCTCCGACCGTGCGCATGGGGGCCTGTCTCGCCGAAGCCCCCGCCTTCGCGCCTGGTGGCGCTTCCGCGTGGCAGGCTCCGGGGGCGAAGGCGGACCACTTCAGAGTCGCGCCGTAAGGATTCGCTGGATCGGTGGCGGCGAGCGCGACGAATTCGACTTCTTCGCCGGGCGCACGGAGCGATCGCAACAGGTCCACCGCGCCAGGCTGCGCGAACTGCGTCGCGCCGAGCCCTGCCACGAAGTAACCGCGCCGGATTTTTCCGCTTTCCTCCATCGCCTTCAGGACGGGATAGATCGTGCTGAAACCTCCGGGTAGCTGTTCGATGGTCACCGCCTCGCGCGTGACGATGCCGTGACGGGCGAGGAGTTGTCTTTCCAGCACATTGGGATCCTAAGCTTAGAATTCCACGTGGACAAGTTGTCGCG
>JADMIO011283372.1_pt1 | contig 104238 bp, 80 predicted proteins | sample 8958161 | NCBI WGS metagenome assembly JADMIO01 (sample SAMN16585339, study PRJNA669376) | soil metagenome | isolation source: Crop rotation soil | place: USA: Cullars Rotation, Alabama | collected 2011
CGCGACAACTTGTCCACGTGGAATTCTAAGCTTAGGATCCCAATGTGCTGGAAAGATTTGGTGTTTCAGAATCTGGAAAGAAGAACTACCGGGAACCGCTTTTTCATTTTGCGCATTTCCGGAAATGGAAAGGCAAATAACAAAGGCTAAAAGAAAGGGACGAAGGAGGCTTAACGGGGATTTAAATACATACATTTTTATTGACCTTAATGCTCAGTTTTTAAAAGTGGTGCAAAGATAACTGGAAAAATGGTCAGAATAAATAGTGCACTCCGGCCATCTTACTAATATTCAGACGTTAATAAGCGTAAAAGGTTGCTTTAAAAAACAGCGTAAAAGGAAGAAAAATTAATGAAATTGACGAAAAAAGAGCTATTAATGCACAATATTAACGTGCCCGATATAGGCATGCGGACGGTCGAAAATATCGATCAGGTCCACCTTCCAGACATATACGTCCTCTTGGGCCAATAACCTGGAGTTGCCGTTCATATCCACTCCTCCGCGCACCACTACTCCATCCCATTTACAATAGGACGAAAGTCCATCCTGGCCCTGGTTATCCCACTGCACATTGTTACCGGAATAGTGACAATCCCAAATCAGGTTGCCCCAACGATCGAATACCCAAATGGTGTACTCTTTTACACCACGACATTTACCGAAAAAGAATTCATTTTTACCATCTCCGTTAGGAGTGAATGTATTAGGAATGTAGAAGGTAAATTCCGGCAAGAGCTCAACTACTTTTGAAATGGTATCCCAGCAACCGTACTGGTTCTGCACATACAAAGAAACCGTGAAGGAATAGAAATCGTTATTGGTAGCAACCAACGAATAGGAGTGAGTAGGATCGGTGCTGGTGCTGTCAATCGGAGAACCATCTCCAAAATCCCAATACCACTTAACCACACCCGGGTTCGGAGTCCACATATCACAGAAGTTAAACACCGGACTCACCACTGACGCTTTATTATCAGGCACCAGGCAGAAATCTGCATCCGGCAAAGGATATACCGTCACTTGCGGATTAATATTTACCGTGTCTTTACAACCAAAGCTTGTCGTAACGATCAGTGATGCACCGTAAGTTCCGGCCGTATTATAACAAACTGTAGGCGGATTTTGTCCGCTTGCTGTGGCCGGAGATCCTCCGGGAAAATCCCACACCCAGCTAGTGATGGTTCCATCTGCAGAGGTAGACAAATCCGTGTAATTGCTGATGCAAAGCGGTGCACAACCCGATCCGTCACCCGTAAATGCCGCAACAGGTGGAGCATAAACTGTAGTAGTTTGTGTTGTTGTATCCTTACAGCCAAATTGCGTAGTCACAATAAGCGTAGCAGTATATGTGCCGGGAGCAGGATACAAAGTAGAAGCATTTTGTGAAACCACGGCTGCAGGAGTACCACTCGGCAACGACCAGTTCCACGAGTTGATAGGATCATTAGCTGCAGAAGTAGATGCATCGGTATAAGAAGAAAGTAAATTCAGGCAAACATTTTGCGTAGTGATCGCTGCAACGGGCAACGGCATCACATGCGCAGGCAATGACGTGGTGCTCTGACAACCGCTGTCAGTGGTAACCGTAAGAACAATTGTAAATGTTCCTGCTGCGGAATACGCATGGCAAGGGCTCTGAATAGCTGAAGTATTTGCTGCACCTGAAGAAGGGTCGCCAAAATTCCAGCTCCATGCGGTGATCGATCCCGGGGTCACAGTAGACGCATCGGAGAAACAAGTAGTATCGCCCAGACAAACTGTAGTTGCTGCGAAGCTGGCAGCCGGCAATGGGTTGATAGTAGTTTGAAGTACAAGAGTATCCTTACACCCGAAATTATTGGTGACGATGAGCGAGATCGAGAATGTTCCTGCCGAAGCATAAATATGATTCGGGTTTTGCAATGTGGATGTATTTGCTCCTCCCGAACTTGGATCTCCAAAATTCCAGTTCCAGTTGCTTACCGTATTATTTCCTGTTGACTGATCGGTAAACACAGAAGGATTATTAAAACAAACCGGAGGCACCGTAAATTGCGGAACCGGCAACGGGTTCACCACTATTGGGTTCATAACAGTGTCTGAAGTGCAAGTTGTCTTAATGATCAGCGTTACACTGTAAGTACCTGCTGCAGAATAAATATGCACCGGATGCTGAACAGAATCCAACGTGGTACCATCACCAAAATCCCAGTGCCAGTTAAGGATCACACCATAATTGGGCACCGAACTATCCGTGAAATGGGTGGAATCCCCAACACAAACAGGAGGGGCATTGAAAATAGCCTGTGGTGGTGGCGGCATTTTTTCACACAAGGCATATTCATTCGGATTGTATGCGTGCTGCACAAACACCGGGGCCGGTCTCGAAGGATATGTAGTGAGTGTGAAATTGAACGCCTGCTTAACGGGTGAGCCTGAACCTACAATTGTAGGAGGAACCATTTCATTACAACCACTGATACCCAGACTATCCGTTTTGATCGCATACGCATCAAATGCATCCACGCCCGGGTTAGGTGTAAAACTCATGGAGTAACCATCAATGTAATATCCATGATCAATAGGGGATTGCATAATGGCTTCTCCTTTTTCCCGCGCTGCTCCGCCATAAAGCATAGACCACTGAAGGTTACCGTTAGAATCCGTCTTTAATAAATATTCATCCTGCTCACCAAAACCAAAACTCATCGCCCATCCCAACAGGGCAAAACCGTTATCATTAGTTATATAAATCCCGCGCGCTTCATCGTTGCCGGTACCGCCATATGTTTTATTCCACATTACATTACCGGCAGAGTTCAACTTTACCAGCCATACATCGGCACTGTCATTAACACCAAATGAACGCGTGGAAGTAGCGATCGCAAATCCCTGGTCGCTGGTCTGTCGGCCACGTGTACTGAACAATGAAAGTCCGTCATACCGGGCGTTTCCATCCGCCTTAGGACCTCCATAAACATTGGCCCACTGTACATTTCCATTGACATCGGTTTTGATCGCCAGCATGTCATCATGCGTATTCACTGAATAGATAGAATAACCGGTCATAAAGAATCCGCCATCCACGGTCTGCTCAACATAATCGGCAAAATCCTCTCCGGGTGCAACAAACACTTTTGACCATTGCGTATTTCCGTTAGCATCCGTCTTTAAAAGAAATATATCCCAGGTATAAGGATTGGGATTTACCGTAGATCCGCAGACAATAAAACCTCCATCAGTAGTTTGCTTCACCGACATCGCCCAATCGGAAATGCTGTTACCGAAAGATTTCAGCCATTGCTGATTACCCGCAGCATCCAACTTCATCAAAATAGTTTCCTGGATGATCACCGTGCTTGTAGGAGCAGCAGGAGGTTGGCTAATACCAGTTACGATGAAACCTCCATCGCTGGTTTGCCTGATGGATTTTCCACCCTGACTGTCAACATCCCCATAGGTGTTGAAGAAATCGGTTCCACCGCAGGCATTACGCTTGTATACATAAAAGTCACACTGACCTTCACCGGAAGATCCGTGCTGGCCTGTAACAACGTAACCACTGTCGGATGTAATAGAGAGATCCAGTCCTCCGTTCATGCCGGGGGCCTGGAAGGTGCGCTGGAAGGTAAACTGTGCAAACAAACCAGGTGTTTGCAGCAGTGAAACAACCATTAAAAACGCACCTACAACTAACTTGAGGTTATGCCTGGTGGCGTGCATATTTACTCAATGTGCAAATGGCTTATCTGACATTATAACGTTAACCGCGCTTGCAGGGAACGAACAGCTTAACGCAATAGCTTTTACTTTTTCAGCAGTTAAAATTCCTTGCGGACAGTTAAAGAAAATACATTCTATTTTATCGTCCTCCACATAATCAGCAACACCCTTTACAGTCAAAAGTTTTGCTTTCAGCTGGGGAGGCAATACAGGACAATCGAGGATATGCATGCCCACCTCGATCTTTACATATTCTTTCTTGGCAGTAGCTGTTGAATCACCTGAAGTGGTCTGGCCAAAAGATACAATAGCCAGGCACAGGCAAAGGGCGGTAAATAAAAGGTTCAGTTTATGTACTGACGACTTTTTCATGGTGTGCTAATAAGAGATGCAAACTTACCAATTAAATATCACTTTTCCTATACCATACAAGGGACATAATTACAGTTCTGGAACCCTAAAATGCCCTTTTTATCTCAAAATCAAGGCCTATCGGACAATATTGACGTGACCAACATAACTATGGCGTTTGTCAAAAATATCCGTCAGGTTCACCTTCCAAACATAAACATCCTGCTGGGCATATATATTACTGCTGCCGCTCATGTCCATACCACCACCCACAACTACTCCATCCCATTTGCAGTAAGACGGCAGCCCATCCTGACCTGGTCCATCCCAGTTGGTATTCTTATCGGAGTGACTGCAATTCCAAAGCATATTACCCCAACGATCGAAGAGCCAGATCTCATAATCCTTTATCCCACGACCTTTTCCGAAGAAGAAATCATTGGTTCCATCATGATTTGGAGTGAATGTATTGGGGATGTAGAACGTGAACTCCGGTAATATCTCAACCACTTTACTGATGGTATCCCAGCAACCGTATTGGTTTTGCACCGCCAATGAAATGGTAAAGTTGTAAAAGTCATTGTTGGTTACCGAAGCAGAATAATTATGGATAGGATCGGTGCTGGTGCTGTCATTGGGAGATCCATCTCCGAAGTTCCACATCCATGCCGTAACGCCATTTGACCATTGATCACAGAAGGTAAATTTAGGATCGGCAATGCTTGCCAGGGTAGGTGCCACACAAAAATCTGCTGTAGGCCACGCATATACATTGATGTACAGCGGAGTAGAGAGCGTATCGATGCAACCAAAACTTGATGTTACAATAAGTTGGGCGTCATACGTTCCAGGTGCAGTCCAGCAGATGGTGGGGTTTTGCAGCGTAGAAGCAGAAGGATTCCCCCCGGGGAATGACCATTGCCACGATGCTACCGTGCCATCCACCGAAGTAGAAATATCCGTGAACGTTGCACAAGTAGGAGCACACCCTTGCACCGAATCCGTATAATTAGCAACAGGAGGATTGAAAATGATCACGGTGTTGGTTGTAGTATCCTTACAGCCATTGGTAGTGCTCACAATAAGCGTGATGGTATACGTTCCCGGTGTTGCGTAAGTATGCGATGGATTTTGTGTCGTTGAGTTTGGCGAACCATCTCCAAAGTTCCAGTCCCAGGCATTGATCACTGTAGGTGCGGGAGCTGTAGATGCATCCTGGAAATTAGTGAGTGCATTCAGACAAACATTTTGTGGGGTGATGCCGGCTGTAGGCAACTGATCTACATTTGCAGGCAACATGGTAGTGCTTTGACAACCGCTATCCGAAGTAGCAGTAAGAATTACCGTAAATGAACCTGCCGAGGTAAAAGTGTGACAAGGATTTTGCTGTGCCGATGTGTTTGCTGCACCCGAAGAAGGATCTCCAAAGTTCCAGCTCCAGCCGCTTACAGTGCCCGGAGTAACAGTAGATGCATCCGTAAAGCAAGTCGGACTTCCCAAACAAACCGGTGTAGAACTGAATGATGCAACTGGCAGTGGATTCACGATCGTGGTTAATGGGACAGTGTCCTTGCAGCCAAAAGAATTTTCTACGATCAGCGTTACAGAGTACGTGCCGGGAGCTCCGTAAGTATGTGAAGGACTTTGTTGCGTAGATGTATTTCCATCACCAAAGTTCCAGCTCCAGATAGTTGCCCCGGTTGACTGGTTATTGAAGATGGTTGGATTGTTAAAGCATACCGGCACCGAATTAAATGCAGGAACAGGTATCGGATTCACTGTAACAGTTTGTGTGACTGTTTGGGTACATCCGGCCTGTGTAGTGATCACCAACGTTACAGAGTATGTACCGGCATTTGCGTACACATGCGAAGGATTTTGCTGATTGGCGGTATTTCCATCGCCAAAATCCCAGGTCCAGCCCGTGAGTGGATCCCCGGTAGGAGCGGTAGATGAATCAGAGAAAAGTGTTGTTGCTCCCAGACAGACCGGACCCGTACTGAAATTTGCAACAGGTGCTCCCGTAGTTAACGGAAGCTGGAATGTGTCCTTACAGCCATTCTGTGAAGTGGCTATCAGCGTGACCGTGTACGATCCTGGCGGATACGTAACCACCTGATTCTGGGTAGTAGAATTAGGAGGAGTTCCCCCCGGAAAACTCCAGTTCCACTGCGTGATGGGCCCTGCATTTACAGAATTACTTGCATCGGTAAAAGAGACTGTGCCGCAACTATTCTGCAATGTGAAATTTGCGTTGATGCTCAACACCGTTGGAATGTATGGGATCCAGAAATCGCAACCGGAAGATTGCTGCACAAGTACAGCAAATGTATCCCCGGGCTGAGGTATGGGAGTAATATTTTGCGATGTCGCACTGGGTGCCCCCGTGTAAATATTCCCGTTGACATACCATGTATACGAATACGGATTGCTGGGATCCGAAGTAGGACCAGTAAGCGTTATCATCTGCCCCTGGCAAAAAGTGGGCTGTGTACTGAGAATGGGAGGACACTGAAAATCCCAATATGAATAGGCATAGTGTCCGCCTTGAGAACAATCTGCATTGGTGATAATGCAAGTAATAGCTTGTCCTACATACTTAGCCAAGTTGACTCCAACTGTAGACCACGGATTATAATATGCCTGCTGGTTGTTTGCATTCCAGGGAGGGAGCGGTGTATTACATGCAGCTTTAGTCTGGAAGACTCCCGGAAGATTCGGGCCACCCACATAGTGCTTGAAAGAACAAGGCACTGTATCTCCGTTAGGAGCTAACATAATGAACTCAACAAATGGTTGATTGGATGCAGTATGACTTGTTCCTGCATCCTGGATCACATAGGCATATGCATATAGAAAATTAGTATCGGCTGCAGTAACATTCAAGGTATAAATCAATTGTTCAGCTCCATATCCTGATTGCTGCGGAACACCCATCATGAGCGAAGCATTTCCAAAACCGGGAGCAACTACCGGAAGCGGAGGAGCGCCAGCCTGCAACCCCGGTGTACAAGGGTCAATGCCGGCACCGGCTGTCAATGAAAAGTTGGGAGCCGCAGGAGTTGTGGGAGTTGGAAAAACAGGAGGTGCATTGTTTGTGCCTACGGAGCCCAACCATCCGCCCCAGCCGGCCTCACCACCCATATCGCTGCAAACACCCATGGGCATAGGCAACGGGTTGTTATCTTTTGCACTGATGAACGAAGGACCATGATCATGCTGCCGGGCCATCAGACTTTTGCGCTGAGCCACAATTCTTTCTACCACTACTCCACTCAGGCCTTCACTCAACAGATCCTTTCTTAATTGCGCATCATCAATAGAGCCATCATTCAAGCGTTTAATATGATAGCGTCCACCTTTTTCGGTAAAAATGGAATCCTGCGAGAATGAATAGAATCCCGGGAAACACAACAAAGCCAGTAAAAAGACACGTACAATCTGAAACCTCATGCCGGTGTAGTTAGAGCTTTTTTCTTTGGTGTTGCAAATGTAAAATTTACAGTTTCCTATGCAAGAGATGTTGAAAACTAGGTTATGTATTGTTCACATTCATTTTCAAGTACTTCCAACCCTCAAAATAGTCAATTTTAGCTATAAAAAAACCGGGGGCGAGACCCCCGGTTTTTAGTATTATAAATTTCATCAGTGAACGATATTGACATGCCCCACATAGTTATGGCGCTTGTCAAAAATATCCGTCAGTTCCACTTTCCAAACGTAAACATCTTCCTGGGCCAGCTGACGACTATTTCCCCCCATGTCCATGCCCCCATTTACCACGATACCGTCCCACTTACATGCCGATGGAAGGCCATCTTGTCCCTGGTTATCCCAGTTAGTATTCTTATCAGCTTTATGACAATCCCAGATCTGGTTACCCCAGCGGTCGAAGATCCAGATATTGTAATCCCGTATGCCCCTTCCCTTTCCAAAGAAGGTTTGGTTGTGCGGATCGGAATTAGGTGTAAATGTGTTTGGAATGTAGAAAGTGAATTCCGGGATCAGCTCTACGGTTTTGCAAATAGTATCCCAGCATCCATTCTGATTCTGAACATGCAGGCAGACGGTGAACTGGTAGAAATCATTTCCTAAAACCGCTGCCGAATACGAATGGACTGGATCTGTACTGCTGTTATCCGTTGAGTTGTCCCCGAAATCCCAGCTCCACTGCACTACATCATTCGACCAGAGATCACAGAAGTTGAACACAGGATCAGTAGCAGGTGCCTGCAACGGAGCCACACAGAAATCCGCAACAGGCCATGGAAATGCTTTGATCATCGGCAGCGATATAGAATCAACGCAGCCAAACGAAGAGGTCACTATCAGAGAAACACTGTAGGTGCCGGCAATGCTGTAGCAGATGTTCTGAGGGTTCTGTACGCTGGACGCATTCACCATCGCACCGGGGAATGACCATTGCCAGCTGCTGATAGTTCCATCGGTCGAAGTTGAAAGATCTGTGTAGTTCACACAAATTGGCGCACAACCGCTATCAGGTTTTGCAAAGGCAGCAACCGGTGGGTTGTAAACTGTTACCACTTTACTGGTTGTGTCTTTACATCCATTTTGCGAAGTGATGATGAGAACAACAGTGTATGTACCACCTGCAATATAGGTATGTGATGGATTTTGTTGAGTTGCATGAGGCGAGCCATCTCCAAAATCCCAATCCCAGGAATTCAATGGGTCGTTAGGTGCCGGAACTGAACCATCGGTGAAGTTGGTCACTGAATTCAGACACACGCTTTGTGGGTTAATGTTTGCAACAGGAGGCGGATATACTGTTGTAGGAAGTGTCGTTGTATTTTGACATCCGCTATCCGAAGTAACTGTAAGAATTATAGAATATGGTCCCGGTGCAGAGTAAATATGACAAGGTGATTGCAACGAAGAAGTGTTGTTCGCCTGACTGTTGGGATCACCAAAATTCCAGCTCCATGCAGATATCGTTCCGGGAGTAACCGTTGATGCATCCTGGAAACAGGTGGAATCATTCAGGCAAACCGGCTGCGTAATAAAGTTAGCAACAGGCAATGGGTTAATGGTAGTCATCAGCGAAACAGTGTCCTTACATCCTGAAGAATTGGTGATGATCAGTGTGACAGAAAAAGTTCCGGCTGTTGCATAGGTATGCGTGGGGTTTTGCGCATTGCCATGAGGCGTTCCATCGCCAAAATCCCAGTCCCACTGTGAAACAGTTGGATTACCAGTAGAAAGATCGTTGAACTGAGAAGGATTGTTAAAGCATACCGGCACGGTAGATGCAGCTGCAATGGGAGGAGTACCATTTGTCACCGACACGGGCAGTACGATAGTATCAACGCATCCCTGCGAAGAGGTCACGATTAGCGTAACGCTATATGATCCTGTCGGGTACGAAATGTTCGATGGATTCTGAACCGTGGAAGAGGATGGTGTGCCTCCCGGGAAGCTCCAGTTCCATGAAATGATCGGAGTACCGTTGGGTGTATAACTTGAATCGGTGAAGTTCATGATGCCGCTGCCACACGATCCCACCGCAGTATAATTGAAATTAGGAAATACCTGCATGGGCTGCGGAACATACGTGATATAAAATGGACATCCTGAAGGTTGGTTCACCTGCACAGCAAAAGTGTCACCCGGTTGTGGATAAGGAGTAATGGTTTGTGCTGTTGCATTTGGCGCACCTGTATAAGGTTGTCCGTTATGAAACCATTGATAAGTATAATTCATGATCGGATCCGAAGGTGCTGTGATGGTTACATTACTACCCACACAGTACGATGCAGGATTGGTGGTAAGCGATCCGCATGAGAAATCCCAGTATGAGTAACAATAGTGTCCGCCTAGCGCACAATCGGAGTTAGTGATCACCACGGTAAGGTTCTGTCCCACGTAGCTCTTAAGGTTCACACCTTCCATGGTCCATGGCTTGTATGAAACGATCATACCCGCAGGCGGATAACCGGGATTCACGGAACCTGCACACGATGCCAGAAAAAATCCAGGACCTACTCCACCATTCAGATCGGCTACATATTTACGGTGACTGCATGGCACGGTGTCCCCATTCGCTTTCAGAATAAATATTTCGGCAAAAGGCGCTTCACTGTATGCATGTCCACCAGGTGGATTTTCAAGTACCATGGCGTATGCATAAATAAAATTGGTGTCCTGCGCAGTAACGGTAAGCGGATATTTCAACTGCTCCGAGCAACCATTCCCTGCTGCACCAATACCGGGACCCGGATAAGGGGAAGCATTGGTACACCCTCCATTCAAACCACTGGTGTTGGGTTGACCCAACTGCACCGAAGCTGTTCCGAAACCAGGACAAACCACAGGAACCGGAGGGCCCAGTGTACCTTGGGTACAAGGATCGATACCTGCACCACTTGTCAAATTAAATCGGGGAGCTGCAGGAGGAATCGGAGCAAAAAAAGTAGGATATGGAGTACCCCCCAACTGATGATATCCTTCAGCGGCAATGTAAGAACCCCAACCATTATCACCACCGAGGTCCGTACACGCTGCAAGGGGAACCGGAGGAGGTGTGATGGTTTTGTTCTGCCAGGGAATTGTTCCTTTTACACTTCCGCCATTTACAACGGAGATTTTGGGATCCGCAGATGAGTTTTTATTCTGCGCGGAAACATTTACAGCAAGAAAAAAGCCTGCCAGAATCCAGAGTGAACATAAGATACCTGATGGGCTGCGCATTTTTATTGATAGTAAATTACATAGTTACTCCTTCGCAATGGTCACCACTCCTGTGCAAGGCACTTCTTCTCCATTCTTCATTTTCACAATGGCAGTCCACCTGAAGGTGTCGCCAATGGCAGCAACTTTTCCGTTAACCGTTCCGTTCCACGGAGCATCTTTATCAAAGGTCTTGTAAACTTCTTTTCCAAACTTATCGGAAACAATGAATGTGAAATCATATTCTCCATCCCGTAATGCTTCCGGCATAAATGTGTTGTGGTCATCCTTATAAGGAGTAAACTTGGTACCTGCATGCAAATTCAGTTGCAGATTCAATTCCTCTTGCGCTACTGCCACACAGCCTGCAGCATTCTTAACTGTGAGGGTTACATTATATGTTCCGTATTTACGGTAATTATGTGACGGATTCTGCGAAGTAGATGTTCCCTTGTCACCAAAGTCCCACTTCCAATCAGTGACCTTATCTCCATCTCCTTCAAATCCCACACTCAACAGATTATCTTCTGAAGGATTCATATCCAAACGAACAGAAGGTTTTCCGCCAACGGTCACTTTCACCAAACGTTTGTCAAATTTGGTCTTATCCTTCAAAGAAGTAACTGTCAGCTTTACATCATACGGACCATCTCCGGCAAATGTGTGTGTGGGCATTGGCTCGGAAGAAGATTCTCCGTCACCGAAATACCATTTATAAGACACCCCTTCATCCATTTTTTCAGGGATAAACTTAACAGGAGACTCTTCACATATTTTATTCGACTCAGCATGAAACGCTGCAGATATCGCTACGGCACTGCTCAAGGAAGGATTTGGTTCCATTGCGATTGACTTGTCTTCTTTAACAGGAGCTTCATTCTTATTAGCCAATGGAGCAGGTTCAGAGTTAACAGGCTTTTCATTTTTGGGTTCAGAAGTTTTACTAGCTGCTGAAGCATTTTGCTTAGGCTCTTCTTTTACCGCTGAAGTATTTGCAGAAGATTCTTCTTTTACAACAACACCTTGCTGTTTATTATTTTCGTTTTTCACAACAACAGGCTCAGCTGTTTGCGCATTACCATTTTCTGCAGTAACAGAATTTGCAGATTCATTTGAACTAAAATAATAGATGGCTCCGCCAACAACCAACACAGATGCGGCTATGAGCAATGCTTTACCGATATGATTAGAAGACTTTCCTGCTTGTGCCCGGCTAAGCCTGTTTTGCATATCCGTCCAGTCAGCAGGATTATAGTCTGCTTCAAAATTATCAAGAGAGTTCTTTATATGTTGATCAAAATTCTTCATTTCACTTTTAGTGCGCTTACCAGGGTCTTTTTTAAATGCGCTTTTGCCTTTGACAGATTTGATTTAGACGTTCCGATATTTATTCCGAGCTCATTCGCAATTTCCTGATGCGAGAAACCATCCACCACAAACATGTTGAACACAGTGCGGTATGCGGTTGGTAATTGCTGAACGGCTTGCATGATCTCGTTACTGTTTATATGCTCGTATTCGTTTGCGTCTTCCTCTTCCTTTATATCATCCGCGTTCTCTTCTACATAATCTGAGTTCGCGTATTCAAGTATCTTCTTATTCTTCCGTATATAATCGAGTGCTGTGTTGACAATTACTTTTCTTACCCATCCTTCAAAAGAACCGCTGCCATTATACAATTTGATATTCGTGAACACTTTCAAAAAACCATCTTGCAGAATATCGCGTGCTTCTTCGCGGTCTTTAGAGTATCTCATACAGGCCCCCAGCATTTTTCCGTACAACCTCTGGTAAAGCGCCTGCTGAGATTTATTGTCTCCTTTAACACAACCTTCAATTATTTCAAATAACGGATCTTTACTCTGCTCCTTCATCACCTCACACTTATATGACGCAAATATTGTAAAAGGTTGCCTCGGTGGCAGGTCTATTTTTGACCAAATTAACCCCGCTGATTCTTAATACAAAATCAACATTATTATATTGAAATTCAATAAGATACATAGTATTTGGTGCAATAAAAAACCCGGCAGAAATACTGTCGGGTTTTTATTTAAATATTCCTGGTTTTACCTTACAATATTCACGTGTCCGATATACATGTGCTTCTTATCGAAAATATCGGTAAGCCTTACCTTCCACACATACACATCTTCCTGGGCAAGTTGCTTGGAGCCTCCACCCATATCCACACCCCCCTTCACAACCACCCCATCCCATTTACAAGCTGACGAAAGTCCTTCCTGTTTTGGAACAGTAGCATCGCTGTCCCAATTGGTGTTCTTGTCTTCTTTATGACAATCCCAGATCTGGTTGCCCCAACGGTCGAAGAGCCAGATGTTATATTCTTTTACACCACGGCTCTTCCCATAGAACCATTCGTTCATAAAGTCTCCGTTAGGAGTGAACGTATTCGGAATATAGAATGTAAACTCAGGGATCAACTCTACAGTCTTACAGGTAGTATCCCAGCAGCCGTATTGATTCTCTACACGGATACAGATATTGTAGTAGTAGAAATCATTCTCAGTAGCTGTTGCTGAATACGAGTGCTGCGGATCCGTATTGATGAAGTCTGAATCGTTATCACCGAAGTTCCAGCTCCATGCCACTACATCGTTCGACCACATATCACAGAAGTTGAAGACAGGATCGGTGGTAGGTGCCACGGTAGGCGCTACACAGAAGTTAGCAGTAGGCCAGTCATATACCTTCACCATCGGAAGTTTGATGGTATCCTTACATCCATAGTTGGTAGTAACGATCAGCGACACACTGTAAGTGCCGGGAGTGTAATAACAAATATTCGTAGGATTCTGAACTCCGGCACCGGTAGGTGTTCCACCGGGGAAACTCCACTGCCAGTTATTGATTGTTCCATCTGTAGAAGTAGAGAGATCCGTATAGTTAACACACACAGGGGCGCAACCGCTATCGGGCATTGAGAAATTTGCAATAGGAGGATTGTACACAATTACCTGCTGTGTTACAGTGTCTTTACATCCTGCCTGCGAAGTAACAATCAGTGTTACCGTATGCGTGCCGGAAGTACTATAAATTGTAGATGTATTCTGAGAACCAGCTGTAGCCGGACTTCCGCCAGGCATTTGCCAGCTCCAATTTGCGATCGGGTCACCGCTTACCGCAACTGATCCATCAGACAATGAAGTCGTTGAACCCAGACACGGAGTGGTTGGAATTACAGCCGCTGTAGGGAAACCGCCCACATTCAGCGGATGCGATATCGTTGCCGTACAGCCGGCAGATGATGTAATCGTTAATGTGGCATTATGATTACCCGGTGGATAGGTTACCGTTGCAGTTGGCGTACCCTGACCGCTTACAATATTTCCACCCGGGAAGCTCCACTGCCAGTTTGTAATGGTAGCAGAACCTGCAGGCGTAACATAGCTGCTATCAGTAAATACATAGTTGCCGCACTGGCCGGTGTAATTGAACTGAGGAATTGCGATCGCGGGAACATAGGTCAGGTAAAAGTCGCAACCAGATGGTTGGCCTACGTGCACCGAGAAAGTATCTCCTTGCTGCGGAGTAACGATCAGCGTCTGGTTGGTTTGACCCGACATAACATTTCCGTTGTTGTACCACTGATACGAATAAGGATTGTTCGGATCCGAAGGAGGACCGGTAATGGTAGAAACGTTACCCACGCAACCTGCAGCGAGTGGCACAGGTCCGCACTGGAAGTCCCAGTAAGAGTGAGCATAGTGTCCGCACTGAGAGCAGTCTACGTTAGTGATCTTGATGGTAAGGTTCTGTCCCACGTATGCCGAAAGATTTACACCCACAACTGTCCAGGGTTTATAAGAGGTCATTGTACCCCCGGTGCAGCTTGCGTTAGCATCAAAAAAACCTGGGAGCGGACCAGCACCACCCGGTGCCACATACTTCTGGTACGAGCAAGGAACAGTATCTCCATTAGGTGCAAGGATCATGAATTCGCAGAAAGGACGTTCAGTAACACCATGCGAAGATCCCGGGTCATAAATAACCACGGCATATGCATAAACTAGGTTGGTATCCTGAACTGTCGGAATAAAGCTGTAAGTAAGCTGTTCTGCGTAGCAGTTAACCTGCATTGGACAGCCAATACCGATTGATGCGCCTCCAAAGCCGGGAGCAACCAAAGGAACTACAGGGCCGGGCGAACCATTAACAGGGTTTGTACCAGGAGTACATGGATCTGTTCCGCTGGTATTGATCGTAAAACAAGTTTGAGGAGAAGCACTTACCGGAGGACTAACTGGCGCCTGAAGAGTTGGGATACCGGTTGTTCCGTTTGTAACACCCGGAGCTCCTGCCCATGTGCTCCAGCCATTCTCTACACCCAGGTCGGAGCAGCTTAAAGGCACAGGAAGAACACCACCTTGACTATTCTTCAGAACGTTCTGTTCTGCTTTGTGAACATTCTTCATTTTGTTCATGAACAGTTTGCGCTCTGCGATCAGCTTGTCAATAACAGGCTGGCTCAAACCATCGTTCTTCATTTTTTCCCTTTGCGATTTCTCATCAAAAGCATCCGGGCTGAACTGGTAATGGCCGGTCAGCTGAGGCTTTTTAGCCGTTTGAGCTTTCGCAGAAAAAGCTGAACAGCAGATCGCCCCGATGATGATCGAAGCGTGCAGCAGGTTGAAGGTGATCTTTTTCATGATAGACTTTATTTCTTTAATGGGGAATCGTTGAGAGATGTTTACCTGTTTTGTTGTTCCGTTTACACACATAAGACGCTTGTTTACCTAAAGGGTTGCCTCTAACGCCAAGTGTTTTTAGGGTTAACCGTTAAAACAGAATAATTTTTGAGATTTTTAACAAATCTACGATTTACTTTAAAAATATGCAAATTTTTAAAGCATTGATTATCAATAATATGTGGAATGAAAAGGATTGAATAGGCAACATTCGGACGACCTCATCCGTATATCCCGCCTTTTAAAAATTCAAAGCTTGATCATTTTCATGGAGACTTCCCCCTGCTGCGTGATGCATTTCAGGAAGTAAACGCCACTTGGAAGTCCGGAAATATCTACCTGACGGAGATTATCTTCCTCGGTAGCTTTTACGATCCGACCTACCATGTCCAACACTTCCGCCCGGGAGATTTTCCCTGGTCCCGAGATATTAAACACTCCCGAAGAAGGATTCGGGTAAATAGTAATACCATGATTGACTGAATCCAACTCTCCCGCATCCAGGTTCCAGCAATTTCCGGGCATGTGCGCGTCCATCCAGGTCAGGCGTTTCGAGATCCAGGTCTTCAAGTTGTTCACTTCTGCCGAATATGTAGAAGCAATGCTGAATTGCGAGTAATGCCGCACGCTGGCAGCAGAAACATAATTCGCAATGCTGTCGATGACATGATTAATGTTTGCATTGCTCAACACAGTCGAACGCAGCTGTGTCCACCTGCATTTCATATCCCGCGTATACGTTGTATCCTGCAGCAGACGTTTCCACCAAAAAGGAACCGGGTAATTTGAGCCGTGTATCCAGCACGTTAACGGATATGTCCAACCGGTATCTGCATCAAACGGTTCACAGCCTCCCAACTTCACTTCCCAGGCGGAGTTATAATCCCAATGGGGACTCGCCATCAGCTTTCCTCCTTTGCTGGTTTTATCCTTGGTCAGGTACGAGCTGCGTTTGTATGCATCTAGGTTCTTGCTCATCTCCTGGATAAAAAAGAAATCCATGAACGATGTCGGGTCCATGTATTTTCTGAAGCCGGTAACAGGGTTGGCAAAATTGGGAGATGAAAGCGCATTTTCAAAACTGTCCACGTAATTCTGAATGTAAGTCATCTGCTGTGTCGTGATCTCATCGCCTTTGGGATATTTATACGTCAAAAAAACATTCGCACTCTGCGGATGCGAAGAGAACCAGCCGCTGTCCACTGCGTTGATGTTCCTGTCCACGGCCACAATATATCCGCCTGTCAGCGAGTCGCCTGCATTATCATTCGTATCCAGTTTGGCAATATCCACCCGGTTCTTATCCTGCTTTATCTTTTCCATCATCACGTACACACCGTTGTAGCTCCAGTTAAAACCGGTTTTGAGCATCATCTCACAAAACTTCGTGCGCGGTGCCCAATATCCCATTTCGCGTACCAGCTGAAAGGTCATCACATTTTTCATCAATGTAGCTTCACTGAAAGGACCATACAATATCCAGTCGTTCTCCTTAGGCATTCCGAGAATGGCTGCATTGGAATCCACACCCGCCAGATCATGCGTTTCAACAGCATAGCTTTTCTGCGTCCACCACCATTGCTGAGAAATAGAGCCACGCTGTTCTATGCCGATCTTGCCGTAATATTTATAATTCACATCCGTCACATGGTTCATCACATTGTAACCATTATCAATGATCGCCATGCCCGCTTCTATCTTAGGCTCATTGGGGATGGACTGGAAATTGGTATTGATGAAAACGATGGGAAGGTTGGTGGAATCAAGTGTTGCCATAACACTCTCACCGCCTTTCTGGGCGACCGCCCATTGACCCAGCAATAAAAATAATGCAAAGAGTAAAAAGTTCTTCATTCGGATATCACTTAGACGAGAATTGAGAGGCTAAAGTTACTGAATAATTTAACCTTCTCTTAACGTAGAATCCTGCAAAAATTAGGCTTCTAGCTAATCAACTTCTGGTACGACTGCCACCAGCGGTCGGGCACTTCCTCGCGCGTGGCCTCTTCATAATCCTTGTAAGAACATGGGACCAGGCAATGGCGCTCAAACTTCATTTTTTTCTGGCTCGGATACGGGACCTCCATCCACCAGCGGTCAGAACGCTTGGATTTGTAGAACACGATCTCATTCTTATGATCCTTGATCGATACACGGTATTTCATGTAATCCGATTTCTTTCGGAACGGGAAATCATTGTAACGTTTGTAATATCCATCAATAAAATACCAGATCATTTGCGCAACGAGATGAGCAGTTTGTCCGCGCTTGTCCTTTCCCGGATTGATCTCAAAGAACCCGATGGCAGAAAGTTTATCACTCAGTCCCGCGTAACGGGTGATCGCACAGGCCTCTTCTCCGTAAAATCCATTAGGCGTTGCATTTCCGTTACCAGGAGCATCGCTCATGCGTATTGAGGAAATATCGAAGGACAAAAGATCCGCACTCCGGACAATAGGCTCTACTTCTTCCATGTTGCTCCGCACTTCACCCAACCGGTATGCATCAAAATAAAGTTTGTGGAAAAGATCTATTTCCTTCTGTGCTGTAAAATAGGTTTGATAACCAATATTACTGTAGTTGAAAAGAATGTTTGGCTGATGCAGGATTATCTTCCCTACGTATGCTGAAGAATTGAATTCTGAATCCGGGCCCCCGATATCAAATTTAGCATCGATGTCCACCACGTTGATGGTGGGTTCGATCTTGTCAAACGCTTTATACATCGGAAATGTGAGATCCTGTCCTCCACCAATCACGATCGGGATTGTTTTATTCTTCAAAAGTTCGTGACAAACACTGGTGAGTGCGAAGTATGAATCCTTAACCGCATGACCCTGTTTGATGTTTCCAAGATCGGCAATGCGGGCTTTGTATTTTCCCTTGAACAGATTGTACAAATACGGACGAATGGCATTCGCTGCTTCTCCGCTTCCCGCATTATTTACAGCACGTCTTTCTTCTTCAATACCGATGATTGCAAGGTGCACTCCCTTGAGCTCCGGAAAATGTTTTCCTGCAACATACTTTCGTATTGTGGCTCCGAGGGTGTGCTCACCAAACTGATTTTCAGCTTCGAGTTCAATGGGAGCGAAGAAATGGGAAATGTCTTCCATAATAATGGGGCTTAAAGCAAAGAATAAAAGCAAAAGTAAAGTGCAGGCAGGTTGGAAACAAATATCAAAAACTCAGTTATTAACAGAGTTTTGAAGAGATTATAAATAAGGAATGAATTACTTCTTGGCAAACTTCTTCTTCGCTTTCACCACTTTGAGCTTGGGCGCTTTTGGAGCTGCAGCCTTTTTGGGAGCGATCGCCTTCTTAGGAGTTGCTGCTTCAGTGGCAGCTGCCTTTTCTGCCTTGACTTTCTTAGCCTTCGCGGGTTTTTTGAACCCGGCTATGGTCAGACATTCTTCCAGTGTGAGATCAATGGGTTCCTTTCCTTGCGGGATCTTGAAGAATTTCTTGCCGGCCTGGATACACGGACCCCAACGGCCAATGACCACTTTCACACGTCTGTCTTCTTCCCAGCTCTTGATGTGTTTGGCAATATCCTTTTCGATCTTGGCTTTTACCAAGGGGATCGCTTCTTCCAGCGTAATGGTGAATGGATCGTATTGCTTTGGCATAGAAGCATTGGTAGCTTCGTATTTCAGGTAGTTTCCAAAAAAGCCTTTCGCAGCAATCACATCTTTTCCTTCGTACTGACCAACTACCCTTGGCAAACGCGGACCATTCATGATCTCGGTAACACGTTCCAATGTAACAGTGTATGGATCTTCAGTCTTTGGTAATGATGTATAGGCTTCCTTGTGTTTAATGTACGGACCAAACCTTCCAATACTGATAATCAGGTCTTCGCCCTGGTACTTTCCAATGTTGCGTGGCAGTTTGAAAAGATCCAGCGCTTCTTCCAGGGTTATCGTATCAATACGCTGTCCTTTACGGAGCGATGCATATTTCTGAGGCTCTTTCTCATCCTGCTTCCCGATCTGTGCCATGGGCCCGAACCGACCTACACGCACCAACACATCGCGACCGCTCTTCGGATCTTTTCCGAGGATGCGCTCTCCCGATGCACGTTCAGAATCCTCCGTGGTCGACTCAACAGTCTTATGGAAAGGAGTGTAAAATTCCTTCAGCATCGTCTTCCACGACATTTTTCCCTCGGCAATTTCATCGAACTCCTCCTCCACTTTTTTTGTGAACTGGTAGTCCATGATCTGCGGAAAGTATTTTTCGAGGAAATCGTTAACGATAATGCCGATGTCAGTGGGATACAACTTTCCTTTTTCTGCACCGGTTATTTCTGTCTGTGCAGAAGTATTAACTGCTCCACCTTTTAACACCAGCACGTTGTATTTTCTTTCTTTTCCTTCGCGCATCTCCTTATCCACATACGCGCGCTTGATGATGGTAGAAATAGTAGGAGCATAGGTTGACGGACGGCCGATACCCAATGACTCGAGCTTCTTAACCAAACTCGCCTCTGTGTAACGGGCAGGAGGCAAGGTGAAACGCTGTGTAGCCGAGATTTCCTGCATGCCGACTTCTTGCCCAACAGTCACAGCAGGCAGAATTCCTTCTTCGTTCTCCTCCTCTTCATCTGTTCCTTCCATGTAAACTTTCAGGAACCCGTCAAACAAAATGATCTCACCCTGCGCCAGGAAAGTATCGTCTGATCTGTTCTGTGCAATCGTAATCGTAGTCTTTTCAAGTTCTGCATCTGACATTTGCGATGCCACTGTACGTTTCCAGATCAGTTCATATAATTTACGCTCACGGTCATCTTCTGTTTCAATAGTGCGGTTAGCCATGAAGGTTGGACGAATAGCTTCGTGCGCCTCCTGTGCATTTGCCGATTTGGTAGTGTACTGGCGTTTCTTCCAGTATCCATCCCCAAACAATCTTTGAATTTCATTCTTGGCAGCATTCAGCGCAAACCCGGAAAGGTTCACCGAATCCGTACGCATGTACGTGATCTTACCCGCTTCGTATAAGCTCTGTGCTACACGCATGGTATTTGAAACCGAGAAACCCAGCTTGCGGCTGGCCTCCTGCTGGAGCGTAGAAGTTGTAAAAGGAGCAGCAGGTGTACGCCTGGACGGCTTTTTCTCAATATTTTTTATTGAAAAATTGGCCCCGTTCAGCTTGTTCAGCAGGTCCTGGGCTTCTTTCTCCGTTTTAAGCTTTTCCGAGAGATCGGCCTTCATTACGGAGGACTTACCGTTCTCGTCCTTTACAGTGAAAATACCTGATACCTTATAATATGATGTAACCTCGAAAGCATTGATCTCACGCTCCCTTTCCACCAGCAACCTTACCGATACAGATTGTACCCGACCGGCTGAAAGCGAAGGCTTCACTTTCTTCCATAATATAGGTGAAAGCTCATACCCTACCAAGCGGTCCAGTATCCTGCGGGCCTGTTGGGCATCCACCAGGTTCCGGTCAATCATACGGGGATTCCCGAATGCTTCCTGTATCGCGGTTTTGGTGATCTCGTGGTAAACAATGCGCCTGGTCTTCTTTTCATTCAGGTCCAGTGCTTCCAGCAAATGCCATGCAATAGCTTCTCCTTCGCGGTCCTCGTCCGTTGCAAGCCATACTATTTCAGAATCCTTGGCCAGTTTTTTCAGCTCACTTACCACTTGCTTCTTTTCGGGGGATATTTCGTAAACCGGCTCGAAGTTCTTCTTAATATCTACGCCCATGTTCTTTTTGGGCAGATCGCGGATGTGGCCCACGCTGGATTTTACAATGTACTCATCTCCCAAAAACTTTCCAATGGTTTTTGCTTTTGCGGGAGACTCAACTATTACCAGGTTCTTCGACATATTTTTTATTCCGGCATCTTTTAAAAAGACGCAGAAAATTGAAATTTGGTTGCAAAGGAAAACATTTTTTTAGTACGAAAAATATTTAAGCTTTTTTTGAATTCAATTTCTCCTATGAAAAATGACCCTAAAAATAATTTTAAAAGAGACCGGGAATTATTTCCGAATGAGCTTTGCGACACTTTCTACGTGTGCCGTGTGCGGGAACATATCAACGGGCTGAACTTTCTCGACAAAATACCTTTCTTTCATCAAAGAAATATCGCGAGCCTGGGTAGCAGGATTGCAACTTACATACACAATTTTCTGCGGATTTAACTCCAGCATCTTCTTCACCACATCCTCATGCATCCCCGCACGCGGAGGATCAGTGATGATCACATCGGGTTTACCATGAGCAGAAATGAAGTCATTATTGAGAACATCTTTGATATCTCCTGCAAAGAATTTAGTGTTAGAAATGTCATTCAGCTTCGAATTGATCTTGGCATCTCCAATAGCAGCATCTACATATTCTATTCCCACTACATTTTTTGCCTTTTGCGCAACAAAATTGGCAATGGTGCCGGTGCCGGTGTACAGATCGTAAACTGATTCATTTCCTTTTAATTCTGCAAAATCGCGGGTGACTTTGTACAATTCATAAGCCTGAAGTGAATTGGTTTGAAAGAATGATTTCGGACTGATTCGAAATTTTAATCCCTCCATTTCCTCATAAATATGATCTGCACCCGAAAAGGTCTTAACCTCCTGGTCAAAAATGCTATCATTCTTCTTCGCATTGATCACATATTGCAATGAAGTGATCTGCGGAAAATTTTCAGCTACATGTTTTAAGAGTTTTTCTCTCGCTGGCTTGTCCTCATAAAAAAATACCACTACCACCATCCACTGCCCCGTTGACGAACTGCGAACGATGAGGTTACGTAAAAAACCATTTTGTTTGCGGATATCAAAAAAAGTAAGCTTGTTCTCAATTGCAAAATTTCTGACTGCAAGGCGAATAGAATTGGACGGCCCTTCCTGCAAATGGCATTCCTGAATATCCAACACCTTATCAAAAAGCCCCGGAATGTGAAATCCCAAAGCATAAGCTGCACTGCCCAGATCCTCACCGATGTTCAACGTTTGAAAATCTTCCCTCGATAACCATTTCTTATTCGAAAAAGTAAATTCAAGCTTGTTGCGATAATGAAAGAATTTCTCAGAGCGAAGGATAGGAAGGAATTGTGTCTCACCTTCTTTCACCCCCCCAATGCGGGCCAACGCATTCATCACGGTATTCTGCTTGAACAGAAGCTGCGAATCATACTTCATGTTCTGCCACTTGCATCCTCCGCAAACCCCAAAGTGCTTGCAAACAGGATCTGTCCGCCTGTCGGAATATTTAACATATCTGAGCGCTTTTCCTTCCCGGTAGTTACTTTTCTTCCGGGTGATCTGGATGTCAACTACATCTCCCGGAATTGCAAAATCGATAAAACAAACGATACTTTTTTCAGCACCGGGCACCCGCCCAATGCCTTTACCTTCGGTACTAATGTCCGTAATTTCAATATTTTGGAAGGTTTGCGCTGCTTTCATCGTGCAAAGTTAACAGGATAAAGTTGTATCTTCGCCCTTCAATGGAAGTGATGAACAAAAAATCAACTGCACAAACCGCAATGGACCTTGAGAACCGTTACGGGGCTCATAATTACCATCCCATTCCGGTGGTTATTGATCGCGGTGAGGGCATTTTTGTGTGGGATGTAGATGGTAAAAAGTATTTCGATTTCCTGTCGGCTTACTCAGCCGTTAACCAGGGCCATTGCCACCCTAAGATTATCAATGCGCTGGTTGAGCAAGCTAAAAAGCTGACGCTTACTTCCCGTGCTTTTTACAATTCATCATTAGGTGAATACGAAAAATTCATCACTGAATATTTTGGTTACGATAAAGTGCTTCCGATGAATACCGGGGCTGAAGGGGTTGAAACCGCCCTCAAGCTTTGCCGCAAATGGGCCTACCAGAAAAAGGGCATTCCTGCAAACCAGGCCAAAGTTATTTTCTGCGAAGGAAATTTTCACGGTCGTACCATCACTATCATTTCTGCTTCCACCGAAGCTGATTCAAAAAATGAATTTGGTCCGTATACACCGGGCATAATCACGATTCCGTACAACGATACCAAAGCCCTCGAAGAAGCACTGAAAGACACAACTGTTGCCGGTTTTGTAGTTGAACCCGTGCAGGGTGAACGTGGAGTAGTGATCCCTGACGAAGGATATCTTGCGAAAGCATTTGACCTTTGCAAAAAAGCCAATGTACTTTTTATTGCCGATGAAATTCAAACCGGGCTGGGACGCACCGGAAAGCGCTTGTGCTGTGACCACGAAAATGTAAAGCCCGATATCCTCATCCTTGGAAAAGCGCTTTCAGGTGGCACACTCCCTGTTGCTGCCATCCTGGCGAATGATGAGATCATGATGTGCATCAAGCCGGGCGAACACGGTTCCACGTACGGAGGAAACTCACTTGCCTGCAAAGTAGCGATGGCCAGCATCCATGCGATGGAAGACGAAGGCATGTATGACAATTCGGCCCGTCTTGGAAAGCTGCTTCTTTCGGAACTGAAAAAGATACAAAGCGAGAGATCTGATATTGTCTTGAATGTTCGCGCCAAAGGACTTTTTGCGGCTATCGTGATCAAAGAACGAAATGGCAAAACTGCCTGGGAACTGTGCCTGGCACTCAAAGACAAAGGCCTGCTTGCAAAACCTACGCATGGAGATATCATCCGCTTGGCGCCTCCGCTCATCATCACTGAGAAGCAGCTGACGGAGTGTGTTGCAATCCTGCGTGAGACTATTCTTGCTTTTTAAGGATTTGGAGCATTTCTCCTCTCAATTTCTTTTTTTCCTACTTTCGTCCCACTAAATCGAAACACAAACAAATTTAAATTATGAAAAACAAGTTAGTTCTGTTCTCAGCGATTGCAGGAATGTTCCTCATGGCTTCCTGCGCGCATGGTCCTTCGGAAGAAGCAAAAAAGAAAGTTGCTGCGTTTGATTCCAGCTGGAATGCAATGGGCGCAATGGCAAAAGCATGCGAAGATTCTATTCATGCTGCTCTTGCTAACTGCGAAAATTGCTGTAAAGCAGGCGAAGCAATGGAGTGCTGCGAACACACCAAAATGGCAAAAGACTCTTTGATGAGCCCTTGCAAGAACGACATGACCGCGTTCCAGGAAATGGAAAAAGGCTGGGATGCTGAGAAACCAAAATGGGATTCTTTGCAAACTAAGCTGGAAGCGATCAAAGCACAGGTTGCTAAAGGCGAAGGAACTGACGAGGAGATCAATAAAGGCTTAAGCGAACTGCAAGCTGCTATGGACGAAGGCAACAAAGGCCTGCAGGAAGTAATGGCTAAGCTGACTGAAATGAAAGCAATGTGCATGAAGAACGCAGAAACCTGCAAGGCCGGCTGGTCAGCAGTTTCATGCAGCGATAAAAAATGCGCTGCTCATAAGAAAGAAGAAAAGAAATCGTAATTTATTTTTAATACAACGGAGACCCTTCCCGATCTATCGGGAGGGGTTTTTTGTTTTATCACAGACGAATACCCAGTTCTCCGTACTTTTCGCAAAGAGCCTTACCCACTCCGCCTTGCCGATCTTTTCTGACAAAAGCTTATAAAGTTTTCCGCCTGCATCGCGTGTTTTATCGTCACGCGCAATAAAATTAAAGAAGAGGATACCTCTGTCGGATAAAAAGCCATTCAGCACTGTAATAAAACGTTCCTCGCGGACTTTTTCGGGGACAAGCAGATCAATGAACACATCTACTATGACAAGGTCATATGGGACTGCAGAAGAATTAAGTACAAAATCGTATACATCCATTAATTCCAGCTTCAGATCTTTATACTGGTCCAGGTCAAAATACTTCCTGCCCAGCTCTAAAACCACAGGATCTTTTTCCACACCAGTGAGACTCACTTGCTTTCCATACTCATTCTGCAAAATGCTAGCCACACTCCCGGTACCAAATCCAAGAATAAGCGCGTTTTTAAGATTCCGATTACGGATATTGAACTGAGAAAAAGCTTTTTGCATTACTTCGTGTAGGCCACCAAAGGAATAATTCACGTTCGTAGAATCCAACCTGTATTTTCCGGAAGCATATTGAACCTCCAGCTTGCCGCTCACTTCGCTCTTCCTTTCTTCAACCGTAAAAGGGAAAATAAAGCTGGCAAGGAACTTAATAAGATTAGGCACTTTACTTAACGGATTTTTGCTTGGCCTGCTGGATACTCACATTGAGCTCAAAACCCAGCAGCAGCACGAGGGAGTTGAAATAGAGCCAGAGAAGAATCACGATCAATGTTCCGATTGAACCGTAAAGCTTATTGTAGTTACCAAAATTGTTCACGTAATATGTAAAACCAACAGAAGTGATAACCGAAAGCACCGTAGCAAACATGGATCCGGCCGAAGCAAATCTCCAGCGCGCTTTGCGGGATGTGCCTATGAAATAGGTGAACGACACAAGCGAGTAGAACAACGCAAACAAAATGATCCATCTGCCGATCATCACCAGGTAGTACACAAAATGCCCTTCGGTGAAGATGCGATTGAGAACGTACTCACTGAATATGATCAGCCCAATACCGATAACCATCAGGACCACAAAGATGATCACCAGCAGAATGGATGCTAAACGCTGCTGAAATGGAGTACGCTCTTCAATATCGTGATACGTGGTATGAAAAGCTGTGATCAGCGAATTGATTCCATTTGTAGAAAAATACAAAGCTGAAATAAAACCGACCGAAAGAAGTCCGCCCCGTTGGTTAGTAATGATATCCTCTATCGTCTCGCGCGTGGCTTCGTAGGCATTGTAAGGCATGAAGCCGCTTAACAACTGCAAGAGTTTTTCCTGGAAGTTCTCTATCGGGATATAGGGAATAAGCGTGAATACAAAAATGATGGAAGGGAAAATAGCCAGGAAGAAATTGTAAGATACTGCAGAGGCCCGCATGGGAAGAGAACCTTCACGCATGCCTGTAAAAAAGAATATAGCCACTTCGTAGAGCGACATTTTTTCAAAACCGGGAAGAGTGATCTTTTTTGCAGTATTCCGAATGAATGCCGCAAGGGAGCTGGCACGGAGACGATCAAGAAATTTTTTGACCATTTATTTGGGTTTCACCACCGATTCCACCCACTGCTTACCCCAGTTCTCCATTTCCTCTTTACTCCACAATTCGGGATAGAACACCCGCTTCTGAAAACGGGGCGGCAGGTATTTCTGCCAATTGGTTCCGCCTGTTGCAGGAACAGAACTATCATCTTGTTGCAGGTAACGCACTGCCGATTTATAATGCACCAGGGGCCAGTTCACGTTCACGTTCACATCAAGCTGACGGAATGCATGGATCAGGGCTTCGTTCTTTTGATCGGCTGCAGGAAGGGCCTTATACTTTGCCCACAGATTGATGTTCTTGTATTCGTTAGCCAGCTGAATGAACTGCTTGGAATATTTTTTCTCAAATTGCTTTAACGTCAATGTCTTTTTACCGGTAGCCAATTCCGTTGCGCCCTGTTTCCAGTATATGTGCTCATACATTTCTTCAATGGAAGCGTTCTTCCCCCTGAATTTCTCACGTACGTCTTTGTCCACCAGCTGCAGGAAATCGGCTGAACAGATCTCGATCATACGGTACTGAGCACTCTGAAACCCGCTGGCCGGAAGCAACGCCATCCGGTAGCTCAGAAATTGTTTCTGCTCCATTCCATCGATCATGATATCGAAAGATTTGGTCAAAACCTCAAAGTACCGGTTGATGCGGGTAACACGTTCAATAAAGAATTTCACATCCAGTTTGTCATTCCAGCCAAGGTCTTCACCATTGGGCATCACTTTTTTACCATTATGAGCTACCTGGTCAAATTCGTGCAGCGCAAGCTTGAAATACAACTCCGTTATCTGGTGATAAATGATAAAGATGAGCTCGTCCGGGAAATCGGTTTTGGGATTCTGAAGGGTGAGCAGCTTATCGACATGCGTATAATCCCAGTAAGTAAGATAATTGGAGAGCAGCAGTCCGTCCAGGTAATTCGGAAGGCTTTGGCCCATGAGCTGGTACTTCTCATCCAGCTTTTTAATGCGGTCAATAATATCGGGAGTCAATTCCATATTTAGCTATGAATTGGGAATGACGAATGTAAGAAATAATTCAGCCGGAATCCTACAGATCCTCTTCAATATCGTTCATGCGGGAACCGCGAATGATCGTGTTCTCTGCATTGAAATCATCGGCACGCTGCTCCTGAATCGGCACAATAGAAGAGGAAGGCTCCACGAATTTAGCGAGGTGCGGAATGAACTGCAGATGCGCTGAATCGATACGCCCGTTACGGTGCTTGGCAATGATGATCTCGGCCATGCCATCGGTGGACATACCGTTCTCGTCCTGGGTAATACCGGCCATGTCCGGACGATAAATAAACATTACAATATCCGCATCCTGCTCGATCGCACCCGACTCACGCAGATCTGAAAGTTGGGGACGCTTGCTGCCTCCACGCTGCTCAACCGCACGGCTGAGCTGAGAAAGTGCAATAATCGGCACATCCAGTTCTTTGGCGATCGCCTTGAGTGAACGTGAGATCATACTTACTTCCTGCTCACGTGAGAATTTCCCTTCCTGTCCTGAAACCATCAGCTGCAGGTAATCGACAATAATCATGGAAATATCGTGCTGTGCTTTCAAACGTCTTGCTTTGGCACGGAATTCGAAAATGGAAAGTGCAGGAGTATCATCAATATAAATCGGTGCATCAACGAGACGTGCTATCTTGCTGTTGAGCTGCTGGTATTCATGCTCACGCAGTTCGCCTTTTTTCAGTTTATCAGAAGGAAGTTCCGTTTCCCCTGAAATGAAACGGCTTACCAGCTGGTTAGCGGTCATTTCGAGTGAGAACAGGGCAATGCCCTTATTAAATTCTACAGCAGCATTTCGCGCCATGGTCACCACAAACGCAGTTTTACCTGTACCCGGACGTGCTGCCAGAATGATCAGGTCCGAACGCTGCCATCCACCGGTGATCTTATCCAGCGAAGTAAATCCGCTCGGAACCCCGTTGAACTGGTGGTTACGTGCTGCTTCGATCTCTGCAATAGTTTTTCCAAGGATCGGACGGATATGCTCAAAGTCCTTGCGGATGTTGGTCTGGCTGATCGAAAATAAATTTTGCTCCGCTTTATTCAGCAATTCAAAAATATCCGAGTTATCTTCATATGAATGTTGCAGTGTGTCAGTGGAAATGCGGATAAGCTCGCGCTGAAGATATTTTTCCAGAACGATACGCGCGTGCATCTGCACGTTAGCTGACGATGCAATGCGGTTAGTAAGCTGGGTCACATAAAATGCTCCGCCCGCGATCTCCAGTTCTCCGGTTCTTTTCAGTTCCTGGGTAACAGTGAGGATATCTACCGGTTCTGCTTTGGTGAACAGACTTTGGATAGCCGCAAAGATCCGTTGGTGAGCTTCTTTATAGAAAGCATCAGGCTTCAGGATGTCTACTACGTTCGAAAGGGCGTCCTTGTCCAACATCAGGGCTCCCAGTACTGCCATTTCCAGATCTACTGCCTGGGGAGGAAGTTTGCCTAATTCAATGAGCTGTTGGGGAGTTATCGAGCTTTTGGTCCGTTTGCGGGTATCTTTAATGTCTTTACGTTGCTCCATACTGCACTAAAATATCTTAAATAATAGGGTTATTGATTTGGGGTCGCAAGTGTCAGCATTATTTACGTTTCAGGGCTCAAAATAGTTGGTTAGTAATGGGTCGGTTATTAACATCACTTAACACGTTGTCAACAATTACAGGAAATCGCAAAAACCCATAAGTTTGTTGTAAATCCAGAACAATGTTACACATTTCAAAAGCGTTTTCCAAGAGATATTTCCTGCTATTCTCCACTCTTGTGTCCACCACAGGAATCTTTGCCCAAAACAACACCCTTTTGCAAGGCGAGATCAAAAAAAGTGATGGAACCCCTTTCTCAAATGGTCGTGTATACCTGCAATGGCCCGAGATCAAAGCTGCGGTTGACTCTGTGAGCACAGATGGGAACGGAGTTTTCCAGTTCCAGAAATTTCCATACGGTAATTACTCCATTGGTGTGAACCTACCCGATGTAGATAATGCTGTGGCTGACGTTATCTCCATCAATACATTGAACCCGGCAAAACAGAACCAGCATTTCAAAGTAGATGATGGCAGCCTGGTTTGCATCGAAAGCAATTACGGCAGCCTGAAAGATGCGATGGAGAACCGGGAAAATGTATTTGAACTTGACCTGAACAACCTGCAATTTGATGTGGCGGAAAAAAGTCTTTCGATTGGCACAGATGGCAGCAAAAAATTAAGTCCGCGCGTTGGAGAATTCTCCAACCTGGAAGTACTGACACTTGACATCAATAACCTGGTGGGCCTTCCGATGGAAATGGGCAACCTGAAAAAGCTCATGACCTTCAGTGCTCACCTCAACAAACTGAATTCTCTTCCTGCGGAAATGGCGAACCTGAAGAATATGAAAAACCTGAACCTGGGAAAAAATACGTTTACTGCATTCCCGGACGTGATCTCTCATTTCACTTTATTGGAGGCATTGAATCTTGAAAGCAACGCAATCCCCGCCCTACCTGGCTCTATTGGCTTACTAAAAAAACTAAAGGAGCTGAATCTGGCAAACTGCCGGGAACTGACTGTACTGCCTCCGCAATTGGGTGAACTAACCAGTTTAGAAACACTGGATATCTCGGGTTGTGATAAACTGAAATCCCTGCCGGATGAGATTGTGAATTTAAAAAATCTGAAAGTGCTGGATGTTACGGGCACCAAAGTATCCACCAAAGATTTTCAGAAAGCGGTGCCGGGATGCGAGGTGAGGAAGTAGCCTCACCCCTGCCCCTTCAGAAAGAGGGGACTAAAGACAAAAACTTATTGATCCAATCCAGGCTTGGTGGCCAAAAAAGCCATAACACCACCCATGATCAGGCCAGCGATCATTCCGAGAACCCAACCGTTTGAATCCTGGTGAGGACCGGGAGCCGAAGTGGATGATCCGATCACAATTCCTAAACCAACTCCGATAAATACCCAGAAAGCCATTGCAGCTTTGTCTCTTTTGTGTTCTCCGTGTGATTCCATAAGTTTAAAGTTTAAGGTCTGAGGGTTAAAATTAATAGATTAAATAGAGCTTGCTCCCAAAAAGAGAACGGGGTTTTCCAACAATGTTTTTAACGTCTGCATGAAATCGGCACCGATAGCGCCATCCACCACGCGGTGGTCGCAGGAAAGTGTCATTTTCATAGTAACACCGGGAACTACCTTACCGTCTTTCACGACAGGAACTTCCTTGATACCTCCTACAGCCAAAATACAAGCATCCGGAGGATTTATGATCGCAGTGAATTCCTCAATGCCGTACATGCCCAGGTTAGAAATGGTGAAGGTGTTCCCTTCCCAGTCTTTAGGCTGCAGTTTTTTATCCTTTGCTTTTTGAGCGAACTCCTTTACTTCAGAAGCAACTTGTGAAAGTGTTTTACCATCTGCAAATTTCACTACAGGAACGAGTAATCCTTCTTCTACCGCCACCGCTACGCCAATGTGAATGTGGTTGTTGTAGCGGATCACATCACCCAGCCACGATGCATTCACCTTCGGGTGTTCGCGAAGGGCTGAAGCTGCTGCCTTAATGATGAAATCGTTGTATGAAAGCTTAACAGAAGAAACTTCGTTGATCGTAGAACGCATTTTCACGAGCTCTTCGGCATTCACCTCTACGGTGAGATAGAAATGTGGTGAAGTGAATTTACTTTCACTCAGGCGCTTTGCAATGGTCTTGCGCATTTGCGAAACAGGCTCTTCGGTGAAGCTTTCTTTCATCACCGCTTTATTTCCACCGGTCCCGAAATGCAGGAAATTCTCAATATCTTTCTTAACCACACGGCCACCATCCCCGCTTCCACCGATCAGGGAGATGCGCAGGTTCTGGTCTTTGGCTAATTTTTTTGCAAGAGGAGATGCTTTGATACGGCCACCTGCTTCAGGAGCGTGAACCGCTACAGGACGTGGTGCGCTGGCAACAGGTTCCTGTTTTCTTTCGGCTACAGGCTGTGCTTTCGGCTCTTCCTTTTTTGCAGCGGGTTTGGGCTCTTCTTTCTTTGCGGGCGCTGCACTTTTCTCGGCTTCCAGGATCTTATTAATGTCTTCGCCTTCTTTACCTATGATTGCCAGGATGGCATTTACAGGAGCACCTTTTTTATCCGGAACACCAATGTACAGCAGTGTTCCATCGTAAAAAGATTCGAATTCCATCGTAGCCTTGTCGCTGTCGATCTCGGCAAGAATCTCGCCCGATTTAACTTTATCTCCAACCTTCTTCAGCCAGCGTGATACCGTTCCTTCGGTCATCGTATCGCTGAGCTTGGGCATTCTGACTACTTCTGCCATTTCTTAATCTTTAATGTATGGATAATCGCCTTGGGCGTAAACATCTTTGTAAATCTCGCTTGGATCAGGGAAAGGTGATTCTTCGGAGAACTTCACGCTCTCATCCACCAGGGCTTTTACTTTGGTTTCCATTGCCTCAACACCTTCATCGTTGATCCACTTGTTGGCTTTCATCGTTGCCAGGCACTGTTCGATCGGATCCAGCTTTTTATACTCTTCTACTTCGTCCTTGCTGCGGTATGTTCCGGGGTCGCTCATGGAATGTCCGCGGTAACGGTATGTTTTCACTTCAAGCAGTGTGGGCCCGTCACCTTTACGCGCACGTTCTGCAGCTGAAGCAACCGCTTCATGCATTGTTTCACAGCGCATTCCATCCACCTGGAAAGAAGGCATATCGTACGCTAAACCCAGCTTATAAAGATCATGCACGTTGGAAGTTCTTTCCACAGAAGTTCCCATCGCATAATTATTGTTCTCAATGATAAAGATCACAGGAAGTTTCCAGGTCATGGCCATGTTAAATGCTTCGTGAAGAGCACCTTGACGAACCGCACCATCACCCATCAGGCAAAGGGTTACATCATCCGTGCCACGATACTTATCGGCAAAAGCGATACCTGCACCCATGGGAATTTGTCCGCCCACGATGCCATGACCGCCAAAAAAGTTGTGCTCTTTGGAAAACATGTGCATCGAACCGCCTTTTCCTTTGGAACAGCCTGTTGCCTTTCCATACAGTTCAGCCATCACATATTTAGGGTGCATGCCGCGAACGATCGGATGAGCATGATCACGGTAAGCAGTAATGATCTTATCGGTTTTGCGGATAGCGGTTTCGCCTCCGGCTGCAACAGCCTCCTGGCCAATATACAGATGGCAAAAACCACGGATCTTTTGCTGGATATACAACTGCCCTGCACGTTCTTCGAACCTGCGCATTAAAAGCATCTGTTCGTACCAAAACATGTACGTTTCCTTGGTGAACTTGGAAGTGGATTTGGCCGGGGTCTTTTTCTCAGCTACTTTAGGCATAAATCTGCGAAAAACGAATGGGTACGAATATACGAAATACCCGCAAACCGTTGACTTTAACCGCCTTTAACGAAAATCCTGCCCGCATATGATTTGCCAGCTTATATTTGCGTGCAATGAAAAAAATAAGAGTAGCCATAAACGGTTTCGGGAGGATAGGCCGCACCTTTTGCAGGGCATCCTATACACGACCCGGTATTGAAATCGTGGCGATCAATGACCTTGCCGACAGCAAAACCCTAGCGCACCTTTTAAAATACGATTCCGTCCACCGCATTTTTCCCGGAGAAGTAATAGCCGGAAAGGATTCTATTTCAATCAACGGAAATGAGGTAAAAGTTTTCTCTGAAAAAGATCCAGAAAAACTTCCATGGAAAAATCTGAATATCGATGTGGTCATTGAATCCACCGGACACAACCTGGATAAAGAAAGTGCCGGAAAGCATTTGAAAGCCGGAGCAAGGAAGGTGATCATCTCCGCTCCCGCAAAAGACAATGTAAAAAGTGTTGTGCTGGGTGTGAATGATAATATTCTAACGAAAGATGATGTGATCATTTCAAATGCTTCGTGCACCACTAATTGTGCAGCACCCATGATCAAAGTATTGGATGAGAACTGGGGAGTTGAAGATGCCTATATCTCTACAATCCATTCTTATACGGGTGATCAACGCCTGCATGATGCTCCGCACAAAGACCTGCGCAGGGCACGGGCAGCAGCAATGAGCATAATCCCTACTTCTACAGGCGCTGCAAAAGCTATCACTAAAATATTTCCGCATCTCGAAGGAAAAATGGGCGGCTGCGGCATGCGCGTACCAGTTCCGGACGGATCGCTTACAGATATTTCCTGCATCCTGAAAAAGGATACTACCGTTGAGCAAATAAATGCTGCATACAAAAAAGCTGCTGCCACTTCCCTAAAAGGAATTATGCAGTATACCGAAGAACCGATTGTATCGATTGACATTGTTGGCAGTCCTTATTCCTGCGTGTTCGATGCTGAATTTACCTCTGTAGTTGGCAGAATGGTGAAGGTGATCGGATGGTATGATAATGAGATGGGGTATTCTACCAGGCTTGCAGAGTTGGTAGAGAAAATTTCCAATTAATTCACCAGAACGGCTTTGAAAAAAATATTTCTATATGCGGGAATAATGCTGGTGTTAGCTTCGTGCCTGTTCTACTTTTATTACAACGCAGGCAGGTTCAGCAATACTTATGAAGAGCTAAACAAAAACATAGAAGGAATAAATAAAAAAGCTGTTGAACATAACGACACCTTTCATAACAACACCATGAAAGCTGACACTATGTCCAAAGTGATTTTCTAAATATCATGAAAGCAAAAACATCAATCAAACTCAAAGATGGCGACCAATGCGTGGTTGTAGCAGGCACTCATGCCGGAAAATCCGGAATAGTCAGGGATATTAATACCAGCAAAACCGGACACATTACGATCACTGTGGTACAAAAAAACGGGGTGCGATTCAAGACGCTGGGCAGGAACGTGACCGTTCGGACAAAAAAATAGCAGGAATTATTTCTTCTCTACCACTGCCACGGGATTGGCAAGACCGGTGAAACCGGTAAGATCCATTTTAATAGAACCCACCAGGATTTTAGCTTCAGCGCGAACGGGAATGCGGTTCTTATCATCCGAGATCCAGGCGGTCATATCTTCTTCCTTCTTGAAGATACGTCCCTTCTGAACCACCGGACAGAATTTGATACAGCGGATCTTGCCCACATCCGATTTGATGGTTTCCTTTCCGAGGTATTTTATTTTGCAAGGCCACACCTCTTCATCCACAAAACAAGGAAATTCAAAAATATCTCCTTCTTTGGCATTTGTAAAATCGATCGTACGGGCATAATAGAATGCCGAGGTCATTTCCTGGACATTTTCCGGCACCACAAATGATTGCCCATCGTTGTTGTTCACCGTCTTTTTGAAATTGTTGAAGATCAGGTTCTCATCTTTTTTATAACTGCCTTCGCGCACCCTGCGGATGAACAACCAGGGCACAATAGCCTGCTCGTCAATGTAGGATTCATACCTATCGCGAACGGGAAAGAACAGATCGAACGAACTATTTGTATAACCCGTACCGATCACATGATATGTACTGCGACCCCCGATCAGCTTATTCTCACCGGTAACTTCCATAACCACCTCACCGGCATTGATAAAGCCATAGTGCATGCGGTATGTAAGTTTTTCACCGCGCCTGAACGCTTCATTCTTATGCACACGCAACTCGGTGGCGGCACCAGCCGGAAGATCAAAAGACTGAAAAGGCGATTGTGTGGGCTTGCTGAACCCGAAAAACAGGCACGACAAAAGCAGTAAAACCCCTATGTATTTTCTCCCGATCATACCTTGAATATCCTCAATTTACATGCCAGATTTAGGCCCTAAATCCGCAGATTTTAGACCACAATATTGACAATTCTCTTAGGTACAACGATGATCTTCTTGGGTTGTTTTCCTTCAAGGAATTTTTTTGTCTGTTCAAATGCAAGAACCTCTTTTTCAATCTCAGCGGCACTCAATGTGAGAGGCAGCTCCAGGTTGAAACGCATTTTTCCGTTGAAAGATACAGGATACGCGAATGAATCATCTATAGTAAATGCCTCGTTGTAGGCAGGGAATGCTGCATATGTAACGCTCTCTTTATGACCCAGTTTTTGCCAGAGTTCTTCAGTTATATGTGGTGCAAAAGGCGCCAATAAAATAACAAGCGGTTCCAGGATTGCTCTTTTGTTACACTTCAATTCCATCAGATCATTCACACAGATCATGAACGCGCTTACCGAAGTGTTGAACGAGTAATTCTCAATATCCTGCTCGATCTTTTTAATGGTCTTGTGCAGGATCTTCAGCTCCGCTTTTGAAGGAGCCTCTTCACTCACCTCCCAGAACTCCGGATTTCTCATTCTCTCTTCCGGGTCTTTGGTTGGATTTTCTTTGTGAAATAATCTCCAGAAGCGATTTAAAAACCCATGCACTCCGGAAATCCCACTGGTACTCCAGGGCTTGCTTTGCTCAAGGGGACCGAGGAACATTTCATACATACGAAGTGTGTCAGTACCGAAATCGTTACAAATATTGTCTGGAGAAACAACATTATACTTTGACTTAGACATTTTTTCTATCAACGGAGTACAACTAAACCTTCCGTCAGAACTTCTAATAAATTCAAACTCTTTAAATTCTTCCTTAACCACAGACCAATTCTTAAACTCCTCTACATTTAAATTATCATCCTTCACAAAATCCACCAAAACTCTTTGCTCAGCATCAAAATCAGCCGCTGAGAAGCCTTTAGCCTTCAACGCTTCAATTACAGGAACTTCATTTTTCATATTAACTCCAAGCTCCTTACCCATTTCCATCAAAATCCAAGCAGACCAAACATGAGCGCATAGTGCCTTTTTTACAGCCTTGTTGTGATGAATAAGCATAGATTCTCCAACAATCATCCCCTGATTGATCAGCTTTTTAGCCGGCTCAATTACAGAGATCACACCCAGATCATACAAAAATTTTGTCCAGAAACGCAGGTAGAGCAAATGCCCCGTAGCATGTTCACTGCCACCTATGTATAGGTCCACATCCTTCCAGTAATCCATCGCAGCCCTGGAAGCAAGCTCTTTGTCATTGTGAGCATCCATGTAGCGGAGATGGTACCATGAACTTCCGGCCCAACCGGGCATGGTGGTCTTCTCGTATTCGAATTTGCCTTTGTATTTCCAGTCCTTGGCACGGGCCAGAGGAGGCTCCCCGCTTTCGGTAGGTAAATATTTATCCACTTCGGGCAATACCAAAGGAAGTTCATTTTCCGGAAGAGGCTTTGGAATCCCATTCTCATAATAGATCGGGATGGGTTCGCCCCAGTAACGCTGACGGCCAAAAATGGCATCGCGCAGGCGGAACTGCGTTTTTCCTTTTCCAAGCCCGCGTTTTTCTATTTCAGCAATTATTTTTTTCAGTGCGTCTTTTACTTCCAGTCCGTTTATCAGATCGGAGTTAATGCACTTTCCTTCTTTGGCATCAAAAGATTCTTTTTGAAAATCCCAACCGTCCGGAGCAGCAACCACTTGTTTGATCGCTAAGCCAAACTGCTTTGCAAAGGCATGGTCACGTGAGTCGTGTGCAGGAACGCCCATCACCGCACCCGTTCCATAACCCGCCAGCACGTAATCCCCAATCCAGATCGGTAATTTTTCACCGGAGAAAGGATGAATGGCATACGCACCAGTGAATTGTCCGGTTACTTTTTTCACATCCGCCTGCCGCTCGCGTTCACTGCGGTTCTTAGCGTAGTTTACATATTCGTCAACTGCTTTTTTATTTTCGGCAGTGGTCAGTTGAGGAACCAGATCGCTTTCCGGAGCCAACGTCAAAAACGTAACACCGTAAATAGTATCGGGCCTTGTTGTAAACACTTCTATCGACAACTCCAGACCCGAGACTCCAAACCGCAAACTGGACCCCTCCGATTTCCCGATCCAATTTCTTTGTGATTCCTTTATCGATTCGCTCCAGTCAATTCCATCAAGATCATTCAGCAGGCGACTTGCATATGCCGTGATTCTCAAGCTCCATTGCGGCATAAGCTTTCTTTCAACGGGATATCCTCCGCGTTCGCTTACTCCATCCTTTACTTCTTCGTTGGCCAATACAGTACCCAATTGCGGACACCAGTTCACCCAGGCTTCGCTCAAATATGCCAGGCGGTATTCCATCAGCACATCATTCTTTTCCTTTTCCGAAAGGCTGTTGAAATTTTTCAGCTTCGGGATCAACGTATCCAGTGGTTCAGCTTTATCCGTTTCGGGATTGTACCATGAGTTAAAAAGCTTCAAAAAGATCCACTGCGTCCACTTATAAAATTTCGGATCGGAGGTGCGCACTTCCCTGTCCCAGTCAAACGAGAAGCCGATCTTATCCATCTGCTCGCGGTAACGGGCAATATTCTCTTTGGTGGTTTTTTCAGGATGTTGCCCGGTCTGGATGGCATATTGCTCGGCCGGCAACCCAAAAGAATCGTAACCCATCGGGTGCAGCACGTTGAAACCCTTCAAACGCTTGTAACGCGACACAATATCGGAGGCAATGTATCCCAGCGGATGGCCCACATGCAATCCTGCTCCGGAAGGATACGGAAACATGTCCAGCACATAATATTTGGGCTTATCCGACCTGTTTTCGGTCCGGAAAGTCTTGTGATCGGCCCAGAATTTCTGCCACTTTTTCTCTATGTCGTTAAACGGATATGCCATGGCCGCGAAGGTAAGAAAAGGCGGGTGACAGAATTAACATTTTCAACCTGAAAACTTGGATTCCTAAATCCCAAATCCCTACTCCTTAATCCTTAAATTTGTATATGCCCGAAGAAAAATCCAAACGAAGGATACAGTCTTCCTCGATTACTACGGTGATCAGTGTGTCGCTGGTATTATTTCTCCTTGGAGTTTTGGGCATCCTGATCATCAGCGCCAAAAAGATCTCTGATCACATCAAAGAGAACATTGGCTTCCACGTTTACCTGAATGACAATGCCAAGGAAGATGAAGTGGAGCGACTGCAGCACTTCCTCGAAGCAAGTAACTTTGTAAGATCCAGCGCATACCTATCAAAAGATTCGGCAGCCGCCATTTACAAACAGGAAGTAGGTGAAGATTTTGTAGAGTTCATCGGCTACAATCCCCTGCCCGCTTCCATGGAAGTAAAACTCAAAGCTGATTTTGCAAATCCCGACAGCATTGTGTGGATCAAAAAGCAGATCACGGATTTTACCAGCGTTAAGGAGTTCAACTACCACGAGACCTCGGTGAACATCGTGAACAAGAATATCAACCGCATTGCACTCGTGCTGCTGGTACTGATCGCACTATTATTGGTGATCGCGCTGGCACTCATCAACAATACGATACGGCTGGCGATCTATTCCAAACGGTTCCTTATAAAAACCATGCAGCTGGTGGGCGCTACCGGAGGATTTATCAGAAAACCATTCCTTTTAGGCGGTATTCAAAACGGCATTATGGCCGGACTCATCGCCAACCTGATGCTTTGGGGAATGATCTACACTGCTATCAAAAAAATGCCTGACCTGGAGCAAGTGACAGATACCACTATGATGATCTATCTTTTTGCAATGGTGGTTATAGTGGGTATTCTTATTTCCGGAATTTCTACCTTTTTTGCTGTCCGTAAGTACCTGCGGGCAAATTCGGAAGAACTCTATTATTAAAAAACGTTAAAGCGTTCTGATTTTTCCCGCGTTTAATCCATAATTCTTACATTCGCGCCATGGCGAAAGAAAAAACTCCGGTTAAGCCCGCACAAACACGTCCGGTTCCAGGTGCCACTAAAGGCATCTTCACCCAACAAGGCGAAAAGGCAACTTTTGCATTCGGAAAGGACAATTACAAGTTTATGCTGATAGGTATCGCTATTGTTGCGATCGGCATGCTGCTGATGGTGGGCGGTGCTTCGGATGATCCGAATGTGTTTTCAAAGGATATTTTCAACTTCCAGCGTCTTACACTCGCACCTATTGTGATCATTGGCGGGTTTGCAGTTGTGCTCTACGCAATTATCAAGAAACCAACCGAGGTTAATTAAGTGACTTACGTTCAGGCGCTCGTCCTCGCTATCATCGAGGGTATTACCGAATTTCTTCCTGTCTCGTCTACCGGCCACATGATCCTGGCAGATACATGGATGCAGATCCAGGACAAAGAATTTGCCAAGACATTTGAGATCGTTATTCAGCTGGGAGCCATCATGGCGGTTGCGCTGCTATACATCAAACGTTTTTTCGTCAGCTTTAATATTTACCTGAAACTGGTTGCAGCTTTCATTCCCACGGGAGTGATCGGCATCCTTGCATACAAAACGATCAAATCTCTTTTATTCAATCCCATTGTGGTGAGCGTTGCGCTGATCGTGGGCGGGATCATCCTTATCCTTCTCGACAAATGGACGGAGAGCAAAAAATCGGAATATGAAAAAGCCGAAGACATTTCATATTTAGGTGCAGTGAAGATCGGTCTGTTCCAGTGCCTCTCTATGGTGCCGGGAGTTTCACGGGCTGCTGCTACCATCTTCGGAGGTGTGTTTGCCGGGTTCGACCGTAAGCTTGCAACCGAATTTTCGTTCCTGCTGGCTATCCCTACCATGCTTGCTGCTTCGGGCAAAGACCTCTGGGAATCCAAAGACCTGATCAATTCAGAAAATATAAAACTGCTGGCGTTCGGGGCTGCGGTGGCGTTTGCCTGTGCACTGGTTGCCGTGAAAGGTTTTATCGTATTCGTGCAACGATACGGGTTCAAACATTTTGGATATTATCGGATCATTCTCGGCATCCTGTTTTTGAGCATAAGTTTATATTTGGGGCTCAAACTTACTCCATGAGCAAAATTACCCATGACGATTTCTTCAATGGCCAGGTGGTTCTCGTAAACAAGCCCAAGACCTGGACTTCCTTTGATGTGGTGAACAAAATGCGCAGCGATATGCGCCATACGCACCAGATCCCGTACATCAAGATCGGACATGCGGGCACACTCGATCCCCTCGCAACGGGTTTGCTGATCGTTTGCATAGGCCGCAAGACCAAGACCATCGAAAGTTTCCAGGGAATGGAGAAAGAATACACCGGCACCATCATGTTGGGCTGCACCACTCCTTCTTACGACATGGAAACTGCGGTGAACGAACGCTATTCGATTGCGGACATTACTCCTGAAAAGATACGTGAGGCTGCTAAAAAATTTGTGGGGGCAGTCTGGCAATATCCTCCTGATTTCTCTGCAAAAAAAATCCAGGGCGATCGCGCTTACGATATTGCGCGCAGCGGTGGTCGTCCCGATATCAAACCCAACCTGGTGCACATAAGCAAGTTCGAAATTGTAGATGTGTTGCTGCCAATGGTTGAATTCAAAGTAGTATGTGGCAAAGGCACCTACATCCGTTCCCTGGCGCACGATCTTGGCCGTCAGTTGGGCTGTGGAGGCCTGCTTGCATCTTTGTGCAGGACACGGATTGGCAAATACAAGCTAAAAGAGGCCAAGGAACTGAGAGACTGGCTCGAAGCCGTTCAGCCGGTCGCTCCCAAGAAAAGGATTCCCGTCCGCATCGCTATGAAAATGGCTAAAGAACGTGCGAAAGAAAGAAAAAGAGAGGCTGCCGGAAAACCTCCGCTCGCTAAAAAGAAGAAAGCGGTAGCAAAGAAGAAGACTGCTCCGAAGAAAAAGGGGAAGACGAAGAAGAAAAAGTAGTCTTTTCTCCAAAAATATTTCCGAAAACCCTTGACAAGGCCTCCCTTGGAGAGTACATTCGCGCTCTTTTTTAAAAACCCCATCAAAAGCCCCTTTTTATGAAATTATCCCAGTTCAAGTTCAACTTGCCTAAGGACCTCCTTGCTGAGTACCCTGCCAAGAACCGTGACGATGCGCGCCTGATGGTAGTGAACCGCAAGACCAAGAAGATAGAACACAAGCATTTCCGTGATATCATCAACTATTTTGAACCTGGCGATGCCATGGTGGTGAACAACACCCAGGTGTTTCCTGCCCGTATGTATGGTAATAAGGAAAAGACAGGAGCACGTATCGAAGTGTTCCTTCTCCGTGAGCTGAACCGCGAAAGCCGGCTGTGGGATGTGCTGGTTGACCCTGCGCGCAAGATCCGTATCGGCAACAAGCTCTATTTTGGAGATAATGAGAATTCACTGGTAGCAGAGGTGATCGATAATACTACGTCACGCGGACGTACCCTGCGTTTCCTGTTCGATGGTCCGTACGAAGAGTTTAAGAACCTGCTCACCAACCTGGGACAAACCCCCCTGCCAAAATATATCAAGCGCAAACCTGAGCCAAGCGATGTGGAGCGCTATCAAACCGTTTTTGCAAAGCACGAAGGAGCCGTAGCAGCGCCCACAGCCGGCCTGCACTTCAGCCGTGAGCTGGTGCGCAAGCTGCAGATCCGCGGCATCAACTTCGCAGAACTTACACTGCACGTTGGCCTCGGCACGTTCCGCCCGATCGAAGTAGAAGACCTGACCAAGCATAAAATGGACTCCGAAGAGATGGAGATCCCTCAATCCTGCGTGGATGTGGTAAACGCAGCCAAGGACAAAGGCAAAAAAATCTGCGTAGTGGGCACTACCGCCATGCGTGCCGTTGAAACTTCGGTTTCCACTACCAAACGTGTAAAACCTTTCAAAGGCTGGACGAACAAATTCATCTTCCCTCCTTACAACTTCAGTATTGCTGACAGCATGATCACCAACTTCCATACACCGGAGTCTTCACTGCTCATTATGGTGTGCGCGTTCGGAGGGTACGACCTGATCATGAAGGCATACAAAGAAGCTATCAAGGACAAGTACAAGTTCTTCTCGTACGGAGATGCAATGTTGATTTTATAATTTCAGGTTGCAAGTTTCAAGTTTCATGTTGCACACTCTTGCTCAACATGAAACTTAAAACTCCCGGCTCAGTCTGTCAATAACCTTCCCAAAAAAAATCACGCAAAATTTTGCATTGTAACCTTTTCTTTCTTTATTTTGCAGTAACAAATTATTTCAAGAAGTAAAGTTAGAAATGACAGACATCCCCGGTAAAAAGTACGCCATCATTGTTGCAGGCGGAAACGGCACAAGAGCCAACACACCAGTTCCCAAACAGTTTATGAAACTTGACGGCAAGCCCGTCCTGATGCACACCATCAGCAAGTTTGCGGATGCAGGGATCAACATCGAGATCATTTTGGTTTTAAGCAAGGAGCATCATCAATACTGGAACGAGCTCTGCAGAGAATATAATTTCAACACCGATGTAAAAATTGCGGAAGGCGGTGAAAATCGTTTTGAATCGGTAAAGAATGGCCTGGCAATGGTTGGTGATGACGGAATTGTGGCGGTGCACGATGCTGCCCGCCCGCTGGTTAGCACTAAGACCATCGTTACAGCATTCAAAGCTGCCGAAATGTACGGCAATGCAGTACCTGCTATCCCGCTCACTGACTCGATCCGACAGATAGATTCAACAAAGAGCATGGCGGTTGACCGTACCCGTTACTGCATCATCCAGACCCCCCAATGTTTCCAGGTGGGTATCCTCAAAAAAGCTTATTCAGTTGCCGAATACAAGATCCACTTCACCGATGATGCTTCAGTAGTTGAAGGCAGTGGGGAAAAAATTCATCTTGTAGATGGCAATCCTGACAATATCAAGATCACCACTCCCCGCGATTTCATCCTGGCGGAGGCACTGCTCAAGTATCGTCCTGTAGTCACTTCCGGCAACAAGCTGAAACCGGCAGAAGAGCTGAACCTTTTGGGTGGAAGTTCGCAGGTGGCCTGATTTTTCCTCATTCAATAAAAAATATGTTGGTGAAAGGTATTTTCTCCTATTTCATATTTTCTTTCCTTTTATTCGCATGTAATACTGCTCCATCCGAAGACTCAGCCCCTGTCATTGTCAAGGAAGATTCAACCACTGATATTATCATGACGGATACCCTTCCCAAAAAAGATACGGTAAAAATTGTCAATCTCCCTCGCGACTGGCAGGAGTCATTTGGGCTAATACATGACCCTCAAAAAGATTCTATTTGGTTCAAACCGGTACAATACTATGTAACTCAAAAAGAATGTTCTCAACTCGCCATTGATTTTTACTACGGTCGACTGCGACCCGCTGATGATAGCCTGACCGATGAACTGCTGAAACTCACAACGACTGACAATAAAAAACTCAGACCTTTTTACCGGTGGTGCTTAAATAAAACAATTCAAGTTCAGGACGGTGCCCTTGCGGAACATACCGGCATCCCAGCCAGAAAATATGCGGAGAAATATCCAAAGGAATTTTTTGAATACATGGATATTGATACCTCCGAGCAGAAAATAATGCGTTGGACCAACGCCATCTCCTATAGTGGAATCTATTTTAAGGAAGATTATAAGAACCCCGATAAACTTAAAAAGTCAATGATGAATGTGATGAATAGAAATTGTACCGGATGCCCTCCGGAATTGACCAACCGGATCGAAAAATTCGTAAACAGCTGCTTCAACAACTGACAGCCTCCACTACACTACTTTTCGGATCAAAGCATCAGAAGATATCATACCCTTTTGAAGATCAATTCCACTGATCAAATTCAACCCCGGCTTCTTCCCTTTCTCTATCATTCCAAGCTGATCAAAACCCAGAACCTCCGCCCCATTCTTTGTGGCCCACTGAAGCAAGGTTTCAAAAGGGATCTGCGGAAAATGTTTGGATATGGTTTTCATCTCTTCCAGGATGGATAGGTTCCAATTGGAAGCATAACTATCCGTACCCAGGCAGATCTTCATTCCTTCCTTTATGAAAAGAAGAATGTCGGGCAAGCGGTTTTCAATATACAGGTTGGCATTGGGACAAAGGCAAAGGCTTACCTCGGCCGAATCAACTCCGGAATACTGTTTAATGAATTCAATGTCCTGTTTTGAAGTGTACGTATTATGCACCAGCAACACACGGGCAGTTTCCATGGTACGGGCCAGCGTGAACAGAAGCGAGTTCTTCTCCCGTTTCTTCACATCTACATCCACTCCAAACTTTTGCATCAGCTCTGCGAGCGGACCAGTCCCACTCTCGAAAAGCTCATTCTCGGAAGTTGTTTCCTGGTTATGGATCGAAATAACCGATTGCTTGAGACTATCGATCTGCTCCATCAGCTTACCCGAAACCGTGTATGGAGCATGCGGCACAATGGAATGGGGCAGCTTGTCCAGCTTCGTGCTCAGGAGTTTTCCCTCCAGGAATTTTTCTTTGGCTTTGTCCTCCGAAAGGTCAAATACTTCTATAAACGTGTGATACAACAGGTTCTTTTTACCCTTTTGCTCAAACGAATGGTCCGTGTTTGAAATATCTCCAACTGCCACAATACCATTCCGGATCATTTCAGCTTCTGCATTTTCAATGGTCTTTTTGATCCGTTCCATTGAAAATGTATCACGCTTAGGAACCAGCTCCGAAATAAAACCAGTGAGTCCCTTCCTTTCACTCACCTGTCCCTTCAAATGTGAAAGTTCCAGATGACAATGTGCATTCACAAAGCCAGGGGTGATAATACCTTCAAATTTCTCAACCTTTCCCGATCCTTGCCCTTTGCCCTCTGCCACCTCCACAATCACACCCTTATCATCCACCGCCACTACACCATTTTTAATTGGCGGAGACGAAACCGGAAATACCCAATCAGCAGTAAACGTTCTCATGAGGCGAATATACGAATGGGTTACTTATTCGTAAATTCGTAGGAATATGTCCAAGCAGAACATTCGCGCACAATCCCTGGATGAGATCAAAACCTTTTTTGAGAAAAAAGGCGATAAATCTTTTCGCGCAAAGCAGGTATATGAGTGGTTATGGCAGAAGTCAGCACGTTCATTTGAGGAGATGACAAATCTCCCCAAAACAACCCGGGAGATGCTGAATGAGAATTTTGTGATCCATGCAGTAAATATTGCCAATTCACAGGTAAGCAAAGACCGCACGATCAAAAATGCATTTAAGCTGTATGACGGAAATATCGTGGAAGGGGTGCTGATCCCCACCGAGACCCGGATGACCGCCTGCATTTCCTCACAGGTTGGCTGTTCCCTCACCTGCTCTTTTTGCGCGACAGGAAAACTTGAAAGACTACGCAACCTTGATGCCGATGAAATCTACGACCAGGTAGCAATCCTCCGAAAACAGGCAGAAGAAAAGTACGGAATACCCCTTTCTAACATCGTATACATGGGAATGGGCGAACCCCTCCTGAATTATAAAAATGTTCTGGAATCAGTAGAGAAGATCACTTCCCCTGAAGGACTAGGCATGTCGCCACAACGCATTACGGTTTCTACAGCAGGCATTGCCAAGATGATCAAAAAGCTGGGCGATGACGGAGTGAAATTCAATTTTGCCCTTTCGCTGCATGCTGCTAACGATGAAAAGCGCAATAAGATCATGCCGATCAATGAACAGAATTCGCTGGAGGCTTTGGCTGATGCACTCACCTACTTTCATGAAAAGACAGGCACTCGTGTCACCTATGAATACATAGTATTCAAGGATTTCAACGATGACATCACCGATGCCATGGAACTGGAACAATTCTGCCGTGTGGTTCCCTGTAAAGTGAACATCATTGAGTATAATTCCATCGGTGAGTCCGAATTCCAACAAACCACTGCGGCACGTCTCAATAAATTTGTAGGGTACCTCGAAAGCAAAGGAGTGATCGTGAACGTGCGCAGAAGCCGCGGAAAGGACATCGATGCTGCCTGTGGTCAGCTTGCCAATAAGCTCCCTCCTGCCAAGGGCCAGCGCGCCTAATTTCTTTGTCGGTTTTTGCTACTTTTGGCATTCATGACGATTTCAGTAGATAACATTAAAGCTCCGGTCCGAAAGGAAATGGAGGAATTTGAGGTGCATTTCCGCGAATCCATGCGGAGCCATGTGCCGCTGCTGGATAAGATCATGCATTATATCGTTAAGCGCAAAGGGAAGCAACTCCGGCCCATGTTCGTGTTCCTTGCTGCCAAGGCATGCGGAGAAATGAATGACTCCACTTATCGCGCAGCTTCCCTGATCGAACTTTTACATACAGCTACGCTGGTGCACGATGATGTGGTGGACGATGCCCACATGCGCAGGGGTTTTTTCTCCCTCAATGCTCTCTGGAAAAACAAAATTGCGGTACTGGTGGGCGATTACCTGCTTTCGCGCGGCTTATTACTTTCCGTTGACAATAAAGATTTTGTACTGCTGGGGATTGTGTCGAATGCCGTTCGGGAAATGAGCGAAGGCGAGCTACTCCAAATAGAAAAAGCCCGCAGGCTGGATGTGGATGAGGCTGTGTATTTCGACATCATCCGCCAGAAAACTGCGGTGCTAATTGCTTCGTGCTGTTCATGCGGAGCTGCATCTGTCGGTTCAGACGAAAAAACCATCGAACAAATGAGATTGTTCGGAGAGCAAACCGGTATTGCATTCCAGATCAAGGACGACCTGTTCGATTTTGGCACGGGTGATGATATCGGTAAAGCAACGGGCAATGATATCAAAGAGAAAAAATTTACTTTGCCGCTTATCTACGCGCTGAAGAACGCTTCCTACCTGGATAAACGCAGGATCATGAATATGATCAAAAGCGATGACAAGGACGATAAGAAAATTGAAATTGTGACCGACTTCGTTGTAAAGAGCGGTGGGCTTGAATACGCCACCAAACGCATGCATGAGTACAAAGACAAGGCGCTTCAGCTACTTTCAGAATTCAAGGACAGCGAAGCCAAAAAAGCACTAGAACAATTGGTAATCTATACAATTGAACGAAAAAATTAGACCTATGAAAAAAGCAATTACTGCCTTTTACCTGCTCTCTTGCACCCTATTCTTCTTTTCCTGTTCATCAGCGCCAACTTCTTCAACCAGTGAGAAAACAACGACTGTTGACACTTCACTGCATGGATTAACCGGGGTGATCGAGAGCAACCCTCCGGTGACAAATGGAGATTATGCTGTCAAATATCCTAATGGCATCGTTAAAATGAAGGGCTTTTATATTAACGGAAAGCGCGAAGGACAATGGACCAGTTTCTTTGAGAACGGGGAAAAACAAAGCGAAGGTTTCTTTAAAAACGGCTTGCGCGATGGTAAAGCACAGGTCTATTTTGAGAATGGCAAGCTTTACTACGAAGGCTATTACAGAGAAGGAAAAGAAGTGGGTAAATGGATATTCTTTGATATGGATGGGAAGAAGATCAATGAGAAGGATTACGGAGAAGCCGGTCTTCCATAATTACCAAATTTTGCACCTTACCACCCTCTTATTCACAGGCATTTAACAGCTCCTGTGTAAAAGTCCGGCTGTCCCTCGGGGCCAATTAATTATCTTCACGCCCCTTTTGAAATGATCTCAAAACCCACTATAGCCCGTATCCAGGATTCCTGCCGTATTGAGGAGGTGGTAGGTGATTTTCTGACACTCAAAAAGCGCGGGGTAAACTATATTGCCTGCTGTCCGTTCCACAACGAGAAAACACCCTCGTTCAATGTAAATCCGGTACGGAATATTTACAAATGCTTCGGCTGCGGCAAAGGAGGCGATTCCGTGAACTTTGTGATGGAGCATGAAAAGCTTACTTACCCCGAAGCGCTTCGTTATCTGGCCAAAAAATACAACATCGAGATTGAGGAGATCTATGACCGGAATGCAGATGAAGAGAAAAAGCTGGAGACAGAACGTGAGAGCCTGTACGTAGTCAGTGCATATGCTCAAAAATATTTCACCGATATTCTTTACAATAGCAAAGAAGGAAAATCCGTTGGCCTGAGCTATTTCAAAGAGCGGGGCTTATCCGATGAGATCATTCAGCGGTTCCAGTTGGGTTATGCTCCTGAAGGAAGAACTGTTTTTACAGAAGAAGCAACCAAGGCCGGCTACAACATTGATTACCTGGTAAAATCAGGGTTGACCATCCGTCCTGAAGATAATCCTGACAAATGTTATGACCGCTTTGCCGGACGGGTAATGTTCCCTATCCACAATATTACCGGAAGGGTTATCGGTTTTGGCGGCAGGGCCCTGCGCAAGGAAGTAAAAGCCAAATACGTAAACTCACCCGAAAGCGAGATCTATCACAAGAGCAATGTGCTCTATGGTATGAACATGGCGCGCAAAGCTATTTCTACCGAAGACAATTGCTACCTGGTTGAAGGATACATGGACGTGATCTCCATGCATATGGTGGGTATTGAAAGTGCAGTGGCATCCTCCGGCACTTCACTCACCGTTGAACAGATCCGCCTCATCAAACGCTACACGAACAACATCACCATCATGTACGATGGCGATCCTGCCGGCATCAAGGCCAGCTTCAGGGGGATTGACATGATCCTGGAAGAAGGACTAAGCGTCCGCGTGGTATTGTTCCCCGAAGGGCACGACCCGGATTCCTATTCGCGCAAACACAGCGAGAGCGAAGTGAGATCATTTATCAAGGAGAACACGAAAGATTTTATCCGCTTTAAAACCCAATTGCTCTATTCGGAAACAGACAATGATCCGATCAAAAAGGCCGGATTGATCCAACAGATCGTGGAGAGCATTGCGCTGATCCCGAATTCCATCACCCGTACTGTGTTCATCCAGGAATGCAGTAAGATCATGAAGATGGATGAGCAGGCCCTGCTCACGGAACTCAACAAAGCGTTGAGAAAACGTTATTCTAAAAAGACAAATGAGCCGGAGATCACAGAGATTATCGATTTGGATGATCCAGCCGTACCACAGCCGGTAGATGAAGACTCCAACTCATCGGAATACAATGAAAAGGAGATCATCCGCCTGATGCTTAGCTATGGAAATCATGAACTGGAGATCCAGAATGAGACCGAGGGCGAAGAAACTGAGATCCAGAAGATCAGCGTGGCACGTTACATCTACGAACATATTTCTATTGACCAGATCGCATTTGAAAATCCTGTATACCAGAAGATATTTGCTGAGCATGCACGCCTGCTAGAGGAAGGTGAAGCAATTTCTTCAGAGCATTTCACTCACAACCCTGATCCCTCGGTGTCTTCTGTGGCAATCGACCTTACTACTTTCCCCTACTCAATTTCGGACTGGATGAAAAAGCATGGCATCCCTGTTCCTAAAGAAGAAGATGCGTTGAAAGTGACGGTGGAACATGCCATCTATTCTCTGAAGCTGCGCCACATCATGAAGATCATTGCAGAAACTCAGAAGGAAATAGAACATGCCGAAAATGAAGAAGACCTGCTGACCCTCATTGCCAAAAAACGCATGCTCGATCAGGCTAAGAACGCGTTCTCCAAAGAGTTAGGTTGGGTTGTTACCCGATGAAAAATCAGCCATTTCACGCAAAGGCGCAAAGCTCACTAAGAAGGATGAGTGTTATCTTTGCGTTCATTGCGTCTTTGCGTGACACAGAAAGGTAATATGACCTATTCCGAAACTCTTTCTTACCTCTATACACAGTTGCCGATGTTCCAACGAATTGGAGCAGCGGCATATAAAGCCGACCTGGACAACACCCTTGCTATTTGCAAATTACTAGGGAATCCTGAAAGAAAATTCAAATCGGTTCATATAGCGGGAACGAACGGGAAAGGCTCTGTTTCGCACATGCTCGCAGCCATTTTACAATCTGCAGGATACAAAACCGGACTGTACACTTCTCCACACCTGAAAGATTTCCGGGAACGTATCCGCATCAATGGAAAAATGATCCCGAAAGAGGAAGTCATGAAGTTTGTGCAAAAACACAAAAAGCATTTTGAACGGATCAAACCCTCCTTCTTTGAATGGACCGTTGGATTGGCTTTTGATCATTTTGCAAAGGAGAAAGTAGATATTGCTATTGTGGAAACAGGTCTTGGAGGCCGGCTCGACTCCACGAATGTGATCACTCCCCTGCTCTCTATCATCACCAACATCAGCTACGATCATCAGAATTTACTTGGTAATACCCTAGAGAAAATTGCAGCCGAAAAGGCCGGTATCATCAAGAAAAATGGCGTTGTGATCGTAAGTGAAAAGCACGCTTCGACTTCGCTCAGCGTGACAAAAGTATTCGACCAGAAAGCAAAAAAAGAAAAAGCGTTGCTTTTATATGCCGATGAATGGATCAAAAGCACAAAGGGATTTGAATGCGGACTAAAAGGCACTTACCAGCATAAAAATATGAAGGCGGTAGTACTTGCTGCTGCCCTGCTCCAGGAAAATTTCCAGATACCAGGCTCAGCGATCCACAAAGGACTGAAAGACGTGATCAAACTGACCGGCTTACGCGGCAGGTGGGACGTTCTTTCAAACAAACCGCTTGTTATAGCTGATATTGCCCATAACGTAGCCGGCATAAAGGAAGTGTTTTCCCAGGTTAAAAATACGCCTCACAAAAAGCTTCATATTGTCCTGGGAACCGTGAACGATAAAGACATCAGGAATATCTTAAAACTACTACCTAAAAAGGCAACATATTATTTCTGCAAAGCCGATATTCCCAGGGCCCTCCCTGCTGGGCAACTTGCTATGCAAGCCCAGGAATCAGGACTTGAAGGCGTAATTTATCCTTCGGTGAAACAAGCCCTGCATTCAGCAAAACGCGCTGCAGGAACCAAAGATTTTGTCCTGGTTACCGGCAGCGCATTTGTTGTAGCCGAAGCGATCTAAAACTCCAGCCTGTAGCTCAGAATCGGGATCAGAGGTGTTTGATACCAGTACTTTATATCTCCTGTTTTAGAATCAAAATACTGTCCGCCTACATTTTTATGATTGGTTGCGTTTTGCAGGTCCAGAGCAAGAGTGCCTGTAGCTTTGGCATAATTGCGTTTCAGACTGATACGCACATCTAATCTCCAGTAATCAGGATTCCTTTTCCCGAAGGTCTGCGCATCCACATATTGGGTTTCTCCTGCTACCAGAGAAGCCGGCAGATCAATAGGAGTATAACGGAAACCACCAATATACATGGATTTGATATTGAACCCAATTATGCGCTTCTTGCGTTTTTCGGAAAGAGTCCAGTCTTTGCCGAGCGTTACACAAGTGGCATAATTTGTATTGAAACGGGTATTATACCACTGTCCCGTCAACGGTTTATATTTCGATTCAAACACTGATGCTGAGACCAGGTAATACAGGTTCCTGTGCAGGAATCTTTCGATAGTAAGGTCCACACCGTAATTCTTACCCAAGCCTTTATTCACCAGCTTCTCTGTATGATAGTCCCAAAGAGAGTTCAATACAGAATAAGTGCTTTTTGGATCGGCACTCACAGGTACATTGAAAAGGTACTGATAATAAATTTCTGTTTTTATGTGTGTGTGGTCCGTAATATTCCAGTCATATCCCAATACCAAGTGATGAGATTTGCTCAAACCCATGTTCCGGTTGGGCATAATGGTTTGACCATCGGCAGTTTGAGTTTTTACGAAATACAGTCCGATTGTCTGCAACTGACTGTGCAATCCATAACCAAAACTCAAATTATGCCTGGGATTGACCTCAAATTTCAGGGAAGCGCGGGGTTCAATTGAATTGGAATTATTGAGCATGAAGGCCAGGTAATGAACCCCCACATTTCCCGTCAAACGTGGCGTAAACTTATAGTTCCACTGAAAAAATGCCTGGATAGTTTGTGAGCCTTCTTTGGATTTAATAGTTTCAGTCATAGTATTCGTAGAATCCTCGATGGCACTTAAATGCAGATCATAGTTCAATTGATTGGTTACGATACCTGTCCGGAAACTGCTTTTTACAGTTTGCTTTTTAGTGTAGACCGATGATAGCGTAATCTTGCTTTGCAAATACGCTTCATCATATATCCTGGCAGTGGTAGTGTAGTCCTCCAGGAGCTTATCCGCCACGTCCCCGTTCTGTGTTCCGGAGATCGCAAGAACTGTTTTCAGGTAAGATTTGTTCTCAAACAATTTAGTATGCGTTAATCCCACAGCACCCGTATTGCTGTAAAAACGGGTATTCAGGCGATAATAATCATCTTCTTTCCATAGAAGTGAATCCTTTTTAGCCGTACTGCGTTGGTCGCTCAATCCTCCGAAACCAAATAAAGTGAATGCCCCTGCATTTCCGGCCGGCAAAGAAATATTGAATGACAGATCCTGGAAATTGGTGACCGCATCACCGAGCGGGACACCGATCCTGTCCAGCACACTCAACGTTGAATAACGGTAGTTAACCAGGTAAGAGCCCTCGTATCCTTTTTTAAAAGGTCCTTCAGCAGAAAAGTCAAAACCCAATACACCTGCCTGCAAGGTATATTCCCTCTTTTCATTATTGCCCTTCCGAAGCTTCAGATCAAAAACTCCGGATAAAGCATTTCCATATTCAGCAGCAAAAGCTCCCGTTGAAAAATCAGAATTGCTCAGCAGTTGCGTACTGAGGATTGAAATACCACCACCCGAAGTTCCTATTGCCGAAAAGTGATTGGGATTAGGGATCTCCACCCCTTCCATTCGCCACTGAAGTCCGTTAGGAGAATTCCCACGGATGGAAATATGATTATTTCCATCATCTGCTGATATAACCCCGGCAAACGAACTCGCCATGCGCGCAGGATCGTTAACCGCAGCAGCAAATTTTTGCGTTTCCTCCACTGAAAAGGTGCGGGCGCTAACGGCTGACATTTCATTCAAAGGTTTATTCTTATCCGTTTTAGCAGTTATTACCACTTCACTCACCACATTTATATCTTCTTCCATATTAACGGTGAGCACCAACTCCTTGCCCGCATTCACCGAGAGGTTCTGCAGCATGATCTCTTTGTAGCCCGTCATAGTGAGCTTGAATGTTTGTTTGCCCACCGGAACGTTCAAAAGCTTGAATTGGCCCTCCGCATCCGTGATCGCGCCATTGACCGGGTCAGCGTTGATAACCACCACTACAGTCCCGGGAAGTGGCTCCTGAGAAATTTTGTCTAACACCGTTCCGCGAACAGTTTGCGTGAGCACCTGTGCTTGTAGTGAGAGAAAAGAAAAGAAGACAAGTGAAAATATTGCAAGAAATCTTTTCATGGAAATGAGATTGTGAATTAATATTTCCGGATCTCTCCGGAACCGCTGATATGTGTTTCAATAGCGGGAGTGCCTTTGTAGGTAACCTTTCCACTTCCGGAAATAGTTACATTCAACTCCTTTATTGCGTACAGGTTCACATTTCCCGAACCGGATATATTCACTTCGGAATTTTCGCTCATCAGGTCAAATGAATCAATGTCTCCCGAACCACTGATGCGGAATTTCTCATTGAACACTGCCCCACCCCCGATCTGGATATTGCCCGATCCACTAATCTTGCCAAACAGGTCATTTGCATTGGCGGAATAAACAGAAATATTCCCGCTACCACTCAGTGTAACATCCAGCGAAGGTGTATTGATTGTATTCTGCGCTTCTATGTTCCCGCTGCCACTGAGATGCAGCAAGTTCATTTCGGGCGAATGCACCACGATATAAATGGCCTTGTGACTATGCAACGTAGGCCTGCAATCAATCTTAAGAACAGAGCCTTGCACTTCCGTTTCAATGTGACCAATAATGTTGGGTTGGGCAGTTACTTCTACATAAAAAACGCTGTCCTGCAGGTAATAGACATTGGCTTTCATAGCCAGATCGATACCCTTGAACATGGTTACATTTCTTACCTCGGAAACATTCTCTCCTTTCCCCCAGATCCCCCAGGGATCATTCTTATGGCAGGAAGAAAGGCCTGCAATCACCAGGACTGACAGAATAAGCTTTACGGTACGCATAGTGTGTATTTTTTGTGTTTGTACAATTAAGACAACACAAAAGAGCTATACCCCTATGCCGGAGGGAAAAATAATTAAAGAAATTTCAGAGAAAAAGCACCCCCGATCCACATTTTCACATTCACATCCGGAGTAGTGTGATTGTAAAGGGTTCGGGATGGCAGAATACCCTGCACCGAATCGAAATAGGCACCATTAGTATCGGCTACCATAATATTGTAGCTGGGGCCAATGCTGAGACGCACCCGTTTCCAGGGAGAGAATTCCACTCCGAGGTAAAAACGATTCAAGAGGTTCAGGTAAATGCCGGAGGCCCTGGTCGGTTGGACATGCCGTGCAGTGGCCTCAAACGCGAGGTTCCACTTGTCTGAGAATTTATAACCGGAACCGATTCCGTAGCCATACGCCCAATATGCCTGGGTTTTAAGATCAGTCCCCACTGAAAATATATTGTAAAAAGCATTGGAGCCCGAGCCAAAAACAAATGTGCCGAACCCAAGCTCATCTGTTTCCAAACCAATTTTATGATAACCATGTTTTACAAAACTGAAAAAACCGAGCGGAACTCCTGTACAAGAATCCGAGACATTTAAAAACCCCACTTGAACTCCTGAGACCTTCTTTGACCGGTTCAGAAAACCGGCTACCTGCACACCCTTCACATCCTTTGCCTCATTCAGAAAACCTGCCAGCTGACACCCACGAACAGTATCGGCATAATTCATCAATCCGGAAACCTGCCATCCGTTCAAACGCTGGGTCTGGTTGTAGATACCGGCCACCTGCATTCCATTGGTTTGAAGATGATTGATATTGAAAATACCTCCTGCCTGAAAACCTGTGAGTTTTCCTGAAACAACATTCCCAACACCTGCCATCTGAAAATACTTCACATTCCCATCGTCCACATTCACTATACCACCTATTTCCATCAGGTTCACCCCCTTAGAATAACCTGCCAGGATATTGAAGGAAATATCGTTAACAGTATTGGCCGACAAAAAACGATTCGTGCTGACGTAGGGAAGAAAAGAAACTGAAACATGGGTAAAGAATGTATCCGCGATATTCTGCACGTTCGTATTAAAAGTTTTAAAGTTCTTACGAAACTTTGCCAGGTAATCCTCCTTTAGGATAACGCTGTCAGTTTTTACAGAAAGAGAGTCCTTTTTTTCAGGTTGAACGACAAACGGTTTCACATTTTTCTGCACCGGTTTAGGATTCAGATACACCACCAACGAATTTTTCTTTGGGTTAAAAACCGCAATCGTAGTATCGTAATAATTCTCCTTTGCAATGGATACCTGGACCTTAGGCGTTGCCTCCGGGCAGGAAATAATAAAATATCCGTACTCATTGGTGAGGGAAGATCTCTTGGTCTCTTCAATATAGATGCTGGCCCGGTCTATCTTGCTGCTATCAGTAGCATTGTACACATAGCCGGAGATCTCAGCAGGAATGGAAGGCAACGGAGTTTCAGAACACTTGATGATGATGTACTTCTCCTTTGATTTGTACATACAGTTAGAAGCAGACAATATTTCCCCTAATACAATCCGCAATGGCTTGCGGTAACAATTCACTGTCACCTTCCGCTGATCATTGAACTGAGTATAAGAGAAAACCACACCGGTTTGATCGGAAAGTGATTTAAAAACCTCTGCTACCGAACGATCCTTCATGTCCAGACTTACGGTGCGCTCCAGGTAAGGAATATTTTGTGCCCGGGAATTCAGGAACAAGAAAGAGACGAACAGAAAAATGACAACCCGGCACATCATTGGTTACAGGTTTCGCCTTTGATCAGGTAGCCGGTTTCTGTTTTTTCATAGGTGAGTCCGAGGGTTTCCGTGATCACTGAAAGAATAGTTTCCAGCTTTTCATTATTGAACTGGGTTGTGATGGTACATTTTCCAAGAGCAGCGTTACCTAATTCAATGCGGGTCTTATAGATTACGTTCAGCTTAGCGATCACCTCATTCAGTGTATTTCCCGAAAAATTCAAAGGTTCTGTCGCCTTTTGTTGTGTTTCACCGGAAATGATCTGTCGCGTTGACCTTACATACACCGCATTCCCTCCGGCTTTAATTTCCACATTCGCATTTTTATCATCAAAGAGCAACACAACGCCTTCATCCACCTTTACATGCACTGTGTCGGTATCAGAAGATGTACGAATCAGGAATCTTGTACCAATATCTTTAATGAAAACTCCTCCCGCCTCAACAACAAAGGGGACTTCTTCATTATGCACTACAGAGAAATATGCGGATCCTTTCAAATGCATTAAACGTTGTTTATCTCCAAAATCCTTATCGGCAACCAGGCTGGAGTTGGGAGAAATCGTCACGTCCGTTCCATCAGAAAGTCTTACATCTGCAGAAGCACCCTTCGTTTCATAAGCAAATTCCCGCTGAGATCCCGTATTCAGCCAAAAATTCAACGCGATACCTAAACCTATTACCACCAAAACGGAAGCCGCAATACGCAAATAGAACCCGGATGAATTCGTCTGCTTAGCTTTACCTCCTGAAATTTGCTGCTGAACATTCGCCCATGCCTTACGAACATCAGGTTCAGTCTGCTCAAAGAACATTTTTTCACACTGTGAAAAATATAAGTGGTTCTCCGGGCTTTGGTCCTTCCAGTCCTGTAATTGCATAGCTTCCCCGGGCGATGCTTCACCGGAAAGGTATTTGCCGATCAGTTCGTCTATATTCTGAATTTCACTCACAGGTATCTTTTTAATATCAGTATAACTATAATGGTCAAGTATTCTTTGAGATCCTCTCGCAAAACTTTCAGCGCTTTCCCCATTTGGTTCTCTACTGTTTTTACCGACAAACCCAGCTTATCCGCGATCTCCTGGTATTTCAATTCATCAAAGCGGCTCATCTTGAATATTCGTGCACATTGTTCCGGCAGCTGATCAATGGCCTTATTGATCCGGGTTTGCAGCTCCCGGTATTGCATTTCATAACTGGATCCGATAGAAGTGCCGGTAAGCGTAACATGCCTTGCATGCTCCCGTTTCACACTTTGATGTTTTATCCTGTTCAAACTTGCATTATGTACCGCACTGTATAACATAGCTCTGAAAGATGTATGAACTATCATCGTAGTCCGCTTTTCCCATACCGAAACAAATACCTGCTGCACAATATCTTCCGCTTCCTCCTGATCCTTCACAATCGTGCGCCCATACCCTACCAATGCTTTGTAATGCGTATTGAACAGCATCTCAAAAGCCCGCACATCGCCCGATCTGAATCGCTGCACCAGCTCAATATCCTTATCCACGAGTCAAAACTTTGATTTTGGATTGATTTCAAATCAAAGTTAGAAACTTTAATAGGTAGACATTTGAAAGGGGGAATACCCCTATGCCAAACAGGAAAATTATTGGAGGAAGTGGGCAATGCGGGGCTCGAACCTGCGACCCCTACCTTGTCGAGGTAGTGCTCTGAACCAACTGAGCTAATTGCCCAAGAACAAAAAAAAGACAGCCATTTCGACTGTCTTTCCATTGTTGTGGGAGCTGAGGGAATCGAACCCCCGACCCTATCCTTGTAAGGGATATGCTCTAAACCTGCTGAGCTAAGCTCCCATTCATTTGCTCCAAAAAGGACTGCAAATATATAAGAATTCTAATAGCCAAGAACCTCGAAAAAATATACTTTACTGCTTGTAGATGAGTATGTTAGGCACTCCATTCTTCAGCATGTACCCGCGATACATACCTGTTGTATTGAAGGGCATAGTAATATTTCCTTTTGCGTCTATGGCAATAAGTCCGCCTTCACCACCTTGCTCCTTTAATTTTTCCATCACTACTTCATTGGCAGCCGCTTCAATACTCATGTGTTTATATTCCATCAGCGCTGCCACATCATAGGCCACTACGTTGCGAATGAAATATTCACCATGCCCCGTACACGAAACCGCGCAGGTTTTATTGTTAGCATAGGTTCCTGCCCCGATGATCGGAGAATCTCCTACCCTTCCCCACTTCTTGTTGGTCATACCACCAGTTGACGTGCCGGCAGCCAGGTTACCATATTTATCAAGCGCCACGCAGCCTACCGTTCCGAATTTTTTATCCGTGCTGAGCGAAGCCGAAGCATCTCCACCAAATTCAACATCCAGGATAGACCCACTTGTATCCTTTCCTTTGCCTTTCGGAGTCGAAGGAACAGAATGATCTAATTTGATCTGGTCCTGTGCCTTTATTTTTTCAAATTGTTTCCAGCGTTTGGCATCGTAGAAATATTTCGGGTCTTCTATCTTTAAACCTTGCTCAAAAGCAAACTTATCTGCTCCATCGCCTGTCAGCATGACGTGCGGAGATTTTTCCATTACTGCACGGGCACCTTCAATGGGATTGCGTATCGTGTGCACACCGGCCACTGCCCCGGCTTTCAAGTCCTTTCCATTCATGATCGCAGCATCCATTGAGTTAGTTCCATCATTTGCAAATACAGAACCCTTCCCGGCATTGAACAAAGGTGAATCCTCCATTACCTTGATAGCCGCCACCACCGCATCCATGGATGTTCCTCCCTTTGAGAGTATTTCATACCCGGCTGTCAGGGCCTCCTGCAGTTTGGCCTTGTATTCCTGTTCGAGTGCAGGACTCATACTATCCTTCAGGATAGTTCCTGCACCACCGTGAATGGCTATTGCAAAGTTTTCCATGGATTTAGCTTGGGGGATTGATTTGGGCTGCCCGAACACAACACACGCGGTGCCAATTGCAGCAATTATTGAAATTATCTTTTTCATTTGATCAAATGTAGAAATTTTAAATCACGAATTAGTATTTTCGTCCCGTGAAGCAACTACGATTCCTCATTAAATATTTCAAATACTGGTTTTCCGCCAAAAACGCACACGGAATTCATTCGCCTTTCGTATTCAGTCTTTACAATGAGGTGATCAATAAAAAAGGCAGCTACTACTCCTTCGATAAAATTGAACAACTCCGGAAAAAATTACTGGCTTCCACTAAAGAAATTGAAGTAACTGATCTGGGCGCAGGACAATCGGGTAAGCGATCTATTGGCGAGATCGCATCACGCTCTGCTAAAAGTCCGAAATATTGCGAACTGCTGCTTCGCATTGCATACCATTTCAAACCTGCATCAATCCTGGAGCTGGGGACTTCATTAGGAATAAGTACGGCATACCTGGCCTCAGCTGATCCTAAAACAAAAGTTGTAACGATCGAAGGCTGTCCGAATACTGCAACAGAGGCAAAAAACAATTTTCAATCATTGGGCTTAACTAATATTGAAAGCATCACCGGAAATTTTGACAACGTGCTGCCGGTTGCTCTTCACCAACCGCTCCCGATAGCTATCGGGACAAACTGCCAACTTGTTTTTATTGATGGCAACCATAGAAAGCAACCCACTTTGAATTATTTTACCCGGATCCTGGATCATGCAAACAACGATGCAGTTCTCATCTTTGATGACATACATTGGTCCGGGGAAATGGAAGAAGCATGGGAAGAGATCAAAGCCCATCCACAGGTAACAGTCACGATCGACCTGTTCTTTTTAGGCCTGGTTTTCCTGCGGAAGGAACAAGCAAAAGAAAATTTCACCCTCCGGTTTTAAGCCGCTGCCCATTACCTTAATTTCCCATTTCCTGTTACCTTTGCCCGGCATGAAAACCATTATCCAGTTAAAAGATGTTGGCAGGTCCTATAAAGTAGGTACTGAGATAATTCATGCACTCCGCTCCGTTACCCTGGACATTTACAAAAATGAATACGTTGCCCTAATGGGCCCCTCGGGTTCCGGCAAATCTACCCTGATGAATACGTTGGGCTGCCTGGATACTCCGTCAAAAGGCGAATACATTCTGAATGGAATTTCTGTAGCGCGGATGTCAGACAATCAGCTGGCGGAAGTACGTAACAAAGAGATCGGGTTTGTGTTCCAGACCTTCAACCTGATGCCCCGCCTTTCTGCACTGGAAAATGTTGCCGTTCCCCTGGTCTATTCAGGAATTAATAAGAAAGAACGTATTCAAATGGCTATGGCCGCTTTGGATCACGTGGGCCTCGGTGATCGTGTAAAACACAAACCCAACGAACTTTCGGGCGGACAAAGACAACGTGTGGCAGTTGCACGGGCCCTGGTGAACAAGCCTTCCATCATTCTCGCGGATGAGCCTACAGGAAACCTGGATTCAAAAACTTCGGAAGAGATCATGGGCCTGTTCGAAGAGATCCACAAACAAGGCAACACCATCATTGTAGTTACCCACGAAGAAGATATCGCCCAGCATGCCCATCGCATTGTGAGACTGAAAGATGGAATAGTAGATTCCGACAGGCAGAATGACAATGTAATTACCGTGCAAAAGGCCGGGGTTTGAAGTGTAACGTTTGGGTAAAAACGCGAACGCTCCACTCGAATATTCACAGAAATTTACACTATATACGATGAAGATTTACACCAAAAAGGGGGACAAAGGCGAAACCTCATTACTAGGAGGCACTCGCGTGAAAAAATCTCATATCCGCATTGAATCATACGGAACAGTTGATGAATTGAATTCATGGATAGGCCTTATCCGCGACCAGGCTATCGACAAAAATTCCAAAGACCTGCTAATTCATATCCAGGACAGATTGTTTACGATCGGTTCCCATCTGGCTTCTGATCCTTCAAAGCACGGAATCAGGATCCCGGATATAAAAGAGGAAGACATTGTCAAACTGGAAAAAGAAATAGACAAGATGAACGAAACACTTCCTGAAATGAAGTCCTTCGTTCTTCCGGGCGGGCACCCTACCGTTTCGTATTGTCATATTGCCCGTTGTGTTTGCCGCAGGGCAGAAAGGTGCGCGGTTAATTTATCAGCAGAGGACCAAGTAGAAGAAATAGTTATCAAATACCTGAACCGTTTGTCGGATTACCTTTTTGTGCTGTCCCGCAAGCTTTCGCATGACCTGAAAGCCGAGGAGACTCCCTGGAAGCCGGCCATGTAATATGAGAATAAAAATTCCGCTCAGCGTTATTGAGAAACGTTACCAACGTACGTGCAGGAGTTTAACAACCGCGTTGATTTTCCTATTATTTTCTGGTGTGCTGCAGAATTCTGCTTTTGCACAAAAGGAAAAAAATGTCTGGTACTTTGGCGGAGGTTTTGCGCAAGGCCCTACATCGGGTTCCGGCATTGATTTTAACACCTCTCCTCCCACACTGCTGACTGCAAGCGGCATGTATTCCAATGAAGGATCTGCGGTAATGTCGGATAAAACTACCGGGACGCTCTTATTTTACACCAACGGGGTTACGATCTATAATAAGAATCACCAGCCGATGGCCAATGGTACAGGTCTGAATGGCAGTACTTCAGCTACCCAATCCGCCCTGATTATTCCCGTTCCGTGCAGCACTACGCAATATTATGTTTTCATCATGTATAGCCAGGCCATTATTTATGGATTGACGTACAGCATCGTAGATATGTCTTTGAACGGTGGTCTCGGGGGTGTTACCACAAAGAACACTTCGATCTCCAGCCAGTTTGTGACGGAAAAATTAACCGCCATCAAACATGCGAACGGCCAGGATTACTGGCTGATCTATCACTCATTTCCAAATTGCCCGCCATTTAATCCACAAGCCACTTCTTCCCAGTTTAATGTCCGCCTGATCAGTAGCGCGGGAGTGGGGCCTGCCACTGCTTATAACGCAGGCACTCCGTATATTGACCTGGGTAATACTTCGAGTAATCCGGCCACGCTGGGATACCTCCGTCCTTCGCATGATTGCAAGTTGCTGGCTGCTGCAATTCAGAACCAGAACGTGATCGACATCCTGGATTTTAACAATGCTACCGGGGCCATTTCCACTAAATATTCCTTCGCTCCCGGTCATACCGGTGGTTATGGAGTGGAGTTCTCCCCTGACAATACAAAATTATATTTCAGCACAGGCAATTCTGTCACAGCCAATGCCGGCATGCTCGCCCAGTTCGACCTTTCTTCAGGGGTAGCTGCAACTATTGCGGCTTCCAAACAAATTATTTTTTCTTATAACAGTCCGGCTGATGGTGGTGGCGGTTCACTCCTGCTGGCTCCCGATGGAAAAATCTATTTTGCCCGAGCTGATAATCCTCCGCTGAACTACCTGAGCGTTATCAATAACCCGGATGCAGCCGGTGCCGCCTGTAATTTTGTTCAGCAAGGATTTATGCTGGGAGCCAAATTCAGTTCACTGGGATTGCCCAATTTTTTGCAGGAAGGTTGTTCTTCGGATACGCTTATTGCTGACTTTGATACCCTCACTGCCTGCGTGGGAAGTCCTTCCTCTTTTGTAACTAACATCACCGGCGCACTGGGCGGAGGAGCTACTTTTTCGTGGAGTTTTGGAGATGGTACATTTTCTAACGTACAAAATCCTACACATACTTATAGCAGTGCGGGCACATACATTGTTACCTTAACGATCAATGATGGTTGCAAAAAAGTAGTCATACAGAAAAAAATAACCATTGTCGCTGGTCTCACCCCGGGTATAACACCAAATACCACTATTTGCGCAGGGCAAGCTGTAACGCTTACAGCATCGGGAGGCGGCACCTATTCCTGGAACACAGGAGCAACCACCGCGTCAATTTCTGTATCACCGGCAACCACTACAACTTATTCTGTTTCGGTTTCTTCAGGAGGCTGCCCGGGAACAGCTTCTGTCACAGTTACTGTAGGTGGAGCGTTATCACCGGCCATTACCGGAAATACAACAATTTGCTCAGGCCAGGCAGCAACACTTACTGCTTCCGGGGGAAATACTTATTCCTGGAGCAATGGTGCAACTACGTCTTCCATCACTGTTTCACCGGCAAGTAATGCTACCTACTCAGTGCTGGTCTCATCCGGAAGTTGTTCGGGAAGCGCTGCAATTACGGTTACAGTGAACAATACAATTGCACCTGTAATAACCGGCAACACAACTATATGTCCGGGCGGCACAGCCACTCTTACGGCCTCAGGAGGAAGTACATACTCCTGGAGCAATGGAGCAAGCACTGCTTCTATCATTGTGTCCCCCAGCAGCACAAGCACATACTCCGTGGTTGTCTCCATCGGAGGTTGTTCGGGAACTGCAACAGGCACGATTACCGTGAGCTCAGTAGGTGTACCGTTCATCACGGGTAACACGCTTATCTGTACCGGAGATATCACCACGTTGACCGCATCGGGAGGAAGCAATTATTCATGGAGCAACGGTGCCACCACCGCTTCTATTACTGCTTCCCCAGGGAGCACAACGGTTTACTCCGTCACTGTATCGGGAGCGTGTGGAGGAACAGCTTCAACCACCATAACGGTTACCAATGCTGTCACCGCAGCCATTGCCTGCCAGGATGTTTGTGGGGGCACCAGTGCAACACTCACCGCATCGGGTGGGTCAACTTACCAATGGAGTACCGGAGCGGCAACCAGTGCAATTACGGTAAGTCCTGCTACCAGCACTTCCTATTCCGTGATCGTAAGCGCAGGCAGTTGTTCGGATACTGCCAACTGCACGGTAAATGTTTTCCCCGCTCAGGTTGTTACAGTTTCTGCAAATACCACCTTGTCATCGGGACAAAGTGCAACACTCACCGCAACAGGCGGAGGTACATACCTATGGAGTAATGGCGCAACGGACAGCGAAATTATTGTCTCCCCTACTTCCGATACACAGTATTGCGTTACCGTAACCGATGGCAATGGCTGTACAGGAACGGCCTGCACCACGGTGAGCGTTGAGAATCCCTGTTCCATTGCAACAGCCGGTGAACTTTTTTTGCCGAATGCATTTTCACCTAACGGAGATGGCGAGAATGATGTGATCGAGATCTACTATGGAAATTTTAACTGCATAGCCGAGATCACCTTGGTTATTTACGACCGGTGGGGAGAAAAAGTATTCGAAACCAATGAGCCCGTTGCAAAATGGGATGGCATCTACAGGGGACAATCATTAGCCAGTGCGACCTTCCTGTACTACCTGCATGTGACCCTGATCAATAACCAGGAGATCACAAAAAAGGGTAACATCAGCCTGATAAAATAGGCTCTTGCCCCCTGTAAACACCCCCTATAAACGGGGAAAAAATCCCCATAAAATTCCTTCACATTTCCTTTGTTTGGTATCATAAATTTTTATCTTCGCGCACGAATTGATAAAAGACAAAAAATATTTGAAAGGACTTTACGTTTAATATTTAAATCGTCAACACATGTACTGGACACTAGAATTAGCCTCATACCTCGAAGATGCACCTTGGCCTGCAACCAAAGACGAATTGGTTGATTTTGCACTTCGTACCGGTGCACCTATGGAAGTAATCGAAAATCTTCAGGAAATTGAAGATGATGAAGAAGTATTTGAATCTATTGACGATATCTGGCCTGATTATCCTACCAAGGAAGATTTCTTCTTTAACGAAGACGAATATTAAGATCAGACATTAAAAGAGAAATCCCAAATTCCACGCCTTCGTTGGGATTTGGGATTTGCTGTTTGAGGGGTTCTCCTCGGCTATCTCATATCTACTTCCTCTACCCCGGGATAATTCTTCTTATCAAAAATAAAGGTTGGTTCCGGCATTTCAACATTGGGAGTGAATGTTTTCAAATTGATAATATTCACTGTCCCGTTCTTATTCATGATCTTCACTGAAATGATCTGTTTCTTCGCTTTATCTATAAAGAGCTTAATGGTGTGAAATGATTTCTTGTCAGGATTCAGGGGGAAAAGATCAATAACATCCACCTTTACGCCATTCAATACATCTTCTTTTTCATATTTGTATTTGTACCCTTTTTCATAGATGGTGAAAATATTCACCGGGCTTATATTGTCGGTTGCCTTGGAATCAGGCGCATTGTTGATCTGAACCTCATTTGATTCTTTAATGTACGTCCATTGTGTTTTTCCATCACAATAGATCGTCTGACCCTTCACCTCCAGCTTGAACTTATCTCCTTTTAGCTGGAGAGTTCCGGATTGCTTATCCGTTTGCTTAGATTCAGTATTGCTTACCTGCTTTTCGGTAGTAGACTCGAACTCGGCCTTGATAGAGGTATAAGTCTTGGTCTTTGCTGCCACATCATCCAGGATACCTTTGGCCTTCGCATCAATTGTTTCTTTAGGTTGTTGAGCAATCGCAAAAGATGATATGGAAATGCAAATAGCCGCTGTAATTGCTTTAAATGGGGTCATATGCTTATTTTTGAGCGTTTTTAAACGACCGGGGTATCGCCCATACCGTCTACGCTACGGTCCAGTTTAGACAATAATTGTTCCAAAGATGCCGGGTCTTTTAAGAGCACTTCACGGGCCTTGCTGCCTTTAAATGGGCCAATAACACCCGCGGCCTCCAACTGGTCTACAATGCGTCCAGCGCGGTTATACCCCAGTTTCAGCTTGCGCTGCAGAAGCGATGCAGAACCTTGCTGATGGGTCACCACAATGCGGGCTGCCTCAGCAAAGAAGCTGTCCCTTTCTGCGGGATCCAGTTCGTCCACTCCTTCTGCTTCTTCGTCAATATATTCAGGGAGCTTATACGCTTCGGGATAGGCACGCTGTTCGCCAATAAAACTACAAACACCATCTACTTCCGGAGTATCTACAAAGGGACATTGCAGACGGATCAGTTCACTGCCCAGCGAGAACAGCATATCTCCTTTTCCGATCAGTTGATCTGCACCACCTGTATCGAGAATAGTACGTGAGTCGATCTTGGATTGTACACGGAACGCGATACGTGCCGGGAAGTTTGCTTTGATAAGACCGGTTACCACGTTCACCGAAGGACGCTGCGTTGCTATGATCAGGTGAATACCGGTTGCACGGGCAACAGCTGCCAGACGAGTTAATGGTGTTTCAATTTCTTTGCCGGCCTGTGCGATCAGATCACCGAACTCATCCACAACCACAACAATATAAGGCAGAAATTTATGTCCCTTCTTGGGGTTGAGCTTACGATCAACAAACTTGGCATTGTATTCCTTGATGTTACGCACCATTGCCGTGTTGAATAGGCTCAGGCGGTCATCCATCTCCATACAAAGCGATTTCAATGTATGAATCACCTTGGTTGTATCGGTAATGATCGCCTCTTCGGTGTTCGGAAGCTTGGCCAGGAAATGCCTTTCGATCTTATTGAACAGGGTCAACTCAACCCGCTTCGGATCGATCAGTACGAATTTAACCTGTGCCGGATGTTTCTTATACAGGAGCGATGTCAGGATCACGTTCAATCCAACCGATTTACCCTGACCTGTAGTACCTGCAACCAGCAAGTGCGGCATTTTGGTCAGGTCGGCAATAAATGTTTCGTTCGAAATAGTTTTTCCAAGTCCGAACGGCAGCTCAAATCCCGTGTTCTGGAATTTCTCCGATGCAACAATCGAACGCATCGAAACAAGTTCCGGGTTCCGGTTCGGAACCTCGATACCGATCGTCCCTTTACCCGGCATAGGTGCGATAATACGGATGCCCAATGCGGCCAGCGAAAGCGCTATATCATCTTCCAGGTTCTTGATCTTGGAAATACGGACCCCTTCAGCAGGAATGATCTCATAAAGTGTAACCGTAGGGCCAACCGTTGCCTTGATCTTTGCGATCTCAATATTAAAATTCTTAAGGGTGCTGATAATACGGTCTTTGTTCGCAACCAGCTCTTCCTGGTTCACGCTGATCTCTGCATTGCCATAATCCTTCAGCAGATCAAGCGAAGGTTTCTGGTAATCCGAAAGTTCCAGTGTCGGATCAAAATCCCCGAATGTAGAGAGATCATCTTCGGTTTCTTCCACCTGCACTTCTTCCTTCACCTGTGCTACAGTGAACTGAACATTTTCATCCGCTTCAGATAAAACCGCTTCCTTTTCCTCCTGAACCTCCGGAACCATTTCAAACGTTACCGGCACCACAGGCTCTTGCTTTGCAATAGGTGCCTCTTCGTGAATGGATTCCACCACGGGCATCTCCACAACAGGTTCAGCCTTTTTCTCTTCCTTCTTCTTTTCTTCTTTCGGAATAACAGTCACTACTTCCATTTGGATATTCTCGGCAGGAAGCACCTCGTTCGTTTCCATTGAATCCAGCGATTCCATTGCAGCCTCTGCCGGTTTGCTGCGCAGCCAGTCAAATGCATAATTGAATGAAATAGCCATGAACGCAAAGAAACTAAACACCATCAGGAAACCGGTACCGATAAACCCGATGGATTGGTTCAGCCAGTAACTGGTCTGGAAACCGAACGTTCCGCCCAGGAAGAAATAGTTGTTATGAAAAATGTATCCGAGACCGATCGAACTCCAGATCATTACAAACGTGGCGCGCTTGAAGAACATGCGCAGCGGGAACGGAGATGATTTGAAAAGCACACGAAAACCCGTCAGGAACGTAAAGGCTACGAAGAAATACGATGCCACTCCAAACCCGCGATGGATAAACAGGTGCGAAACAATGGCACCCAGCTTTCCAAGCCAGTTATCTACCCCGGTATCGGTTGCCGCAGGCAGGGCGTCTTCTGCCGGGAAAAACAATTCCCACCATGAACCCATCACCTTATCCTGGTCCGCCTTCCACGTGAACAGAAAGGAAGTGAAAGCAACCAGCAAGTATACCGATGCAAGGATCAACGTGAGGCCTAACACACGGTGCAGGCGCTCGTCCTTCACGAAATTTATAACCGGCTGAAGTGGATTTACCTTCTCTTTGGGAACCCGTTTTTTACGCTTGGGCGCTGCCTGTTCAGCAGCAGCTTCAGTATTCTCAGTCTTCTCCGGCTTTGGAACTTTTACCTTGGCCTTAGGCTCTTCTACTTCCTCTTCATCCTCTTCGATCAAAGTCTCTTCCGGCTCCTCATCAATTTCAGGACGCGACTTACGGAACTCATTCCGGGCATTCTTGAACTTATTAGTGGATATAACTTCTTCGTCTTCTCTCTCTTTTTCTCTGGCCATAGTGTGCTTGTTGTGAGGCCCGGGAACGCCTGTTTCAAAAGCAGGCAATTCAGGGGCAGTCTGTAGTTCATCAAAAATAGATAGCATGAACTCTATGAACTTTGCCATAAGGGATAACTTGTTAACGGATTGATGTTAAAAAGGAAACAGGTAGAGAGGGAGCGTCAATACCTCTAAAACGAACAGGAAAAGGGAATATTTTGGACTAGTTTCCTCCCGGATTTAGCTCTTTCAGGATGTTCTCGAGCTCTTCGATAGAGATGATCTTGTATTCGCTTGAATCAGCGGGGATCTTGAACGCATCCTCCTCCACTTTTTGAGAAAGTACCGAGGTTGCTTTCAGGTGCATCGCCACACCGTATTTTTCCATTTGGAAATCCATCAGCACTCCACTGATCTTCTGGTAGGGATTTGACCAGTTTGGATTATCGATACCGATCTCATCCGTTGAATAAACTGATATCTGCTCCCCGCCTTCCAGCTTCACGATCGACTCTTTGCATTTATAACCTGCAATTTCCATGGTCTTGGTTCCTTCCTCCACAGAAGTAACATACGTACCATTCATTTTGTTCAGGTAATCTGCCGGAATAGATGCAGCGTATTTATTGTTGAACAGCGTAAGGCGTTGTTCAACGCCCTTATCCTGGCAGCTTGAAATATAAGTGATGCTGATAAGTCCCATCATTCCGGACATATCGTTGGACATATTGTTATCCTTAAAACGGAGATATGCCTTGTTAGGCATACCGGAAACCATCATGCTGTTGGGATCAAGCTTCGGATAGGTAATGTCGTATTCAATAACGCCTTCAGAAACACCTTTGCCACCAAATGTGCCGCATCCGTATTGGGTAATTGCAAGAAGAACAAAAGCAACTGCTACGAAAACTGAGAAGGGTTTTTTCCGCATCCTTAAAAAGCCTCTTAAAAGAAAGGGCAAATATAAGCGCATAATTCAATCTACCTATACGTAAAGCCAAATAAAAAACGCCATTATTTGCAAATCTTCTATATATTTTTACCTTTACATTGCAACTTTTGACTATGGTCAACCGTCTTACTCAAAATACCTAACATAAGCACCTATGAAAAAAACAGTACTCCTTGCATTTACGCTCTGCGCCTCGATGTTCACCTTTGCGCAAACCACTTTTGACTTTGAAACATGGACAGGCAATGAACCCCAGGGCTGGATCAGCGAAAATGAGCTGATGATTGCCGGAAACCCTCAATCCTGCTTCCAGGAGACCAATGCTGCCGATGTACACGGTGGCACAAAGGCTATGAGACTTGAATCGGTAACCATGACCTTCCCCGTGGCAGGTCTTCCCAACCCGATCGGGTTGGCTGCTCCCGGCACTTTGGCAAGCTTTAAACCCAAATTCGGCATGGCGTATACCGGCAGACCCGCTACTGTAGATTTCTTCTGGAAATATACCCCTGCAGCCAATGATACTGCCGAATTCCTGATCGCACTTTGGAACAGCACCACAGGCGATACCCTTGGATTCGGATATTGGAAGATCGGTGCATCTACTTCAAGCTATACTGCACAAAGTGTAGCGATCACCTACAACCCTACTTTCGCATCGGAGCTTCCCGATTCAATGGGCCTTACATTTTCTTCTACCAAACTGTTTAACTCCAACTACACTTTCTGCACCAATTGCGGAAAAGTGGGCAGCAAACTGTGGGTGGATGACATCACATTTAACGGCTGGAACGGAGTGAATGAGCATTTGGGATCGGCAGGTGTGACTCTTTTCCCGAACCCTGCTACCAGCTTCATGAATATTTCTGTAGACGGTCTGAAAGAAGCCTTCGCTGTCAGGACCTTGGATGTAACTGGTAATATTGTTTCTACTACCTCATTGAACGGGTCGTCTGCAGTGATCAATACTGCTGACCTGGCAACAGGCTTGTATTCATATTGCATCGTAGATAAGAATGGTGCCGCTCTCAGGGCCGGAAAATTTAACGTGGTACGATAAGTACCTGCTGAAGAATAAAACCCCCTGTTCGCAGGGGGTTTTTTGTTTTATGGTATAATGAAGAAAAAGCTCTTAGGTCTTTTTTCTCTTCTTGGCTGCTCTACCCTGTTCGGACAAACATTTACCGGATCGGGCGGACCTATTTCTGATCTGCTGGACACTACCTACTTTAACATTTTCGTGAGCGGGCTCACTCCGTCAAACATCAACGGTGTTTACGGCCTCGAAGAAGTATGTATCAATATCAATCACATTAAAGACCGTGACCTGGATATCTACCTGGAATCTCCTGACGGAACCATCGTGGAACTCACCACAGATAATGGCGACCTGGGAGATGATTATTTCACGACTTGCTTCCGGCAGGATGCTACCACATCGGTAGTGAATGGTACAGCTCCTTTTAATGGCAGCTACACACCTGAACAAATGCTGTCAACGCTCAACAATGGCCAGAACGGGAATGGCATGTGGAAGCTGAGAGTATATGATGACAACAATACCGGGGGGAATACCGGCAGTATGTTTAACTGGAGATTGACCTTCAGCAATAACCCTGCATCCACTTTACAATTGGATTCTACCAATTTACCGATCGTGGTTATCAACACGAATAGCCAGACCATTGTAGATGAACCCAAGATAACATGCGACATGGGAATTATTTACAACGGTGTGGGCGCGATGAATCACATCTCCGACCCATTCAACAATTATAATGGAAAGATCGGTATCGAATTACGAGGCTCCTCCTCGCAGGGATTCCCCAAGAAGGGATATGGTTTCGAGACCCGAACAGCTGCGAATGCAAAAAACAATGTTGCGCTGCTGGGCATGCCCATAGAGCACGATTGGATCCTAAGCGCTTCCTATTCCGATAAAACGCACATGCGGAATATGCTTTCCTATAAACTGTTCCGGGATTTTGGACGATATGCACCGCGCACCAAATATTGCGAACTCGTTATTGACGGACAGTATCAGGGAGTTTACCTGCTCATGGAGCGCATTAAACGCGATTCAAACCGCGTGGACATTTCCAAGCTGAACTATTGGGAGAATTCGGGAGATACACTCACAGGAGGTTATATCATTAAAATAGACAAGACGACAGGCAATGGTGGTGCCGGGTGGACATCTGCTTTTCCTCCGGCAGTGAGCTCCAGCGGACAAACTATTTATTACCAGTACGAGTATCCCGATCCGGATTCCATTACCGTACAACAGGAAGCGTATATCCAGTCATATGTAGATAGTTTTGAAACTGCCCTGTACGGATCGAACTTCAAAGACCCCATCAACGGTTATGCGAAGTATTGCAAAGTGAATTCATTCATCGATTACTTTATTCTGGATGAGCTCAGCAGGAATGTGGACGGTTACCGCCTCAGCACCTATTTATTTAAAGACCGTTACAGCAAGGGAGGTAAGCTCACCATTGGTCCGCCCTGGGATTTCGACATTGCATGGCTGAACGCGGATTATTGTTCCGGCTCACTCACATCCGGCTGGGCGTATCAATTCGGAAATGTTTGTCCGGGCGATGGCTGGCAAGTGCCGGGATGGTGGAATCGCTTTATGCAGGATACCTCCTTCACCAACAAATTGAGATGTCGCTGGGAATATTTACGAAGCAATATACTTGATACGGTCAACCTCAATAACTTCATCGATTCCACGTACGGATACCTGACGCAGGGTGCCATGGCCCGCAACTTCAATCAGTGGCAGATACTGGGTGTTTATGTTTGGCCCAACCCAAGCCCGATCCCAACAACATATGCGGCAGAAGTTACTCGCCTGAAACAATGGATAGCTGCCCGTATCAACTGGATGGATGCCAGCATGCCGGGTATCTGCACCAGTACGGGCGTTGAAGAACAACTTTCTGTAAATGATTTTTCTATCTACCCGAATCCATCTTCCGGAAAATTCAACGCAGAAAGTTCGAAGTGCAGTATTGACCGGACGGAAGTGTTCGACCTGTACGGAAGGAAGGTGGAGTCAATTCCGGGAAGCTATCCCTCCACCGTGGTTGATCTTTCCGCTCACCCGGAAGGAGTTTACATCCTGAAGATCTATTCCGGAAATTCATTCAGCCTGCACAAAATAATAAAGGCGAACTGATTTCTCAGTCCGCCTTTACTGTAACTTTTAAAAAAAGATTACTTCTTGAGGTGTTTGCTAACCAGCTTGGTCATTTCAAACATGCTCACAGTTTTCTTTCCGCCAAAGATCGCTTTCAAAGTGTCATCAGCGTTGATGTTGCGCCTGTTCTTCTTATCTTGAAGACCGTTCTTCTTGATGTAAGCCCACAGCTTCTTAGCTACTTCAGTACGTGGAAGAGCTTTAGTACCAGTTACTGCTGCGAGAGTTGCGCTTGGAGTCAGCGGAGCCATGAAAGCTGCGTTTGGTTTTCTTTTTGTTGCCATTGTTTTGTTTTTTGTTTTTAAAAGTTTGACTTTTTCACGATTTTGTATCGCGATTTCATAGCGAAATTATGTCATTTCCCCTATGAAATCATAGCGAAAAACCGATTGTTGATAAGTTTCCCCTATGAGAAATGGCAATTTCCCCTATGAGAAATCACTTTTTGCGCGCGATCATGAGCCCATCTCTCAGGGGAAGAAGCACATTTTCTACCCTTGGATCGGCATTTATTTTGCGACTGTACTCGAGGAGAGATTTGGTCTCAATGTCCATTTTCATAGCGGAATTGAGCACTTTTCCGCTCCAGAGCACATTATCCGCTATGATGTAACCACCCTGTTTTACCTGGGGGAACACCAGGTCATAATAGGTGCTGTAGTTCTCCTTGTCGGCATCGATAAACACGAGGTCGAAAGGGTCTTTTAGGGTAGGTAAGATATTAACAGCAGGGCCTATATGGAGCTTTATTTTGCCCTCTAAGCCCGCTTCTTTGACATGACGGGTGATAATGCCACTTAACTCCTCATTGATGTCTATCGTGTGTAACAGGCCCCCTTCCTGCAGTCCCTGGGCCATGCAAATAGCTGAATAACCTGTAAAGGTCCCAATCTCCAGAATATTCTTCGGCCGGATCATTTTGCTGAACATCTGCAGCATCAATCCCTGCATGTGTCCCGATAACATCTGGGGCATGGTCATCTTCAAATGTGTTTCACGGTTAAGACGTGCAAGCACATCCAGTTCAGCATCTGAATTCTTCAGTGCATAGTCTTCAACTTCTTTGGGGACAAAATCCATGGCTAGTTTATTTAACTGAAACAATCAATATTTTCTTCTCATCCGTACTGAATGTGATGCTCTTTATGTTCTTGATCCCGTATTTTGACAGATCGGCTACTTCCGTCCATCCTTCCGCGGAGCCGTCATCAATAAGATAGATCTTGGAACCTTTTGCAGAAAAAAATCCGTTACGGATCAGCGTAAAGTTATCCGCCCCCGGCATCAGGGAACAGCCCGGACAAAGAGGCATCACCGTCAGCTTGCCTTTCTTTCCATATACAAATGATTGAAAAACATGATCTCCCTCCTTCGATTTCCCCGAAAAGATCCAGCAATCCTCCCACTTGCCGGGCATAGGCAGGTTGGCCGGCATGCGTTTGATGGTATATCCCACATCGTGTGCAACTACTTTGGAAACACCGGTACCGGTACTTGCTGCCTGCAACGAAGGAGGGGATGATAATATCTGCAACGCAACACTGTCACCGCTCATCCAGCAATAATTCCCGATCGAATCCTTTTCCTTCATGATGGGTTCTGAATTGCCGCCCACTACCGGCATCTTCCACAAACGATGATGCTCTCCGCCTTCTGCAACAATGAAAGAAACATTTTTTCCATCCGGCATCATAAGTGGTGCATGCTTGGCATCGGCCGATGAAGTGAACAAAGCCGAAGTTTTGGTCTTCATCTGGTACTTATAGATCTCCGTGTGGCCCAGGCTGTCTGAATGTGAAGTGTAAAAAATAAATTTGGCATCAGGCGAGAAAACGGGCTCATCGTTATAGGCATTCTTCCCTGAAATAAGTACCGGCTTGGTAAAGTTCATTTTCCCTCCGGCAATGGTTACGTTGCTCATCCAGATCTCCGTAGCCGGCAATTGAGCGAATGAATAAAATGCGGTGACCAGCAAACAGGCCACACAGGTTAAAGCGTACTTCATAAAAATAGAAAACAGATTAGTGAGTGTAAATATGATAAAAGTTATTTCTCATCCAGGTGAAACTTATGAAGGAAACGATGCGCAGCCGGGGCCAGCACAAAGGCAATGGTGGTCAGGAAAACAACACCGCTGAACAAAGCATAACAAGAAGCGAATACCTTACCCGCAGTGGTATACATCGTATCAACCGGGCCCATTCCCGTCAGGATCATGGATGCATTGAGAAGTGAATCAAGCCAGTTCAGGTGTTCTGTGAAATGATATCCGATAACACCTATCAAAAGTGAACACAGAACAATGATCCCTCCCCAGAAAATATTCCAAACCAGGCGATTGTAAAATTCCTTTTTAGGAAGAAGAGGCTTGCTGTGATGTTCGTACACAAAAAGAGGTATAAACTACTTATTAGAAACAACAGCTAATTTTTTTCCATCCGGACTGATCGTGATTCGCGTTGGCTTGGTGATCCCGAATTTTGACAGGTTCTCCAACTCCGTTGCGCCTTCTTTACCCGTCATAAAACCTGACACGATCGCATTGTCTGAAATAGACCATACATCATTCTTTCCGTAAAAACAATAATCCTCAGTCTCAATGATCCCTACCATCGTTGCCTGTTTATTTCCAAATGAAAGCTCAAACACATTATTAAATGCACTGCTCTTGGTGGTAAACCACAACTTTCCATTCCTCATACGCATGCATCTTCCAATGCTATCTGCTACCAGGGCTGGCTTCTGAATAGCAATATTGAATATCTGAATGGTGAAAGAAGGTTTCGTGAGCACAAAAACCGCCATGCTGTCCTTATTGATCCAGGTGTGATAGCCGATATCCTTTATTTTGGGCATGATGCAAGTGGGCTCACCACCGGCTAACGGGAATTTCCAAACCCTTTGTACTGAATCCTTCTCTACCATCACCACCGAAATATTTTTTCCATCGGCCATGAAAGTTGGGGAATATTCACTGGTAGCAGTTTTTGTAAACTGGGTAATTGCTTTGGACTTCATATCGTACCTGAAAATATCCGTTTGTCCGGCACTGTCCTTTTGTGACGTGTACAGCAGGTACTTTCCATCGGGCGAAAAAGCAGGTTGGTTGTCGTAACCCTTGCGATTCGTAATATTCACCGGGTTTTTAAAGGAAACCTGTCCGGCACTGTCCTTGATATCTAATAGCCATACATCGCAATCAGGCAATTGAGCAAAAACGAAGTGAGATGTAAGAAGGCAGAAGGCAGAAGTAAGCAGCCGTTTCATGAATCAATATTACAAAGAAAATCTATCTTCGGACTATCTATGGATCTCAAAAAAATAGCCGGCTTATTAGTTTTTACCTGCTATTTGGCAGTTGCGGGCACCGCCCAGGTAAAGATCACCAAAGCCACTAACCAAAAGGTAACGGGTGGCAGGGGCGGTACTTTTATGAGCTACGAAGTAGGACTAACCCATACAGGCAAAGACAGCTTGGTTATTGATTCCATCCGTACCCGTGCGGATTTCAAGGATCTTCGATTTTACGTAAATCAAAATGAAAAAGCCTACACGAGCATTTCTTTCGGATATGCGTTGGTAAAGCCGGAGAAATGCAAAGTTTGTCCCGATGTGATCCCCAATCAATCCAACCTTACCAAAGGGGTGATTATCTATTATCACGCAGGAAGTAAAGCTTCTAAAGTAAAGGTGAAGAAGTTCAAACAGCTTGAAGATAAAATAACCCCCTGAAGAATGTTGATCAAGCCGGCATTACTTTATGCAGGACTATGCCTGGCTGCCTTTATCAAACCTCAAACTGGTGGCAATGAATTTCTGTGGACCAGGGATTATCATTTGAAGTGGGAGGACTTTCGAATGCAACCTGAGAATCGACCCGATACAAAGGCAATGACCAATAGCGGAATAAGATATAAATACACGCAGGTAGGTGACACTATGTATATTAACATATACTCCTATTTTGATGCAACAAAATCATGGGTGGTTGAAAGTTCTAAAACCAATAGCAACCTGTTGGCGCACGAACAAGGTCACTTTGATATTACAGAGATTTATGCGCGTCTACTCAGAAAGAAAGTGGCAACAACCAAATTCTCAAAGGCAAATCTGAAGACTGAATTCCGCAAGATTTATGAAGAAAATCGTGGACTATGGGATTACGAGCAAGACAGCCTTTACGACAAGCAAACGAACCATTCAAAAAATGAGATCAGCCAAGCTGAATGGAGCAAAACGATAGCAAAACGACTGGAAGAACTGAAGGGCTACGATAAAATTTCTATGTCAATCAAGCTCCAGTAGTGCTAATAGCAATACTTATTCTCAGTGATCAGCTTCGCAGCCACTCTCCTTCTCGCATCTTTTGCGTTGAAAGGCTCAGTCTTGGTAAAGCGTTTCAGGCCCATCAGCATCATGCGTTGTTCATCGCCCGATGCATATGAGTTGATCGCTTCTTTGCCGTTCTTATTGATTCTGTCTGCAGCGTCATTGATGTACACGCGCATCATATCGATCTGTTCTGCACAAGCAGCTTCACCACGCATGCCTACCAGTTTTTCAACGCGCAACAACACTGATTCCGAAACATAAAGATCGATGAGCATGTCGGCAATGTTCATGAGCACCTCCTGCTCTTTCGCCAGCTCCATGGCCAGCTTTTGCGCAGCGCTGCCGGCTGTCATCAGAATTGCTTTTTTGAAGTTCTTCAAATATTTTTTCTCTGCAGAGAACAATGCGGTGTCTTCACCTCCAAAATCAGGGATGCTCATGAGTTCCGCAGCTACTTTGGTTGCAGGCCCCAGCAGATCAAGTTCGCCTTTCAATGCACGTTTCAACAGCATATCCACGATCAGCATGCGGTTGATCTCATTGGTTCCTTCAAATATCCGGTTGATGCGTGAATCGCGGTACGCGCGGTCCATCGGAGCATCGGCACTGTAGCCCATACCACCGTAGATCTGCACACCTTCATCCACCACGTAATCCAATACCTCACTGCCCGCCACTTTCAGGATAGCAGCTTCCGGTGCAAATTGTTCTACACCCTTAAGAATAGCTTTTCCGTGATCCATTCCACCTGCCATCAATGCATTCATTGCATCCTCAATATTCTGCGTTGCACGGTACAAAGCTGCCTCGGCTGCATAAATACGTATAACCTGTTCAGCTAACTTATAGCGAATCGCTCCGTATTTCGCGATCGGCCTGCCGAACTGGTTACGCTCATTGGCGTATTGAACCGATTTTTCGGAAACGCGCTTGGAAGCACCCAGCGCAGCCGCAGCCAGCTTGATGCGTCCCACGTTCAGGATATTTACCGCGATCTTAAACCCATTCTGTCTTTCGCTCAACAGGTTCTCCACCGGCACTTTACAATCATTGAAGAAAACCTGGCGGGTAGAGCTGCCCTTGATTCCCATTTTATGCTCTTCAGGGTTCAGGGAAACACCCCCGAAACTTTTTTCCACGATAAACGCAGAAAGATTTTCATCATTGTCTATTTTAGCAAACACAGTAAACACATCCGCAAAACCACCATTGGTGATCCACATTTTCTGTCCGTTCAGGATATAATGTTTTCCATCTGCAGAAAGAACTGCTTTGGTTTTTCCGGAGTTTGCATCCGACCCGCTGCCCGGTTCCGTGAGGCAATAACATGCCTTCCATTCTCCGCTTGACAGCTTAGGGATATATTTTTTCTTCTGCGCCTCGTTTCCATAATAAAGGATAGGAAGTGTGCCGATACCTGTATGCGCAGAAATAGAAACAGCAAATGAATATCCTGCACCCAGTTTCTCAGTCGCAAGCATCCCGGTCACGAAATCTTTTTCAAATCCACCGAATTGTTCAGGAACACTCAGGCCCAACAAACCCAGTTCGGCAGCCTTGTCCAATAACTTAACGGTCAGCCCTTCTTCCTGCGAATCAATACGATCCAGGTTGGGCCAAACTTCCTGTGCCAAAAAATCGGTGCACGATTGCGCGATCATCAATTGCTCTTCATTCCATTGTTCCGGAATGAAAATATCCTGTGCGTTGGTTTCTTTAATAAGGAATTCCCCGCCCTTAAGAGCGGCTGTTTTTACTTCAGTAGACATAAGGTGATTTTAGTTGCTCAAAGTTACTATTTTTTTGGTGTTCTGCTATGGGATACAGGTGTCACGCAAAGACGCAAAGTTCGCCAAGCAACAGCCAGGAAGCCTAATTTTAACCCTCTTTGCGGTAATGACGCCTTTGCATGAAACAAAACAAGTGTCGTATTCCGTTTTTTTTCATTTTTGAGCAGCGATTATCCCAAATGAAACGCCACTCCACTCTGCTTTTCCTAATGATTCTGGCACTTTTGACATCCTGCCAGATAGAAAAGAGATTATATACGGGAGGCTACTACATTTCGAAACCTGAAAAAGCAAAGTTTGTATCAGCAACAAAACCATCTCCAGATGATACTAAAGATGTGGCGACTGCACGTGAAGCTACACAGGATCGCGAAGAGCATATTATAGAATCTACTGAAGAGTCTGAGGTTATCCTACCAACTGCTGAACCTTCATCGAAAAAAAACGGTCAGAAACTTGAAAAGAAGATCACCACGGACAAACTATCATTTCCCATAGAGCCCAACACAACATGTCAGCGCGATGATGATGGAAAGATCAAAAAGGACATATGGCAATTGCTGGCAGGCTCGGTACTGGTATTTCTTTTTGCGTGTCTTTATGAAGTGTTCCTTGGGGCGGGGAGCATGGGACTTGCCAACTTGTTCTTCATCCTCACACCATTCGGAATTATTGCCATCTGGATATTTGCCTTGCTGCTGCGCACCAAATACAAACAGGAAGACGAACTGAACAACCCGGAACGTAAAACCAAAAAAGAGCGGGTTATCACCCAGCGAAAAGCATTTTTATTATCCGGGTTCCTTGGAATTTTTGGAGGGCACCGGTTTTACCTTGGATATACCTGGATCGGTATTCTACAAATGCTGACCCTGGGAGGAGGATTGGTTTTCTGGTTCATCGATTTCCTGCGCATCAAGAATGGGAACTTAAAACCTAAAAAAGGGGATTACGATAAGGAGCCCAGCAGCTATTCAAAAGGAAAGTCGAAAAAAACAACCAGCAAACCTTTACAACTGATCCTGGTAGCCGCGCTAATCAGCCTGGCAGCCTTGTTACTGATCGCCTTACTTGCGATCTTTTAGTTCATCATTTCGAAGACACCTGCAGCACCCTGCCCTGTTCCCACACACATGGAAACAATACCGTATTTCTTCTTGCGTCTCTTGAGCTCATTGAAAAGCTGAACGCTGAGTTTAGCACCGCTGCATCCCAGCGGATGTCCCAATGCGATCGCTCCGCCATTCACATTTACAATTTCGGGATTGAGCTTAAGCTCACGAACCACAGCTAAAGACTGAGAAGCAAAAGCCTCATTCAGTTCGATGAGGTCGATCTGGTCTTGTTTCAGTCCAGCGATCTTCAATGCTTTTGGAATCGCTGCAACAGGACCGATTCCCATAATACGAGGAGCAACACCGGCCGCTGCAAATGAAACGAGGCGGGCAATCGGTTTCAATTTATTCTCTTTCATGAACTTCTCACTCACTACCATTACAAACGCAGCTCCATCGCTTGTTTGGGAAGAGTTTCCGGCCGTAACAGTACCTTTTGCATCAAATACGGGTTTGAGCTTGGTCAACGCTTCCATGTTTGTATCTCCGCGAGGGCCTTCATCCGTATCAACAACAAACTCGCGCACTTTTTTCTTTTCATTTTCATCCAAGTAATTTTCAGAAACCTTGATCGGCACTATCTCATCCTTAAATTTTCCCTCTTTAATCGCGGCAATCGCTTTCAAATGCGAGTTCAGGGAGAATTTATCCTGGTCCTCACGCGAAACCTTATACTCGGCAGCAACTGCTTCTGCCGTCAGACCCATACCCCAATAATAATCCGGGTGATCTTTGGCTACTTCGTAATTGGGAATGATTCTCCAGCCACCCATAGGGATCAGGCTCATGCTTTCAGCGCCACCTGCGATGATACAATCAGAAAGTCCTGAATTTATTTTAGAGCTTGCAATAGCAATAGTTTCAAGTCCGGATGCACAGTAACGGTTCACCGTCATACCCGCAACTTTATCCGTATTGAATGAAAGTAGCGAAATGAAACGCGCCATGTTCATCCCCTGTTCTGCTTCGGGCATGGCATTGCCTACGATGAGGTCATCTACCTGTTCAGCCGAAACATTCGGAACTGATGCCATCAGGTGTTTGATCACGGATGCAGCCATATCATCGGGACGGGTAAAACGAAATCCTCCACGATTGGCTTTACCGACTGCGGAACGGAATGCTGCGACTATATATGCGTTCATAAAATTAGTTTCTTAAAATTTTTCCTCCGGTTAAAATGCTCTGTATTCTCTCCAATGTTTTTTTCTCACCACACAAACTTAAAAATGCTTCGCGTTCCAGGTCTAAAAGGTATTGTTCGCTCACCAATGTTGGAGCGGAAAGATCTCCTCCGCAAAGAACATGTGCCATCTTCTGCGAGATCTTTACATCGTGTTCTGATATGTAATGTCCGCTCAGCATAGAGTTGGCTCCCAGGTAAGCGAGTCCGAGTGCTTGTTTACCAAGCACACGGATATCTTTACGCGGAACCGGCTTACTGTAACCTTCTTTTGCCAGTTCCAGGCATTCTGCCTTTGCATCGCCTAACAGGCGAGCCCGCGATACCACCACAATATCCTTGCCCTTGCGCAAATAGCCCAGGTCAAATGCCTCATAGGCAGAAGTGGACACCTTGGCCTGACCGATTGTCAGGAAACGATCGCGGAAATTGTTCAGCTCAACATCTCCATCCTGCAATTCATCAGATAAACGAACTGCAAATTCCTTGGTTCCTCCGCCTCCGGGGATCAATCCGACCCCGAATTCCACAAGACCCATATACGTTTCCGCGTGCGCAACTACCTTATCAGAATGCATGCTCATTTCGCAGGCACCACCCAGGGCCATGTTATGAGGAGCCACCACTACAGGAATTGCAGAATAACGAACACGCATCATCGTACTCTGGAATGCCTTGATCGCAAAATTGAGTTCATCCCAATCCTGCTCCACGGCAAACATGAAGATCATACCAACATTTGCCCCTGCTGAGAAATTTGCACCTTCATTGGAAATCACAAGTCCGCGGAAATTCTTTTCAGCAATCTCAATCGCGGTATTTACACCCTGGATCACATCCCCTCCGATAGAGTTCATCTTGGTGTTCCACTCCAGGTTAACGATGCCATCACCAATATCCGTGACCGTAGCTCCACCATTCTTCCAAACTGTTTTAGTGGGGCGAATAATTTCAAGTGAAATATATTCTTCCGTTCCGGGAATAGTTTTGTATAATTTGGAAGCTACATCGTAATATTTTCTTGCACCATTTTCAATCGCGTAGAAAGAAGTCTTGCCCGAAGCAACAAAATCATAGATCCATTGCGCAGGTTTATTGCCTGCTTTTTCCATTTGGGCAATACTTTCCTTCACCCCTACAGCATCCCAATACTCGAACGGGCCCAACTCCCAACCGAACCCTGCCTTCATGGCGTCATCGATCTTGTACAGTTCGTCCGAAATTTCAGGAATGCGGTTTGAAACATATTGGAACAAGCCAAACAATGATGCGCGATAAAATTCACCCGCCTTATCAGAACCAGAGACCAGCACTTTCATGCGGTCTTTCAAATTCTCAATAGGCTTGGTTTGTTCGAGTGTGGCAAACTTAACTTTCACCGAAGGTTTGTACTCGAGTGTTTTCAGGTCCAAAGCCAGTATCTCTGATTTTCCGGAAGCTGATTTTACCTTTTTATAAAAACCTTGGCCGGTTTTATCCCCAAACCATTTGCTCTCATTCATCTTCGCCACATAAGCAGGAAGTTTGAATAAAGCTTTAGCCTCATCGTTAGGAAGATTAGCAGCCAATCCATTTGCAACATGCACCAACGTATCCAATCCAACCACATCGCATGTTCTGAAGGTTGCCGATTTCGGACGACCAAGCACAGGTCCGGTTAGCTTATCCACCTCTTCAACGGTCAACCCCATCTTTTCAACCAGGTGGAACAACGACATGATGCCGTAAACTCCAACACGGTTTGCAATGAACGCAGGAGTGTCTTTGCAGAGCACCATCGTTTTACCCAGGTACAGATCTCCGTAATGCATCAGAAAATCCACCACTTCCTTCGAAGTTTTAGGAGTAGGGATTATTTCCAGCAATTTCAAATAGCGCGGAGGATTGAAGAAATGCGTTCCGCAGAAATGTTTTTGAAAATCCTCGCTTCTTCCGTCCAACATCATGTGGATTGGAATCCCAGAAGTATTTGAAGAAATAATAGTTCCCGGCTTGCGGAATTTCTCCACCTGTTCGAAGATCAACTTCTTGATATCCAATCTTTCCACCACCACCTCGATGATCCAGTCGCAGGTGGCAATATTCTTCATATCATCCTCAAAATTGCCGGTGGTAATGCGGTTTGCAAATGATTTGCGATAGATCGGGGATGGATTTGATTTGAGTGCAAATGTCAGCGCGTCATTCACGATCTTGTTGCGCGACTTTTTATCGGCAGTCGCATCTTTGGGAACAATGTCCAGCAGGAGGACTTCCACTCCAATGTTCGCAAAATGACAGGCAATGCGCGAGCCCATGACCCCGGAGCCGAGCACCGCCACTTTTTTAATGTTACGATTCATAAAATTATTCTTTGTAGAGCTTTTCGAGCAATGATTTATTTGCTTCCAGTATCACTTTCCGTTTTAATGACAATTTAGGAGTAAGTTCTCCGCGATCAATGGTCCATTCGCGGGGCAACAATTCTATTTTTTTGATAGTCTCGTATTGCGCCAGCGTTTTATTGACACGATCAATGCCTTCCCGGATTATTTTGATGACCTCCGGATCTTTAATCGCATCTTCATTGCCGGCATAGGTTTTACCTTGCTTTGCGTACAGATCTTTTATTTTAATAAACGAAGGAACAATGAGTGCAGAAGCGAATTTTTGATTCTCCCCTATCACCATACACTGCTCGATCAGAGATATCTCCTTCATCTTGTTTTCTATCATCTGGGGGGCAATGTATTTTCCTCCTGATGTTTTGAATATTTCCTTCTTACGATCCGTGATCTTCAGAAACTTCCCTTCATCCATGATGCCGATATCACCGGTATGGAACCACCCATCTTTATCAATAACTTCTGCAGTTGCATCCGGGCGTTTGTAATATCCCAACATGATATTCGGACCTTTACACAGGATCTCTCCGTCTTCCGCAATTTTAACCTGCACGTTCTCAAGCAACGGTCCAACGGTACCAAACTTCATGCAACCAGGGCCGAGATTGTTCACCGCAATAACCGGAGATGTTTCTGTAAGTCCGTAACCTTCCAGGATAGGAATGCGTGCCGCCCAGAAAATCCGAGCCAGTCGTGGATTCAGCGCAGCTCCACCGGAAACAGCGCATCGCACATTTCCTCCAAGCGCTTCTCTCCATTTGGAAAAAATGATCTTGTTCGCCAGGTTCAGCTGAAAATTGTACCACGCACCGCCTTTTCCAACGCCATCGTATTTCTCGCCCAGCGCAAGCGCCCAGAAGAATAATTTCCTTTTAATGCCAGTAAGTTCATTGCCTTTTGAAACGATCTTATCGTACACCTTCTCTAACAGACGTGGAACACAAGTAAATATTTCAGGCTTCACTTCTCTTAAATTATCTCCGATAGTCTCCAAGCTTTCTGCATAATAAATAGAAACGCCCAAGTTCATGTAATAGGAAATGAGCATCCTCTCGTAAATGTGATTCAAGGGCAAAAAGCTCAATGCCTTACAGGTTTGATCTACCGGGGCCAGTTCGCGGGCCGCATATACATTGCTGAAAATATTACCGTGAGAAAGCATAACTCCCTTTGGAGTGCCCGTGGTGCCCGAAGTGTATAAAATAGTGGCAAGATCATTTTCTTTGATGGAATCTTTGATCGAATTCAATTCCGTTTGTTTTTGACTTGACTTTCCGAGTTCTACAAGCTCCATCCAGCTTTTTACTCCGACAATCGGATTGAAAGAATAAATATCTTTTACTGAAGGAGTGCGCGGGGCCACTTCCTTCAACTTTTTATAAATATCTTCTGAAGACACAAATACATACTTAACCTGCGCATCATTGAGAATAAATTCAAGATCCTTTTCGCTGATAGTAGGATAAACCGGGATAAGGATGCAACCGCTCATCTGCGCAGCCATGTCCGTAAAATTCCATTCCGGACGATTGTTTGCAAGGATCGCAATCTTGTCTTCGCGCTGAACCCCCAACGCTAAAAGACCCATCGCCAGGTTCTCGGAATAATCGATAAACTGTTTAGTAGAAAATGGGATCCATTCGCCTTTTTCCTTCTTTGCAAGGGCGTTCTCTTTCGGAAATTTCGAATGAAATTGGTATAGAATATCGAATAAACGCATGAGTGTGCAAAAGTAATGTAAATCCACTTAGTTTAGAAGGAAAAATGACCGATATTCGGGCTATAACCATCAAAATCAATCAACTATGGTCTTACAACATCTCAACTGGCTTGCAGTAGGCGCATCAGCGCTCGCTTATTTCTGCCTTGGTGCAGTATGGTTCGGTCCCGTTTTCGGAAAACTTTGGATGAAGGGACACGGAATTACTCCGCCCACTGAAGAAGAAAAAAAGAAAATGAATATGGGCAAGATCATGGGGCTGGCTTTTGTAAAAACCTTCCTCATGGTGATCCTGACAGCCTATCTTGTTATGATCATCAATTATGCAGGCGACCTGGGCACGGCTCTTAAAGTGGGTGCAGTAATCGGTGGTGTTGCATCACTACCTATCGGCATTAACTATATTTTCCTGAACCGGCCGTTTTATATCTGGCTGTTAGATGGCGGATACCACGCATGCGGAGTCATCATCACTTCCATCATTATGTCGTTGTGGAGATAAGCGCGGTTCACCAGTAGAAATCCTGGGTTTTGCAGTTTGGATTGTTTCTGTACCTTTGGTGCATCTATCTTACATTTTTAGAAAAATGAAATCAGCAGTATCTATTTTAGGAAGATCTCTAGTTGTTCTTTCGGTTATTTCCATCGTTTCCTGTGGTTCGGAATCCACGGAAGAGAATACCGGTCCAGCACAGGACACAACTGCAGAGGTGGGTAATGACTCAACGAATGCAACGCAGGATTTCTTTTATTCGCTTCCGTCTCCCCTGCTGATGGCTAAGGTGTTCCGCAAAACCGGATTGAAATATGTAGAAGGTGTAGCCAACTCACCCGACAATGTTGCCAAATACACTTCAGTACACACACGCACGTTGAACCTTGGTGTTTACAGTGCCGACCTGGCTTACACTATTCTGAATAAACAGGCTACACAGGCATCACGCTATATGGAATGTGTAAAAAGACTATCAGACGATCTCGGCATGTCCAGCCTGTTTGACTCGGATAATTACCTGACCCGCTTTAAAAAGAACCAGGACAATGAAGATTCTCTGATCAACATTGTTTGTCAACTGAAAAGTGAAATGGACATGTTCATGAAGGACAATGAGAAGGAAAAACAAACAGTTCTGATCTTCATTGGCGCCTGGATCGAGAATATGTACATCGCCACCCAACTTACAAAGGAAGGAAACAAAGAAAAAGTTGCCGCTCGCGTTGCAGAACAGAAATACATCCTCAACAGCCTCATGAACGTATCGGGCCGGTTCCAAACCGATCCTGAGTTCAAAACACTGTTCAATAAGCTGAATGAACTGAAAGGACTGTTCGACAACCTGACCGTACATGGCGAAGACGAAAAAATATCCATGGACGAACTTCAGCTGAAGGCGATCACCGAAAAGACACGTGACCTTCGTAAAGAAATTGTCGGGTAATTAAAAGATGAACTTTATGAAAAAGATCATACTTCTCCTTGGTGCCGGGTTTTTTATGTTCATCACAGGAGCCTCTGCTCAATGTAAAGTGAAATCCATCGTAAAGCAATGCATGCCTTCTCTTGGAGATTTCATTTACGACAGCTACGTGATCAAAGAAATTGAATACGGACCAAAGGCAAAAAAAGAAACCCTGGATTTCGAAGTTTTCTCTGACGAGCAGTACAAGCTGGTTTTCGGCCAGACCGAACTTCCAAAAGAAGTAGGCATCACCATTTACGGAATGGAGAAAGGAAAAAAGAAGATCCTGTATTTTGATGAAAGCGGAAAGAAGACCATCCAGGACTTCAACTTTGCTGCCACCAAAACGGGTCCTTATTATATAGAGTTTGAGATCCCTGCAGCCACTACAGCGGGACAGAAAGGCTGCTTTGTGCTGGTTATCGGCATCAAAGACATGTGATCGCCCTGCCCCTTTTATAGTGCATCTATCAAATTCATCGCCTTTTTACTGTATTTTGCCGAATAATCCATTGAAATGGTCTAATTGACCAACTTTTTAAAACTATCTCCGTATTAAATAGAAAGCCGGCCCCCATGAAGATCCAATCCCTCATCCCAGGTGTTCTGATTATTTTATTCGCGTTCAACTTCAGTGCTTTTGGCCAGCAACCTTCGGTCAAGGCAATTGTAAAGAAGAACATGCGCTCATTGGACCCGTATCAATACGATGCTTACGCGATCAAAGACATCACCTACAACAAGAAAGCTCAAAGTGTGGTGGTTGAGTTCGCTGTATTTTCGGAGGAAGAATACAAGATCGTATTCTGCAAAACAGAACTTCCGCAGGAACTGGAGATAAATATTTACGACAAGAATCCTAAAAGTCCGACCAAGAAACTGATCTATTTTGATGAGAGCGGCAAGAAGGATCAGTACTCATGTACCTTTAAACCTACCTCCACAGGAAGCTACTTTATTGAGTATAAAGTGCCGCCCGCTACCGCTCCGGGACAAAAAGGCACCATGATCGTGCTGATCGGAATCCGAGAAAAAGAAGAAGTAGCTTCGAAATAAGCGGTTACATCCGCTCCGGAACATTCATTCCAAGAAGGGCCAGGGAAGTTTTAATGACGTCTGCCGTTTTTCCAGAAAGTTCGAGTCTCAGGGTTTTTTCATCCTCATTTTCCGCTTTCAGGATCGGACACTCGTGATAAAAGGTGTTGAATTCCTTTGCGAGATCATAAACGTAATTAGCAATATGACCAGGGTTATAGGTTTCAGCCGCCTCCATAATGATCTTCGGGAAATCGTGAAGCAATTTTATAACCGCCTTCTCATTCTTGTTGATCCCGTCTGATTTAGTATTTCGGATTTGGGGGTCAGGATTGTCTCCAGCCTTTCTGAGAATTGATCGTATACGTGCGTAGGTATATTGGATGAATGGTCCGGTGTTGCCATTAAAGTCAATCGATTCTTTCGGATCGAAAAGCATTCTCTTCTTCGGATCAACTTTCAGAATGAAATATTTCAAAGCTCCAAGGCCGATCGTGCGGTACAGTTCTTCCGCCTCTGCTTCACTCATTCCCTCCGTTTTGCCCAGCTCTTTCGTGGTCTCCCTTGAAGTATCGATCATTTCCTTAATGAGATCATCCGCATCTACCACGGTCCCCTCGCGTGATTTCATCTTGCCGGATGGAAGATCCACCATGCCGTATGAAAGATGGAATAAATTCTTCGCCCACTCGTACCCCAGTTTTTTCAGGATGCTGAACAGAACCTTGAAATGGTAATCCTGCTCATTCCCCACCACGTAAATCTTGCGGTTGAAATGAAATTCCTTCTGGCGCATGATCACTGTACCCAAGTCCTGGGTCATGTATACCGAAGTGCCATCGGAACGCAATAATATTTTTTTATCCAGCTTTTCGTTGGTCAGGTCAATGAAAACTGAATTGTCCTCCTTACTTTTTTCAAAAACCCCCTTACTCAAGCCTTCCTGTACCACTTCCTTGCCAAGCAAATAAGTGTTTGATTCGTAATAGGTCTTTTCAAATTCAACCCCAAGGTCTTTATAGGTCTTGGCAAAACCATCGTACACCCAACCATTCATCTTCTTCCAAAGATCAATAGTTTCTTTATCGCCTGCCTCCCATTTGCGGAGCATTTCCTGCGCTTCCTTCATTAAGGGAGCTTTCTGTATTTCTTCCTGTGTTTTTGCATCAGGAACCTGGGCCTTCAATTGTTTATCAAACTCAACATAATACTTTCCAACCAAATGATCTCCTTTCATTCCACTATTTTCAGGAGTTTCTCCATTCCCCCATTTCTGCCATGCCAGCATGGATTTGCAAATGTGAATCCCCCGATCATTCACCAGATTCACGCGCACTACATTTTTTCCCGCTGCCTTCAGGATATTGGATACCGAAACACCCAGCAGGTTATTGCGTACATGTCCCAGATGCAGTGGCTTATTGGTATTGGGGGAAGAAAATTCGACCATCACCGTCTCGGAGTCGGGAGTTGGGAGTTGGGAGACCGGAGTTTGACCAGCCAGGTAGTTTATCCAATAAGAATCCGCAATAACCAGATTGAGAAAACCTTTGACAACATTAAAAGCCTTTACTTCCGAAACATGTTCCTTCAGGTAATTGCCAATTGCCGTAGCGGTTTCCTCCGGTCCTTTTTTTGAAGCTTTGGTGAGAGGAAAAACGAGGACCGTAATATCGCCTTCAAATTCAAGTTTGGTTTTATTGAACGAGACCTGATCTGCAGGAAAAGATTGCCCGTAAAGGTTTTGTATAGCCTCCGCAGTCTGAATAGCAAGTATATGTTCTATTTTTTGCATCAACGGGGACGAAAATACGAATAAGGAGGAGAAACTGAGATGAGCCCGCTTAGGTTATAGGAGATTCATCGCTCGCAGAGCCGAGGCTCGGAATTAGAAGTCGTTGATCAACTGGTTCGTAGCCTTCAACATGATCTCAAAGGCATTCTCCGCCATGCGGTTCTCCTTATCATAGGTAGGGTTGATCTCCACCACTTCCAGGCAACAGATCTTGCGGCTGCGCATGAGGTAATAAATTAAGCTGCCAGCTTCCTTTTCGGTGAGTCCGCCCGGAACGGGAGTTCCTGTACCTTTCGAGATCTCAGGGTCCATGCTGTCCACATCAAAGGAAACGTAAATGATATCGCAGTGATCCAGGGTATTCAACGCCTCAACAGCAATACGTTCTTCTCCCCTGTTCCGCACATCGGCCACCGAAATATTTTTCATCCGGTGCTTCTTGATCAGGTATTCTTCCTGCCGCTCGGTATCACGCACCGCGATCATCACAATATCTTCGTAATGCAGCTTGGGAGAAATGCCACCCAGGTTCTTGGTCTTTTCCCAATATTGAATAGTCTCTTCATCCGGACGGTTGATTTGCTGCTCTTTATTGTCCTCTCCCAATATGGCCGCTATCGGCATGCCGTGCATGTTGCCCGAAGGAGTGGTGTATGGAGAATGAATATCAGCGTGCGCATCGATCCAGATAATGCCCAGTTTTTTATTTGGAAAAGCCATTTTAATTCCCGCGGCAACCCCGATAGCAGAAGTATGATCACCTGCCAGTACGATCGGAAAGGTCCCCTCTTCTTTGCAATGTGAAGCCACCTGATTGGCCAGCTTTTCGCTAAAGGCATAAACCCCCTTGATTCTCTTCGCGTAATCGTTCGTCACCGGTTCCAGCAGCAGATGATTTTCATTGGGAACTTCCACTGAAGGATGCCTCTTGAAGAATGAGCTTCCGAAATCCAAGGCAGCTACACGAACCGCATCAGCCCCCATGCCCGCACCTCGTGTACCGGCACCGATCTCGGATTTTACTTCTATGATCTTTATTTGCTTCATGCTATCTTAAGAACCCCACCAATCCAAGTCACTTACTTTGCCAAAAATAATCGTATCCAAGTTACTTACTTTAACAATATTTTATCAACTTTGCGTCCCTGCATTAACCCTTGCTCTTAACCCGTAGTCTATGAAGAATAAGTATCGCGACCTCATCCAGCAGACCTTTCACTTTCCGCAGGAAGGATTCAACGTAGTTGACGGAGAGCTGCACTTTTGCGATGTGCCTTTGATGGACATCATCAAGCAGTACGGAACCCCTCTCAAAATAACCTACATTCCAAAGATCGGTCAGCAGATACAAAAGGCTAAAAAGCTCTTCAATGTTGCTATGGCAAAAGCCGATTACAAAGGTAGTTATACTTATTGTTATTGTACCAAGAGCTCCCACTTTTCTTTCGTGATGGACGAAGCGATCAAGAATGGAGCGCACATGGAAACCTCTTCAGCATTCGATATCCCGATCATCAAGGAATTATACCGCCAGGGCAAGATCAACAAGAACACGTATGTAATTTGCAACGGGTACAAACGCAAGCCTTACCCCCAGTTCATTGTTGAGCTCATCAACAATGGATATAAGAACGTGATCCCGATCCTGGATAACAAAAATGAACTGGAATACTACAAACGTTATGTAAAAGGAAAGTGCAAACTGGGTATCCGCATTGCATCGGAAGAAGAGCCAACCTACGATTATTATACTTCACGACTGGGTGTTCGTTACAAGGAGATCGTTCCCTTCTACAAAGAGCGTATCAAAGGCAACAAAAAGCTGGAACTTAAAATGCTTCACTTCTTTGTAAGTGCAGGTATTAAGGATACTATTTACTACTGGACCGAATTGGCAAAATGCCTAAACGTATATGCGGAATTGAAACGCATCTGCCCCGAACTTGATTCCCTGAATATTGGTGGTGGCCTGCCTATCCGCACTTCATTGGGATTTGAATACGATTACGAATACATCATTGAGGAAATTGTTTCGCAGATCAAAACCTTCTGCAAGCAGAACAAGATCAAAGAACCGAATATCTTCACCGAATTCGGATCATTCACCGTAGGCGAAAGCGGAGCAGCTCTTTATTCAGTGTGCGATCAGAAGCAGCAAAATGACCGTGAGCTCTGGTACATGATCGATTCTTCATTCATCACTACACTACCGGATACCTGGGCCATCGGACAGAAATTCATTCTGCTTGCAGTGAACCATTGGGAAAAGGAAAGCCAGCGTGTGAACCTGGGTGGCATGACCTGCGATGGGCTGGACTACTATAATACGGAGGCCCACTCCGAACAAGTGTTCCTGCCAAAAATGGGCTCCGGAACAGATGGTCCTTTATACATCGGCTTTTTCCACACCGGAGCGTACCAGGAATCCATTTCAGGTTATGGAGGGATCCAACACTGCCTCATTCCCGCACCCAAGCACGTGTTGATCGACCGGGATGAGAATGGTGAGATTACGACCAAGCTGTTTGCAAAGGAGCAGACGTACAAGTCGATGCTTAAGACGCTGGGTTACTGATTTTTTCTTCTACGGCTTTCCTGTATATTTGCAGTAATGAGGCCTCTTCTTTGCATTATCGGCATTGCCATTGTTTGTCTTCCAATTTTTTCATTTGCCCAGACGCCTGATGTAAATTACGTCACTGGTACCACTCAAAAGATCGAACAGATGATCGGGGACTGGGAATTCCAATACCAGACCGCAACCAATGGTATGACCAATACCAATTACCAACTAACACGAACTGATCTGGGTGTTCCATTCCGGCATAATGGAAAAACATACATTCTTTTTGGCGATTCGCAAGGCGGGCACACCGGAGACCGGGATGCCATCTGCTACACCACCGATCCCAATCCCAATGATGGACTGCAACTGACATTTCTGAAAGACAATAATAACATTTGGCTTCCCATCACCATTCCAGGTGTGAACATGGGAACATTCAACGTACCCACGGAAGGTGTGAGCCGCAATGGAAAAATTTATCTGTACAGTACCACCGGCACCATGACGCAGTCACTCGTCTCTGTTTCGAACGACAACGGGTATACCTACCAAAAACTCTTTGATTGGTCCACCAACCACTTCATTAACGTGAGTATAGTAGAATCTGATCTTTCGCAGTGGGCGGGATTCCCGGTTCCATCCGGGCAAGGAATGGCAATTTTTGGATCGGGGCTTTACAGGCAAAGCGATGTTTACCTGGCCTACCAGAACATGACCAACATCGGAACTGCAAACGGGTTTTTATACTTTACAGGACTGGATGGAACAGGTGTTCCGCTCTGGAGCCCATTGGAAACCGATGCAAAAGGATTATTCAACCAACCTTGTGTGGGGGAATTATCCGTGACCTATAATCAGTTTATCAAAAAATGGCTGATGACATACAACTGCGATAATCCCGCAGGAACTAATTTCAGAACGGCTGACAAACCATGGGGTCCTTGGTCGGAGCCGAAAGTTTTATTCAATGGTTGGGCCGATAATGGCTACTGCAATTTCATGCATGTGGACTGGAATTATCAAAACTGTGACAATGCTTTTGATGCCGGAAGAGAATACCAATGGGGAGGGGATTACGGGCCTTATCAATTCCCGGAATATGCAACCAGCACGGATAGTACGACAAATACCACCATTTATTTCACGCAATCTACCTGGAATCCATACAACGTGGTACTTATGAAATCAAAGCTGCAACTGGCATTGGATACGTTGTATGTAAACAAACCGGTTTGTTCAAGTGCAAACTATTCGGTCACGTTGAATTGGACAGGCTCTGGATCCGGGTGGTTCGTAGATATTTCCACCGATCCGAAATTTGCCACGTTCGAAAATAAAAATGTGAGTGGCCTTACTTCTACCGCAGCTCCTGCGGGATTCAGCGGAGGACTTATACTGCAACCCGGCACAACCTATTACTGGCGGGTATGGGATGGAACAAAACAAACTTACGGAACCAGTTTCACAGTACCGGATTGTGCAAGTACATTTTCGGGCGTACAGATCGTAAATCCTTCTTGTTCAAATTCATCTTACACGGATACGATCAAGTGGATCGGGGCGGGAACCAACCGATGGATAGATATTTCCACAGATTCACTATTCAACACCTTCAGCAATAAAAATGTAGATAATCTGGCATACACAACGGCACCGGCCGGATTCAATCCATCTTTCTCACTTCAGCCTAATCAAACCTATTACTGCCGTTTGTGGAACGGCACAGCCTGGATATATCCTGCTCCTTTCAACATTCAGAATTGCGTAACCGGAGTTTCTGAAATCAGATTCGATCCGGAAATAAAAGTCTATCCAACATTGAGTCAGGGGAATTTCACCATTCATTCTTTCTCCGAAATTCAAAATATCCGCGTTTGCGACATTATGGGAAAAACAATTTTTGAAAATTGGCATGTAGGGCAGAAAACGATGGATGTACACCTTGTTTCAGACGATGGATTCTACATCGTGCATATTACTTCCAAAAATGGTGAATCTGTCCAAAAAATAGCGATTACACGCTAATTTTCACCAATCAGGTAAGCCTTTCAAAGCAACTTTTCTCTCTTTTTTGACGTCTTATTTATATGGTAACCAGGATTTTCCTTTTCCCTGAAATTTCACGTACTTTGCCATTGCATTTTTCGGTATGAAATTACTTCGGCAACGATTTGTCTTTGTATTAGTTTTTACATCCTTTTTTGGAGGGATGGCCTTTGCCCAACGCAGCAAGCATGGAGTTAAAACGGTAACCACCGGAACAGTTACAGTAAATGAATATACCGCTGTGACTGCAAATATTGCTGCAGGCGCAACCACCGTAAATGTTACAGCAAGCACTTTAAATGCGAATGGAAGATTTCCTGCCAACCTTGCGGCAGGTGATCTGATCATGATCATCCAGATGCAGGGCGCTACGATCGATGGGGCAGTACAGGCCGGTAATCCGCCTTCGACACCCCCGGACAGTACCTGGGGAAGAATAACCAATTACAACGATTGTGGAAAATGGGAATTTGCAGAGGTTATTGCAGTTCCGAATGCTACTTCGATAACCGTGCAATGTCCGCTTGTAAACTCTTACACTTCTGCGGGAGCAGTGCAGGTAGTGCGTGTACAACGCTACTCCTCGCTGACTGTAAACGCAGGAGCAGTGATCACTTGTGATGCCTGGAATGGAACGATTGGTGGGATCTGCGTAATTGAAGTAGAGAACAACACAACGATGAACGGCTCCATCAACGTTACCGGAAACGGTTTCCGTGGCGGACAAGTGCTTGATAACACTACCCAGTTAATGAATTTATTTTTCTCAGCATCTTCCCTTAACCAGGATGGAGCAGAGAAAGGAGAAGGTGTAGCAGGTTTCCAGGCAGGTTACAATACTTATGGAGGAAGATACATGCGCGGAGCTCCGGGCAACGGTGGTGGCGGTGGCAATATTCATAATGGCGGTGGCGGTGGCGGAGCAAACGGTGGAAATATAAATACCTGGAACGGACACGGGAATCCCGATATTTCAGTAGCCGGTTATGTTACTGCCTGGAATCTTCAATATGCGGGATTTGCAGCACAAACTTCTTCGGGAGGAGGGCAAGGTGGTTACGCATGGTCAGCATCAAACAGTCTTGATCCCACTGTAACCGGTCCATGCGATCCGGCCTGGGGCGGGCAAAGCCGGTGTGCAATCGGAGGGTATGGCGGACGACCGCTGGACTACAGCACCGGGAGACTTTTCCTGGGAGGAGGTGGTGGTGCCGGAGACCAAAACGATAATTGCGGTGGCGCAGGTGGAAATGGCGGGGGAATGATCTATCTGATGAACTATGGATTGATCTCAGGTTCCGGACAATTTATTTCCAATGGAAATGCAGGTGCCAATACAAAATTCTTTTCCGCAGGTAGTCAATACAAGGATGGTTCAGGTGGTGGTGGAGCCGGGGGTACGATCATTTTAAATTCCATTGGTGCGATCACCGGGATATCACTCACTGCCAATGGTGGTAAGGGTGGCGACCAAATGTTTGTGGTCTCTGACAGCCAGGCAGAAGGACCCGGTGGTGGTGGAAGCGGTGGATACATCGGTATTTCCAATGGATCTCCCACAATGACGACAAATGGCGGGAATAATGGCACGAGCAATTCAACTGGCGTGAATCCTCAGTTCCCCCCGAACGGAGCTACCAAAGGCGGTGCAGGGACCAGTGGTGCAGTATTGATGCCCAGTATTGTTGTAAATGCACCGAGTGTAACTATCTGTACCGGACAAGCTGCAACGCTGAATGGAACGGTCACCGGAAATCCTCCGGCCGGCACAACGATCATTTGGTACGATGCTCAGGTTGGAGGAAATATTCTTCCAAGTATAGGAGGAACACTCACCACTTCAGTGATTGCAACTGCCGGAACATATACTTTCTACGTGAGTACTTGTCCCGGAACCTACCATCAGCCGGTTACCGTAACGGTGAATAATTTTCCTACCATCTCTGTGAGTCCGAATACTACTATCTGCAATGGAGGAAGCACAACACTTTCAGCATCTGGTGGCACAACATATGCCTGGTCTCCTGGAACTGGACTTTCAAATCCAAACATCTCGAATCCTGTAGCAAATCCATCTGCAACAACAACTTATTCGGTTGACGTTACCACTTCCTGCGGGACAGCCACCGGCACAGTCACCGTAACGGTTAACTCTTCTATCGCTGCAAGCATTTCGGGTAACACCACCATCTGTGCGGGTGGAAGTACCACGCTGACTGCGTCCGGGGGAAGTACGTTCAGTTGGAACACAGGAGCATCTACTGCGGCCATCACAGTGACGCCAACTAGTAATACTACCTATTCGGTAACTGTAGGAAGCGGAGGATGTTCAGCAACAGCAAGTGTCACTGTAACTGTTGCCTCCGGCATTACGGCATCTATTACCGCCAGCAGCACAACCGTCTGCCCGGGAAGCAATGTAACACTCACTGCTTCGGGAGGAAGTAACTACTTATGGAGTACAACTGAAACTACAGCTGCGATTGTGATCTCACCCACTGCTACAGGCAGCTATTCGGTAGACGTTTCTTCAGGAAGCTGCAGCAACACCGCCAGCATGACGATCACCGTAGCAAATAACTTTGCAACCAGCATCAACGGACCTACAAATATCTGTGCAGGCGGAAGCGCTACACTCACGGCATCGGGAGGAGGAACCTATCAATGGTCTACCGCCCAAACATCTGCTGCGATAACTGTTACGCCAACCGGAACCACTACCTACTCTGTTCTGGTTTCAGCGGGTTCGTGCACAGCCAGCGCCACACACACCGTGAATGTGGGAGCAAATCTCACCGCGTCTATTTCCGGTCCAGCAACTATTTGCGGAGGAAGTTCGGCAACGCTGAGTGCTTCCGGAGGAAGTAACTACGTGTGGAACACCGGTGCAAGTACCGGCAACATTACCGTTACTCCAAATGCATCTACTACCACGAATTATACTGTAATTGTCTCTTCAGGCAGTTGTGCAGACACCGCCACCTTCACACTTCAATCACTGGCACCTTTGTTCACCTATGTGGCCGGAAGTACGCAGGTATGCCAGGGAGGTTCATCTACGTTAACAGCTTCCATGAACGTCAGCAATAACAATACATATCTGTGGAGCACGGGATCTACAGCAACCACCATCGTCATCTCACCCACAGTGACCACCACCTATTCGGTAACCGGGTATTCGGGGAACTGTTCGAACACCGTGCCTTACACCGTCACCATCATTCCACAGGCAACCGCTACAGTATCCCCGAATGTTACTATTTGTGCGGGCCAATCAACAACCCTTTCCTGCACCGGTGGCGCTTCATACTCCTGGAGTAATGGTTCGCCCAATTCTTCAACCGTAGTAGCCCCTTTGACAAGTCAGACATATACCGTGATCGCAGGTATAAGTTCATGTGCTGACACAGATTCTGTTGCAGTGACTGTAATACCTTCGCCTACTATTTCCATCACCAGCAGCAACACGACCATTTGCGGAGGCGATATTGTTACACTCAACGCTTCCGGAGGAACTAATTACACATGGAGCACGGGGTCACCCAATTCAAGTATTTCTGTAACTCCGGCCGGCAATACCACATACACGGTTACCGGAGATTCCGGAGGATGCAGTGATACTGCTACGGTGAGCATTACGGTATTACCACCGCCCACTGCAGGTATTACAGGCAACGGCAACCTCTGCCAGGGGCTGCCATCAACCATTACAGCTACAGGCGGAACAACCTATGCATGGAGTTCGGGAGAAACAACCGCCACGATCAACCCTGCAACACCCGGCACGTATTCCGTGATTGTAACCACGGGATCGTGTAAAGACACTGCAGTGATCACCACGGTAGTGGCGCCAAATCCCACAGCAACTGCATACCAGGACACCACAATTATTGGCGGCACGAGTGCAAGCCTTTCTGCTTCGGGAGGTACATTCTACGCGTGGGATAACGGAATGAACGGTGCAAGTATCACAGTCACACCAAATAGCACAACCGTTTATTGCGTAACAGTAACCGATAACAACGGATGTACCGATACGACATGTGTAACCGTAAAAGTGGATCAGTGCGGCAAAGTTGTTTACCTGCCCAATGCATTCTCACCAAATGCTGACTTGGAAAATGATGAATTGCAGATCTACTACAACATTCCCGAATGTATCCAGGACTTCAAGCTGGTGATCTACAACCGATGGGGCGAACAAGTGTACCTCACCAGGGATCCAAGATTTAAATGGGATGGTGAATATAAAGGCTGGTTTACCGGAAGAGAACCCGGGGGCACCGAAGTGTATTCGTACTACATGCGCGCCATTTTACTGGATGGCACCGATCTTTCAAAAAGAGGAAATATCAGCTTGCTGAGATGATCACTCCCGCTCGTGCGAGTGCGCCCTTAACGGGTTGGCATGAATTTCTTTTTCTCCCTTACGCGTTTTGAAAATATCACACGCCAGGTATACTGCGCTGCGGAATGAACTTTCATTAGCCTCATTTTTTCCGGCAATATCATAGCCCACTCCGTGATCAGGTGATGTACGGATGATCGGAAGTCCTGCTGAATAATTCACACCTGTTTCAAATGCCAATGCTTTGAAAGGAATTAATCCCTGGTCGTGGTACATGGCCAGCACTCCATCAAATTTAGTGTACAACGCGCTTCCAAAAAATCCGTCTGCAGAATACGGACCCATTACAAAAATATTTGCATTCTTCGCCTCAGTTATTGCCGGTTCGATCACGCTTTTCTCTTCACCACCAATCACTCCTTTATCTCCCGCATGCGGGTTCAATCCCAGAACTGCAATTTTTGGCTTGCGAATTCCGAAATCCTCAACAAGCGAACGATGCATCATTTTTATTTTCTGCACAATTTTCTCCTGTGTGATAATTGCAGAAACGTTGGCCAGCGGAACATGTCCGGTCACCACCCCTACCCTTAATTTATCCGCACACATCAACATGAGTGCAGAACTCTTGAAACGCATTTCCAGGTAATCTGTATGTCCTTTGAACTGAAATTCAGGCGACTGAATATTGTGTTTATTAATTGGCGCAGTAACAATGGCATCTATCTTCTTCTGCTCAAGTGCATCACACGCTGCTTCTATCGATTTCAATGCATATTTCCCGGCTTGTTCTGTAGTGCTTCCAAATTCAACCGGGATATCCTCTTCATACACATTCATGATGTTGAACTGGCGGGGCGCTGCTGTTTCTGCACTGCGGATCGGGTTAAAACGCATTTCGGTGTTCATCGCTTTACGATAAAATGAAAATGTTTTTTGCGAACCAAAAAGTACCGGTGTACATATCTCTGCCATCAGCGGGTCCATGAACGTTTTAATGATCACTTCCAGCCCAATGCCGTTGTGATCTCCCTGGGTAATTCCTAACCGGATTTTATTATCGCTCATGGTATTGTTATCTGTTTATTGCGTAAATTCGAGAGATAAAAGTAGCCAAAAAAGTGCAAGTCGACAGTCTGCTCAAACGCGCTCTGAATTTCGAATTTCTTTCGATCGAAGAAGGCGTGTTCCTGTTTGAAAATGCCGGCATCACGGAGTTGATGTATGTTGCAAATGAGTTGCGTAAAATTCAAAAGCCTGATGGCAAAGTAACTTGGCAGATCGACCGCAATGTGAACACCACCAACGTGTGTGTGGCCAACTGCAAGTTCTGCAATTTTTATCGCATTCCCGGACATCCTGAATCATATATTACTGATATTGAAACATACAAGGAGAAGATTGAAGAAACCTTTCGCTACGGTGGCGACCAACTTCTGTTGCAGGGCGGGCACCATCCTGAACTGGGTTTGAAATTCTACACCGATCTTTTTCGCCAACTGAAAAGTCTTTACCCAAAATTGAAACTACATTCGCTGGGCCCTCCGGAAGTAGCACATATTACTAAACTTGAAAAATCTACTCACACTGAAGTTCTGAAGGCACTGGTTGAGGCCGGACTGGATTCTCTGCCCGGTGCCGGTGCGGAAATACTGAACGACCGTGTGCGCAGGCTGATCTCCAAAGGAAAATGTGGCGGACAGGAATGGCTCGATGTGATGCGTGCAGCACACCAACTCAACATTACCACTTCGGCCACCATGATGTTTGGCCACGTTGAAACACTTTACGAGCGTTTCGAACATTTGGTATGGCTCCGCCAGGTGCAAAGTGAAAAACCAAAAAATGCAAAAGGATTTTTGGCGTTCATTCCCTGGACCTTCCAGGATGTAGATACCTTGCTTGCCGAAGTACGCGGTGTGAAAAATAAAACCACGGGTGAAGAATACATCCGCATGATTGCTATGAGCCGGATCATGTTGCCGAACATCATCAACATACAGGCTTCGTGGCTTACGGTTGGAAAAGAAATTGCCCAGATATGCCTGCATGCCGGTGCTAACGATTTTGGCAGCATTATGCTTGAAGAAAATGTGGTATCCGCTGCCGGAGCTCCGCACCGTTTTACCTCTAAGAGCATTCAGAAGTCGATACGCGAAGCCGGTTTCGAACCTCAGTTGCGGAACCAACAATATGAGTATCGCATGCTGCCGACCGAAATTGAAGAGCAAGTAATTAATTATTAGATAGTTATAATATTCGGTTAGTAACAGACTCCGGAGGATAACTGCGCTAAATAATTTTTGACAAGCCGTTGCGATTCCCTACCTTTGTAGTACATTAAAACCCACACAATTATGTTGAGAAGGAACGGATCACGCAATTTGGTTTTTGCTTCCATTCTCCTTTTAGGTTTGGTGTTCACTTTTTCTTCTTCCTGCCGCAGGAATAAGGATTGTGACCTGGTTATCAATGTAGTAGACATTGCGGGCGCTCCTCTTGGAAATGCCGAGGTGCATGTTTACCCCAAGAATGGAAATCTGCAAATACAAGATCAGACTTCGGTTACCGGTTCGGATGGAGTGGCCACTTTTACCTTCAAACTTCCGGCTATCCTGCAATGTGATGTTACGCCCGACCCCAGTTCAGGCTTAGGCATGACTTCCAACCCGGTTAAACTGGAAGAGGGTAAGTCCGTTAGCAAAAAGATCATTTGCCAGTAGCATTTCCTGACCATTTTCCTCTCATTTTATGAATTTTCCGCTCCTAAATTTATTTGGGCACTTCATGCCTATTCATTACCTTTGCCCTGTTAATCACCAGAAGAATATGGCAACCAGAAAATACTTAATCCTTAGCGCTTTATCCCTTGCTTTAGTGTTTGTCTTTTCTTCTTCCTGCCGCAGGAATAAAGATTGCGACCTGGTGGTTACTGTAGTAGATGCAGGCACTAACGGACCAATCGTAGGAGCCCTGATCGAAATTGCCCCTAATCAAACCAGCTCTAACGGCAACTTGCAAAGCCAGATACAAACTGCAAATACTGATAATGCAGGTGTCGCCACATTTACCTTTAAACTACCCGCTATCTTATCTGCAACGGTGACCAACACCGGTAGCGTAAATGCCCCCAACCCTACCCTCATCAAACTGGAAGAAGGTCGTTCGGTAAGCAAAAAAATAACCTGCAGCTGATGGAGTGAACCTCTACTCGTTTTTTTGTTTCCTGAGCTAAGTAATTAACGTTTGATTTTTTATTTCTTGAAGAGGTTTCTTTTCATATTGACTTTGTTCATTTCGCTGCAAGCTTTTGCAACGCATGAGCGCGCAGGTGAGATCACGTATACCTGGTTGGGCGGAAGCAGCTATTCGATTACTGTAACAACATACACCCGGTCCACTTCCTGTGGAGCTGATCGTTGCAGTCTGCAGGTAAATTTTGGCGATGGCACTTCAAAAATTGTTTACCGATCCAACGGCATTCCCTGCAACCAGATGGTTGTTTCATGCCCACCCAATAGCAACTTGCCCCCATGCAATCATTGCGGAGAATTGATTGGTCTACCAACCGATGAAATGAAGGTGAATAAATACGATGTTGTACATTCCTATAATCCGGGGGCCACGTATACCATTTCCGTCACAGATCAGGACAGGAATGATGATATAATAAACGTGAATAACGGCACCGCATTTTGCATTCAAACTACCCTGGCGGTTTTTGGAAGCCCGGGGTTCGCGCAGAATAATTCATCGATTCATCTGGAATACCCTCCAATCGATAAAGCATGTATCGGCAATATATTCGTGCATAATCCGGGCGCCACTGATCCGGATGGTGACAGCTTATCCTACAAACTGGGGATGTGTTTTGACACTGTCAATAATCCAATCTCCGGCTACTGGACTCCGCCAGGGATTTCCGTTGATCCTTTTACGGGCGATTTTATATGGAATGCTCCAGGATATGTAAACGGAGTTCCGCCATGCTACGAATACAATTTTGCCATCGATATAGAAGAATGGAAATATAATTCGCTCACCCACAAGCGCTATTTGGTTGCCGTAGTCAGGAGGGACATGCAGGTAAATGTCTGCAAATGCGATAATGAATCTCCTGTTATTGCTGCGGTAAAGGACACTTGCATTTTAGCAGGTGCGGGATTAACACTTACAGTTACCGCCACGGACCAGAGTGCAAATGACATTGTTTCTTTCACTGCTACCGGTGGGCCCTTCATCACAAATCCTATAGCTGCATTCTCTTCTGATGTTCCACCACAAAAAAACATGGCTACCGGAATTTTTTCATGGACTCCATCGTGCGACCAAGTACGCATTCAACCGTACATGGTTACGTTCCAAGCATTGGATGACGGAGCTCCGGACAACCCACCGATACCGCTCACCGATTATGAAACGTTCTTCATCCGGGTAATCGCACCTGCCCCACAAAATCTCACAGCCACCGCACATTGCACAAGCATGATCCTGAACTGGAACCCTGTAGTTTGCGATCCACCTGCAAATTCTTTAGTCGGTTACAAGATCTACCGTAAAACAGGCTGCGATGCACTGCAGCATGGATATTGTGAAACGGGAATGCCTTCGTCCTGGGGATATCAATTGGTGGGAACGGCTTTAAAACCTTCTACTTCCTTCACGGATAATAATAACCTGGTCCATGGCCTGATGTATTCGTACCGGATTGTTGCCAACTACACGGATGGATCAGAAAGTTATATTTCCAATCCCGTATGCAGCAAACTGGTCCGCGATGTTCCGATCATTACGAATGTCGATGTGGTTTCTACAGGTATGAACGGATCGATCAGCGTGAAATGGTTAAAACCACTTGCCAATGCAACTAATTATGATACTACCGTTCATCACGGTCCCTACAAATTCGAATTGCTGCGGCTAAATCCAACTTCAGTTGTGCAGGCATTCTCTAACCAGTATTTTGCATTGCTAAAAGACACATCCTGGATGGACAGCCCACTCGCAACGTATGCAAGTCCTTATTCATATCGCGTGGATTTCTACGACACACTGAATACGAGTTGTCCTACTCAAAATGCTTCTTCCGTGTTTTTAACCTGTAATCCAAGCGATAACAAGATCCAGATCTCCTGGAATGAGCACGTGCCCTGGAGTAATTACCAGTATGATGTTTATCGCTTTAATAAAACTTCTTCTTTGTGGGATTCTATCGGAACTACTGCCCTTCAGACTTTTACGGATTCAGGCCTGGCTAATGGTCAGCAATATTGTTACAAGGTGAAGAGCATTGGTGCTTACCCGGATACAACGCTCCCTCATCCGCTCATTAACTGGTCACAGGAGCTGTGCTGTTCCCCCCAGGATATGACACCTCCTTGTCCCAATGAACTGGCTGTGGATTCAAGCTGTGATCTTTCCCGTAATATTCTTACCTGGACCAATCCGAATAATTCTTGTTGTGATGATGCCCTGTACTACATCATTTATCACTCTGATTCTTCGGATGCTGATTTTAATGTGGTGGATACAGTTCCGGATATCAATACGCTTACTTATCTGGATGACAGCCTGTTTTCGATTGCAGGGTGTTATGCCGTTACTTCGGTAGATTCGTTTGGCAACGAAAGTTCGTTCAGCAACTTGGTTTGTATTGATAACTGCCCTTATTACCAATTGCCAAACGTGTTTACTCCAAACGGAGATGGGTCCAATGACTTCTTTACTCCCCTGCATCCTTACAAATACGTGAACAGCATTGATATCAAGATCTACAACCGCTGGGGGGCTGAAGTCTTCCGGACCTTTGATCCTGAGATCCTTTGGGACGGAACCAGCGTGCAGACCAAGCAGCCCTGCTCTGACGGAGTCTACTATTACGTCTGTATTGTCTATGATATCAGGCTTCTGGGTATCCTTCCACGGGTTTTAACGGGAAATATTCATTTACTACAGAATAATTAGCAGTAATCGCTTGTTTTTCTGAAAATTCTGCATTATTTTTGTTAGTATTGTAGCGGTGAAAGGACTACTCACAACCCTGTTTTCTCTGGCTGTTTTTTCAGCCTTTGCTACCCACGAACGGGCGGGTGAGATCACCTCTTTCCAGCACAGTGGGATCCGAAGCTTGGAATTCACGTGACTTGAAGTCGCG
>JADMIO011385287.1_pt1 | contig 104224 bp, 86 predicted proteins | sample 8958161 | NCBI WGS metagenome assembly JADMIO01 (sample SAMN16585339, study PRJNA669376) | soil metagenome | isolation source: Crop rotation soil | place: USA: Cullars Rotation, Alabama | collected 2011
CCGCGACTTCAAGTCACGTGAATTCCAAGCTTCGGATCCCACTGTGCTGGAAAGAGTACCTTTTCGCCGCGTTCAATGTTCAGGAACTGGCGGAGACGCATCGGCTCGGGGCCACCGTCAACGGGCTCACCCCAGTACACCTGGCGGGCGCGCAGCGCCTCACAAACGCCGTACGCAACAGGTAAGCCGCCAGTCGCCGGGGCTACAATCGACAGTTCTGGAATCATCGCCCGGATCTCCGGATTGGCGCGCACCAGCCGGCTGAGTCCTACACTCAGCGACTTGGCCGCATCGTAGTAGCGCATGGTGAGAGCGACCTGAAGATACTCGGCGACATGATAGCCGTTGGGATAAATGAAGTGTCCTTCGCGCAGACCTCCGGTCCTGCGTAGGAGCGCGACTACTTCTTGCTCGGTGGGGATAAGATGCATGGCAATTCCTAAGTTTCAATGAGCGCCGCGGCCGATGAGCACCTGCGGTATCGTGCGCAAGATTATTTTCCAATCGAGCGCGAGCGACCAATTGTCAATGTACTGCATGTCCAGCCGCATCCAGGTTTCGAAATCGACCGAATCGCGTCCGCTCACCGCCCACAAGCACGTGAGGCCCGGGCGCATGCGAAGCCTGCGGCGCTGCCAACGCTGGTACTGTTCGACTTCCTGCGGTACTGCCGGGCGCGGCCCGACAAGCGACATATCGCCCTTCAGCACATTCCAAAGCTGCGGCCACTCGTCGATCGAAAACTTGCGCAGCCAGCGCCCGACGGGCGTGAGCCGCGGATCGTTGGGAATCTTGATGGCAAGCTGGCGCTCGCTCATGTGTTCGAGCGAAGCTCGCATCGCTTCCGCCTCTTCGCACATGGATCGAAATTTGTAGAACACGAATCGGCGTCCGTTCAGCCCGCAGCGTTCTTGGCGGAAGATTGCCGGGCCAGGCGAGGTAAAGCGAATGAGCGCCGCTACTATGAGCATGATCGGGAACAGCAGAACCAGCGCCGCCGCAGCGAGCACCAAGTCCGTGAGCCGCTTCACCAACAATCGGATTTCATCGTGCGGCGTCGCGGAAAACGTGAGCAGAGGCGAAGTTCCAAGCCGGTCAAGATAGATCCGGCTATTGACGTGCGGAAAGAAATCCAGCGCGATCCGCGTTCGCACGCCTTCTTCGTCGCACAGCAGGAATACGTCCTCAATATCGGCCAGCCGGCGAGTGTCGATCGCGAACACAATTTCATCGATGACGTGGCGGCTCAGTAAATCCGGCAGCGCGGAGAGCGGATGGACGGGATACCGCCCATCGATTTCTGCAGGCGTCGGCTCACCATCGGATCCACGGAAAAAGCCGCTAAGACGCACGCCGTACTCGCTGGCATCCTCCAGCTCGTGAGCGATCCGCAGAGCAGGTTCACCCATGCCGACTACCATCACGTAATGCGGAAGGGCGAACTCACGGCGAACCAGACTGACGATTCTATTTCCGTTCAGCCGGAACAGGCACAGAAGGAACCACGTCCAGCCGGCGAACATCGCGACGAAAGGGCGGCTCAATTCCAGACGCAGAGCGTACTGAAAGAGAATCACGGACGCAGCGCCCAGCAGACACTGGCGGAAGGCGTCCCGCAGAATCACGCGGGGATGTGCCGATTCGATGCGATCGTAAACTTCAAACCACTGACCGACGCCCACCCAGATCACCGTTGACCAGCCGAGCAACGCCGCCCCAACCTCGCGTGTGAGGAAGAATACGTTGTCCAGTTGCAGCCGGGCTCGGATCCAATACGCGAGCTGAAATGCGACTGCGATCAGGACGATATCGGCGAGCGAGAACAGCAGCCGGGCTCTTCGATGGTGTCCGCGAAGCACTAAGAATAGAATATTCGATGTGGGGCAAGCTTCAGCTTGCTGCCGGCTTCAGCCTGCCAGGGCGGTTTCAATACAGTGACCAAGGCGAGCTCAAGCTCGCCGCGAGCTGTAGCTCGCTCCACTAACGCAGGTTTTCGCCGAGCCACGCGGTCATACGGCTTTTGTACGTGGTGAGCTGGGGGCTCGATTCCCATCGGCGAACTCCGTGGGTGCCGCCGGGAACAGTGAACAACTCGCACCTGGCTCCTGCCTTCTTGATCGCAGCGCACATATCTTCGGATTGTTCGAAGGGCACGAGCCCGTCGCTCGTACCATGCACCAGCAGGAACGGAGGAGCGTCCTTATGCACCCAGTGGATGGGCGACAGCGTTCGAAGCCGCGCCAGTAGAAGCTCCGCGAACGGGGTGCCCTTCACCGCGCTGCGAACGTTCTCTGGAATCTGAGGCATCTTCTGCACAAGCGCTTCGAGGTCGCTGGGGCTATAGAATGCGATCGCTGCTTGCACTTCGCTGCCCGACGCCGGTTTTAATGCGGCCATTGATACAAGGTGCGCGCCCGCCGATTCGCCCAACAACGCGATTCGCGCGGGGTCGATCCCATATTCCTTCGCGTGCTGCCGGATGTAGAGCACGGCTTGCCGCACGTCTTCAACCGCTTCCTCCAGCACGCCGACGGAGGCGAGCAGGCTCGGGAGCGAAGTGAAATCGAAGTTCCCGGCGAGCCGGTAGTCGATCGAGAACCACGCGTAGCCGGCGTCGGTGAGAGGCTGGAACAGAGGCTGCACGCTGCCTCGCCGATCGCCCGTAACCCACGCGCCGCCGTGCACAATCACAACCGCGGGAAACGGCCCCTGCCCTTCGGGGACGTGTGCATCGAAGCGAAGCGTGCGTCCGGAGGGATTGCTGTATTCAACATTTTCGTAGGCTCCAGCCCAGGCCGAAGCCAACGAAGCAGAAATCAGGAAAGCTGCAGAACGGGTCACAACTTTTCTCATTATCCCCTAGTACATCTTCAGCTCGACCGGCGCTCCGGCGCTCGAACCTAAGAGCTCGGCTGCGTTCGCTTGATTGGCGGCAATCTCCAGGTAACCGGAGCTTCCCAACACGACGAAGGTTTCGCCGATCTCGGTATCGGCGTAGGTGAGCGCAAATCGGCGGATGGTTTGGCCGGCCACGCGCAATTCGATCGGTCGCGTTTTCACGCTGTCAAACTGATTGACGTGAAAATTGGTGATGAGGTTCCCAAAGCGGTCTACTTTGAGTACCGCCCCACACCAGACGCCGGATTTTGTGCGTACGGGCTTGATCTTCGGAGCGTGAACAAAGTCGTGGATCTGCTTCCCGAATCGCGACGGTAGGATCTTGCGAGCTAAGTGGGCGGCGGCAGGCGCAAAGATATCGCGGCCGTGGAACGTGCGGCTTACCTTGGGAAGCATGAGCTCCGGGTTCGTGATCTGGCGGACCTTTGGCTTTGTCGTCTCATAGACGAGAGAAAACACGCCATTGTCGGGCCCTACGAAATAGTGTCCGCCAGCTTCCACCACAATCGGACGGCGCTCCGAACCTACTCCCGGATCGATCACGACCAGGTGAATCGTTCCTTTCGGAAAATAGCGCCAAGCCTCCGACAACACAAACGCAGCTTCATTCACACTATACGGCGCGATGGCGTGGGAGATATCCACCAGGCGCACGCGTGGTGCGATGCCGAGAATCACACCTTTCATCGCGCCAACAAAGTGATCCGACGTGCCGAAATCGGTGGTCAGCGTAATAACAGGCGCGGCTTTCGGGGGCTGTTTAGAGGGCATGTTGATAAGATTGTAGTGAAGCCGTGCAGCGTTATTACTTCGATTACAACGCGTCCGCGCCGATCTGCGCCGAAGTCCTCGAGGCCATGCTTCCGGTGATGGCAGAGGTGTACGGCAACGCTTCCAGTGTGCATTATTTTGGGCAGGCGGCTCGGCAGAAGCTGGACGAATCGCGGAAGGATGTCGCAAGGCTGCTGAGTGCGAAGCCCGAGGAAATCATCTTCACCGGCAGCGCGACGGAGGCGGACAATCTTGCTCTTGCGGGAGTCGCTCAAGGCGGTCACATCGTTACAACCGCGATCGAGCATCCTGCTGTGTTGATGGCGGCGCGGGCGCTGGGTCCGATGACCGTGGTGGATGTGGATGATCGCGGAGTCGTCGATCCCGGCGCGATCCAGCGCGCAGTTCGCAAGGATACAAAGTTGATTAGCGTGATGCACGCGAACAATGAGCTCGGGACGCTGCAGCCCGTGGCGGAGATCGCCGCGATTGCGCGTGAGGCCGGTATCACGATGCATGTGGACGGCGTTCAAGCCGTGGGCCGCGTTCCGGTATCCGTGCGAGACTTCGATCTCTATTCGATCAGCGCGCATAAACTTTATGGACCGAAGGGCGTTGGAGCTTTGTTCGTTCGCAAGGGTGTCGAACTTCGATCGCTAGTATACGGTGGACCGCATGAGCGCGGACGCCGCGCGGGAACGGAGAACGTCGCTGGTATCGTCGGACTTGGCCGAGCGGCGCGATGGCTCATGGAGCACGGCGAGCGCGAAGCGCAGCGGCAAGCTGAGTTGCGCGATAGGCTGGAACGCTCGATTCTGGATCGCATTCGCGACGCGCACGTGAACGGCGCGGGCGCCGAGCGCACTCCGAACACCACGAACATTCGCTTCGATGGGATCGATAGCGACGCGCTGCTGATCGCTCTCGATCTTCGCGGATTCGCCGTTTCGAGCGGCGCGGCGTGCTCGAGCGGCGCTACCGAACCCTCCCACGTGCTCCTCGCCATCGGGCTCACCAAGGAGCAGGCGCGATCGAGTATTCGTTTTTCGCTGGGCCGCTCCAACACAGTTGAGCAGGTTGACGCTCTGGTCGATGCGCTGGTGGATTCGGTCGCGCACCTGCGCAAGTTGTCGCCGGTCTATGCCTGAGAAAATCGCCGTCGCGATGTCGGGCGGAGTGGATAGCTCCGTGGTCGCGGGCATGCTGCGCGCGCGCGGCGAGGATGTCATCGGACTCACCATGCAGCTCTGGAATCAGCGCCGCCTTCCAGAGGTTCACGCTGAGGGTGCAACGGGGCGATGCTGCTCCCTCGACGATGTGTACGATGCGCGTGCCGTGGCCCAGCATCTCGGCATTCCCTACTACGTGATCAATTTCGAGCAGCGCTTCGAAGAGCAAGTGGTCAAACCGTTCATCCAGGATTATCTTTCGGGCCGAACGCCGGTCCCCTGCACACTGTGCAACAACTTCATCAAGTTCGATCAGTTTCTGGAAATGGCGGAGGGAGTGGGCGCGGAGCGCATCGCGACGGGGCACTATGCGCGGCTCGACTGGAATCCGGATAGCGGACGGTGGGAAATGCGGCGGAGCGTGGATCGCTCGAAGGACCAGACGTATTTTCTTTGCGGCTTGCGTCAGGATCAGCTCGCACGGACTCTTTTTCCCTTGGGTGGAATGGAAAAGTCCGATGTCCGCGATCTGGCGCGCGAACTCGGAATTCCGACCGCCGCGAAACCCGATAGCCAGGAGATCTGCTTCGTTCCGAACGGCGATTACGCGGCGTTTATCGAAGCGTACTTCAAGGAACAGGGACTCGCACCCGAGGATCTTTCGGGAGAACTTGTGACCACCGATGGCCGCGTAGTGGGCGAGCACGCCGGCGTCCACCGCTTCACCGTCGGTCAGCGGCGCGGAATCGGAATCGCCGCGCGCGAGCCGTTATACGTCATCGCGACCGAGCCGGCCACTCGTCGCGTAGTGATCGGCGCCAATGACGAACTGCTGCGCGCGAAGGCCACCCTCAACACGGTGAACTGGATATCGATAGCGAATCCGTCAACGCCCGTTCGCGCTGAAGTAAAGATTCGCAACAAGCACGCTGCCGCACCTGCGACGCTGCTGCCGCTCGGTAGCGATCGCGCCGAAGTACAGTTCGACGAGCCGCAGCGCGCCGTTACCCCGGGACAAGGCGCGGTGTTTTACTGCAGCGACCTCGTGCTCGGCGGCGGCTGGATCGAGTGAACCTGCTCGCGTACTGGCTGGTGCGTGCGCTGCTCGCGGTGCATCTGCCGGCGGGGTTTTACGCAAAGCTCATTGCTTTGGGTGTACCGCGCTTGCGCCGGACGGCGCTTCGGAACCTCGAACTGGCGGGCTTTGAAGAGCGCGATGGAATCGCCGACGGAGTGTTCCTGTCCATCGGGCGTCTGATCGTGACCTTTGCGCAATTTCCGAAGATTGCGAAAGACAACGTTGACCGCTGGATTCGCTACGACGGACTGGAGAACTTCACGTCGGCGCACGCGCGGGGACGCGGCGTCCTGGTGGCCACGGCGCATTTCGGAAATTGGGAACTGAGTGCGTACACACACGCGCTCATGACCGCTCCGATGCACGTCGTAGTGCGGCCTCTCGACAACCCGCACATAGACGAACTGGTGGAGCGTTATCGTGGATTGTCGGGAAACCACGTCATTCGGAAGAAGGAAGCCGCGAGAGAGATTTTGAAAGCGCTCGCCGCAGGTGACGCAGTGGGGATCCTAGTCGATCAAAACGTAACGCCGGCGGAAGGCGTCTTCATCGATTTCTTCGGCCGCAAGGCGTGCGCGGGGACGGCATTCGTGAAGTTCGCGCAGCACACTGGAGCAGCCGTGGTACCGGGCTTCGCGTTGTGGTCCGAGAAGGAGCGGCGTTATGTTTTACACTTCTGCCCTGAAGTTCCGATGACTGGCGATGTTACCGCCGACACGCAAGCAGTGCATTCTGTTTTAGAGGCGGCGATCCGGAAACACCCGGATCAGTGGTTGTGGATCCATCGGCGCTGGAAAACTCGGCCTCTGGGTGAGCCGCCGCTGTACTGACGAATCCCGGTTTGTTGTGGGCCGAGCTTCAACTTGCGCGGGCCTTGTCCGCTTGCTGACGCGCGCGGTTCAAAGAACCGCGACAGTAAGGGAGCGCACAAGGCGACTGCTGAAAGCTCGCCTCACGAGGCTACTTGCTGCGGCGCTTTCGCGGGCGCTCCTCGACTAACGAAAACACGAGCTTCTTGTCCGTTGCGTCGGCGCGATCCAAGCGCACGCGGACCTTATCGCCCAAGCAGAACTGGCGCCGGCTGCGTTCGCCGATGATCCGTCGTGTATTCTCCTGGTACACATAGCGGTCGCCGGGGAGTGAATCCATCGGCACCAGGCCCTCAATGTAGAGTTCCTCCAACTCCACGAAGAAGCCGAAGCGCGTGGTCGAGATGATTAAACTGTGGAACTCGTCGCCCACGCGATCGAGCATGAACTTCACCTTCTTCCACTCGACAAGTTCCCGTTCGGCTTCGGCGGCGCGGCGCTCGGTGTCGGAGGTGGATTCAGCGATCCCGCGCATGTCCGCTTCGTAGGTCTTGCCGTCGAGGTGCGCGCCCAGGATGCGGTGGACAATCAGGTCGGGATAGCGGCGAATGGGTGAAGTGAAGTGCGTGTAGCTTGGAGCCGCAAGGGCGAAGTGGCCGGCGTTCTCCTCGCTGTAGCGCGCCTGTTTGAGCGACCGCAACATCAGGTAGCTGAGAATGCGTTCCTCGGGCTTGCCTTCGATCTTTTGGACAAGCTTCTGGTAACTGCGGGACGTCAGCTTCGGATTGTCGAGAGCAACCTCGCTGTATTCGACGCGCCCGTCGCGGCCGCGTGCGTTGCGAAAACGCTTCACTGGCGTGGCGCCGCCGGCAAGCGAGTATCCGAAGTGGGTGGCGATCTCCTCGAATTCGGCGACACGCTTCGGATCAGGACGTTCGTGGATCCGGAAGATCATCGGCGCGCCCAACGACTCCAGGTGCGACGCAACGGCCTCGTTGGCCGCGAGCATGAACTCCTCAATGATCCGGTGCGCGACGTTGCGCGGCGCTCGCGTGACACCCGTCATCTCGCCGAACTCGTTGAACTCGATCAGCGGCTCCGGCAAGTCGAAGTCGATCGAGCCGCGGCGCTGGCGCTTTCGATTCAGGATCTCGGCCAGCGTTCTCATGGATTCGAAACGCCCGACCAGAGCGGCGTAGAGCGCTCGTTCATCGGGATCGCCTTCGAGCACCTTGTGCACAGCCGTGTAGGTCATGCGCGCAGCGCTGCGGATCACGCCGCGGGTGAACTCCTGCGCTACGACGTCGCCCTGCGCATCGATCTCCAGCAGCGCCGAAAGAACCAAACGATCCTCATGTGGACGAAGCGAACATTGATCCGTGGATAACTCCACGGGGAGCATGGGGACGGCCCGATCCGGGAAGTAGACGCTCGTGCCGCGCAGCAGGGCTTCGCGATCGATCGGCGTTCCCGGCCGCACATAGTGGCTCACGTCCGCTATGTGAACCTGCAGCGTCCAGTGACCATTGGATAGCGGGTCAACCCATACGGCATCGTCGAAATCCCGCGCGGTTTCGCCGTCGATCGTTACGATATCTAACGACCGGAAATCCTGACGGCGAGCAATTTCAGATTCCGAGATGGGACCGGGAATCGAGCGCGCCTGCTCCAACACGGCATCGGGAAACTGGTGCGGGATATGGTGCGAACGGATCAGGATCTCGACGTCCACGCCGAAGTCGTCGGGATGGCCGAGAAGCTCGATCACGCGCCCGGTGGGCCGCTCGTCTTCGTCGCCGAAATCCAGGATCTCGGCCGTGACAATCATTCCCTCGAGTTCGGCAATATCAGAAATCTTTACGTCCGGCACGCCGACGCGGTGGACGGTCGCGGCTTTGGGCACCGCCATGCCCTCCGGGATTTCGATCCACTGCCGAATGCGCTCGTCATGCGGCAGAACGAAGTATCCCTGCCGGCGGATCCGAAATTCGCCGACAACCGTCGGGTGCGCCCGCCGGACTACGCGCACGATGTCGCCCTCGGCGCGGCCGTCCGAATCGATTCTGCCGATGCGCACGACGACGCGGTCTCCATGCATAGCTCGCGCGGCGGCGTCTTTCGTTATGAAGATATCGCCGCGCAGACCGGGGATCGGAGTGTCGGGCTTGACGAACGCAAATCCGTCTCTGTGCGCGAGAAATCGGCCCACGGCGTACTCGGCGTTGGCGCCGGGCGCGACATAATTGCCCGGACGTGTTTCAATGATCTCGCCGCGTTCGAGCAGACGCTGGATCTCTTGTTCAATCTGTGCGCGATTGAGCCCGGTCTTCGCCGATTCGCGCTGGAGTTGCTTGAGGGTCGTTCGGCCGTGCGGCAGCTTGCGAATCAGCTCGGCCAGAGACGAAGACACAATCCATTATATTGAGGGGACCATGGAACTCATTGCGGTCCGGCTGGAGATACTCGAGAACAGCAACATCATCGTGGGACAGAGCCACTTCATCAAGACTGTCGAGGATATCTACGAAGCAATCGTGACGACGGTGCCGCAGATGAAATTTGGTGTCGCGTTTAACGAAGCATCCGGTGAGTGCCTGACGCGCTTCGAGGGTAACGATCCCGACCTTAAGGCCAACGCGGTGAAAAACGCGCAGGCGGTCGGCGCGGGGCATACGTTCTACGTCTCGATGCGCGAGGGATATCCGATCAACGTCCTCGGCCGGATACGCGAGATTCCCGAAGTCTGCGGCATTTTTTGTGCGACGGCGAATCCGGTCGAAGTGATCGTCGCGCAGAGCGGACAAGGGCGTGGCATTCTCGGCGTCATCGACGGAAGCTCGCCGAAGGGTGTTGAAGACGGGGGCGGCATCGAGTGGCGGCACGGCCTGCTGCGGAAAATCGGTTACAAGAGGTGAGGATTTTCGTGGGGCCACCTCCCGGGCTGCGACGGGCTCGGGCATCCAGTCGATGAACAGTCAGGGGACCAGGCGGCCTCGCAGGCCGCCGCAGGCCGAGGGCCCGCCCCACATTCGAAAATTACAACGGCATGGAAGCTACTGAGAACGGCGCGGGACCCAGCAGCTTGGGGTGAACGTGTACACGGTCTCTCCGTTCTGATTGCGGACTGTTGTCGAAAGCTTTACCACCCCATACTTCGGGTTGGATTTCGATTCCCGCATCGACGCAATCTCGATCTCCGCTTCGAGTGTATCGCCAGGCCGCACGGGCTTCGGCCAACCCAGATTCTCGACAGCCATCCCGAGCACCTCGCCGCTTCCAAACACCTCCGCATCCGCCACCAGGCGCATCGCCACGGCCGCCGTGTGCCAGCCGCTCGCAATAATGCCGCCAAACGCGCCCCGCGCCGCCGCGGCTTTGTCGATATGCATCGGCTGCGGATCGTACTTACGCGCGAACTCAAGGACGTCATCTTCTGTCATCGTATAGCGCGCAGTCGTCTTCTTCTCCCCCACGCAGAGGTCTTCGTAGAATCTGCGATTTTCCATCAGAGCTTGAGGAGCGCGCGAAGCCGCTTGGTTTGCGCCCGGCTGACGGGCACTTCGGTCTGCTTCTTATCGTCCATGCGGAGCTGGAAGCTGGACTTGAACCACGGGATCACTTCCTTGATCCGGTGAATATTCACTAGGTACGACCGGTGCACGCGCCAGAACATATCGGGGTCGAGGTTCGATTGCAGCTCCTCGATCGTACGATAGTTGCTCTGCCCTTCCATGTTGGTCGCGACTACCGTAATCAGACCGTCGTCGATAGTAGCGTAGACAACATCCTGCGCATCGACGATAAAGTTTCTCTGCTGGCTGCGGACTAACAGCTTGGTTCGCTGCAGCGAGGGTTTCACCGCCGGCGGCTCAGGCTGGGCTGCCTTGGCGCGCTCCGCGATCGACGCGCGAGCCCGTTCGACAGCCAGCGTCAGACGTTCGCGCTCCACCGGTTTCAGGACGTAGTCGAGCGCGTCCCATCGAAACGCCTCGACCGCGTATTGATCGTAGGCGGTCGCCATCACGAAGTACGGTAAGTCAATATTCTTCTCGCGTAGCTTGCGGATCACCGACATGCCGTCCAGCCCCGGCATCTGGACGTCGAGGAAGACGAGGTCCGGTTCGAGGTCTTCGATCAGCTTCACCGCATCGAGACCATTTGCAGCGGTCGCAACAATCTCGATATCTTCGAACTCCCGCAAAAGATATGCGAGTTCATCGGAGGCAAGCTTTTCGTCATCCACCAGAAGGGTGGAGATAGTCATCGTACTGCGATCAGGCACGGTCAATCGTCAGTATAACGCCGGCGTAGTTCTCGATTTTTGCGGCCGTGCTAGTATAACGAATAGTGATTGTTCCCTTGCACGGCTCAGCCGCGCTCTAAACCCGAAGAATTTCGCCAGTGGACCGCGTCAGTTGGGCATACCCTGTAGTTCGAATCCGGCCAGCACTGGAACCACAAGTTCCGCGACCACAAGTTCCGCCCAGGACGCGAGTTTCGGAACAAATCGCGTATAAGGAGTCCTTGACTTGCCTCAAGACAACGTCAAAATAGCGTCCCCCGATGGAAAACTTGGGGTCCTGATTCCCGGAATCGGCGCCGTAAGCACTACCTTTATCGCCGGCGTGGAGGCCGTCCGGCGCGGAGCCGCTGTACCAATCGGGTCGCTCACGCAGCTCGCCACCATCCGCTTGGGGAAGCGCACGGACGGGCGCTCGCCGAAGATCAAGGATTTCGTGCCGCTGGCCGGATTGAACGACTTGGTGTTCGGCGGCTGGGACATCTACGAAGACACGGCGTACGAATCGGCGGTGAATGCCAAGGTGCTGGAGCGCACGCAGCTTGATGAGCTGAAGTCGTCGCTGGCGAATGTCCGGCCGATGAAGGCGGTATTCGATCAGGAATATGTTCGGCGGATTAACGGCCCCAACGTAAAGAAGGGCAAGAACAAGATGGAGCTCGCGGAAATGCTGATGGACGACATCGCGAATTTCCGCAAAGACAACGATCTTTCGCGCTTGGTGATGATTTGGTGCGCATCGACCGAGGTGTTCCATCGGCCTTCGGCCGTGCATCAGACGCTTCAGGAATTCGAGTGCGGATTGCAGAAGAACGATCCGGAGATCGCACCCAGCCAGATCTATGCGTACGCGGCGCTGAAGTCGGGCGTTCCGTTCGCCAACGGCGCGCCGAATCTCACAACGGACATGCCCGCGATGCTGGAGCTGGCTCGCGAGCGCAACATTCCGATCTGCGGCAAAGACTTTAAGACCGGGCAGACGTTCATGAAGACGTTGATCGCGCCCGGACTCAAGGCTCGCATGCTAGGGCTAGCCGGCTGGTTTTCGACCAATATTCTCGGCAATCGCGACGGAGAGGTTCTCGAAGATCCGGGCTCATTCAAGACCAAGGAAGAGACCAAGCTCAGCGTACTCGATCAGATCCTGCAGCCGAATCTCTATCCGGAGCTGTACAAGGATTTCTACCACGCGGTGCGCATCAACTACTACCCGCCTCGCGGCGACGCCAAGGAAGGCTGGGACAACATCGATATCGTCGGCTGGCTGGGATATCCGATGCAGATCAAGATCGATTTCCTGTGCCGCGATTCCATCCTGGCCGCGCCGCTGGTTCTGGACCTGGTGCTGTTCATGGATCTGGCGCAGAGGTCGGGTATGCGCGGCATTCAGGAGTGGCTCTCCTTCTACTTCAAAGCGCCCATGCATGCGCCCGGCTTGTATCCGGAACACGATATTTTCATTCAGCTCATGAAGCTGAAAAACACCTTGCGATGGATGCGCGGCGAAGATCTGATCACTCACTTGGGACTGGAGTATTACGATTAGCCCCGCCCCTTTGAATTTCAAATGAACTGTTTGGTTATCGGAGGCACGGGGTTCATTGGCCGCCTTCTGGTGGCGGAGCTCCTGAAGGCAGAACATGGCGTCACCGTACTGCACCGCAGGCCCAAGCACGAGCTGGGCCGGCGCGTAAAGAATATCGTCGCGGATCGCAATGACGGGCAGGCGGTGAAAGCGGCGCTGGCGGGCAAAAAATTCGACGCGGTCTTTGACGACGTCTACGATTGGGATCGGGGTACTACGGCGGGCCACATCGAATCGACCGCGAAGGCCGCTGGTTCGAATCTTCGCAGGTACATTTTCATGTCGAGCGTCGCGGCGTACGGCGACGGCTTAAATCATCACGAAGGGGATGCACTGGCTCCGGACGATGCGCCGGAGCTGTATACACGCAATAAGGCGATGAGCGAGCGGGCTTTGTTCCGCTTGCATCAGCGAATTGGGTTGCCGGTAGTCACGTTGCGGCCCCCTTATATCTACGGTCCGGGGAATCCGTTCTATCGGGAAGCGTACTTCTGGGATCGTCTGCGAGCACAGCGTTCGATCATTCTTCCGGGAGACGGCCGGCGCCTGATGCAGTTCGTTTACGTGAAGGATTTGATACGAATGTGCCTCAAGGTTCTGGAGGAGCCGAACGCCGTGGGGCACGCGTTCAACATCGCGAACTCGCGGCCACTATCGCAGATGGAGGCGGTGGAGGCTTTCGCGAAAGCCTGCAACAAGACTCCGAAATTCGTCCGGATCCCGCGCGAATTTATTCTTCGCCACGGCGGGCATCCGATGGGTCCGAAGCTGTACTTCGGGACTTATTACGACATGCCGCCGATCACACTGGTGACAGCGAAGGCGCAGCGGGTGTTGAAGTTCAAGCCGACCGAGTTCGGCGCGGGCTTGAAGGAAACGTACAAATGGTACATGCGGCATAACCACTTCGCCAAGCAGGATTATTCGTTCGAGGATGCGCTGCTCGCGCACGCGCCTCAGGTGATGCCGGCCAAGGCGTAGCTAAGCCGGATACAACCAACGAAAGAGGTTTCGGCCAGGTACCGCGATGATAAGCACCGCGAGCGCGACGATGAACACGACAGTCCAGATAGCCAGCGTCTGACGCCACGGCGAGAGACTGGCGAGAGCGCGTTTCGCCTCCGCATCCCCTTGTTTCGCGGCCTTCCGGTACCAGCGGACGGATTCAGCATGGTCCTGTGTCACACCTTGTCCCGTCAAGTATAGGTATCCGAGAACGCTTTGAGCGTACGAATCGCCCTGTAGAGCTGATTCGTGGAGCCAGCGAACCGCCTCGGGGTCATCCTGCGGCACTCCTTTGCCTTCAAGATACAGGTAGCCTAGAAAACTTTGAGCCTGCGCATCACCCTGTTCGGCGCTTTTCCGATACCAACGCGCCGCCTCCCTGTAATCTTGAGCCACTCCGAGTCCGTGGGCATAGCTCCAGCCGAGAGCTCCTTGAGCTTCCATGTTTCCTTGCTCGGCGGCTTTACGGGCCCACTGGAACGCTTCGGCTTCATCCCGGGTCACGCCCTGGCCTTTGGAATAAAGGAAAGCAAGGCTGTATTGAGCCACCGCGTAACCCTGCTCGGCGGCTTTGCGTACCCAGTGGAAAGCCTCGGCATCACTCCGCGGCACACCCCGGCCCGAGGAATACATGCAGGCGAGGTCGAACTGAGCTACGGCGTGACCCTCATCGGCCATCTTGCGGGTCCAAGCGACGGCCTCCGGATTCTCCTGCGGCACTCCGCAGCCGCTACGATGGCCTGCCCGCGCTCTCTCGGCGCCCTCCGGGGCTCCCGCCTCAGGCTCGCTCTTCAGGTAAACCCGCGAAATGTCCACCGCAGCGGAAATCACGACAACGCCCAGTAGACACGCCGCGACTTTGCCGGGTGTAATGGCCATCGCTCGTTTCATCGGCCGATCTTGGCGCAGAAGTTAGGGCGCGGGATCAGAACTTCCACTCGTTCGTGACAAAGAAAAATGTGCCCCATCCGTCAACCGGCTTGGGCGACGTTCTCCGCACGAACGAGCCCTCATGGAACAACACGTACCCTGTATCGAACTCAAAATGCGTCTGCCAGCGATAGCGGAGGCGAAATTCGGTCTGCTGGCCGACGTAGTTGCCGCTGCGGCCGCCAGGATCGGAAAGACCGATCCCGCGCCAGATGTCGCGCTTCTGAGCGAGCCAGACGCCGCGATGGTTCACCGAAAGTTCCAACGGAGCGGCCGGCTTCACCGAGATCTGCACGGCGGGCGAGTTCAAGTTTGCGCGCGAGATCAAGGCCCACGTCCCCGTAGGACCGAACTCGAATCGGCGCGGCCCAAAGAGCGTATCGAAGGCGCCGTCCCGATTGTCGGAGGGATCCTTGTCGCCTGATGCGTAGTCATAGTAGACAGAGGCTCTCGGCCGAACGCGAATGGGCCACGTATAACCGGCCTGCACATGGTGCAGCCGTGCGAAGTGATCGCGAGCTCCCACCGTACCGGTTTGCCAGATGTGTTCTATTTCGTAGTCCCACGATTCGGCTCGCATGCTTCCGAACCAACGAAACCCAAACGAGGTGAAACGGCGCCGCGACGCGGCTGGAAACACGTCGCCATCGTTCATATGGATCGCGTAGAGGTCGAGCTTTGCCTGCGTCTGGGCCGCACCGGTGAAAAACAGACCGAGCATTCGCGCATGCCGATAGCGCGGATCGAAATGGATCGCCGGATAGGTGTAGAACACGGGACGAAACGCGAATCCCTGAAGCGACCACTTCGCCGACGACACCGTTCCCATCAGCCCATCGAACGCGTTCGTGGTATTCCGAAACACGTTTCTCCCGATCAGCCGGCGGCTGCCGAAGTCGCGGCTAAAGCGGCCCACTTCGGCTGTGATTTGCAGATTCCACGGAGAGGCATTCTTCCAGCGATAACCGGCGTAACCCTGCAGCAAGCGGGTGCGCGTTTCATGCGTCGAATTTACGGTCGAGCCGGAGTCGGTGAACGCGACACGGGAATCCTGGATTTCCGAAAAAAGCGTGAAACCCTTGGCGTGCACGCCGGTTTGCAGGCGTGTTCGAAACCCCATCTGCTGGTCGCCGCCCGTTTCGCCTAAACGATACCGCGTATCGGACGTTTCGAATCGCACACGCTGCTCGAAATGCAGCGTCAACCATTCGGGAATCCGATGGGAGGGGTCGTCCGCGGCAGTCTGGGCGCCAAGAGAACGGGCTATGGCTGTCATCGCCAGCCATCGAAACGAGCTCCGCACTATGACTCTAGCCGCATTGATGTTTTCGCTTGACGCTCGACAGTAACATGTCACTCCCGGCATGCGCAATGCAGACACGCCGGCGCCCGGGACGGGTGGACCGTTCTGAAACTTATTCCCGTGCCCGGCGTCCAACACCATGACGGGCGTGTAGTTCTCTGTATGTGCCGTACAGCGTGGGGATCGCTGCACTGGCTTTCCCCTGAGGTCCTGGTACTGGCGGAACGGCGGGGTGAGCCATTGAGCCAAACCGTATTCGGAAATTTCGGTGTAAGCTGAACAGAGATGGATGCATGCAATCAAAGGGCTTGCGGCTCATCGGCGGATTCGGATATACTCCGCAGAGATCCTTAGCAGCCTGCAAAATACGGGTGGAGGTTGGCCAAAAGGTCATGCGATCAAAGAATATTGCATCAGTGGTAGGCGCGCTCGCTCTGTGCGTCGGGTTGGGTTGGACAGTAGTAGCCCAGGACGCCAAGCCGCAGAAGAATTGGAAAGATCGGGCCGAGTACGACATGGCCGATGCTGCCAACAAGGCGGCCGCCAAGGAACGCCTGGCGCTTCTCGATAAATGGAAGGCGGGGTACGCGCAAACCGAATTTGCCGACGAGCGCGAAGATCTCTACCTCATCACTTATAGCGAACTCGGAGACTGCCGCCGCGCGTTCGACAAGTCCGTGGAGATCCAGAAGGCGCGGCCGAAGCATGAACGCGCCATCGCGGTGATCATCGGCTGCATCCAGACGTTCAATCCGCCCAGCGCCGCGGACTATGACAACGCTCTGCGTGTGGCCAAGTTCGCCATGGACAACATCAACGATATCTATGCCGACGCCAACAAGCCCGCCGGCGGCCAGTTCGCGGCGAGCAAAGCCGACACGCAGCAAAAGGCGCTGATGCTGCCGGGCTGGGCGGCGTTCAACCGAAAAGATTACCCCAAGGCCGAGACAGAACTGACGGCCATCCTTAAGACGGACCCCTCGCAGGCGCAGGCTTCGAATATGCTGGCTAACTCGCTCGTGAGCCAGCAAAAGGAACAGCCGGCGAAGGTGCCGCTTGCGATGTTCCAGTTCGCTCGCGCGTCGGCTTACGATGGTCCAAACAGCTTGCCGGCCGCTGGACGCAAGCAATTGAACGATTATCTGACACGGATTTACACGTCGTATCACGGGTCGGCGCAGGGCCTGGACCAGTTGCTGGCTGTGGCCAAGACCAATGCGGTGCCGCCCGCCGATTGGGCCGGGATCAAGGACAAGAACACGCTGGATCGTGAAGCCCAGGAAGAGCAGGAAAAGTTGGACGCGCAGAATCCGATGAAGACTCTGTGGGTCAAGATCCTTAAGACTCCGCTGACCGCGGCGGATGGGGACGCTTACTTTGCCATGAACGTCGATGGCTTCGGGCTGCCGGGCGGCGTCAACGGCGTGAACAAGTTCAAAGGCAAGATCATCTCCATGACTCCGGCGAACCGGCCGAAGGAGATTCAGCTCGCGATCGAGAAGGCTGACATCCCGGACGCCATTCTGAAGTTCGACGATCCGCTGCCGGGCAAGATGGAGCCGGGCGAGGACCTGGAGTTCTCCGGCACCGCGAAGTCGTACGTGAAATCGCCGTTTATGATGACGTTCGAGGTTGAACCGGCCGACCTGGTCGGCTGGACTGGCAAGAACACGGGTGGCGCTACCAAGGGAAAGGCTGCTCCTGGCGCAGGCGCGACCAAAGGCAAGGCGGCCACTCCCGCCCCCGCCACCAAAGGCAAGCAGGTGAAGTAGCCTCAGATCGACTTCGTAGGAATAGAAACGGGACCAAGGCAACTTGGTCCCGTTTTGTTTTTAAAATGTGTTCGCGAAGAGCTACATCTTATAGCGGCCCAGATCGTCGTCCGGAAGATTCTCCAGCCACCGCCTCAACTCCTCGTTGGTACCGACTTCCGTAGCGGCGGATGCGGTCTTCGAGGTCTTCAGCACTGTTTCCTCAACGTAGATCGGGCAGTCCAAACGAAGCGCGATCGCCAGCGCGTCGCTCGGCCGCGAATCAACGGAGATCAACTTGCCATCGCGCTCCACCCAGATCATCGCGTAGAACGTATCGTCCTTCAGATCGCTGACTACGACCTTCTTCACGCCTGCGTCGAGCCCGAAGAGCAGATTGCGAATCAGGTCGTGCGTCATGGGCCGCGGCGTCGCCACTTTCTCGATTTCGAGTGCGATGGCGTTGGCCTCGTAAACCCCAACCCAGATGGGCAGAATGGCGGTGCCGTTCACGTCCTTCAGCACTACGATCGGCATGTTGGTGGTCGGGTCCATCATCAGGCCGCGAATCTTCATCTCGACCTGACGGCTGACGTGCCGTTCGCCGGTCGTTTTTGCGAGTTCCTGGTCAGCCTGCATCAACCCTCCTCAAACGCCCATCCTCAGTGTACCGCCTCGCCTGCCAGCGAATTTGGGCCAGCGCGCGTCACGCGCACGTCGAGATACTTACCCGTGAGATCGGAGTCGCCCTCCGGCTCCGATGCCGGGCGCAGGAAGTTCAGGGTCTTGTGCTGCGCGGTTCGTCCGATCCACTGGCCGGTAGCTTTGTTAAAGCCCTCCACCATGCATTCTTCTACGCACCCGAGGTACTCCGCGTTGCGGCGAATTTGAATCTGTCGCTGGTGTTCCTGCAGGATCGCCAGGCGGCGGCTTTTTTCTTCTTCCGGAATCTGATCGTCCAGCGCAAGCGCTGGAGTGTTGGGACGCCGCGAGTACTTGAAGCTGAAGACGGAATCGTACCCGACTTCATCCAGCAGCCCGAGCGTCGCTTCGAAGTCCGATTCGGTCTCGCCCGGAAAACCGACGATAACGTCGGTGGTAATCGCGATAGGCCGGCGCGCGGCTTTCATCCATGCGATCCGCCGCATGTACTCTTCGCGAGTGTATAGCCGCCCCATCGAGGCCAGCATCCGGCTCGATCCGGATTGCACGGGCAGATGGACGTGATTGCACAGCGCGGGATTGGCATCGATCACGTCGATAATTTCCTTGCCGAAATCGCGCGGATGCGACGTGGTGAATCGTACCCGGCGAATGCCCGGAACCCGGCCGACTTGATCCAGCAGCATCGCAAAGTCCCACGCCGCCGGAGATGGATCGCGATAGCTGTTTACGTTTTGGCCCAGCAGCTGGATCTCGGTGTAGCCGGAGCGCGCCAATTCTTCGGCTTCCCGAATCACAGACGCTGAAGTTCGGCTTCGCTCGGGTCCTCGCGTGAAGGGAACGACACAATAGGCGCAGGATTTATCGCAGCCTTCGATAATGGTGATGTAGGCGCGGTGCGGATTATCCCGGCGCGTCATCGGCGTTTCGAATGTGTCTTCGGTATCCAGACTGAGCCCGGTGACCCTTCGATTCCCGGTTTCCAGCTGCACCAGCATCTCAGGCAGCCGGTTGTAGCTCGCCGATCCGCATACCAGGCTTACGTGCGGCGCCTTCTCGAAAATTTTCTCACCTTCCTGCTGCGCCACACAGCCGAGCACCGCGAACGTTTTACCCTTGCCGTGTTCTTTCTTGAATTGCTGCAGCCGCGAGAAAACCTTCTGCTCGGCCTTATCCCGGATGCTGCAGGTGTTGTAGAACACGAGCTCGGCTTCTTCGGGTGTTTCGACCTGGCTGTATCCCTGGCCGACGAGCGTGCCGATGACTTTTTCCGAGTCATGCACGTTCATCTGGCACCCGAAGGTCTCGATGTAAAACGTTTTCACTATTCTTAATTGTACGAGAGTGCCAGGGTGGGGCTTGTCCGCTCCCTCACGGGCGCGGTTCATGTGGCTACACAGCGCACCGGGCGTGTTTTGAACCGCGACCGTCAGGGAGCGGGCAGGCCGAGGGTTGCTGATCGTCCTCGAATCCTAGGAAAATAGGGTCGCATGCGTGCCGCGGGACTGCTGATCGTGATCGCCCTGCAATCGGGCTTCGCGCAATCGTCCGTTCCCTCGGATGGATTGAGTCCTGAATCTCTGCTGCTCGCGCGGATTCGCTATCACATGAGCGAAAACCTCAGACGTCAACCGAACTATACGTGTCTGGAGACGATAGAGCGCAGCCGCCGGCCGAAGGGCGGACGCGGCCAGGTGCAAGACACTCTGCGGCTGGAAGTGGCGCTAGTCAACGGGAAAGAGCTGTTCGCGTGGCCGGGATCGAAGAAATTCGAAGATAAGCAACTGCGGGACATCGTCGCCACGGGAACGTTTGGCAATGGCAATTTCGCAATCTTCGCATATGCGATCTTCGCGAGCAATTCGCCCACATTTACCTTTCGAGGCGAGACGAAACTCAAGGGCACACCCGCTGTTCAGTACGACTTCCGCGTCTGGCGATCCCAAAGCGGCATGAATGTAAAAGTAAACAGCAGCGAGGGGGTGATCGGCTACTACGGCTCGTTCTGGGCGGATCCGCAGACGCTGGACGTGCGGCGAATCGAGCTCACGGGCGACGAGATCCCGAAAGAGCTCGATCTCGAAGCGACCAGCGATTGGGTGGAATATGCACGCGTGCCAATCGGCGGGGAGCCTTTCCTGTTGCCCGTCGAGAGCGGATTGGAAATGGTAGTGCGAGACTGGACTTCCCGAAACCTTACACGCTTCAGCAACTGCCGCGAATACACGACGACAAGTGTCCTCAGCTTTACCGAAGTTCTTCCTGACGGGGCTGCGCCCGCACCGGTCGCGCGCGGCGAACCAGAGGAGGTCGACCTGCCGTATCGGGCTGACCTGACTCTTGCGCTCACCCACGAAATCGATCTTACGACCGTTGCCGCCGGCGATCCCTTAACGGCGGAGCTGAAGTCCGATATCAAGCGGAACGGCCGGGTGTTCGCGAAGAAAGGTGCGATCGCCCGTGGCAGGATTACGCGCGTTGAAAATCACGAAGATCACATCGGACTGGGACTGCTGTTCACGGATCTCGATTGGGGTAGCTCGCACGCCACGCTGAAGCTCGCGTTTCACGGTGCGGTCGTTCCCGAACCGAACCTGAGAGTCAGGCCGCGGCCAGTATACACGCCACAACCCGGAGAGGGAATCGTCCTCATAAAAGTGGGACAGCGGAAGCTCGGCCGTGGGATGCTGTTCTATTGGAGCACTGATCTGTGATTCGTCTTTCGAACGACACCGGCGACCTGTTCGAGCAAGCGTATCGCTTCGCCGAAAAGCAGGTCCGAAAGCTGGTGGAGAAACATCCTCTCTTCTACCCCATTCACACACAGAACGGGATATGGAATCACGAAGGGCCCGCCTGGACGCATTGGGGCGACGGATTCCTGCCCGGCATGATGTGGATCTTCCGCAAGCACTCGGCGCCCGATTCGGCGGAAGCGAAGTATTGGATGGAGCAGGCGATCCGTTATTCGGAGCCGATCGAGCCGCGCAAGTCCGATCGTGACGTCCACGATCTCGGTTTCCTGTTTTTTGCGACCTATTACCGGTGGAACAGGATCGCTCCCGATCCCGCTCATCGTGAAGTACTGGTCGAAGCGGGGCGAACGCTCGCATGCCGATTTCAGGAAAAGGGGCAGTATCTTTGCTCGTTTGTGGCCAAGAATTCCTTGTTCATCGACAGCATCATGAACGTGGGCCTGATCTTCTATGCCGCCCGCGAAACCGGCGACCGCCGGCTGCGTGAAATCGCTGTTCGTCACTCGCTTACGACCCGCCGGGTGCTGGTGCGAGGGGACGGCTCGACCGCGCAGGAAGGCGTTTTCGACTCCGATACCGGCGAGTTCCAGAAGCAGACGACCCACCAAGGCTATCGCGGGGATTCCTGCTGGTCGCGAGGCTTGAGCTGGGCTCTTTACGGATTCACGACGTGTTACGAGTACAGCCGCGATCCTCATTTCCTCGACACCGCTCAGCTTTGCGCCGACTTCTACATCCAGCATTGTCCAGCCGACGGCCTTCCTCCGTGGGACTTCAACGCTCCCGTGGAGAATCGGACACTGCTGGATACTTCGGCCGGAGCAATCTGCGCCGCCGGCCTGCTGCGCCTCTGCCGCCTGGTCCCCGACTCGCTGAAAGCGCACCTATACTGGTCCACTGGCGTACAAATCCTGCGAGCGTTATGCGAAAAGCAGCTCGCCAAGGGTGACCCGAAGTGGGAAGGAATCTTGAAGGGCGGCGTCTACCATGTGCACAAAGGGCTCGGGGTGGATGAGAGTGTGATTTGGGGAGAGTACTTTTTCGTCGAAGCTCTGGAACGTGTGTTGTGGTAGCGCGAATAACACGTGCAACGCAGGCGAACATTAGCCGGCCGCGCTACCCCATGCCAACTTAAAGCGCGTCAAAGACGATGTGCTCGTCCGGAGCGGTACGAGCGAAAAACAAGTCGATACGCACTTTTGGAAACCGTTCCTTCAAAGAATCTCTGGATTCGCGGAGATCTTTGATGATCGTTTCGTCGGGGACCTTGGGGCCGTGGGGGGAGAGCAGGTGTTTGTACCAGCGGCACGCTTCGTGGCCGATCAGCACCAGCCGAGGCGGGTTGTCGGCGTCGATCAGGAACTTCGCCCAGCGCCATCCGGACCAGGAGAACTTCGGCAGGTAGCTGGCCATGGTCAGGACCTGTATCCCGCCTGGGATTGCGATCAGGCTGTAATTCTGGAGCTTTAATCCTTCCGACAAGAAATTCGCGAAATGGTCCTGATACCGGGCGGCAGAGCAGTACACCACCAGCGCTTCCGGTTCGACCATGGTGAGAGGAGTCTTACTTCGATAAACATCGGGCATGTCTTTCTATGCTGACGGAGGCAGCACGTCCGCGTCCACTGGACCGGCTGCATCCGGCTTTGCAGCCGGCATCTTTACCCCGAGCTGCGCCAGCACCGAGGGCACGTTCAGGCCCAGAGCTTCCAATTGTTGCAGCAGGCCGAAAACCGTGGCGGGAGCCGTATTGGTGAGCCGCGATAAGCCGCTGCCGCCATGGCCATTGCCGGAGTTCTGGTCGATGACCACGATCTTGTCCACGTTTCCCAGCGGCGCCGAAACCGCGCTGAAGATCCCAGTCGAAGCCTGAAGGATTGCCGGTAGTTTTTCGAGCACCGTCTGCAAACGCGCCGCCTCGTTGAATTCACGCCAGGCTTCGGCTTTCTTGAGAATTGCAGCGGCTTCAGCAATACCTTGGGCCTCGATTGCTTTGGCTTGCGCCAACCCAATCGCCTCGACTTTGGCGGCTTCGGCTCGGCCCGCAGCTTCAACGGCCTTCGCGTTCGCGAGTCCGATCGCTTCGAGCCTGCCCGCTTCAGCACGAGCCTCGGCTTCGACTGCGGACGCCCGGCCCATACCTTGTCGCTTCAGCTTTTCCTGTTCGGCTTCGGCCAGGGCGATTTGTGCCCCCCGCTGGCCTTCGGCGGCGAGGATTGCGGCCTGCTTCTCGGCTTCCGCTCGAGTCACAGCCGCAAGCCGCTGCGCTTCGGCCGGCTTAATGACGGTAGCTTCGAGCTCCTTCTGCTTGCGGAGGACCTCCTGCTCCTGAACCGCGATCTGCTCCTGCGTGCGCGTGCGTTCGACCTTTACTTCTTCGGCGACCACAGCCTGCTTCGCCTTCGCGTCCGATAATGGTCCGGCTTGGGCGGCCTTGGCTTTCTCGGTTTCGATTTCGGCCTGATACTGCGCCTGCCGCATCGCGAAGTCGCGTTGGGATTGCGCAATGGAGGCATCGGCTTCGAACTTGGCTTTCTCGCCTTCCTGAAGCGCGCCGGCCGACTTGATTTTCGAATCGCGGGTCGCTTCCGCTTCGCCGATCACGGCATCGCGTTTCACCTCTGCGGTGCGGCGGCGCCCGAGAGCGTTCAGATAATCTTCATCGTCGCTGATTTCCTGGATTGTGAGCACGTCCACGCCGATGCCCATCTTTTCCAGATCCATCGCGGCTTCGCTGGTCAACTTTTGGGCGAAGCTGGACCGATCGCTATTCACTTCCTCCACGGTGAGCGTGCCGAGGATCGATCTCAGGTGCCCTTCCAGAGTCTGGAAGATCACTCGCTGGATCTCGTCCCCCTTCATCCCAAGAAAGCGCTCTGCGGCGGCATGCAGCGAAGACTCATCCCCGCGAATCTTTACGTTCGCGACAGCCTTCACGGACACGGGAACGCCCTTTAACGTGTACGCCCGGCGGATTTCGAGCGGAATCGTGAAGACGTTCAGCGAAAGGTAGTCAACCTTCTCCAACAAGGGCAGCCGCAAAGCCGCGCCGCCGCGAACCATGCGATAGCCCACCGTCCGTCCATCGCTCAGCTTGCGCTTCCGGCCGCTCAGCACGGCGACCAGGTTTGGAGCGACCTTAATGTAATTGCGGCTGAACAACGCCATCGCAATGAACAGCGACAGCAGCACCAGCAGGATGACGAACGGAAGCGTCAATCGGGACAATTCGGCAAACATGGAAGCTCCTTACTCCTGCGCCTTAGCTCTACTGGGGACGCACGATCACCATCTCGCCCATGACTTCCTCTACCTGTACTAACGAGTTTTCAGGCATGGCCGATCCATCTTTTGTCCGGGCAACCTTGTCGATCATATCCTCAACCAGGTTGATGCGAACCTGCCCGATGCCGCCGGCGGGGATCGCGACGATCACGCGCGCGGTGCGGCCCGCCAGATCGGAGGGCCGGACGTGCGACGTCGCCTGTTGGCTGTAGAGGAACTTGGCGAAATAGTAGATGATGGCGCCAAAGAAAACGCCGCTCCCGAAGCCCACGCCGCTCGAAGCGGGCATCGACAGGCCATAGCTCGATGCCAGTGCGCCGAAACCCCCGAATGCGGTGATAAACACGCTGAGCACGCGGGAGCTGAGAATGCTCGGTCCCCCGTGGCCCAGATCGTGATCGAAATTGTGGTCGAAGTGCTCGAACAGCTCGCCAAAGAGGAGTGAGATCAGCAGGAAGACGAATCCGATCGCCCCAATGCCGAGGAAGACCGTAAAGGCGGAAATCTGCGATAACCAATCGGGCACAGAGTTGGTACCGGTGGAGGACTACTCTACCGCAGGGTAACCGGGGAAGTCAATGAGCCATAGTGGTTTGTACCGACGGGTCCCGGAGGGCTAGGCGGGTTTCGCGTGACAGCTAGGGCCTTCCTGCCGCGAAATCCTCTAATTTCTCCTCTTTTCCGGGAAATAGGCGAGGTCTATAGTGGGTATTGTCCAGGTTGGACTGTCCCTTATGAATGTCATCGCCGAATTGGAGCGGTTGGAAGCGTCGGATGTACCAGCATGGGCGCTGAAGAGCGGGCTTGCTTCGCATTTGGCGACCAAGGGATCTGAACGCCGCAGGCATGCGCGTTTTACCACAGACGATCCGGCGCTGATGCGAATTGTCGAGCCATACTCCCCCGTTCGATGGGTCATTCGGGTTATGGACGTATCGAAGAGCGGCATGCGGCTGGCGGTTCCTACCCCGCTGGCTAAGGGCAGGCTCATTCAGGTGCATATGAAAGACACCTGCGTGCTCGCAAAGGTGCGGCATTGCGGACCGGCTGAAAGCTCGAACGGCGAGATGCTCTTTCAAGCCGGGGTCGAGATCCAGCACGTGTTTTAATGGGGCGTGCCGGCGTCACGGCTCTTCGTCTACGGTACCCTGCTCAGCGGTTTTTCGAATCCTCACGCGCGATTGCTCCATGGGACTGGTGTAATGCTCGGGCGTGGCCGAATCCGAGCGACGCTCTACGATCTCGGGCGATATCCCGCAGTTCTGTTGGGCGGCGCGCGTTGGGTGAAGGGGGAATTGTACGAGCTTCCGGCCGAGTCGCTGGATGCGCTCGATGATTATGAGGGTTCGGAGTACCGGCGCGTTATTGCGACGGTCGTGCTCGAATCGGGGAAGCGTGTGAGGGCGTGGGTGTACGAATATCGGGAGCGGCTGGCGGGGCGGCGGCGGATTCATTCCGGGGATTATCGGGTAGGGCGGGCCGGAAGGCGCGACCTACGAATTTAGCTAAGTGCTGCGCTTGGGGATTTCGATATTTAGGCGCTTGATTTTTTGATTTAGCGTAGAAAGCGGCATGTGGAAAGCTTCGGCTGTGGCGGTCTGGCTCCAGTCGCAGGCTTCCAACTTTTCCAGGATCGTCCGGCGCTCGAAATCGGCGACTACTTCGAAGAGGGAAGCATCGGAGGGTAGTTTCCCGCTTTCGTCGCGGCGGATGCGAAGGCCGCGGGCTTCGAGCAAGTGATCGGGCAGGACGTCTGCCGGCACCGAGGGTTGCGCGGCCAGAACTACAGCGCGCTCTACCACGTTCTCCAATTCACGCACGTTGCCGGGCCAGGAGTGGTCCATCAGGACCTGCATCGCCTCGGGCTCGAAGTGCAAGCGGGAGCGGCCCTGGTCGTCCAGGAACTTTTCGTTTTCGCGGCAGTATTTGTTGAAGAAGTGGTCCACTAACAGGGGAATGTCCTCGCGCCGCTCGCGCAGGGGAGGCAGGGCGAGGTTGATCACGTTCAGACGGTAGTAGAGATCTTCACGGAATTTTCCTTCGTCGACCAGCTTTTTGATGTCGGCGTTGGTGGCGGCGACGATGCGAACGTCGACCTTGATACTGTCGCTCGAACCGAGCGGCATGAACTCGCGCTCCTGGATCACACGCAACAGCTTGGTTTGCGTTTCGAGCGAAATCGTCCCGATTTCGTCGAAGAAGATCGTGCCCCGGTCGGCGACTTCAAAATATCCCTTGCGGGCGCTCAGAGCGCCGGTGTACGCACCCTTCACATGACCGAATAGCGCGGATTCGAGAAGATCGGGCGGCACGGAGCCGGAGTGCACGGGGACGAAGGGATGCTCGGCGCGGGCCGAATGGGCGTGGATCGCGTTGGCGATCAGTTCCTTGCCAGTGCCGGTTTCGCCGGTGATCAGAATGGTCGCTCGGCTGGGGGCGACCTGGGAGACCAGGTCCAGGATCTTCAGCATCCGCTCGCTCTTGCCGACGATGTTGGGGAAGCTGTAACGTTGGCGGAGCGCGCGCTTGAGCTCGGTGTTTTCGCGCTCCAGGCGGTGGCGCGCGATCATGCGCTCGATCTCGATCAGCAGCTTTTCGTTATCCCAGGGTTTCGAGAAGTAGTCGTTCGCACCGCGCTTGAGCGCTTGCACGGCGACTTCGACCGAGCCGTAGGCCGTGATCATGAAAATCGGCGTATCGTGGTCGCGGACGCGGATTTCCTCGAGCACCTGCATGCCGCTTTTATCGGGCATCATCAGGTCGAGCAGGACCAGATCGTACGTGGAAGACTCCAGGCGCTTCAGGCCTTCGGTGGCGTTGGCGGCTAACTCGGTTTGATAGTTTTCGGACGAGAGCAGGGCTTCCAGGCTTTCGCGGATATCGGGCTCGTCATCGATGACCAGAATTCGGCCACGGGACGCTTCGCCCGTTGAGATGTCGGGAGGAAGGTTGGCTACGGCTTCGGTCATTTAGCGGATAAGATTGTCAGACTTCGCGGTGACCTGCACCGGAACAGACGGGCTGGGCTGTGGGCTTACCGGCGGGATTACCGTAGGAGCGGACGGGGCAAACGGCCGGTCGACAGTCTGCGTGTATCTGCGGTCCGGCGGCTGCCCCACTGTGACGTGGAAAGCGGATGCCACGGGGAACGTCAGAAGGAAACGGGTTCCCTTCCCGAGTTGACTTTCGACCTCGATATCGCCACCGTGCTCATGCACGATTCCATAGCTGACCGACAGCCCCAGGCCTGTGCCTTTGCGCGCCCCTTTGGTGGTGAAGAACGGATCGAAGATGCGCGGCAGATGCTCCGGAGTGATTCCCGCACCGCTATCGGTAAGGCTCAAACGGACCATCTCATTTTGTGACGCAGTGGAGATGGCCAGCGTTCCACCGGATTCCATTGCGTCCCGGGCGTTTAGAAGCAGGTTCAGAAAGACTTGCTGGAGCTTGTTCGGATTGCCCTTGATGCGCGGAAGCGATTCGTCCAGTGTTAATTCGGTGCGCACCCCGGATTTCGAGAATTGATGCTCCACCAGCGTAAGCGTCTCGCGTAGAATCTTGTTCAGATCCAGGGTGACGAAATCCGTGGTGGAGGTGCGCGAGAAGTTGAGCAGCGAGTTGACGATCTCGCTAGCGCGGAACGTCTGGCGCGCGATCTTTTCGAGCAGTGGAGCTTTCTCGGTGTCGCCGGAGATTTGCTTCGCCAGCATCTGCGCGTACGTTGAGATCACGGCCAGCGGGGTGTTGACCTCGTGCGCTACACCTGCCGCCAGCAGGCCGATCGAGCTGAGCTTATCGGCTTGTACCAGGCGGCGCTCCAAGTCGGCGCGATCGGTCACGTCATCTAAGATGATCAAGCGCCCGATTCGGTCGCCGTCTTTTGAAACCAAAGGCGCGACTGCAATATTGAGCGTCGCCTCCTGGGGCCTCAGCAGGAACTTGTAGACGTTGTGTATGCCGCTTTCGCCGCGGGCAAGCTCCAGTTCCATGCAGAGGTCTTCGGGCAATAGTTCGTTAAGGTTGCGGCCGACGGCGTTATCGCGGCTGGTGCCGGTGAGTTTTTCGATCTGCGAGTTCCAGCTACTAACGCGGCCCGCGAGGTCGCACGCGACTACTCCTACGTTGATGGATTCGACGATATTTTCGGAGAAATCTTTGAGGCGCTCGTATTCATCGACCTTGCGCTGTAGCGATTCGTACAGCCGGGCGTTGTCGATCGCGATGCCTACGTAGCCGGAAAGCGTCACCAGGAGTTCGACGTCTTCACTGGAGAGGAAGTCTCCGGTTTCGGTGCGGCTTACGCCCACGTAAGCGATGGTTCGGCCGCGTGCGGAGCACGGGAGGTAGTAGGTCAGCTCCAGTTCCGCGATGGTGCGGCGGACGCCCGCGGGAAGCTCGTGCGAGACGACGTCCAGCATCGTGCGGGTGCGCTCGAAGAACAGGTACGGTTTCGCCGGGCTGGGGCTCAGGAATGCGAGGTCGAGCCCATAGGGAATGTTTTCCGTCTGTCGGCCGGAGCGGTTGCTTGCCAGCTCCAGCTTGAACTTCTCTTCGTTCTCGTCCCAGATGAAGAACGCCACGTGCCGGATGCCTAACGTACGGATGAGCCGTTCGGACACGCTTTCGAGCATCACGGCGAGATCCGTGGGCGAACCCAGCTCCCTCGCGAATTCGATCAGCGTGCGGCGATAATCATAGCGATCTTTATAGAAGTAGTACCGGTCGAGCTGTTCCTGAATCCAATTGCGGATCGGCTGGAAAACGAAAGCCGCGATCAGGAGCATGGCGAGCATCGCGGCGCCGTTCAATTCCCCGCCCCGGCTGACCGAGAAGATCATGCCGTAGAAGATCGCCAGCACGCACAGCGTCGCGAGCGTGTAGACGTAGCCCTCCTGGAAAATAATGTCGACGTCCATCAAGCGATATCGCAGAATCGCGTAGGCCCACGTGAGGGGGATCAGCGGCAGAGAGAGCACCGCGAGGTTCATCGCCTGCGTGGGAGCTACACCGAACGCAAACGGGACGGCGTACAGAACCGCGAACGGCAGGATGCCGGCGAGCGCGCCGTTGCGTAGCCACGTTAACTGGCGGCGGACGATGGGATCCGCTGCGCGGCGCATTTGGAAGGCTAGAACGATTCCGCCGGCGATGTACATCGCGCAGAGGAACAGAATCCATACCCGGTCCAGGAGCCAGCGGACTTCGAGCAGCGGGGCGGTGCTATCGAGCCAGCCCAGCATGAAGCCGACCTGTATCGTAAGCAGCGCTAGGCCGGGCAGATAGACAAGTCCGGCAGCGCCGCGGCGGCGGATCCATTTCTGCGGCTCCGGAAACACGAATGCGAAGTGCAAAAGAACGGAGGGGGCAAGATAACTGGCGACCAGGTTTCCAATGTAGATGACTTTGTCGAAATTGTTCAGCTTACCGGTGTAGTGGAACGTGAGCAGGATAAACGAGGTCAGGCAGAGGAAGAACAGGTGCAACGCGCGCGGAGCAGTGCTCCGCCGAAAATAGACGAACAGGCCGATGGCGAGATATACGACGCCCGCGCCGTATTGGTAGTACAAGGTGGAATCGCGCTCTACCTCTCCGATAATCACTTGCGCCGAAACTTCGACTCCGTCGTGGAGGATCTTGTATTCGGCCTTATACCAGGGTCCCAGCCGGGCCAGAACCTGCGTGGCCTCCGTAGCGCGGCCGATCTGCACACTGTCGATCGAAACAAGACGATCGCCGGTATGGATGCCGGCTTTTTCCGCGGAACTGCCGGGAGTGATATGGACTGCGATCGGGCGTTCCAGGCGAGTTTGCGCCGGGTCTAATTTCTGCGCCGGGTTCGTTCGGTCGAGCCAGGTGACACCATCGTCAGGCAGGTGAAACTTACCCTGCTGCTGGAAGTTGATCACTGCGGCCACGCAGGCTGCGACAGTGAGAACCACCAGGAGAGCGCTGACGAGTTGTCGTTTCAGCTCGCTCATCGAGTTCTTACACTAACCCGTAAAACCGTGTGCACGTCTTAGACCACCCGAATACGGCCCTTTAACCACTGATAACACAAAGAGATCTCATGCTTCCGGGCCGGGAATATGACGGCCTGGATACTGAATTCCAAAATCGGTATATCACAGATTCTGTTGGGATACCTCGCAAATTTTGATATGCTCTGGCTTGATCTCGTTTCCGGCGGAGTCCGGACTATGATTGGTATCGCGCAAGGAGGTTCGCCCAGTGAAGACGATTTCGATTTTGCTCACGTTCGGAGTTGCGATTCAAGCCCAGACGATGCAGCAGGCCGAAGCCGGACGAGGAACATATCAGGCTCGGTGCGCGAACTGTCATGGCGCGGATCTGGGCGGGGGTGAGGGGCCGCAGCTTTCGGGGAGTAACTTTGTAGCAGCGTGGGGATCCCGGACGGTTCGCGAACTGGTCAGCACGATTCAGCGCAGTATGCCGCCTTCGGCTCCGGGGTCGCTGGGTGAAGCGGACGCTCTGAATCTGGCGTCGTTTGTTCTTGCTGCGAACGGGGCGAACCCCGGGGCGCAGGCCCTGAGTGTTGCTTCGGCATTTCCGATACGTTCGGTGGCTGCTTCGGGGAGGCCGGTGATCGCGCTCCAGGCGGGAGGGCCGGTGCCTTCGGGCGGCTCATCCGGGCCGACAGGACTCACGGTGAAGGGCGAACTGAAGAGTTACGTGCCCGTGACCGACGCGATGCTGCGTAATCCCGATCCGGGCGACTGGCTTATGGTTCGGCGCAATTATCAGGCATGGAGCCATAGCCCGCTCACCGAAATCAACGCTTCGAATGTCAAGGGTCTGCAGCTCGCTTGGACGTGGGCGATGAACGACGGTCCGCAGGCGAACGAGCCCACGCCGATCGTACACAACGGCGTCATATTCCTGGCGAATACCGGTAATGTCGTGCAAGCGCTGGATGCCCGGACTGGAGAGTTGATTTGGGAAAACCGGATCGGACCTGAGCTTTCGAATGGTCTCGGGGCGATCCGGAGCTTAGGCCTGTATGGCGACAAGGTCTATATCACGACCACGGACGTGCAGCTTCATGCGCTGGAGGCGAAGACCGGCAAAGTCGTGTGGACCACGATGATCGCCGACAAAGCGAAGGGATATGGAAGCACCAGCGGACCGCTGGTTGCCGACGGCAAGATCATTCAGGGGATGGGCGGCTGCGATCGGTACAAAGAGACCGGCTGCTATATCAGTGCGTACGATCCGCAGACCGGCAAGCAGTTGTGGAAGTTCGAGACCGTGGCGCGCGAAGGAGCGCCCGGCGGAGAATCCTGGGGAACTCTGTCGAACCTGCTTCGAGCGGGCGGCGATACGTGGATTACCGGGAGCTACGATCCGGATCTCAAACTTATGTATTGGGGTGTCGCGCAGCCGAAACCTTGGATGCGTACGATTCGGGGGACTAACGGTAGCGCGTTGTACACGTCGTCCACGATCGCGCTGCGGCCGGAGAATGGATCGCTGGCTTGGTATTTCCAGCATGCGCCGGGAGAATCGCTTGATCTGGATGAAGTTTACGAGCGTGTCCTGGTGGATGCGGACGGACAGAATTATGTATTCACCATCGGCAAGGCGGGGATCCTATGGAAGCTCGACCGCAAGACGGGGAAGTTTGTGGACTACAAGGAAGCGGTGTTTCAGAACGTGTTCGATTCGATCGACAAACGCACCGGCGAGGTTCACTATCGCAACGACATCGTCGAGCAGCGGCCGGATCAGTGGATCGCGTCGTGTCCTTCGACGGAGGGCGGACATAACTGGCAGGCCATGAGCTACAACCCCGGGACTTCGCAGCTCATTATTCCGCTTAGCCAAAGCTGCATGGAGATGCAGGGCCGCAAGACGGAGCCGACCGAGGGCTCGGGCGGGACTTCGGCGAATCGGAAATTTTATGAGATGCCGGGGACGAACGGCAACGTCGGCAAGCTCGCGGCCTACGACGTTCGGACGATGAAAGAGAATTGGAAGATCGAGCAACGCGCGCCGTTTTTGACGGCGGTGCTATCGACGGCGGGGGGCGTGGCGTTCGTGGGGGATTTGAATCGCGAGTTTAAGGCGGTGGATGTGAAGACCGGGGCGGTGCTGTGGAAGACTCGGCTACAAACTTCGGTGCAGGGGTTTCCGGTGACATTTAGCGTCGGGGGGAAGCAGTATATCGCGGTGACCACGGGGTTGAACGGCGGAAGCCCGCGGCAAGTGCCGGCGACGATCGTGCCCGAGATTAATAATCCCGGGCATGGGAATGCGCTTTACGTGTTTGCTTTGCCGGATTCAAAGTAACAGGCTTGCCCGCTTGCTTACGCGCGCGGTTCAGAGGGGACAAGCACGTGAACGGACGGTCATTTTCCGATCATGTGCTTCACGTCTGCCTCGTTTTCGTTGCAGATGTACTCTAGCAGCTCGCCTTGAAGCTTCTTGGGGTACGTCGTAAAGCCCCACTCCTTGGTGTACATTTCCGGATCCTGGACGATGCTGGTGTATTCGAGAAACTCGGCGTCAGCCCGGCGAATGCGTTCGATCACCTTCATGTTCTTCGAATGCGGCACTCCGGCGGCATCGATCCATGTTTTGTCGTTGAAGCCGATGGTTTCCACGACCAGGGTGTCGCCTTCCCAGTGGCCGATGGATTCACCGTTCCACAGTTCTTCGGCGAATTGGGAATGCTTTCGGCCGTCCATGAAGATCTGCCGCCACGTCTGCGAACCGCCTTCATATATGATCACGATCATCTCGGGTGATTGGAGAAAACGAAATGGATACGGCGTTGTAGTAAGACGCGGCACTCCGGGAGGGAGGCAGCGAGCTTCAGGATCGTCCTTGCCGAGGTGGTCGAGACGCGACTTGTACAATGCCTGGGCTTCAGGCTTGAACGGAATCTGGACGCCGGTCGCATCGAGCCGAACGTTTTCGCGAATGGCGTTGGGCGCCCACGGACCTCGTAAGTCGGGAGTGCCATCGGGCAGCTTGGGGGCGGGTCCGGCTTTGCCTAGTTCGGGCTTCGACTGCCCTTGCCGCGCGAGCACCGATGGATCTACCAAACCGAATGATGCCTGGAGCGGCGGAAGATCGGACTTCGCCGGCGCAGGCTTTGGCGCGGCCGCAGGAGCCTGCGCCAACGCGAGGCCGGCGCAGCTAATGACGCCCAGAAGAATCAAGCTGGTAAATCTCATGTCTACAGTCTAACTCGCGTGATCTCCGGCAGCACGCAAATCTACGGTCCACCTGCCCCGTTCCAGTCAGCCCAGAACCAGCCCCAAAGTACTGTAACCAAAGCGACATCGTGTGCGAAATCTCGCAGCTTTGGGAATGATTCCTAATCCTCTTCCCTACGTCCCTCTCCTTAATTCCCTCCTAAGGTAGCCTTAGGCGCATCGAGGTTGCCGAATCAATCGTTTATGGCTGCTGAGGCGATGGCACGGGAAATGCACTTAGAGAGGCATAGCCACACAGCGTGACTTGGCCCAACCTGCGGGGAAAAAGCGGATTGGGACCGAAGGGGCGGTAGCCTATCCGCCGGACGCGAGTTCACCACCCCCTGGTGAACGTGGTGAATCTCAATAACTTCTGATCGGAGGAGAACTTCAAAGACGTGAGCACACCAAACACAAAGGTTGTTGTCGTTGGACTCGGGGAGGTCGGCAAGCCGCTCTTTGAGTTGCTGTCCGGATGCTATGACACCGTGGGAGTGGACATTTCGCCCATGGACAAGATCGAGCAAGTGGACATTCTGCACATCTGCTATCCGTACGAGATCAAGGATTTCATTGGCGAGACGGCCCGGTACATCGACTATTTCAAGCCCGCGCTGACGGTGATCAACAGCACAGTGGGGGTGGGAACTACGCGAGCGATCGCGGAGCGCACGGGTACGGCAGTAGTGAACAGTCCGATTCGCGGGAAACACGTTCGGATGTTGTCTGAAATTCAGATGTACACGAAATTCATCGGGGCGTCGGATCCGGCGGCGGGCGAGAAGGCGGCCAAGCACTTTGAAGGCGCTGGGATGAAGACGAAGGTTCTGACTTCGCCGGAAGCCACGGAACTCGCCAAGCTCACGGAGACGACGTATTTCGGCGTGATGATCGCGTGGGCTCAGCAGGTCGAGCGGTTTTGCGATAGCTCGGGCGCGAAGTACGAGGAAGTTGTTTCGTTCTACGACGAGATCAAGTTCTTTCCTCAGGTTAAGTATTTCCCGGGCGTCATCGGCGGGCACTGCGTGATGCCGAATATCGAGATCCTCTCGAAGTTTGAGCGATCGGATATTGTCGATGCGGTGCGGTCTTCGAATCACATGAAGATTGCGCGGGAAACTGCTTCGCGCGAGACGGCGGTCGCTTAGTCACTTCGGCGGCCGGGCCAAAGCCCGGCGCAAGCTGAAGCTTGCCCTACATGAGTACATCGGTTGTTGAACACGTTGCGGTGCGGCCGGCGGGGCTCAGTCTCGAGGGGCGGCGGATCGCTATGGTCACGATTTCGCCTTACCCGGCGGATCCTCGGCCTCGGCGCATGATCGAGGCATTGTTAAAGGAGGGGGCTCGCGTCGATCTTATCTGTCAAGGCGACGAGAAGGGAGCGGCTCGGGAGAAAATCGGCGCTCTGGATATTCGGCGGCTGCCGATCGCGCATCGACGTGCGGGGAAGTTTGCTTACGCTTACGAATACTCGTCGTTCATTGCGCTTTCTTCGGCGATTCTGGCGACACGGTCGCTTCGCCGCCGGTACGATCTGGTCTATGTCAACAACATGCCGGATGTGCTGGTGGCGAGCGCATTGTTCCCGAAGATGCTCGGCGCCAGGGTCATTCTCGATATGCATGATCCGATGCCGGAGTTGATGACCACCATCTACGGGCTTGGCGAGAACAGCCGGGCAGTGCGCGTGATCAAGATGCTCGAAAAGTGGAGCTTCGCGCGTGCGCACAAGGTGCTGACAGTGAACGTTGCGTGCAAGCGGATCTTCAGTGATCGGAGCTGTGCGGCGGAAAAGATCGGGGTTGTGATGAATGCTCCGGACGATCGCATCTTTCCGGTGCGGGCGATTCGGGGCGGTTCGGCCAGCCGGGTGGCGAAGCCGTTCACGATCATGTATCACGGGTCGATCGTGGAGCGGAATGGGCTGGATCTTGCGGTCGAGGCGCTGGAGCATGTTCGGGAGCGCGTGCCTGGCGCGGTGCTCAAAGTCTACGGGAAGAAGAACGAGTTCCTTTCACAAGTTCTACAGCAGGCTGAAGCGAAGGGGTTGAAGGATGCGGTGGCGTTCATGGGGCCGCGCAGCCTGGAAGCCTTAGTGCCGGAGATTGAGGCGTGCGACGTCGGTGTGATTCCGAATCAGCGCAACGCGTTCACGGATATTAATACGCCGACGCGGATTTTCGAGTATCTGGCGTCGGGCAAGCCGGTGGTGGCGCCTCGAACGCCTGGCATTTTGGATTATTTCGACGCGGATTCGTTGTATTTCTTTGATTCGGGCAACGCGCAGGAGCTGGCGGAGCAGATCGTTCGCGTGTCAGCGAATCCGGGCGAGGCGAACGCGATTGCGGAACGGGGCCAGAAGATTTTCGGCGACCATGCCTGGCCGCAGGAGCGGCAAGCTTTGATCGACGTGGTGGGCGAGGTTTTGAAGGGGAAGAAGCGATGACGCCTCCGAGTACGGTACCGGGCATCGCGACTCTCCAACTGCGAAAGAGCTCAGGGGTGATCGGCATCGAGGAGCTGCAGCGCTCCTGCGATATGGTGCAGGCCTGGGTCGAAAAGCACAAATATCGCGGATGGGAGCCGTTCGACGGATTGAGCTCCTGGGCCCGGCCGCTGGTGTTCGGCGATCAGTTGGGTGAACGAGTTCTGTTGCAAGCAATCCGGCAGAGCCCAATCAATCTGCGCCCGTTGATGGGCGTGACCCGAAAAGAATCGACCAAGGGCCGCGGGTACATGGCGTGGGGTTATCTTCTGCTGTATCGCGCCACGCGGCAGCAGAGTTATTTGGATAAGGCCGTCGCGTGCCTGGAGTGGCTGGACAAGAATAAGGCTTCGAGGTTCAAGCATCATAGCTGGAGCAATCATTTCGACTTCACGTCGCGATGGGGCTCGTATAGCAAGCACGATCCGATCATCGTGTGGACCAGCCTGATCGGGCAGGCGTTTATCGAAGCGTTCGAGATCACGGGGCAGGAGCGATTCCTGCGTGTTGCGGATAGCGCCTGCAAATGGGTGATGGAGCTACCGCGTGACAAATCTTCGCGCGGAAATTGCTTGAGTTATCTGCCTCACGCCGAGGCCTACGTTCATAACGCCAACATGCTGGGAGCGTGTTTGCTCGCACGCACAGCGAAGCACAACGGCCGGGAAGAATACATGCGCGTGGCGCGGTCAGCGATGGAGTACACGTGCTCGCGGCAGCTATCGGATGGATCGTGGCTGTACGCGGAGGATTCGAAGTATCACTGGGTGGATAACTTCCACACGGGTTACAACCTGGACAGCTTGTGGTTCTATATGAACTCGACGGGGGATCGCGAGTTCGAGCAGAACCTGGATCACGGGCTGGCGTTCTACAAGGCGAATTTCTTCGAGGAGAACGGGCGACCGAAGTATTACAACACACGTGTGTATCCGGTGGATATTCAGTGCGCGGCGCAATCGATTGATACGTTGACGCTGCTTTCCGAGCGTGATCCTTCCTGCTTCGAGATCGCGGAGCGTGTAGCGGCGTGGACCATCCGGAATATGCAGAGCCGGAAAGGGTACTTCTACTACCGGCAGTATCCGATGATGATCGCGCGGACGCCTATGCTGCACTGGGGCCAGGGAACGATGTTCAAGGCCTTGAGCATGTTGCTGCTGCATCGTAAGGGCGAGGCTCAAGCATCATAATGATCGGCGTGATTGCCCCACCCGCGCAACGGGACGTGGTGGTGGAGTTCTTTCAACTCTTCAAGACTCCATGGGAGTTTTGGCGGAGTGGTGGGCATTACGATGTCGTGCTGTGCTGCGGCGACGCTCTGCCTTCCGCGGCTTCGGCTCGGCTGGTCGTGGTTTATTCGGGAGCGCGGACGGCGGAATCGCATCCGGCGGGCGACTTCGTTACGCTGCGGCAATCGAACGTTCCTGTTTACGGCGAGAGTGTCGTGTTCGCAGACAGCGGATCGGCCGTTCGTGTCAGCAAAGAGAACGGCCGCACCGTGGCGAGAGTCGGATATAACTTGTTCGACGAAGTCCAGACTCTGCTAACTGTAGGCCAGCCGATCCCGAACGGAGGAAGCCCGTCGCTCGAGCAGCACATCGCGGTCCTGCGGGAGCTGATTACCGGCAACGGAATCTCACTGCTGGAGATTCCCCCTGTTCCATACGGGCATCACTTTACCGCCTGCCTGACCCACGACCTCGATCACCCATCGCTGCTGATGCACAAGTGGGACCACACGATGTTCGGGTTCCTGTACCGGGCGATTATCGGATCGGCTCGCGAGGTTTTGAAGAAGCGGCGGACGATCGGCGTGCTGCTGCGAAATTGGGTTGCAGCCCTTAAGCTGCCGTTCGTCCACTTGGGACTGGGTACGGACTTCTGGGGCGAGTTCGACCGATACTGCGCGCTTGATCGCGGACGCTCTACGTTTTTTGCGATTCCGTTCGCGCACGATCCGGGGCAATGGCAGGGAGGGCGCGCGCCGGAGAAGCGGGCGTCCGGTTACGGAATCGCCGATATCGCGGGGCGAGTGCGGGACCTCGCATCGCACGGGTATGAGATCGGGCTCCACGGAATCGATGCGTGGTGCGATGTTGCGCGCGGGACCAAAGAACTGCAAACGGTGCGGCGGGCGACAGGATCGGAAGATATCGGCGTCCGGATGCACTGGCTGTATCGCGACAAAGATTCCCTGGTCAAGCTGGAAGAGGCGGGTGCGGATTACGATTCGACCGTCGGCTACAACGAGACGGTCGGGTATCGGGCGGGGACAACACAGGTTTACAAGCCGCTCGAAACCACCAGGCTGTTGGAACTGCCGCTCCACGTGATGGACACGGCGTTGTTTTATCCGCGCCATTTGCATCTGACGCAGAGCGAAGCGGCGGACCGCGTGAGCACGATCATCGATAACGCGGTGGCATTCGGCGGATGCGTTACGGTGAACTGGCACGATCGCAGCCTGGCGCCGGAGCGGCAGTGGGGCGAATTCTACGCCGAGTTCGTCGCCGAGCTCGAAAGCAAGGGAGCGTGGTTTGCTACTGCAAGCCAGGCTGTCGCTTGGTTCCGCAAACGAAGATCGGCAAGATTCGAGATCGCCGACGGGGAGCGGCACGGCGTGCGGGTAAAGATGGAGGAGGACGCAGGCGCCAATCTTCCTGATTTGCAGCTCCGCGTACACAACGGCGAATCGCGCGATATCCGGCTGAACCCGAAGCTCGATAGCGGCGTCGCCGTCGGTTGATTTCCAAAGCAGTCCAGAGTTTCCAGCATGAGAGCGCACCACCTTACATACGTAGTGATCACTCCGGCTCGTAACGAGGCGGAGTTCCTTGAGCAGACGATTGAATCGATGATCGCGCAGACAATTCTGCCGGCAAAGTGGGTGATTGTCAGCGACGGCTCGACGGATGGCACCGATGAGATCGTCAAGAAATATTTACCCGAACATCCGTGGATCGAGCTGGTGCGTAGGCCGGAGCGCAAGGAGCGCGATTTCGGCGGTAAGGTGCGGTGCTTTAATTCGGGGTACGAGAGGGTCGTGGCGATGGACTACGACGTGATCGCGAATCTGGATGCGGATATCACGTTTGGTGCGGATCACTTTGAATACCTGCTCGAGCAGATGGCGATCGAGCCGAAACTGGGCGTGACGGGCACTCCGTTTGTGGAGGGCAACAAGGCTTACGATTTTCGGTTCACGGCGGTAGAGCACGTCTCCGGCGCATGCCAGCTTTTCCGGCGAGAATGTTTCGAACAAATCGGCGGATATGTGCAGGTGAAAGGCGGCGGAATCGACTGGATCGCCGTGACGACTGCGCGCATGAAGGGGTGGAAGACGCGGACGTTCGTGGATCGTGTTTGTCATCATCATCGGCCGATGGGAACGGCTTCGACAGGGAAGTTGGGGGCGCACTATAAGCTCGGCGGGCAGGACTATTACTTAGGGGGACATCCGCTGTGGCAGGTGTTTCGCGCGTGCTACCAGATGGCTCGGAAGCCGTACATTATCGGCGGAACGCTGATCCTGGCCGGGTATATGGCGGCGTGGGTGAAAGGCGTGAAGCGGCCCGTCTCGGACGAGTTGATTCGGTTTCATCAAGGCGAGCAGCTGCAGAGATTGCGGCAGACGTTGCTGAAAGCATTCTAGGGGCGCTGAAAAATTAGTCAGGTTGTCTGCTCCCTTACGGTCGCGGTTCATGGGCTGGCGTTGTGACAAGCGCAGCGAAGAAGCCGTAACCGTTAGAGAGCCGACACAGGCCATTTAAAGGAGGAGAGGCCGTTCGCTGGAGCGGCTTCAAGTATGGACATCGGAGAGAAGAAGCAAATCGCGGACGGCGCGTCGATCGTAGGACTGGATGAGCCAGTTCTGGTTACCGGCGCGACGGGGTATCTGGGGCCCGCTATGGTGGAGGCGCTGTTGCGCCACGGATTCACCAACATTCGCGCGTTCACCAGAGTTTCGAGCACGACTACGAGACTCATGGACGTAGTCAACAAGCATCGAGGCAAGGCGAACGTCGAAATCATCAAAGGCAACCTGCTGTCCGTGGAAGACTGCCGGACGGCGGCAGACGGAGTTGCGGTGATTTTTCACCTGGCGATCGGCGCGGACAAGTCGTATGCGGATTCGATCATGAACTCCGTGGTGACGACGCGGAATCTGCTGGACGCAAGCCTGCGGTTCACGAGTCTGAAGCGTTTTGTCAACGTGAGTTCGTTCGCGGTGTATACGAATCGCGAAAACCGGCGGCTGGACGAAACCTCGGAAATCGGCGTGGAGGGCGGCGACGCTTACGCCTTTTCGAAAGTGAGGCAGGACGAGCTGGTGAAGGAGTACGGCACGCGGGAGAAGCTCCCGTATACGATCGTGCGACCTGGGTCGGTGTTTGGCCCGGGCAAAGTGGCGATTACGGGGCGCGTTGGGATCGACACGTTTGGGATCTTCATGCATACGGGCGGCTCGAACCACATTCCCCTCACTTACATCGATAACTGCGCGGACGCGATTCTGCTGGCGGGTGTTCGGCCGGGAGTCGATGGCGAGATCTTCAATGTGGTGGACGACGATCTGCCGACCAGCCGGCAATTCCTGCGGATGTACAAGCGCAAGGTAAAACGTTTCAAATCCATTTTTCTGCCGCGCACAGCGAGCTATCTACTGTGCCGGGCCTGGGAGAAGTATTCGACCTGGTCCGAAGGTCAGCTTCCGCCGGCGTTCAACAAGCGGCGGTGGCAGTCGGAGTGGAAGAAGACTCGCTATAGCAACGAAAAGTTGAAAGCCAAGCTGGGTTGGCGGCCCAAGGTCTCGATGCAGGATGCGCTTGCACGCTTCTTCGAGGGCTGCCAGGAGCAGCAACATGCTTAAAGTAGCGATTGTTGGCTGCGGCAAGATCGCCGACGCGCACGCGTCGCAGATCGTCAGGGTGCCGAATATCGAGATCGTGGGGGTTTGCGATCGCGAGCCGCTTATGGCGAAACAGTTGTTCGACCGGTTTCCGGTGAAGCAGCACTTCACCAATCTGGACGAAATGCTGCGTGAGGCGAAACCGGACGTGGTTCACATCACCACGCCTGCGGAAAGCCACTTCGATGTCGCGCGCATGTGCCTGGAGCGCGGCGTGCACGTTTACATCGAAAAACCGGTCACGATTCGCGCCGAGGAGACCGAAATCCTGGTGGCGATGGCTGAGGAGAAGAACCTGAAGCTCACGGCGGGGCACGACGATCAGTTCACGAACGTGACACGCCGGATGCGTGCATTGATCGGCAGCGGATACCTGGGCGGCCGGCCGGTGCACATGGAGAGCATGTTCTGCTACGACCTCACGGATCCGTCGTACGCACGGGCGCTGCTCAGCGATAAGCGGCACTGGGTTCGGCGTCTTCCTGGCAAGCTGCTGCAGAACATCATCAGCCACGGGATCGCCAGGATCGCGGAATATCTGCCCGGTGATTCGGTGCAGGTGATCGCGCACGGCTTTGTAAGCCCGATGCTGCAGAGGATGGGCGAGACGGAGATCATCGACGAGTTGAGGGTGATCATCAGCGATGAACTGGGAACTACCGCGTACTTCACGTTTGCGTCGCAGATGCGACCGGTGATGCATGAGTTTCGCATCTGGGGGCCGAAGAACGGACTGGTGCTGGATCAGGATCAGGAGACGCTGATCAAGCTGCAAGGCGATCGGCACAAGAGCTACGCAGAAAAGTTCGTCCCACCTGTGACTTTGGCAAAACAGCTTCTTGGGAACCTTAATACCAACGTAAGGTCTTTCCTCAAGAATGACTTTCATATGAAGGTCGGGATGAAGACGCTGATCGAGACGTTTTATGAGTCGATCGTGGAGGACACGCCTCCGCCGATTCCGTATCGCGAGATTCTACTCACCGCGCACATCATGGAAACGATCTTCGAGCAGGTTGATCCGCAGCGGCAGACGGTCGCGCGCAAGTCGTGGAATCTCGAAGGCGTTTCGGCTCGTTTGCAAAAAGCGTAAGCGATGTCATTCCATAGCAGCAGGAAATTGCGGGCGCTCGGCGAGGGATTCACCGCGGAAGCGGATGGCTTGGACGAAGCCGGCTGGCACGAGTTGCTCGACCAATTCACTGACGGCAATATTTATCAGACGCTGCCTTACGAGTCGGTACGAACGAGCCACGAGAACATCAGCCACCTGGTGCTGAGGAAGGACGGCGAAGTGGTCGCGGCGGCACAGGCTCGGATCATGAAGGTGCCGCTGATAAGGGCCGGGATCGCGTACGTGCGATGGGGACCGATGTGGCGCCGCCGCGGCGTGCAGCACGATCCGCACGTTTTTCGGCAGGCGATCCGAGCGCTGCGCAATGAATACGCGGGGCGGCGCGGGCTGGTCATTCGGCTGTACCCGTCGCTGTTTCGCGATCCTCTTTCGAATTTCCCCTCGGTTTTGGAGGAAGAAGGATTTTCGCACGCAAAGGATACCGTGGATCGGACCCTCTGTCTGGATATCTCGAGGCCCGCGACCGAGCTGCGGGCAGGACTACGTTCGCACTGGAAACGGTACTTAAAGGTCGCCGAGAAGGGCGGGCTCGAGATCATCGAAGGTACCGGCGGCGAGCTGTTCGAAGCGTTCATCCGACTCTATCGGCAAATGCTGGATCGCAAGCGATTCGCGGAGCCGAACGACATCCGTCAGTTCCGTGCGGCGCAGGATTGGCTGCCTGAGAAGTACAAGATGAAAGTTATGCTCTGCAAATCGGGCGAGGAGCTGTGCGCAGGTCTGATCTGCAGTGCGATCGGCGATACGGGCATTTACTTGTTCGGGGCCACGAGCGATGCGGGACTCAAGGCTCGCGGCGCGTATCTTTTGCATTGGAGGCTGATCGAGTGGCTAAAGGCGAACGACATCTCGACCTACGATCTCCATGGGATCAATCCGGTTACGAATGCGGGGACATACCGGTTTAAGGCAGATCTGTGCGGCGATGGCGGCCGTGACGTAACGTTTCTGGGCCGGTTTGAATCGTGTACGAATTTCGTAAGTCATTCGTGCGTGACGCTTGGGGACAACCTGCGCGCGGCGAAGCGCAACATTCGCAAGAAACTCGCGGATCGGGCCGCGGCGAACGACGGGTATGCGGATTTGGCCCCCGCCCAAGGCGACTAGAAGAATGCAAACAGGCTGCATCATTGTGAACGCCGACGATTGGGGTCGCGACGTTCTGACTACCGATCGCATCTTCGAGTGCCATCAACGTGGCGCAATTTCTTCCGTAAGCGCGATGGTGTTCATGGAAGATTCGGAACGCTCCGCTGCAATGGCGAAGGAGCGCGGGGTCGACGCGGGGTTGCATCTTAATTTCACGACGCCCTTTTCCGATCCCAAGTGCGCGGCCACGCTTCGTGCGCAACAGGAGTTGATCGGACGGTATCTGCTGCGCCACCGTCTGGCCCAGATCGTGTTTCATCCGGGGCTGGCTTCCGCGTTTCGAAATGTGGTGCAGGCGCAACTCGGTGAATTTCGCCGATTGTATGGCGCGGCGCCGGCGCGCATTGACGGGCATCATCACATGCATCTGTGCGCGAACGTGCTGATCCAGCGGCTGCTGCCCGCCGGCACGAAGGTGCGCCGCAACTTTTCGTTCGATCGAGGGCAGAAGAGCCTGGGGAACCTGCTGTATCGCGATTTTGTCGATAAGCGCCTGGCGCGCCGTCATCAGCTCACGGACTACTTCTTTTCGCTTCCGCCGCTCGAACCACAGAGCCGCGTGAAGCATATCTTTTCGCTGGGGAACAAGTTTGTGGTCGAGGTGGAAACACACCCCGCGCTGGAGCCGGAGTATCGCTACCTATCGGAAGGAGAAATGTTCCGCCAGATGGGAGACGTTCGGATGGCTCGCACGTTTGCGGCCGCAGAGCCGGCAGGTGTTTCGGAGGCAAAGCAGTGATCAACGTTAGCGGTCATGACATTCATGTAAAGGGGAACGTCCTTCGTGTCGCGCATCGCGAAGCGGACGGGTACGAATCCCTGGATAGTCCGGAATATCTCATCTCCGGCTTGCGCAAGTGCGGCACGCGCATCGATCTATTCACGTTCATGCAGATTCGTGAAGAGAATCCGCCGCGGTTCTCCTATCCGATGGAGTTGGACAACCTGGCGGTTCTCACGATTCCGAGCTTCGACCAATGGTGGAACAAGAAGCTGAAGTCCGTCGCGCGAAATCGCGCCCGGCAGGCTGAAAAGAAGGGCGTGGTGCTGCGCGAGGTCCCGTTCGACGACGCGCTGGTTCGTGGCATCTGGGAAATCTACAATGAGTGTCCTCTGCGGCAAGGAAGAAAATTCCCGCACTACGGCCAAGACATTCCGTTCGTTCGGCAGCACGCAGGCAGTTTTCCGGACAGCAGTATCTTCGTCGGTGCATTTCTCGATGAAAAGCTGATCGGTTTCCTAAAAATGACCTGCGATCAGACACGCACGCAGGCTAACCTGATGAACATCCTTTCGATGGTGCAGCACAGGGATAAAGCACCGACCAACGCGCTGATCGCACACGCCGTGCGGATTTGCGCTGAACGTGGAATTACTCACCTTGTCTATCAGAACTTCGCCTACGGCAAACGCCAGCGCGACACGTTGAGCGACTTCAAGGAAAACAACGGATTCGAACGGGTGGACGTGCCTCGCTACTACGTTCCGCTCACACCGCTCGGGTGGGCGGCATTCCGGTTTGGATTTCATCAGCGGGTTGCGGATCGCATTCCCGGACCGCTCATGGAGAAGTTTCGCGAACTGCGTACCGCCTGGTACAACCGCAGATCTGAATTGACACCGCAAGTCGACGCAAAGTAAAACCTCTCGTGGGCTCCTCCTTAGCCGTCATCGCATTTGTGGGATTCATCCTGGGCCTGTTCTGGCTCGACCGGGATTTCAAGACTCGAAGTTCGCCTACGTTATGGGTTCCAACAATTTGGATCATGCTGGCTTGCTCGCGCGCCATTTCGCAGTGGATGGCGATGGAGACGCTCTACACGGCCAGCGACGTTGCAGAAGGGAATCCGATTGACCGGCAGGTTCAGGGGGTTCTGCTCGGGTTAGCGATTTTGATCCTGGCGACCCGAGGTAAGCGTTTGTGGTGGCTCCTCCGCGGCAATGCGGCGGTGTTGCTGTTCTTTTTCTACTGTCTCTTGAGCGTGTCATGGTCCGACTACCCGGACATCTCCTTCAAGCGGTGGACCAAGGCAATCGGCGACTTTCTGATGATCCTTGTCGTGATGAGCGATCCGGAACCGTTTGCGGCGGTGAAGCGGTTGCTCTCACGGGCGACCTACGTGCTCATTCCGCTGTCCGTTCTGTTCATCAAGTACCTTCCACAGTTCGGAAAAGCATACGGCAGGTGGGATTACAAGCCGTACTATGTCGGCGTCACGACCAGCAAAAACAGTCTCGGTGCCATATGTTTGATCTTTGGACTGGGAGCTCTGTGGCGGATTTGGTGGGCGTACAAGGATCGCGAGGATTCGGGCTGGTGGCGGCGGATTTTCGCGCAGGTGTTGATTCTCGCGATGATCGGGTACCTCTTCAAAATGGCTAACTCGATGACCTCGCTCGCGTGCTTCTTCCTGGCGAGTCCGCTCATCTTCGCAGGCTTCAATCCGAAGCTGGTGCGCCGGCCAGTGCTGGTGCATACCTACATCGGCGTGATTACGGTGGTCTCCATCTCCGCGCTTTTTTTTGCAACCAGCCTCTTGAGCCTGGTCGGACGGGACCCAACGCTGACGGATCGAACTGGCGTTTGGTCGGCTGTGCTGAAGATGACGGGCAACCCGCTGCTCGGCTGGGGCTTCGAGAGTTTCTGGCTCGGACCCAGGCTGGCGCGAATGTGGACGCTGTATACCTGGCAGCCGAATCAATCCCACAACGGATACCTGGAGATTTTCGTGAATCTCGGATGGGTGGGCGTGCTGTTGTTGGCCGGCGTGCTGGTAACGGGCTACTCGATCGCGATCCATTCGTTTCGGCGCAATCTTCCGACGGGCGGGCTGGTGCTGGCCTTCTTCGCGGCGGGCTTGATCTACAACTGCACCGAAGCAGCTTATTTCCGAATGATGACGCCAATGTGGGTCTTCTTCCTGCTGGCGATCACGAGGTACAGCGAAGTGCGCGTGGAGCGCCGGGTGGTCGGTGGCGGGTCGATTGAGGATATGAAGCGGTTCTATCTTCACAAGCTGGAGATAGAGGGTCAGCCGCGCTGGAGCAGTCCGGCAACGCCTGCTTCTTCGTAGCTCGCAAGGGATTCGTGCAAACTTTAAATCTACTTGAGACGGCTGCTGAGAGCCGTAGCGGGCCGTCACCCTCAAGGGCTGGACTGGCGCTCGGGTTGCTGACGGGCGGAGGCGATCGTCATTATGCATTCGGTCTGGCGATGTCGCTGGTCGAATGCGGCGTTGCGGTGGATTTTGTCGGTGGCGATGAAACGGATAGTCCCGAGTTTCATTCAACGCCGGGCCTGACTTATTTCAATCTCCGGAGGAACGGGCGAAAAGATGCCCGGATGGTCGCGAAGATCACGCGGATTTTCGCGTACTATGCTCGCCTGATGTGGTACGCGGCAACGGCCAAGCCGCGGGTCTTCCACATTCTGTGGAACAACAAGTTCGAAACGTTCGACCGGACCGTGCTGATGCTGTACTACAAAGCGCTCGGCAAGAAGGTCACACTGACGGCCCATAACGTGAACGCGGGGGCGAGAGATTCGGCTGACACGCGATGGAATCGACTCACTCTGGGATGGCAGTATCGCCTCGCCGATCAGATCTTCGTTCACACGCTGAAGATGAGAGACGAGTTGGCGGGTCAGTTTGGCGTTCGCGAAGATGCGGTGACGATTATTCCTTACGGAATCAATAATGCTGTGCCGGTTACGGGGCTCACTTCGGAGCAGGCGAAGCAGAAGCTCGGACTCCCGGCCGGCGATCGCACCATTCTCTTCTTCGGAAACATCGCGCCATACAAGGGTGTGGAGTACTTGATTGACGCGTTTGAACGGCTTGTGGCGGCGGGCGGGAAGTATCGGCTCATCATCGCCGGACGGGCGAAGCAAGCGGGGGATCCATACGTCGATTCGATTCGGCAGTCGCTCAGGCGAGATATGATCCGGGACCGGACCACCCTTAAGCTCGAATTCATTCCGGACGAAGAAACCGAGTTGTACTTCAAAGCAGCCGACGTTTCCGTGCTGCCGTATACCTTCATTTTCCAAAGCGGAGTGTTGTTTCTGGGATACAGTTTCGGATTGCCGGTGATCGCGTCGGACGTAGGATCGTTGCGCGAGGACGTGGTCGAGGGGGAGACGGGATTCCTCGTTCGACCGCAAGATCCCGAGGCCTTGGCAAAAGCGATCGAGACCTACTTTGCGAGCCCGCTGTACGCGGGGCTCAGCGAGCGCCGGTACGAAATACAGGATTGGGTGAACTCGCAACATTCGTGGGGCACGGTTGCGGAGATCACCGCGGATGTCTACACGTCCTTGCTGGGAAAGGGAAGTAAGCGGTTCTAATGCCTGAATCGAAGAACGACCTCAGCATCTATTTCGATGAGCACAAAATCGAAGCAGATCACGGAAAGAAATCGCTGCGCGGCGGAGCGCTGTCGATCATCGCCCGTGCCGTCAACGCCGTCATTCAAGTCGGCTCGGTTTTGTTTCTGGCGCGGCTGCTTTCGCCGGAAGATTACGGCCTGGTGAGCATGGTCACCGCGATTACTGGTTTCGCACCGCTGCTGGTGGACCTAGGGACGCGAGATGCGATCGTGCAACGCTCGCGAATTACGAGAGTTGAAATCAGCACCTTATTTTGGCTGACCGTCGCTGTAGGAGTGGTCTGCGCGCTGGCGGTCACGGCCAGCGGCTCGTTCATCGCCAAGCTGTACGACGAGCCCAGGTTGACTTCGATCGCGCTGGTTTCCTCGCTTACTTTTGTCGCGGTTGCCCTAAACTGCCAGCACTACGCACTGTTGCGCCGCGCAATGAAGTTCCGCGAGCTGTGCATCATCGACGTAACAGCGAATTTGCTGAGCGCAGCTGGGGCAATCTCGATGGGGTTCTACGGACTACATCATTGGGCGCTGGTGCTGCGGCCAATCACGCAGAACCTGGTGATCGCGTTCGGCGTTTGGTCGATGTGCCGGTGGATGCCCACGACGATCAAATTCACTTCTGGCGTTAAGGAAATGTTGAAAGTCGGGATCCATGTCACCGGATTTGCCATGACAGATTTCGCGGGACGGTCCGGCGATCGCGTTGTGATCGGGTATCGTGCGGGAGCCACAACGCTGGGCTACTACCAGAATGCGATGTTCGTCTATGACAATGTCCTGGACGTACTGGTCTCCACGTTACATGGCGTTGCGGTCACCAGCCTCAGCAAGATGCGGGAGAACCTCACCGAGCTGAAACGCTCGTGGAGCAAAGCAATGGAGACGCTGACCTTCTTCTCGATGCCGGCGTTTGGAATTCTCGCGGTGACGAGCCAGGACCTTATCGCAATCGTGCTCGGCCCGAAGTGGATCCACGCCGGCGAACTACTGAGCTTGCTGGCACTCCGTGGCATTCCGAACGTCGTCGAACGGACGGTCGGATGGCTTCACGTAGCCGCCGGGAGAACGGATCGTTGGGTGCGGTGGGGTGTGGTGGCGAATATCGCCACGGTGATCTCCCTATTGGCTGGGGCGCCCTTCGGCCCTACCGGTATCGTGATCGCGTACGTCGCATGCATGTTCATCATTTTTGTCCCTGCCATCGCGTATGCGGGACAGCCCGTACACATCGGTGCGAAAGACGTGATCGCGGCAGTATGGCGTCCGCTGACCGGAACGCTGTTGGGTGTCGCGACCGGATTCATGCTGCGGTACACGACCCTCATGGAAGCCGCGGGCGTCGTTCGGATTGTCGCTTTTACCGTCGCATTCCTGTTCGTTTATGTCGTTACGGTCATTGGCATTCTTAAAGTTCGTACTCCGCTTCGTGTAGTTCTTCAGTTGGCGCGGGACACCGCTCCAGCAAGGTTTTCGAGGTACATTCCTATGCCGAGTCTTATCACTGAAACTGGGAAAGTTACTGCTAGGGCCGCAGCAGTTGGTGGCGGCTCCGCCACAATTCCTAACTCCACCGTCACTCCGCTTCCGGAAAAGCCGCAATTTGTGCCGGGTCGGCGAGCGGGCGGGCCGGCGGCCAGAAATCTGACCAGGATCGAGCGAACTCTGGTGAGGATCGAAGACAATCCGTGGGGCGCGCTATACCGGATGGCGGTCGGATTCGTTGCGCTCCCGATCGTGTCGATCGCATGGAAGGGCCATGCCTCCGCTGTAGCCGCGGTGGCGACGCTGCTCGGAATCCTGCTGATGCTGCGCTTTCTGCCGATGGTAGTTCGGGGCGTCATTTCGTTTCCCGAGCCAGTGCAGAAAATTTGGGACGATCGGAGACAGGCTGCCAAACGGCACGACTCCTACCAGTGGCGTAAACTCTTTTGGATTGGCGCCGGGTTGGCGGCTTATATTGTCCTGGCCGGACAGGCTGGCGTCACAAACGTGAGTCTCGGCGCGGTCTGTCTGGTGTCGGGCGCGGCGGGAATTCTACGGTGGCGTACGGTGAATTCTCAAGTTCGCTCCTCCGACGGAAGTCGCTAGGCGAGGTAGTTCGCACGTGCAAAATTCCAAAGCCCGAATCTGCATGCCGACGCTCCGGGGGTTCTGGAAGGAGGCGTTCCAGCTCGCGATCTATGAAGCGCAGGATGTCCTGTGCCAGGCCGAGAATGTCGATCTGATCCCGCTCGAGCCCGCGTCGGGGTTTCACTGGAAGGATCGCTGGCACCGGAGATTACTGCATCGCGATCCTTCAGGCAAGCTCGCATCCATGAACCTGGGGCTAAGGAAGGTTCAGCTCAAGCAAGATTATGAGCTGTTCATCGCGGTATGCCAGAATCACTGGGACCTGCTGTACGTGAACGCGATCGAGGGATGGAAGGATCGCGCGAAGACGACGGTCTGTTGGATTGACGAAATGTGGGCTTCGGACATTGAGCCGAACCAGCAATGGCTGCGCACGCTGGAACGGTTCGATCATGTCTTTCTGGGCTACCGCGGAACCCTGAGTCCGTTCACGAAGGCCACGGGGATCAAGAGCCACTGGCTTCCTGCCGCGGTCGACGGGAAGCGATTCAGTCCGTATCCGAATCCGCCGGAGCGTGTCGTGGATTTCTACAGCGTAGGCCGCCGATGGGAGGGCTTGCACCAAGCGTTGTTGCAGCAATCGGTGCAAGGGCGGTTCTATATTCACGACACGTTTCGTGGAATGGCGCGGATGGCGCCATTCGACCTCGCGCAGCATCGCAATCTGTTCGCGAACACGGCCAAGCGCAGCAAGTACTTCGTAGTGGCCCCGGGCAAGATGGATCAGCCGGGTGAAACCGAAGGACAGGTGGAACTGGGCTTCCGGTTTTACGAGGGATCCATGTCGGGCGCGGTGATGCTCGGGCAGCGTCCTCGTGGTGAAGCGTTTGAAGAGCGCTTCCCATGGGAAGATGCCGTGGTTGAGGCGAAATCGGACGGGTCAGACCTGGTGGATGTGATCGCCGAGTTGGAATCGAATCCGGAGCGTGTAGATGCAATGCGTCGGAGGAACGCTTCGGAGGCTCTGATGCGGCACGATTGGATTTATCGCTGGAAAGATGTTTTTAGAGTTGCGGGGTTCAAGCCTTCCTCAGGTATGCTCGACAGAGAAGAGCACCTTGGCGAATTGGCTGCTCTGGCCGTAGGAACTCCCGCGAGCGCGGTTGCATAACGATGAGAGCGCGAGTCTGGCTGCTTGCCGTTGCGGTCCCGATATTATCCATATCGGTGCGTTCCGCGGAACCTGCGACGTTCTACGTGGATAATTCCACTGGCTCGGGATGCAGCGACAGTCCGAATTTCGGTACGCAAGCGAATCCGTGGTGCACGATTTCTTACAGCATCAAGCGCATTGCGAGCGGGGATACCGTTTACGTCAAGTCCGGCACCTACCATGAAGATGTTTACATCAGCGGACCGGCTGGCACGGCCGCGAATCCTACCGTAATCCGTTCTTATCCGGGGCACACCGTCACGATCGTCGGCGATGGGATCGACTCTGGCAGGGTGAAGATTGCGAACACGAGCTATATCACGCTCGATGGATTCGAGGTCACGAAGTTCAACCAAGGTCTCTACGTGGAACACGGAGATCACATTGCACTGCTAAATAACAACGTTCACCACGTGGGTCAGGAAGGGATTCACGTGATGGGGAACTCGAGCTTCGTTCGAATCCAGGGCAATGTGGTCCACGATACGAAGCAGTGGATGTACAACGGTGAAGGGATCTACATCGGCACGGGTTCGACGGGCGACAAAGACAATACGAACAACATCACCGTTCGAAACAACACGATCTACAACACTACCGATGAAGCGGTGGAACTCAAGCCCGGCACTTACGACAGCGTAATTGAGGGCAACACGATCTACAACGCGACCACGGATCCCGCATTCCCGGCCGAGTGGGGCGCGATCGAGGTCGGGCAGGCCGTCGGCGGCGTACAGTCGTGGGGAACCTCCCCGAACCACGTTGTGAAGAACAATGTAATCCGCGGTTCGAAGACGGCGATCCGGCTGGGTACGGGTGGTTCGGCGTTCAACAACGTGGTGTACGATACGGCGGCTCCGTATTACGGAATTTTTGTGGACAACGTCGCGAACGACGCGTACGTACGTAAGATCTACCACAACACGGTGGATCTGCCGTCCGCGCGCGCGGTCGTGATCGCTCGCGCGGCTGCGGACGTCAAGAACAACATCGGTCCAACCAGCGCGGACAACATCGCCACAAACGATAGCTTCTACGTGGACAAAGGCAACGGTAACTATCGCCTTAGGGCGGGCAGCGCTCCGATCGACAAGGGCGTGGACCTGGGCGACGCGGTTTCGACCGACGCCAACGGGAAGAGCCGCGCAAATTCGAAACCGGATCTGGGTGCCTACGAGTTCGTGCCCGGGGGTGACGCACCGACGGCTGCGAACGCGACGCAAACAGCCACGACCTGTTCAGAGGCGAGCGTGCAGGGCGCGATCGATCTGGCAAAGAACGGCGATATCGTGAGCGTTCCCGCGGGCACATGCACGTGGACCGGAACCGTGAAAATCACGGGGAAGGCGATCGTACTCCAGGGCGCCGGGATCGACAAAACGATCATCGTGGACAGCATAGAATCGGCGAACACTCTTGAAGCCGAGATCAGTAGCGCGAATCCGGTGCTGCGGATTACCGGGTTCACTTTCAACGCCAACGGGGTCAAGAAGACCTCGGAATACGCGGAACTCGCTGTGGGCGCAACGAATGACGCACTGGACAAATTTCGCATCGATCACGTCAAGATCAGCAACGTATGGAGCAGGGGCATCCTGCTCGCGATGAATGGTTTTGACATGGGAGGAGTGATCGATAGCTGCGAGATCATCGCGCCGTACGACGGGCCAGCTCAGGGCGTCACGATTGAAGGATCCGGACCGGAGAATCGGAAGCCGTTCAGCCGACCGCTCACGATTGGAACAAATCACGCGATTTATGTTGAAGATTGCACGTTCAACTATTCGTACCAGAACGACGGAGTGCAGGACGCATACACCGGCGCGCGATACGTGTTCCGCAATAACAAGATCACCGGCACTTTCATCAGCCACCACGGCGCGGACTCGGGCGATGGCGCGGGCGTGGCGAGTTTCGAGATCTACAACAATACGTTTAATTCGACACCGGCAGGAAATGTGCAGGGCGTGGGCAACATCGGTCACATGATGTTCTTCCGTTCGGGCACCGGCGTGGTGTTCGGAAACAATTTCACCACCGGCGGCGGCGTGCGCTACACGGACGGGATCACGGTCACGAATTACCGGAGTTGGCAGAGCTACGGCGTGTGGGGGAAGTGCGATGGCAGTTCGCCGTGGGACGAGAATCAACCCGGCAAGCAGGGCTATGCGTGTCTCGACCAGGTGGGGCACTACTTCACGCCGAATCAGGGTGGCAGCAACATATTGAAGCCGCTGTACCTCTGGGCGAACACGCTGAACGGCAGTCCCGCGAATGCCGGAGTGCAGGACCTAAGCCCGGCTCTGAGCACGTTACACATGCTCGAGAATCGCGATTTCTACAATCAGGCTGCGTCGTTCAACGGTTCCGCGGGCGTGGGTAGCGGGGCGTCGAGTGCGCGACCCTCGAACTGCACTCCGCTCACGGCGTATTTCGCGACCGACTCTAGCACGCTTTATCAGTGCGCCTCCCCGAATCAGTGGGCCAGCTACTTCACGCCCTACACCTATCCGCACCCTCTTCGCGGGCCGGCGGCGCCTTCGGGGCTGACGGTTTTATCCATTCGGTAGCTTGCTTACACGCGCGGTTCATTAGGCTCTTCGTTTATTGGACCTCTGCCAGGTCCACAGTTACACAACTCTCCGACGTTCGTTAAGGTTCCACTCCAGATCATGCGCAATCCACTAGCGGTAAACGGCCACTCGAGGCAAGTTTCAAATTCGCCCGCGGCCGTTAGCGATCCAAGAGGCTTATTGACGAAGGAGTCCTTCATCCAAAGGCTCCTCTGGGAGGAACGGCGGACGGAACGGTCCCGCAGACCGTTCGTTCTATTACTGCTGGACTCGCCGGTTCTGCTCGGCCGCGGAGGAACCCAGGAGGCCTGCGAGCGGATCTCTACAGCGCTTGCGACTTCGATCCGCGAGACGGACGTGCGTGGATGGTACGAGAACGCCACAACTCTCGGGGTGATCTTCACCGAGATTACTACGGAGCACGACACTGCCATCGGCGAAAAACTGTCCGCCAAGATCCAAACTCTTCTCTCCGACAAGCTAAGCGCCGAGGAACTGGCCCAGATTCAGTTCTCCTACTTTGTTTTTCCGGACGATTGGGACAAGGAAGGCCGTAACGGTTCGACGAGCGCGATGCTGTACCCTCAGCCGGAGGCCGGCAAAAAGACCGCGCTGACTGTTAAACGCTGCATGGACATTGCCGGCAGTCTCTGCGCAATCCTCCTGTCGTCGCCGGTTCTGCTCGTGCTGGGGATTGTAGTGAAGCTGACCTCGAAGGGGCCGATTCTATTTCGGCAGAAGCGTGTGGGGCAGTACGGGCGCTCATTTACCTTCCTGAAGTTCCGATCGATGTACGTGGCGAACGATCCGACGGCGCATCAGGAGTACGTCAAACAGCTGATCGCCGGTTCGGTGGACCAGACGCAGCCGGATGGCACACGAACGGTCTTCAAGCTCACGAACGACAAGCGCATCACGCCGGCCGGAGCGTTCCTTCGCAAGACGAGTCTCGACGAGTTGCCGCAATTCTTTAACGTCTTGCTCGGCGACATGTCGCTGGTCGGACCGCGACCGCCGGTGCCGTACGAAGTAGAGCATTACGACCTCTGGCATCGCCGCCGCCTGCTGGCGGTGAAACCTGGGATCACGGGCCTGTGGCAGGTCACCGGACGAAGCCGTACAACGTTCGATGAGATGGTTCGACTAGATCTGCAGTACGCGAAGTCCTGGTCGCTGGCGCTGGACGTCAAGATCCTCTTACGCACTCCCCAAGCCGTACTGGTAGGGGACGGTGCGTACTAGCACTTTTCCAATATGGCGTCGCCCAAAAGCGGCGCTCATTATTAATCAACCCACAAAGCAACCACCGTCGGAGACATAGAACAAACATGATCAGATTTGGAGTAATTGGATATGGATACTGGGGCCCGAATATCGTGCGGAATATTCGGTCCCTGGACTCGACGCAGGTCGTTACGATTTGCGATCAGAGTCCCGCAGCGTTGAAACGGGCGAAGCAGAATCACCCGGACGTCGACGTTACGAATAATGCTCAGGAAGTTCTGAGCTCGTCCAACATCGATGCGATTGCCGTCATCACGCCGGTGTGGACGCACTTCGAACTCGCCAAGCAGGCGTTGTTGAACGGAAAACACGTGTTCGTGGAGAAGCCGTTCACTTCGACATCGGCGCAAGCGGAAGAGCTCATCAACATTGCGGAGCGACAGAACCTGAAGATCATGGTGGATCACACCTTCCTGTTCACGGGAGCGGTGAGGAAGATTCGCCAGTTGATGGACGAGGGGGCGCTCGGCAAGCTGTACTACTACGATTCGATGCGTGTGAACCTGGGCCTGTTCCAGCACGATGTGAACGTCCTCTGGGACCTGGCGCCGCACGACCTGTCGATTGTCGACTATCTGGTTGGTAAGCCGGCTGAGGCGGTCGTCGCAACGGGCGAGAAACACCTGAACGGGCTGGTGGATGTCGCGTACATGACGGCGTACTACCCGGACAACGTGATCGCGCACTTCAACGTGAACTGGTTATCGCCAGTGAAGGTCCGCACCACTCTGATCGGCTGCGAAAAGAAGATGGTCGTTTGGAACGATCTCGAAGCGGACGAGAAGATCAAGGTCTACGATCGAGGCGTTGAGATGACCAGCCGCCAGGGCGTCTATGACCTGCTGGTCAGCTATCGCTCCGGCGATATGTGGGCTCCGAAGATCGAGCAAATCGAAGCACTGAAGGCTGAACTCGGGTACTTCGTCAACTGCATCATGAAGAACGAGAATCCGCATAACGACGGCCAGGCCGGGTTGCGCGTGGTTCGAATGCTCGAGGCCGCTGAAGAGTCGCTGAATCTCAAGGGAGAGGCGGTCTACGCGTGAGCGATTACAAGTGCATTGCACCAACGGTCAAGCTGGGCAAGGACGTGCGAATGGCGCCGTTCGTCAACCTGTACGGCTGCGAAATCGGCGACGAAACGAAAATCGGAGCATTCGTTGAGATTCAGAAGAACGCCACAGTCGGGAAGCGCTGTAAGATATCGAGCCACACGTTCGTCTGCGAAGGCGTGACGATCGAAGACTACGTCTTCGTCGGACACAACGTTGCGTTCATCAACGATTCGTTTCCACGGGCGACCACGGAAGACGGCGAGTTGCAAACCGAGAAAGACTGGCGCGTCGAATATACGGTGGTGAAAAAAGGCGCGTCGATCGGTTCCGGAGCGACGATTCTTTCGGGCATTACGATCGGCGAGCGCGCGATTGTCGGAGCAGGCGCCGTGGTTACGAAGGACGTGCCGGCCAACACGATTGTTGTAGGAAATCCCGCCAGGGTGTTGCGGACTATTACGCCGGCTCTGGCTGAAGAAGAAAAAGCCCTTGTCGGAGGAGACAAATAATGAGTGGTAAGAATACGGTTCCGTTCCTGGATCTCGTCTCGCCTCACGTCGAGCTGAAACAGGAACTGATGGACGTGGTGAGCGCGGCGTTGGATAAGGCCGGCTTCATCGGCGGTCCGCAGGTGCAGGGTCTCGAGGCGGAATTTGCGGCGTTTTGCGAGACGCGGGAAGCGATCGCTCTTTCGAGCGGTACCGATGCCGTTCGTTTCGGGTTGATGGCGGCGGGGGTGGAAGCGGGCGACATCGCGATCACGGTTCCGAACACCTTCATTGCGACGACCGAAGCGATTTCGCAGGCTGGAATGACGCCAGTGTTCGTGGATATCGACGAACGCACGTACAACATGGATCCGGCGAAGCTTCAGGCTTATCTCGAACTGGAGTGCATGAAGAATCGCACGGGCCAGCTCATCGATAAGAAGACGAAGAAGCGAATCGGCGCGATCGTGCCGGTGCATCTCTACGGCCAGACGTGCGACATGGATCCGATCATGGAGCTCGCCGAAAAGTACAACCTGATCGTGGTCGAGGACGCGTGCCAGGCTCACGGCGCGGAATATTTCTCGAAGAAGCAGAATCGCTGGTGCAAGGCCGGCTCGATGGGCCACGCGGCGGCGTTCAGCTTCTATCCGGGCAAGAATCTCGGGGCGTGCGGCGAAGGCGGCGCGTGCACGACGAACGATCCGGAAATCGCGAAGAAAATCCGTATGCTGCGCGATCACGGCCAGAGCAAGAAGTACTACCACGATATGGAGGGCTACAACGGCCGTCTGGATTCGATCCAGGCCGGCTTCCTGCGTGTGAAGCTGAAGCACCTGGCGAAGTGGAACGAACAGCGCGGCGCCGCCGCGGAGATGTACGGCAGGATGTTTGCCGAGGCCGAGAACCCGTTGGTGTTGCCCTTCGTTCCGGAGTGGGCGAAGCCGGTCTTCCACCTCTATGTGGTTCGCGTTTCCGATCGCGAACAGATTATGAAGCAACTGGAAGCAGTGGGCGTTGCAACGGGCATTCACTATCCATTCCCGCTGCATCTTTCGACTCCGTACGCGGCACTGGGTTATCGTCCAGGTGACTTGCCGATCGCGGAGAAAGTTGCGACGGAAGTGATGTCGCTTCCCATGTTTCCGACCTTGACCGAAGACCAGCAGCGCCACGTCGTAACCGAGCTCATGCAGTTGGTTGGCGCGCAGGCGGTGGCGGCGATGCAGTAAATCTTCGACTCGCGATGGCCGCACGTTCTTTCGCGGCCGTCGCGAGCCGTTGAACTTTAAGTCTGCGGGAGCAACCACGGAGCATTTGGATGGTTTCAGACGATATCCCCCAACCATCAGGCGCACTAAAGACATCTTCGCAACGGACTGCTTTTCAGTGCATCGCCATCGTTCTTGCGGCCGCGCTCCTGTGCCTTCCATGCCTGACAGTTGGACTCCCTCGCGGCTACGATTCGGAAGATCACGCGCAATACCAGTTTCACTTCAGCCAGCAATTTTGGAACGGCGATCTGTATCCCCGATGGCTGGCGGGCGGGAATAAGGGCTTGGGCACACCGATCTTTCTGGTGCAATACCCCCTGCCGTACTTCGCGACAGCTCTCTTGCGGCCCATTACGTTCTTTGGCGATGCAGACACGAGAGAGGCACGCGAGCTCGGAGTAATTTTCTTTCTCGCTTTGGCGGCGGCCGGGCTCTCCGCCCGGGCGTGGTTTCGCACGCGATGCAGGCCGACAGTGGCGACGCTTGCGGCGATACTCTACATTTCTCTCCCATACATCTGGGGTCAGGCGATCTATCTTCGCTCGGCAATTGGCGACGCGTTTGCGTTCATCTGGATGCCACTCGCGCTTGCGATCTGCGACCGGATCATCTCGAAGCCGCGGATTTCTTCCGTCCTCGTTGCGGCATTGAGCCTTACTGTTGCGCTTCTACTGTTGAGCCACGTTCTTACAGCGGCGCTCTTCATCCCGGTTCTTGCCGGATACATGCTGGCCTCGCGCAAACCTGGTTGGCTCTCATTTGGCGGAATTTTGAAGTCCCTGCTAATCGCGTTGACGATAGGCCCCGGAATCGCCGCGATTTATCTGGTGCCCTTGGCCGCTTACCATCATCTGATCGATTTGAAGAAGCTGCCCGAACACATTCCGATGACGGAGCTTGGCCGGTGGTTTTCGTATCTCGGTCCGGACTCGTGGTCTCGATTATTCTTGATTCCCGGCGCCCTCGCGGCGGGGAGTCTGGCGATCCTGGCGGGCGTATTCATCTGGCGATCGCGACAGAGCGCCGCCGAACGCCTGATCATGGCGCTCGTGCTTAGTTTGGGAGTCGCGATGCTGGTTCCGGGCCTCGGCCCCTGGCTGCTCCTCAACTCCGGTTTGAAGCTTACGGGGTTCGAAACGTTCGGCGATTTCGGCGCGCGGATGTTGTTTACGAGCCTCTCGCTACTCGCGTTGGGTGTCCTAGGCTATTCGATTCGATCGAAGAATGTCACACTTCGCGACAAGTGGTTGCTGCTGGTGGCATGTGGCGCGTTCGTGATGATGCTTCCATGGACTGCGATGATTTGGAGCGCAGTACCGCAGCTCTCCATGCTGCAATTTCCATTTCGGTTCTGCGGTGTCCTGGCCGTTGCCGCAATGGGTTTGTACGCCGTTGCGCTCGACAGGGCTCGGCATAATCGCGCCGCGGGGAAGAAAGCGCTCGTCTATTTAGCCCTCGCCGCGATCACGACAGTTGGAGGCGGGATTCTAACTTGGCGGGTGGTGGCGCGATATCTCCAGCCTGAAACCGCGACGCTGGCGGTGCAGAAGAACGTTGATATCATGTTCCGAACTTACGTGCCTTCGGAGCACCTGATGGCGTTCGCCCAACGAATGGGCACTCATCCAGGCGGATTCGATATTCCGCTAACCCCGATCGATCAAACCGTGTACGGCGAATGCGCCAGCGGGGAGGGCGACGTGAAGGTGGCCGCAGCGGGGCCGCGCAGATTCCGTGTTTCGTCGACGTGCTCCGGCGACGCGCCGGTGCGGATCGCGCAACTTTACTTCCCGCTGTGGCGAATCGAGCCGATCGAGGGATGGTACCCGGCTCGGCTTTTGCCAAAGAGTTCGCCGGACGGACTAGTCGAAGTGTTTTTCGGGCCAGGCCGCCATCATTTCGATCTCGTATTTGATCCCGGTTGGCCGGAACAGGCAGGCGCCTTCGTTTCGGGCGCTTCGCTGCTGGCAGTTGCGGCGGGGCTTATTCTTCGTCCGAAACGAGGACCGTGGGCGCAACAACGATTGGAAAAGAGCGATCAAAGAGTCGCAGTGTATCAGTAAGTTGCAGGGCAGATAGGATGGGTCGGTATGCAGTTGCAGTCAGGGAAGTTCAGGGGCCACATCAGCGAATTGGATGCATTTCGCGCGTTTGGCGTACTCATGGTAATGCTCACGCACACGTGGCCGGAGGACCACACGCGCATTTGGGCGGGGTTGCAGTTGTCGTGGATTTTGATGGACGGTTTCTTCGTCATCAGCGGATTTCTCATCGCCGGCATTCTTCTGGACAGCCGCTCTCAACCTGGGTTCTTTCGGACGTTTTACACCCGCCGAGCCCTGCGCATTCTTCCGATGTACTACTTAGTTGTCGTGTCCCTCACCGTGATCGGCGCGATTTCGAAGACACCCGGCTATCAGGAATTGATCAGCAAGTGGGGTTCGCCTTTCTGGTTCTGGGCCTATATCGGAAATATACCCACCGCCCTAACCGGCGGTTTTCCGTTCGGCCTGGGAGAGTCTTTCGTACCGCTCTGGTCGCTCCAGGTGGAAGAGCAGTTCTACCTCATCTTTCCCCTGCTGGTCTACGTTCTTCGGCCGCGAACTCTCAAAGGAGTGCTTTGGGCGTTAGCCGCCATGAGCGTAATCACCAGAATTTTGATTTGTTCGCTGTATCCGACGAATGTTTATGCGAACTACGTACTGCTTCCCTGCCGAATGGACGGTTTGGCGTTCGGCGCGTTGATTGCGATACATCTGCGCGAAGGAGCGTGGGAAATTCGCAAGCAACGGCTGAGTTGGCTGACGCTGTCGTGGCTTACAACCGCCATCATTTGCGGAGCGATCGCAGGCTTCGGGTGCGAGACTCCGTTCAACCGGACGTTGGGTTATTTGGTGTCGTCGATCGCGGCATCGAGAATGGTTCTCTGGTTCATCTGGAATCGGGACAGCAGGCTGACACAGGCGCTCCGTTGGAAGCCGATTCAGTATATCGGCAAGATTTCTTATGGCGCGTACCTGCTGCACGAACCGATTCAGTGGGTGGTAACGTCCGCCTGCCGGCACTTGGGATTGAGGTGGTTCGATCAAGGCGTGCTGATTGTGCCGGTAGTGATCGTGCTGACTCTCGCCGCAGCCGCGCTTTCGTGGCGCTATATAGAAGCTCCGTTGATGAGTCTGAAAGAACGCAGAATTCCGCGCCGCGAAGAACCGCAGTTACTCGCGGCATAGAGGAGCCATAGCCGAGTTCGAATGAAAGCTGAACCTATTTCCGATAACCGCGGCGGCGCCGTCGAGTATCCCGGGCTGCACTATCAACCTGATCAGAACGGCCGGCACGGCCGGTTCATGGATGCAGCGCGCCGTTTCCTGCGAGCCCAGTACGGGCGTCCGAGCGGTGTAGTGGGCACGATCGCCGGTAAGATCATGGCGAGAACGCGCTCGAATGTGGAGCGTATCGAGTGGACCATCTCCTTGCTCGACATTCAACCGAAGGATCGAGTTCTCGAAATCGGATTCGGGCCCGGGATTTCAGTCCAGCAAGTGAGCCGCATCGCGAACCACGGTTTTGTGGCGGGGGTGGACCACTCTTCCGTAATGGTTCAACAGGCGACCAAGAGAAACAGCCGAGCGGTGCGCGAGGGCCGGGTGGAACTGCGGCATGGGTCGGTGACGGAGCTACCAAAATTCGATCAGCCCTTCGACAAGATTTTTACGATCAACTCGATCCACTTCTGGCCGGAGCCGGTGAAGTGTTTAGTGGAGCTGCGTTCGCGGCTGCGTCCCGGCGGCACGATTGCGGTCACGCTTCAGCCCCGCTCGCAACATGCGACGGATGAGATCACGCGCGTAATCGGCGAAGAGATCGCTGCGAAGCTGACTGTAGCGGGCTTCAAAGAGTGCAGGGTCGAAATCAGGAAGATGGAGCCGTTGTCAGTAGCATGCGTACTGGGCAAGAACTAATCGAAGAGCGTTCGAAAGAAGCGCAGGCCGTCTATCACCCGAACCACGGCAAGCCGTATCAGAAGCCGGAATCACGGAGTATTTATGACCTGCTCCGGCGACGGGTGGCGATCGATCCAACTGCGATCGCGATTGTCGCCCCGGATCGTCCGCCGCTTACCTATCGCAGTTTGTTGCAGCAAACCGAGAGCACGGCCAGCGCGCTGCGGGCGTTCGGCGTCGAGCGCAATGATAACGTCGCGATCGTGCTGTCAAACGGTCCGGAGATGGCTGTCGCATTCCTCTCGATCGCCGCGGCGGCCGCATGCGCGCCGCTCAATCCTGCGTATCGGAAAGAAGAATTCGATTTTTACTTGTCGGACCTGAAAGCGCGGGCGGTCATCGTTGCAGCCGGCGCAGAGTCTCCTATTCTCGAAGTCGCACGTGAGCATGGGATCCAGGTCCTTCGGCTTACTCCCGGGCTCGAAGCGGGAACCTTCACGTTGAGCGGCGAGAAGCGAAGGGCGGTGCCCTCCAATACGCGGTTCGCGGAATCGGATGACACTGCGCTGGTGCTGCATACTTCCGGCACCACCTCGCGCGCCAAGATGGTACCGCTCACGCATGCGAATATCTGTACGTCGGCGCACAACATCGCGATCACGCTGGATCTGACGGAGCGCGATCGCTGCCTGAACGTGATGCCGCTGTTCCATATTCATGGACTGATCGGCGCGCTGTCTTCGTCGCTGACCGCCGGCGGTAGCGTGGTTTGTTCGCCGGGCTTCGACGCCAAGAAATTCTTCTTGTGGTTGGACGACTTTAAACCGACTTGGTACTCGGCTGTTCCGACCATTCACCAAGCCGTTCTAGCCGCGGCGCCTGCAAATCGCGATATCATCGCCCGACGCCCGATGCGATTCATTCGTTCCTCCTCGGCTTCGCTTCCGCCCGCGGTGATGAAGGAACTCGAAGAAATTCTTCAGACGCAAGTTGTGGAAGCCTACGGGATGACCGAGGCGGCTCACCAGATGGCAAGCAATCCGCTGGCTCCGCTGCCACGGAAGCCGGGCTCAGTTGGAATCGCGGCGGGACCGGACATCGCGATCATGGGGCCCGACGGCGCTCTGCTGCAAGCAGGTGAAGACGGCGAAATCGTGATCTCTGGTGTGAACGTTACGCTGGGGTACGCCAATAATCCTGCGGCGAACGCCTCGGCATTTTCGAACGGATGGTTCCGTACGGGCGATCAGGGTCGCTTCGATGAAGATGGCTATCTGTATCTCACCGGCCGGCTGAAGGAAATGATCAATCGCGGAGGCGAGAAAATCGCTCCGCGAGAGATCGACGATGTTCTAACCCACCATCCCGCCATCGCGCAGGCACTCGCGTTCGCCGTGCCGCATCCCACTCTCAGCGAGGACGTGGCCGCGGTTGTGGTTCTGAAGAACGGCGCAAACGTAACAGAACGGGAGATTCGCGACTTCGCCGGCGAGCGCCTCGCGGCGTTCAAAGTTCCGACGCAGGTACTCATTCTCGACGAGATTCCGAAGGGGCCCACCGGCAAGCCGCAGCGAATCGGCTTGGCGGGTCGGCTCGCCAGCAAGTTAGCAGAGCAGCGTCAGCAGAACTTTGTCTCTGGTACGACGGCTACCGAGAACGAAGTGATTGCGATCTGGAAAGATCAGCTTCGTCTGGAAAACATCGGTCTGCGAGACGATTTTCAGATGCTCGGAGGAGACTCGCTGGCAATCGTCGCGATGCTGAATCGGATCCGAGGGCAGTACAATGTCGAAATTCCGATCGAGGACTTCCTTCGCGCACCAAGCGTGGAAACCATCGTACGGATTATTGAAGGGAAGAATTCTCCTCTAACCGCAGATGACAAGGCCAAGCCGATTCGCGATTCCTTTTTCTCAGGAATTCGAAACCGGCTTTTCCAGATTCTTGCGCTCTACGCTCCGGGATACACCACGATGCGCGTCTGGCTTCATCGCCAGCGCGGTGTCACGATCGGCGACAACACTTCGATCGGTTTGTCCGCCATCATCGAAACGGCCTACCCTCGACTCGTGTCGATCGGCAACAACGTCTCGATCGGCATGCGCGCGATTATCATCGGTCACCTCCGCGATTCCACGGACCGCGCCCGAGCCACAGGCCAGCACACAGTTCGCATTGAGGACGACGCGTACATTGGCCCTGGCGTGATTATCCTGCCGAACGTCACTATCGGCAAGGGAGCCGTGGTGAGCGCCGGAAGCGTGATCTCGAAATCCGTGCCTCCGAACACGCTGGTTCAAGGCAACCCGGCCAAGGTAGTCGCGCGCTGCGGCAAGTCGCTCGGCGGGGGCGTATCTTACGAAGAATTTCTTCGGCACCTGAAGCCGATCGAGGAAAGCAGCGAAAAGTGAGCACTGCGATCGCGATCACGCCAGGTTTCGCCTGCCTGATCTGCCGAGGTTCGAATCATCGTCCCGTCTTTCACGAGTTCGGAATTGATATCCTGCGCTGCCAAGGTTGCGGGCACGTGTTCTCGTCCTATGAAGCCGATCCCCACTATGAAGGATTCTGGGGCAGCGAAGTGGAACAAGGCGAGCACAAGTATTGGAACCGGGCTCGCACGCCGATGTACCGCGATTTCCAGAAGAGATTTATCGCCCAACGCTCCGGGCGGCTCTTGGACATGGGCTGCGGCTTGGGTTTCTTTCTGAAGTCGATGACACGATTCCCTCAATGGGAATCCTACGGCTGTGAAATTTCGCCGGCCGCTGCAGCGTACGCGCGCAACTCGCTCGGCTTAGTGAATGTGATTAACAGCCCGCTGGAGGCGGTCGATCTACCCTGGCACTCGTTCGATGTGATCACGATGTGGGACGTGATCGATCATGTTCCCTTTCCCGATGCCGTGCTCAATCGCTGTCACCAACTTCTGAAAAACGGCGGCCTGTGCTTTATCCGTACGCCGAACGTGACTGTGCAGCTCTTGCGCGCGCGATTGAAACAATCGTTGCTCGGCATGAAGCCTGAGAGCTCGTATCTACAAGCGCGAGAGCACCTGCATCAATATTCGATCGACAGTATGTACCGGCTGTTGGAGAGAAATCGCTTCACTAGGATCAAGTTCATACATCTAACTCCCGTGCAATCCGCGGGTGTCGCGAACTTGCCGCTTCGATTCGCGAAAATCGCGACTTCGATGGCGATTCGTACGCTCGACACGATCAGCGGCGGTCAGTGGAATTTCGACAATTTGTTCGTGCTTGCCCGGAAGGTGGAGTAGTGGGCGACATCGCCATTCTGTGTGTCGGCAAGCCCGGAGCTCAGCAGGAGAACGCCCGGAAACTGGTCGAGTTCCTGGGCGCGAGCTCGCGGTTCATGGATATAAGCGAGCCACCATCCGATTGTGCGGCGGCGATCGTTCACGCGGAGGTTTTAGCGGCGGCTCATCCGGGCACTCCTCTGGCGCCCTACGTATTCGTCCATGGGTTTGTGGCCGGGAGGCATGATTCCCTCCTGCAGTCGATTTCAGCGGGAAGTCTGAAAGGAATTCAAGCGGTCGCCGATTCGGCTGCATTTCACGTTGCGGAAGGATATCGCCAATGGTTCGCGCAGCTTTCGGGCGTATCCGTCAACGCTGTTGATTCTCACCGGGATACGTGTTTCATCGAAGGGGACCAAACACGGAGCCGCACTTCCTTGATTTACGCAGGCGCACGACCGTTTTTTGTCTGTGTGGAGAATGCCGGAGCTGAGGTTTTTCTGGCCGCGGCGAGCGAACTGGCGGACCTCGACGAAATTGTCCCGCGCGATAGCGGTCTGCTGCCCTGGTTTTCGCGCGCCGTCCCATTGATGATATTCCTGCGGCACGTGCTGGGCGATCGCGTGTGGCACTGCGATCGTCCGCAAGCCTGCGTGATCATCGACGATCCGCTACTGAAATCCCGATACGGGTTCCTCGAATACTCGAAGCTCATCGACGCGATGCAGCGCTTTCGTTTTTCGACCTGCATCGGTTTTATCCCCTGGAACTACCGGCGTTCGAATCGAAAAATCGCGCGCACCTTTCGGAATGCCGGCGAATCACTTTCGATCTGCGTACATGGCTGTGATCATACCGGCGCGGAATTTGCACCGCGCCTCAAGGACGCCTCGCTAGGCCCCGTCGCGCGGCTCGCGATGGATCGGATGGAAGCGCACAAGCAGCGTTCGGGCGTTCCGTTCAGTGATGTGATGGTTTTCCCACAGGGGCGGTTTTCGGCGGAGGCCATCAGAGCGCTTGATGCGGCGGGTTACCTCGCTGCGGTCAACACGCACTTGCACCCGGCGTTCGAGAATCAAGCATTGACGCTCCGGGAAATGATGGACGTCGCGGTCACGACATACGCGAATCTTCCCTTGTTCGGACGCCGCTACCCAAAAGATCATGCCGAGTTCGCATTCGATCTGTTCCTCGGCAAACCCGCCTTCATCGTCGAGCACCACGGTTGCTTCCGTCACGGGTACGAGCCGCTGGGATCGTTCGTTCAGCAAGTAAACGCGCTGGACGGAGATCTGGCATGGAAAAGCCTCGCGTCGATTTGCTCCCAGGCTTGCCTGAAGCGTACAACCCAGGACGGTGACAGTGAGGTTCGGATCTTCACGAATCGATTTCGATTGACGAATGACAGGAATACTCCGCATATCTTCCACGTGATTCGCAGCTGGAAATGGGGCGGGTTCGATCCGACTGTAGAGGTGAAGGGAGCGCCCTTCATCCATGAGTTTTCCGGGGGCCGTCTGAGGATCACGATTACGCTCGATGCTTTGCAATCGGCGGACATCCAGATTCGCGTTCCGATGACACAGCTGGAAACTTTTCGGCCTACTACGAAGCATAATTTCCGCGTTCTCGTTCGGCGCGTGCTATCCGAGTTCCGCGACAACTACGTGGATACCAGCCGCGTGCTTTCGGGCTTGCTGTCGCTCGCCCGCAAGCTACATTCTCGAAACACCGCAAGCCCAAGCGCGCCGGGACCCTCGAACGCTCTCGAACGGGCAGCCCTTTAGACTACATGAGTTTACTCAAAGCTATCGACGCGATCGGCCTAGAAGAAATCGGCAAGCAGCTCCACGGCTTCGCCGCCGAACTGTTTCCCTTCTGCCGCAGTATTACGGGCAATGGAGTTCGGCAGACGCTCGCACGCATTCAGACGAAAATCCCGGTCGAAGTTTCCGAGATTCCGACCGGCACGCCGGTCTTCGACTGGACCGTGCCCAGGGAATGGAACATTCGCGACGCGTACATCAAGGCTCCGGACGGGCAGCGCGTCGTCGACTTTCAACAATCCAATCTGCGTGTGATGAGCTACAGTGCGCCAGTTCGCGCAACGATGTCGCTCGCGGAGCTCAAATCGCATCTGTTCAGCATCCCGGACAAACCGGATCTGATTCCTTACCGGACTTCGTACTACCAGGAGAACTGGGGCTTTTGTTTAAAACACAAGGAGCTTCTCACGCTCAAAGAGGGCGACTATGAAGTTCTGATCGATTCGACCCTCGAGGACGGCAACCTTACCTATGGCGAGCTTCTCGTCCCAGGCCAATCGTCGGACGAAGTCCTTATCTCCTGCCACGTTTGTCATCCATCGCTGGCGAATGACAACCTGTCTGGAATCGCGGTCGCAGCAAGGCTCGCTGAGATCCTTTCCGCCAGGGACGACCTGCGCTACTCATACCGGTTCGTGTTCTTGCCGGTGACGATCGGCGCGATCACGTGGCTCGCGCAGAATCGACAATCCGCGAGGCGCATCAAGCATGGGTTGGTACTGACTTGTGTCGGCGATCCGGGTGGATTTCATTACAAAAAGAGCCGCCGCGGAGACGACGATATCGATCGCGCGATGGCCCACGCACTCCGCCACACTGGTGACAACTTTGAGCTTCTCGATTTTTCTCCTTACGGCTACGACGAGCGTCAGTATTGCTCGCCGGGCTTTAACTTGCCGGTCGGCTGCCTGATGAGGAGCGTTTGGGGCACGTTTCCGGAGTACCACACGTCCGCCGACGATCTGGAATTCATCCGGCCGGAACAACTCGCCGGTTCGCTCCGAGCGGTCGCCGCCGCATTGGACGTGATCGAGAAAAATCGGAAGTACTGTAACCAAAGTCCCTTTTGTGAACCGCAGCTCGGGAAACGTAACCTATACCGCTCGACAGGCGGCACAAACATCAGCCAGGAGATCAACGCTCGACTCTGGGTTTTGAATTTTTCTGACGGTCAGCACTCCCTCCTGGACATCGCCGAACGGTCCGGACTGCCCTTCGCCGCCATCAGCGATGCGGCGGACCTGCTACTCGAAGCCGGCCTTCTCGCCCAACTCTCCGACTAGTACCCCAAAGACAGATTTCACGGACTCGTACTAAGAAAAATTAGAACCCGCGTTGGATACCGCGGTTTTGGACTAGACCTCATAATCAAACTGCCTACGGAACGGGTTGTGCGTCCGGGAATCATTTAGGGGAATTCACTTGTTAACCGATTCGAACGTGATGGAGTTGGAAGCTACAGAAAAGAGCCAAGCCACGCGGCCGTGCCGCTTCTGCGGTTCGCAGCTGCGGGAAACTTTCATCGACTTGGGGATGTCTCCGCTGTGCGAGACGTTTCCGTCGGCTGCGGCGCTCGCCAGTGGTGAGATGTACTATCCCCTCCACGTCTACGTATGCGAAAAGTGCTTCCTTGTCCAGCTTGAGGAATTCGAGACTCCCGAAAACATTTTTAGCGACTATCCGTACTTCTCCTCTTACTCCGATTCCTACGTCGCGCATGCGAAGGCCTACGTAGACAAAATGATTCCGCGGCTCGAACTGAACGGTCAGAGTTCCGTGATCGAAGCGGCAAGCAACGACGGTTATCTCCTGCAGTACTTTGTTCAGCGAGGCATTCCCGTGCTGGGCATTGAGCCTGCCGCGAATGTCGCGAAGGATGCCGTGAAGCGGGGCGTTCCGACCCTGGTTCGATTCCTGGGTACGCAACTGGCCACGGAGTTGGCGCGGGAAGGAAAGTGCGCGGACCTGGTGCTGGGAAATAACGTGCTGGCGCAGGTGCCGAACGTCAACGATTTCGTCGAAGGGCTAAAGATCCTGCTGAAGCAGGATGGCGTCCTGACGCTGGAGTTCCCGCACCTGCTGCGTACGATCCAGCGTAACGAGTTCGACACTATTTACCACGAGCACTTCTCTTACTTCTCCTTGCTGACCACGGTCAAGATCATGGAAGCCCACGGGCTGAAGGTCTTCGACGTGGACGAGATTCCGACGCATGGCGGCTCCATTCGGGTATACGGCTGCCGTCAGGAGAGCACGAAGTACAATGTCGCGCCCATCGTTCAGAAACTGATCGACGAGGAAGAAGCGGCGGGGCTTGCGGCGCTGGAAGGTTATCGCGGCTTTGCCGAGCGCGTGAAGCAGATCAAACTGTCGCTGATGAATTTCCTGCTGAATGCGGCGCGCGAAGGCAAGTCCGTGGTGGGTTACGGTGCGCCCGGCAAAAGCGCAACTCTGCTGCACTACTGCGGCGTGACGAAGGATCTTCTCGCCTACACAGTGGATCGCAATCCGCATAAGCACGGAAGATTCTGTCCTGGTACTCGAATTCCGATTCATCCGACGGAACACATTAAGGCAACCAAGCCGGACTACGTCGTGATCCTCCCCTGGAATCTGAAGGAAGAAATCATCGAGCAACTGCAATATATCCGACAGTGGGGGGGCCGGCTCGTCGTACCAATTCCAGAGTTAACAATCCAGTAGCGGACAAAAGGTAAAGCCCAGTGAGCCTGAACGTCCTCAATAACAACAGCGTGCCGGAGGTCGCCCAGCGGCCCTTGAACGACAAGGCGATCGAAGTAGTAGAACCCCCACCTCTTAGCCTTGACCTCAAAGCCGGTGATTGGGTGATCGTTCGAAGCAAAGCAGAGATTCTATCGACGCTCGATCGGAACGGCCGCCTGGACGATCTGCCATTCATGCCGCAGATGCTGCAGTACTGCGGAAAGAAGCTTCAAGTTTCGAAGCGCGCGCACAAGCTCTGCGATACAGCGCATGGAACCGGTGCTCGCGGGATGTCGAACGCCGTATTCCTGGAAGATGTTCGCTGCGACGGGCAAGCTTATGGCGGTTGCGAGATGCGCTGCCTGGTCTTCTGGAAAGAAGCGTGGCTCAAGCGAGCCGATGAATCCGAGCGCGTGGACGCTTCGCCGGTGGGGTCTCCGGGTGGATGCTCGGAAGATGACGTCTGGGCCGGCACTCACGGTGCGCCAATTGCTTCTGCCCCAAATGATCCAGTTTATGTTTGCCAGGCAACCCAGTTAATTCAGGCGTCGCACCGGCTGCCTCGCTGGGCGGTCAAGCAGTATCTGGAAGATTACACTTCCCGCAATGTGGGGCTCCGGCAGCTCATTGCGAGCTTGTCGTTCCTGGTCTACTCGAATATCGCGGAATCGGGTTTAGGATTCGGAACGCTTCTGCGCGCGATGTACGACCTGTTCCAAAGGATGCGTGGCGGGCATCCATATCCTTGCCGGCGCGGCCATCTGCCAAAAGATAGCCTAACGCCCAAGGGCAAGTTGAATCTCGAGGTGGGCGAGCTGGTGCGAATCAAGGAACACGAGCAGATCCTCAATACGGTGAAGGATACTCTCCAAAACCGGGGGATGAGCTTCCACCCCGAGATGGTGCCGTATTGCGGGAAAACTTTCCGGGTCCGGCAGCGCGCGGGACGAATCATGAATGAGCGGACCGGCCAGATTATGGCGTTGAAGAACGACTGCCTTGTGCTCGACGGTGTAGACTGCCTCGGAAAGTACACGACTCCTCTGTTCTGCCCGCGAGCCTGCTATCCGTACTGGCGCGAGGTCTGGTTGGAGAGGGTTGAACCCAACGGAACGGCTGCCCCAACGAGCACGGCAGGGGCGATCGCAGAACAAACCAACAAGAACTGAACTTCATGCTCCGCTTCCCACACGGCGCGAACAATCAGTTGCGAACGCTGTTGGCGCTCGGCGCTCACTGCGACGATATCGAGATCGGCTGCGGCGGCGCGGTACTGCGACTCGCCGAACAGTATCCGGATTTGCGTGTCCATTGGATCGTGTTCAGCTCAACTGAGGTGCGTGCCGCGGAGGCGCGCAAGAGCGCGGATCTGTTTCTGACGAGCGTTCGTCATAAGGAAGTGGACGTTCTCGAATTTCGTACCAGCTTCCTTCCCTTCGCGGGTGCGCAGGTCAAGGACTACTTTGAGGCGCTGAAGACTGACGTGACGCCCGACTTGGTGTTGACACACACACGGCGCGATGCGCATCAGGATCATCGATTGATCTCCGAGCTGACGTGGAATACGTTTCGGGATCACTTTATCCTCGAATACGAAATTCTCAAATATGACGGAGACATGGGCGCGCCGAACGTCTTCGTGCCGCTCGATCCGCAGCACTGCAGGGCAAAAGTCGACCATCTGCTCACGTGCTTTCCGAGCCAGCGGAGGAAAGCTTGGTTTCAGCGCGAGACGTTTCTCGGCCTGATGCGGATGCGCGGGATGGAGTGCAACGCTTCCAGCGGTTATGCCGAAGCGTTCTACTGCCGCAAAGCAGTAATGTAACCCGGTTCACCGTTCACAATAATGACAAATACACTTCTATCTCTTGAAGAGCTACTCACCGAAGATCTCGATTCCATCGTCGGGAACCTGCGGGAAGAGTTCGATCGAATGGCAGGAAAGCGGCTGCTCATCACCGGCGGCGCGGGGTTCCTCGGATATTACATGGTGCAGGGAGCGCTGCATTTCAACAAAACTGCCAGCGCTTCCTCGAAGATTCAGGTCACCGTATGGGACAACTTCAAGCGTGGCGCCCCGGCGTGGCTAAAGGCGCTGACAACAGACGCGACGCTGAAGCTCGAAAAACGCGATTTGATCGAGCCCCTGCCGGCGGACATGGACGATTTCCAGTTCGTCATTCACGCGGCGGGAATCGCGTCGCCGCAGTATTACCGCAAGTATCCGCTGCAAACAATCGATGCGAACATTAACGGGCTGCGGAATCTGCTCGACTACAGCGTTCGTCAGGCGAAAGCTGGCCGCCCGGTCGAAGGGGTGCTGTTCTTCTCGTCTAGCGAAATCTACGGCGATCCATCCCCGGACGCGATCCCAACTCCTGAGCACTATCGCGGCTTGGTCTCCTGCACCGGTCCGCGCGCCTGCTACGACGAATCCAAACGCTTCGGCGAGACGATCTGCGTGACATTTGCGCAGCAATACGACGTGCCGGTCAAAATGGCGCGGCCATTTAACAACTATGGCCCGGGACTCAAGATCACGGACGGACGCGTCCTTCCCGATTTCGCGCGCGACATCATGAACGGGCGCGACATCGTGATGCTCTCCGACGGATCCCCCACCCGAACCTTCTGCTACAGCACGGACGCAATCACGGGCTACTACAAGGTGCTTGTCAAGGGGCACAACGGCGAAGCCTACAACATTGGTATCGAGAAACCGGAAATATCGATCGGCGCGGTGGCGGAGAAGGTGGTCGGCCTGGCAAAAGAAATGTTCGATTACCGCGGAAACCTGATACGGGGCGTCAGCAAAGAAGCCAACTATCTGGAAGACAACCCGAACCGCCGCTGCCCGGTGATCGAAAAAGCTCGGAAACATCTTGGTTACAACCCCACGGTTTCGATCGACGAAGGTCTGCGTCGTTCGCTTATCTGGTACCACTTCAACCGTGAGGCGGAGGAAGCGTAAATGAAGATTTCGGTTGTTGGGACAGGATACGTCGGACTGGTGAGCGGTGCGTGCTTCGCGGCAGTGGGGCACGAGGTTGTGTGTGTCGACGTTGACGCCCAAAAAGTAGAGCGCATCAATCGCGGCGAAACGCCGATCTACGAAGACGGTCTGGAGGCGATGCTGCGCCGACACATCGGAACGCGGCTTCGCGCAACAACCGATCTGAGCGCGGCGGTCCACGAGAGTGAGATGACGTTCATCGCTGTCGGCACACCGTTTGACGGCGAGCATATCGATCTGACGTACATCCGCCAGGCAGCGAAGGAAATCGGAGAAGCGCTTCGCGACAAGATCGCGTATCACGTGGTCGTCGTGAAGAGCACCGTCGTACCTGGCACTACGGATGACGTCGTGCTGCCGATCCTCGAACAGCGATCCGGCAAGCGTGCCGGCGCGGATTTCGGCGTCGGCATGAATCCGGAGTTCCTGACCGAAGGCGTCGCGGTGAGCGACTTCATGGAACCGGATCGCATCGTGCTCGGTGGGTCCGATGAGCGCACGATCGACAAGCTCGCGGAAGTGTACACCGCCTTCGAGGGGACGCCGGTTGTTCGCTCGAACAACAAGACCGCCGAGATGATTAAGTACACGTCGAACGCGGTCCTGGCCACGATGATTTCGTTCTCGAACGAAATCGGCAACCTGTGCGCGGGACTTGGTGGAATCGATATGGCAGAGGTGATGAAGGGCGTGCACCTGGCGCGATACTTTTCGCCGATGAAGAACGGCGAGCGCGTCACTGCGCCCATTACATCCTTCTTATATGCGGGGTGCGGCTTCGGCGGAAGCTGTCTGCCCAAAGACGTGAAGGCTTTGGTCGCTCACGGACGATCGATCGGTCAGCAGATGCCGCTGCTCGAAACAGTGATCAAGGTCAATCTCAACCAACCGAAGCGCGTGATTGAAATTTTGGAGCGGCACTTGCAGCCCTTGCAGGGTCGCAAGGTGAGCGTGCTGGGGCTTGCGTTCAAGCCTGATACGGATGATGTTCGCGAATCGCCGGCGTTCCCGATTATTCGTGGGCTGCTCGATCAGGGCGTGGACGTTTCGGCGTATGATCCGGTCGCGGCTGAGTCGGCTCGGAAAGTTTTGCCCGACAGCCGCGTTCGATATCTGGACGGTTTGGATTCCGCGCTACAGGACGTAGATGCTACCGTGCTCGTGACGTCGTGGGGTGAATTCAAGCGAGTGCCGCAAGTGCTCGCCGGAATGCAGACGCCGCCGCTGGTGGTGGACGGTCGGCGCATGCTCGATAAACAACAGGTCCTGCGATATGCAGGGATCGGCCTCTAGGCGCACAAGGAGCGGAAGAGATGAAAGTAGTTCTGTTTTGCGGCGGTCAGGGTATGCGCCTGCGGGGATACGCCGACGACGTTCCCAAGCCGATGGTGCCGGTCGGCGCTCGTCCGATCCTCTGGCATTTGATGAAGTACTACGCGCATTTCGGGCACAAAGATTTCATTCTTTGCCTGGGCCACAAGGGCAACGTCATCAAGGACTATTTCCTCCACTACGACGAATCCGCCTCGAACGATTTTGTGTGGTCGAAGGCCGGGAAGCACGTCGAGTTTCTGAATCGCGATCTGGATGACTGGACGATCACGTTCGTTGAAACCGGAGCCCATTCGACGATCGGAGAACGCTTGAAGGCCGTGGAACCGTTCCTCGAAGGCGAAGAGATGTTCCTGGCGAACTACGGGGACGGTTTGAGCGACGTTCCTTTGCCGCCGATGCTCGATACATTTGGAAAAAGCGGTGCGATTGCCTCTCTGCTCCTCGTCCAGCCGACCGCCAGTTTTGACATCGTCACCGCGGGACAAAACGGGATCGTCGAGGGCGTTCGCGCCTTGAACCGGTCCGACATCTGGATCAACGGCGGATTCTTTGCGCTGCGGCGGGAGATCTTCGACTACATCCACCCCGGCGACGAGCTAGTTCACCAGCCGTTCCAGAGATTGATCGAGAAGAAGGCGCTGCTTGCGTACAAGTACACCGGCTTCTGGCAGTGCATGGACACGTTTAAAGAAAAAATGCGGCTCGACGAGCTGAACGATGGTGCCGCGCCGTGGAAACTCTGGAGCCGTCGGCCCGGACCGGCGAAAATCAACGAACGGGAGACGATTTCGGCCACCGCATGATGCCCCTGACCTTTAGCGCGAGTGGCGACAGGCCATTGCAGATCCTCTGCCTGGGCTGCCACTCCGACGATATCGAAATCGGCTGCGGCGGAACTATCCTTCGCCTGGCGGAGGAGCATCCGGGCTGCGAGATCCACTGGGTGGTCTTCAGCGCTTGTGGGGTTCGTGCGGAAGAAGCCCGGCGAGGAGCGCAATTGTTCGCCGGCGACAACCTTCGCGGGCCGCAGTTAGGAAGCTTTCGTGACGGATTCATGCCGTTCGACGGCGCTGCCATCAAAGACTACTTCGAGACTGTGTTGAAGCCGAACCTTTCGCCAGATGTGATCTTCACGCAGAACCGCAAGGACGCTCATCAGGACCATCGCCTGGTCGCTGAACTCACTTGGAACACCTTCCGCAACCATCTTATTCTCGAATACGAAATTCCGAAGTACGATGGCGACCTCGGCCAACCTTCGTTCTTTATTCCCCTCAACGACGATCTTCGCCAGCAAAAGGTCCGAAATCTGATGGATGTCTTTGGATCACAGAGGAGCAAACGTTGGTTCACGGAAGACACCTTCAACGGTCTGATGCGACTGAGAGGGATGGAATGCAATGCGCCCAGTGGATTCGCCGAGGCGTTCTACTGCCGCAAGGTGACCTTATAAGGTCGCAACAAGAGATCTGGAGATAAGAAATGAACATTTTTGTCGACTCAAACCTCAACGACGATGCCCGCCGGATGGAGATCTATAGTGGCTCGCTCTTCGTCCACTCGCCTTCGCCGAACGCCCTCAAACTTTGCAGGCTGGCCCAGGAGCTGATCGAGGAAGCCTTCGCGGGGGTCGATCCCATGAAAGTACATGAGCATCTGCCGGCGGAGAAAACGGTGGAGATCCTCTCAACGCTCAAACCCAAGTTCATCCATCATCCGAAATCCAAGGAATACCTTCAGGGCATGCTCGCCGAGCTCGGCTGCGATCTGGACAAAACGTACTTCGATGTTCCCCGAATGCGCACCGCGTTCCCAGGCGACTATCTAAAGTCCGGGATTGCTTACGCATTTCACCCGCATAGGGATACATGGTACTCAGCACCTTTTTGCCAGATCAATTGGTGGATGCCCATATACGATTTGAACGCGGACAATTGTATGGCAGTTCATCCTTACTATTGGGATCATGGCGTGAAGAACGGGTCGGGCGACTTCAATTACTATAAATGGACCTTGGAAAGCCGGCTCGGCGCTGCAAAACACGTGAAATCAGATGATCGTGTGCAGCCACATGCCGAAGAGCCGGTGAACCTTGATCCGCAAATCCGGCTCGTCTGTAAGATTGGGGGGGCGTACCAGATGTCGGCTGCGACCTTCCACTCCACGGTGCCGAATACGTCGGCCGCGCCCCGGTACTCGATCGACTTCCGTACTGTTCATATCGATGACGTTCTCGGCCGCATCGGCGCGCCAAATGTGGATTCGGCTTGCACAGGAACCACGATGCGGGATTACTTGCGGGGCACGGACCTTTCCCGCCTTCCCGACCAGGCCATCGCCCTGTATGAGGATGGATCGGAATCGCAATACGCCGATTTCAATACGGCAGTACGTTCTCTTGCGGCGGCTGGGGAAGAAGCCCAAGCGCGGTGATTCGTGGATAGTCTGAACAGACAAGTCGTCCTGGTGACGGGAGCCAATGGGTTCCTCGGCCGACATCTGCTTACGCGGCTCGCACAGAACGGCGCGTTGGTACACGCGGTGTCCCGTAACCTCGCGCCGGAGCGATACGGAGCACAATGGTGGCTGGGCGACGTCACAGATGCACGCTGGATCCGCGAAGTGGTAGCGCGGCTGAATCCGGACATCATTTATCAACTCACCAGCGCGAGTTCAGGCGGCCAGGATCCCGCGCTGGTGATGACAACGTTTCAGAGCGATTTGCAGGCCACAGTCAACGCGCTGGAGGCCGCCCGCCAATCTGGCTGCCGCCGCGTGATCATTACGAGGTCGCTCGAAGAACCGGTGGACACTCTGCACGCGACGCCCGCATCGCCCTACGCTGCCGCGAAACTCGCCTCCGGCATTTACGGACGAATGTTCCACCAGCTATACAAGGTTCCGGTGGTGATGCTGCGGCCGTATATGACGTACGGTCCGGGACAAAAAGATCACAAGTTGCTTCCGTACGCGATTCAGTCCATGCTGCGAAATCAGGCTCCGCAGTTGGCGTCGGGAACCCGGCTGGTGGATTGGGTTTACGTCGAAGACGTGATCAGCGGATTCATCTCGGCTGCGCTGCGCCCGGAAGCAATCGGCAAGGAAATCGATCTGGGGACGGGTTCGCTGGTTTCGATCCGCGACGTGATCGCGGAGATTCAGAAGATCCTGCCTGATTGCCCGGCAGCAAAATTCGGATCGATGGAGGATCGCGTCAACGAACAAACCCGCAAGGCGGATATGGATGCCGCCCGCGAGTATCTCGGATGGCGTCCCGTTACTTCCCTCCAGGCCGGGTTGGAGAAGACAGTCGAATGGTATCGGCGAAAGGTCGCCGCTCAGCCTGCGGAAGCCGCAGCCGTGAATGTATAAACGCGGGAGTTAAGGTAGACAAAAGTGGCAGAACGCGAAGACGAAAGATTTACTTTACTCGACACTATTCTGGGCTTCCTGAACCGGCGGCGCTGGTGGATCCTTCTGCCCAGTTGCGCGGTGGCGCTCTTGGCGATGGCGGTCGTATTGAAGCTGCCGAACCGCTACACGTCGGAAGCGACGCTGGTCGCCACGCAGCCGCAGGTCTCTTCGCGGTACGTGGAATCGGGCGCGTCTCAGCCGGTTGTCGACGCCGTGAACGCGATGACCTATGAAGTCCTGTCACGCACGCGCCTCATCACTATCATCAATGAGCTAAACCTTTATCCGACCGAGCCCGGCGAACAACCGCCGCCTCCGGAAGTGCTCGTCGCCAAAATGCTGAAAGAGGTTCATATCGAGCCTCTCGATACTGGTCCGGCCGGCAACTTCAGCACATTCCGGATTTCGTTCCGTGCAGCCAATCCTGAAGTTGCGCAGCGCGTTACCAGCATGCTGACGTTGTTCTTCGCGGAGGAGTCGCGTCAACGCCAAGGTAACCAGGCGAAGAACACCACTGAATTTCTAACCGACCAAGTCGAACGGGCCAAGCGAAGACTGGAAGATCAGGACGCGCGCCTTCAGGCATTCAAGCGCCGCAATCTCGGTGAATTGCCGGAGCAGCAGAACGTGAACATGGCCGCCCTGACGGAGCTTCGAATTCAGCTCCAGAACAACACCACTACAATTCGCCAGGCCGAGCAACAAAAGGCGGCTCTCGAAGCGGAGTTGCGTACGTCTCTGACGCGGTTGAATGATGAACGATCAGCGTTGCTCGACAAATTTACAAACAAGCATGCGTCGGTGATCAAGAAAGACGCCGACATCGCAAGAACGCGAGCGCTTCTCAGCTGGTTGCTTGGGGAAACCCGACGGCAAGCGCCGCAGGGCGTTAACCCCGGCGATCCTGCGTTTGCGGCGTTGGAACATCGCGTCGAAACCAACGCGAGCGATCTCGCAAATCTCTCAAAAGAAGAGACCCGGCTGCGGTCAGAGATCGATCGAATCCAGTCCCGCTTGAATCTCACCCCGGTGCGCGAGCAGGAACTTGCGGAAATCCAGCGCGATTACGATTCCTATAAGCGAAACTATACTGAGCTGCTGAACAAGCAGATCGAATCCCGAATGACCACGAATATGGAGGAGCGGCAGGAAGGACGGCAATTCCGCATCGTAGATCCGCCCAGTCTTCCGATGGTACCTTCAAGCCCCAAGCGTCTTCTGTTGAGCGCCGCGGGGATCGGTGCAGGTCTCTTGTTCGGGTTCGCTCTCGCGTTCCTTCGGGAGCTGCGCGATCGCACGTTCCACAACATCGCGGAACTCAGCAGGCAGATCACCGTGCCCCTGGTTCTAGGGATGCCGCTCTTGCCGACTACCCGCGAGAGCAAGAACCGCAAGTGGAAAATCGCCCTGGAATGGCTGGCAGCAAGCTCGTTGATGTTGGCGGTAGTGGCAGTGGAGTTTTATATCTATCGGCAGGATTAATTCATCCGTGTCCGGCAGAGCCACTGCGTTCGGAGATCCGATGATCAAATTCTCTCAATTCATCAATAAACCAACAGTTATGGGCGGCGGAGCGACCACGCACCCGACGCATCACGTCGAGCCGGTCCCTACCAACTCCCGGGTGGTCGATCTTCCTATTCCTCTATCGCTGGACTTCGATGCGGAAGAAGTGAAGGTGCCGGATGATAGCCGTCTTTCTTTGATTTCCGATCCCAAGGGACCTGGGGCAGACCGTTTTCGATACCTTCGCATGTGCCTTCGCGAGGTTCGCGCGGCTGCGATGCTCCGCACCATTGTGATTACCAGCCCCGTTCCGCAGGATGGAAAATCCACGATCGCCTTAAATTTGGCTACAACGCTGGCCAGCTCCGGAAAGCACACAGTTCTGTTGATGGAGACCGATCTCCACCATCCCACCGTCGCCAAGAGCCTCGGCCTCGAACCGCGGCAGGGAATCGCAGAGTGCTTAGAAGATGGCATCGAGTTGTCTTCTGTCATCCGAAAGCTTCGCCCGCTGGGGTGGCATTTGTTGCAAGCTGGGACGGCGCGAGGTAATCCCACGGAGCTTCTCCAGGGAGATGGGTTCACGCGGGCGCTACGGACTCTTTCAGCGACTTTCGATTGGATTGTCATGGATGCGCCGCCGGTCGGCCCCTTGACTGACGCCGTTTCGCTGTCAAGGCTGGCCGACGCGACTCTGCTGGTTGTGCGAGCCGGCTGGACGCCTCGCGACGCGGTTGACGAAGCCATGTCGCTGGTGGGACCGGAGCGTATTCTCGGCGTCGTCTTCAACGCGGCCGAGGGTTTGAATCGGATTCACTCGAAGTATGCGTACTACTACGGCAAAAAGTGAGTTTACTCTCTCCCGTGCTTTGAACCGTTCGCTGTAAGCCAGCCGGCGCCCTGCGCGCCGTTGCTTTCCAGGGCCGGACCTTTCCGAGTTTCCCTACCGCCACACCACTGACGTATACACAAAGACAAACTCACGAAACACCATGTACGAGGTCTTCTTTCAACTTTCCAAAGCACCGTTTTCGCTGGTACCGGATGCGGATTGTGTGTATCTCACGAATCAGCAAGCCGACGTGATCAGCGGATTGACCCTTGGCGTATTGGACCGCAAGGGCTACATTATCCTGACTGGTGAAGCCGGACTCGGCAAGACCACGGCGCTGCGTGCCCTGGCGGGAGTGTTGTCCAAATCCAACGTTCAAGGAAGCATGATTTTCATCCCCACCCTGAGCGCACCCGAATTTCTCGAGCTGGTGATGCTCAACTTTGGCTTCAAAGAGATTCCCAAGAGTAAGGCGCAGCGCATTCACAGGCTCGAACAGTTCCTGATTCAAGCGGACCAGCAGAACAAAGTTTGCGCGCTCATTATCGATGAAGCCCAGCAATTGAGTCCGGAGCTGCTCGAAGAGATCCGGCTGCTAGGCAACTTCGAATGGCGGAATCGCAAGCTCTTGCAAATTGTTCTTGTCGGACAGGAGCAGTTTGTAAGCCGTTTGAACCAATCCGAACTCTGGCAGTTCAAGCAGAGAGTCGCCATGCGGCTGTCGCTCGAACGTCTGGATCGGCATGACGTCGAAGAGTACGTCCGCTTCCGCTGGAACAAAGCCGGCGGCGCGGCGGAGAGCGTACCGTTTACGACGGATGCGTTCGACGCCGTGGCGCATTGGTCCTATGGGATCCCTCGTTTGATCAATGCGATATGCGACAACGCGCTGCTCATCGCGTTCGCAGGGACAAAACGCCAAGTGGACCTCTACGAGATCCGCGAAGCGTGCATGGAACTGGACCTTCGGGTGCCGTCCTTCAATCGTGCGTCGCAAGCATTAGCGGCCGCGGAGGACAGTGGCTTGGAGCCCTCGTTCGACCCCGATACAAACGGGATCGCCAGATCCGATCTGGCGATCGATACATGGAGCGGCACGTTGGACAAATTGACTCAAAAGATTCAGTCCCGGTTTCACTGGGCTTAGATGCACCGTTTTCTTTCAGAGAAGACATACTTCGCCGCGCTATGCCTGATCATGCTGTCCGGAATCCTGGTTGCCGGATTGGCGCCGTTCGGCAGTCCGGTGAACGGTGTCGAGCGCCTGCGCGGGGAGAACGGCCTTGCCTGGAACGGATATTCGATCGCGGTCAGCGCCGCGCCGCTCGTGAGCCATCCACCGAAGAATCCATCGTTCAGCATCGAGTTGCGTTTGCGCCCGGCGGAAGTAGATAAAACTCGCACGCTGCTCTCCTTTTACAACCGCCAGCATCCGCGCTGGTTTCAACTTCGGCAGAGCGAAGCGGGCGCGGACCTTGAAAGTGTGGAAGGCGACGACATTACCTTCGTCGATACGAAAAACTTCTTCCAAGCAGGACAGCTTACTCATCTCGCTGTTACCTCCTCGCCGGGTGGTACGAAGTTCTATGTAAATGGTGAGCTCTTGGCGAACCATGCCGGCGCGGAAATTTCCTCGCGGATTCTGACCGGTACGCTGACCCTCGGCAATTCCGCGACGGAGCATGATAGTTGGCAAGGCGAATTTCTAGGCTTGGCGATCTTTAATCGGGAGCTGACCGCCGCCCAACTCCAGCGCCATTTACAAACCTGGAATTACCGCGGCTGTCCGGAGATCGAATCCGGCGAGCATCCGGTGGCGCTGTATCTGTTCGATGAAGCTTCCGGCCGCATCCTTCAGAACCGGGTCGCGCCGGAAGCCCCGCTCAACATCCCGGAAAAGTATGAATTGTCCAAGCCCGCGTTTCTAGCTCTTCCCTGGCGTGAGTTCCGAGCCGAGTGGTCATACGCGCGCGACGTCATCATCAACCTGGCGGGCTTCGTGCCCTTCGGCTTTGCGCTGCGATCGTACTTTTCGCTGACCGCGGCGAGGAGTTGGGCCGCCTCCATCGCCATGATTTCCGGCACCGCCGTCAGCCTGCTGATCGAGCTCACACAGTCGCACCTGCCAACTCGGGACTCGTCATACACGGACGTAATCACAAATTCCCTAGGAAATTGGGCAGGAGCTATGATTGCTGGGCAATATTCCGCGAGAAGGTGAAACGATCAGACGGATGCGTCGATCTTAAAAACTCAGCTTAAACCAGAACTTTCCAACTCATTTCTAAGGTTCGTACTTGGTACTCATAGTACTTTCGAACCAAAGTGTTGGCGAGATATTCCAATGTAAGCTGAATTGGGTATAATATACTGGCTCGAACTATTGCTTTATGCGCCTGTTCATTTTGACATCTGTATTTGTCGTGGTACCAATTACCGCGCAAGTACTAACCCTCCCCCAGACGTCGTCCGGCGCGCCAGGGGATACGATTAACGTCGAGATCTCGTATGCGGCCGCAAGCGCCAAGGCGACTTCGCTGCAGTGGGAAACAATCGTTCCTGCGCAGCTGATGGAACTGGATTCGCGAGGAATGGAGATCGGCTCTGCGGCACGACAGGCTGGGAAGAGTCTTTCGTGCAATCACCCGAAACCTTACATCTCCTTATGCGTTCTCAGCGGCGGCAACGGTCCGATTCCGAACGGTTCCGTCGCACAGCTCAGCTTTAAGCTGAAAGCCGCGCCCGAAAAGCTTCATTCCTGGATTCGCCTGGGTAACGTTGAAGGCACAACCGAGAATGGTGAGAGACTTACGCTCAGCGATGCTTCCGGCGCCTTGATGGTGACCGATCAGCCGGGATTCCCGCCCTATCGCTCCGCGACAGGGCGCCAAACGGAGTCAGCTCGCAACGACGACAAGGGCAAGGAAATTCGCGAGGCGATGATCGATGCTTTCAAGGAAATAATAAAGGAAGCGCAGAGCACCACCGCGTCAGCGCCGAAAAATCAGCCTCCCTCGCAGCAGGCCTCCGCGCGCCCTCCCGCCGCGCAACAAGCCCCCGCTCAGCCTCCAGTCCAAAAGGCAAAAATGGTTCAGCCGCCGGCCGCGCAGCAGCCGAAACCCGCGGCTCCGGCAGTTCCGTCGCCCGCAGTTTCGCCGGGCCTTCCCGCGAACACGGTGGATCTCGAGGAAACCGGCCGCACAGCTCTTCGCGACCACAAATACAAAGAAGCATTTGACGCACTGAACCAGGCCATCCGATTGAACCCAAGTTCCGCGAAAGCTTACAACGCTCGTGGGTTCACTTACTACATGGTCCGAAGCTACGACGCGGCGCTGCGGGATCTCGACAAAGCGATTGCTCTCGATCCCAAGTATCAGAATGCGTACCACAACCGCTCGATCGTGCGCCGCGCCGCGGGAGACGTGAAGGGTGCAACAGAGGACGAAGCTCGTTCAACCTCGCTGGCCACCGCTCAACCGGCCTTGAAGCAATAGCTACGGGAACGGAACCGTGGCTTGAGCGGTATTCGAAAAGTCGCTCTCATTATTCGCCGTGTCTACCGCAGTGGTCACGTAGAAATAGGTCTGGCCTCCGGCCACTGAGGTGTCCGTGTAGCTTGTTCCAGTGACGAGCGCGGTGTTCACTTTCACATACCCCGATCCGGCCGCCGTCGTTCGATAAATATTGTATCCGGCGATTCCCGGCGTAACGCTCGCATTCCAGCTCAGATCCACGGCGTGAGATCCTCCCCCGGTAGCAAGGCAAGCTCCGCCCGAAACCGCATTCGCCACGCGCTGAACGACTGCTACATTGCACGTGGTTGTGCCCAAAAGGCGGGCAGTGCAGGGCGTCTGCCCCAAGGTCATATTGATTGCCAGCACGAAATCCGCCTGATCGATCGCGCCATCGCTGTTCAGATCGCATGCGTTCAGCGGAATCTGCGCGTCACCAGGCGAACTCGCCAGCAAAAAGATTCCGAGGCTTACAAGAAGAGAGCGCTTCATCTCACCGCCACCGTCAGTCCAGTCGGACTACTGGCCGACCCCACTTTCAAAATGACTTCCACCGACGAACCGGGCGCCACTGTCGAAGGAATCCTGCAGTTCACCTGCAGTGCACCCGAGACTAATCCCGGCGCCGCGCCACCGTACAAAACCTCCGCATCGAACCCGCCGACCTGGACCGATACCGGTAGGAGCGGCGTGGGTAGAACTTGACCAGTCACCTGCCCGTCGATTCCTTCTGGAGCAGTCTGGCCCGCCCCAGTGGCGTACAGCGCAATGATCGAACCCCTGTCCGCCGGATTGGAAACGGAATTAACGCTTCCGTCCTGATTCAGGATGGCTCCTGGCCCGGAGCCACTCGCATTAACCGAAAAAATCGCGGGAACGGAACCCGCCACACCAAACGAAGACGCGCCAATGACCTGGTCGCCATTCCGGATCTCAAATTGACTGGTTGTTTTTCCGAAGACCGCATAAGGCACGATAGCGTTCACTTGATTTGCGCCGGCATAGAGCAGCGGGGCGGCCGTTCCATCGAACCAGAGATTCGAACCGCCCAGATTCGTACTGGTCGCACTGCCAACCGGCACTTGCGCCACCGAGGGTCCGAGACCGGAGCCGAATACCGAGATGATCTCGCCCGGCGCAACGGCTCCAGCAAGGAGGCTGGCCGCATTGACGAGCTGAAAACTTGAGCCCGTGATCGTGATTCGACCACTTGCCGAGTTGATCGACGCTGGATTGCCGGACGGGTCGGTTCCGATCACGTTAAACGTGGTGAGTTGATAAGGACCGGCCGGTGCCGCTGCTTTCAAACTGACGTTCAGATTCAATACGGGTCCGTCCGTCAGCAGATCGCGATTGGAGCCAACCAGGACAAAGCGCTTCCGGTTAGCAGCCACATCCGTATAATAGAGAGATTTTCCATGACTACTTCCTGCCCCATTAGCAGTAATAGTCATTACAGTATTCTCATATTGCAGATCGAACTGAATTCCGCTGACACTATCCGACTGCGCGGAAAAAACCACGGGAATTACCAACGTTGAGCCGGGTGAGCCAGGCTGACCCGACACGGAAAGCTGTGCCGCCCAACTCGCGACTGTTGAAACGCTTGCAATCCAGGCGATCCGAAACCAACCGCGGACTCTCCGCGCGACCCCGCTCATCTCGCGCAACCCTCCGGTGAATTTGAGTATGTCTTTCCTTTTCGCCAGTAGAATTTTCTGCTAACGAACCGCTGATGCTTATCTTGACCGAGATTATTCTTTGGGATCAAGAACTTAATGACCTTCTAGTATTGGAACTATGGATGCTCGGAGTACTACAATGACCTCCAATGCAGAATGCCGCCGCGCTTCGGCGCGCTGCAAGTTGTCTTACCCTGTTCGCCTTCATATCCCCGGGGAAGGGCAGTGGGTGCCTGCCACGACCAGCGACGTCAGCAGTGATGGCTTTTACTGCACGTCCGCTAGCCCCTTCCGCCCGCACGCGGAGCTCGATTGCGAAATCGTGATTCCGACCGATGGTGTCTCCTCCACTCCACCACTTAGTACAGCGCACCCGACGCGCGTAGCCCAATCCCAATTGGTTCTGCGGTGCCGCGTTCAGGTAGTTCGGTTGGTGACTAAAGGGCTGGATCCGGGATACGGCATGGCCTGCCGGATCGAGCACTACAACGTAGACGAGCAGAATCTTTCCCGCGTTGCTCAAGACTCGCACGACAGACACGCTCTGGAGACCGCCTAAACGACCCGTTCCGCGCCCTCCGAGCCGGCGCCGATCCCCCGTTCGCCGATTCCTAGCTTCTTCATCCGATACAACAGCGCCTTGTAATCGACTTTGAGGATGGCCGCAGCCTGCTTCCGATTCCATAGCGCTGCGTCGAGCGCTTTCAAGATCGCGTCCGTTTCCGCCTGTTTGTGGGCATCGGCCACCTGATCGAGCGTAGAAGAGCTGTCGCTGCGCGTTGAACCGTTGGCTCGGGTTCGGACTGCCGAGATTTGCTCGCGCTTGCGTGGGGCGTCAACCAGGCTCGCCGGTGCAACGGAGGGAGCCTCGGGACCGCGCCGAGCCGCGAAGCGAGAATCCGCTTGCCGGCTCAACTCGCTCGCGACTAGTTCTGCATCTCCCAGAACCAGGAATTTTCGAATTACATTTTCCAGTTCACGAACGTTTCCTGGCCAGCGATGCTCCAGGAGCGCAGTCCTGAGCGCATCGGGAATCACGGCTGGGGTTCTGTTCGGCCGGCCGTGAAGGCGTACGAAGTGCTCCGCAAGCGGCAGGATTTCGTCCCTGCGCTCGCGCAGCGGCGGCACCTGGATGTCAATGATGTTTAGACGAAAATACAAATCCTCGCGAAACCGCCCGTCGACAATGGCCTGCTCTAAGTCGCAATGCGTCGCGGCCATGATCCGGACGTCGACCTTCGTCGTCTCCCTCGCGCCGAGACGATGGAACTCCTGGTCCTGCAGGACCTGCAGCAGCTTCGCCTGAAGCTTGAAATCCATGTCCCCGATCTCGTCCAGCAGGATCGTTCCGCCCTGCGCCATTTCGAAACGGCCCGTAGTCGACTTGAACGCGCCGGTAAACGCGCCGCGCTCGTACCCGAACAGTTCGCTCTCCACGAGCTCCGAAGGCAGCGCCGCGCAATTCAACTTCAGGAACGGCCCGGACGCACGTGGCGAACGTGCGTGGATCATTCGCGCCAGTACCTCTTTGCCGACTCCGGTTTCCCCCTGAAGCAGCACGGGCACTTCCGAATCGCCGATCCGATCCAGTAGAAGCTCCAGCTTTTCGTTCCATGCACCCTTCGATGACTCATTGGAACTCGTGCGTGTGATGCTGGCGCGCTCAGGCAGCACTTTCTGGATCGCCGCGAGCAGGTCCTGCCGCCCCACCGGCTTCGCGAGGTAATCGACAGCGCCGTCTCTCATGGCGGAGACGATGTTCGCCGGCGAAGATGCGCCAGAGAGCACGATCACCGGTATATCGGGGCAATCCTGCCGCAGCACCTTCAGCGTGTCAAGACCGCTCCGCTGTGGCATAAAGATGTCGAGTAGAATAAGCCCGACTTCAGGATCAGGCCGGCGCACTCTCTCCAGCACTTCGTTTCCGTTTTCCGCCAGCTCGACGCGATAGCCCGCGCCACCCACCGCGATTTGCAGGTAGTTTCGCATCTCCGGTTCGTCATCGGCGACGAGTATTGTGGTCATGTTCCTCCGATCAGTGACCTGTACACCCACGTCCTACTTCCAGCTAGCCTTCTCCGACTCCAACGCTCGTGGCGGCGGAACGGCTGGGCTGATCTTGCGAGGCCTGGATTTGCGAAACAGGCCCCGCGGGTATTCCGGCCTCAAGAGGCAATACGAAGGAAAACGTCGCCCCACCGTCCGACGAAGTCGCCCAAATCCGTCCTCCATGTGCGCTCACGACAAACTTACAGATCGCCAGTCCCAGCCCGCCCCCCGTGCGATCTGACCCACCAGAATAGGACGCGTACTGCTCGAAAATCTCTTCGAGCAGCTCCGGCGCGACTCCAGGGCCAGAGTCGTGCACATCGACGCGGTAAGCGTTGGAGTGGCCCAGCCGGCCGGTGGTCTCCGGCGAATCCGAATTCCAGTGCACCGGGTAGCCGCGAACAACGATTTCTCCGCCGCGCGGCGAAAAGCGGCAGGCGTTCTCCAGCAGGTTGACGAGCAACTGCTCAATCTGATGCGAATCGACCCAAAGCGGCGCGCCCGGCGGCGTCACGTGCGAAACCAGACGCAAGCGCTTTTCTTTGACCACGGCGCCAACTTCGGCCGCAGCTTGCCGCAGACAGTACTCGATGTCTCCTGGTACGGTCGCTAACGGCCGCTGGACTCGGCCTTGAACGCACATCTCAAACATTCCTGAAGTCAGCCGCGCCAGCCGCCTGCGGCAGTTTTGCATGTTCGTTAGCAGTTCGGTCTGATTGCGGCTCAGCGGCCCCGCCTCCCCCGCCAGCAGCATGTCGCAAAATCCGTCCAGCGCCATGAGCGGCGTCCGAAAATCATGGAGCGCTCTTGCCAGAAACTCTGTGCGTTCGTGATCGTATTCCTGAAGCTTCAAATTTGCTTGCAGAAGATGGCGCAGGAGTATATCGCGATCAGATCGGACTGCTTTAACATCCTCGGTCCCTGAAGTTGCACGAAACTCGCTAAACGTATCGAGGTAAGCCTTCAACGTTCTGGAGCTTACCGGCTTTAGCAGCATCGACAACGGCGCGCCGTTCGCGTATTTGTCGAATTCGTGCAGTTCCCTTCGGTCTACCAGGAACAGTTGGTTCTGCCGTTCTAAGTCATTGACCTTAGGCCACCCCCGGCTTCCATCGAAGTCCCAGATGTGAAAATCCGCATCGCCCGGCGCCTCCGGCGGCGCGGCAACGAAGGATTCCGGCCCCACAATCTCCGAAACAACGTCGCGAAGCTGAGAGTCGGCAGACACCAAGCACACACGCATAACTTTGGGGGATCGAACAGCCGCGGTTCAGAGCCACGGCTTCCTCTGCACAATCCGTGAACTCACGTACACTATGCCACATTTTCGGAAAAAGGAGAATAGTACCAAAGAGTCTCCTTCGTGTAGAACTCGGCTATTGACAAACTCAGTCAAATTGGTGAATCTCGTACACGAGCAGTTGAAACGGGGCGGAGCGCGATGGGTGAAATCTCGGTACTATCAGCCGTTCCGGTACTGATAGAACCCAAGATTTCTTCCGGAAATTCCGCTGGAGAAACTATAATTCGGTCACATGCTAGTTCATAGTAATCAGGCGGTACCTGAGAGCAGCGTGGAATCGCCCTCCGCCGATGCAGCCGCGGAAGCCGCGATTGAGGAATTGACGTCGGAGCAGTTGGTAGTGGAAAGCGATCCATGGTTCGCAGTGCGCGTACGCTCCAATTACGAGCGCGTCGCGGCGGTGCATCTCCGTGAGCGCGGATACGAGGAGTTTTCACCTTCCTACAAAGCCGAGAAGACCTGGTCCGATCGGAAGAAGATAACCGAGCGGTTTCTATTTCCGGGATACGTGTTTTGCCGCCTGGATCCGCAGGATCGGCTTCCCGTACTTACCGTTCCTGGAGTAGTAGGGCTGGTTAGTTTTGGAGAGCGCCCTATCCCGATTCCGGATCGTGAAATTCAACAGGTGCGCCAGATGGTGCACTCCGGGTTGCTCGTCATGCCATGGCCTTTCCTGCAAGTCGGGCAGATGGTTTTGATCGAGCGCGGCCCTCTCGCGGGCGTCGAGGGAATTCTCGAAAACGTAAAGGCCAAGTGCAGAATTGTGGTTTCGATTCAGATGCTGCAGCGTTCTGTTTCGACCGAGATAGACCGAAGCTGGGTGCGACCCTTGAAGCACGGTGCGGCCGCGGCCGGCACAGTGCCGAGTTCAGCCGGTGTCTATGTCGCGCCGGCAAAGGCAGAGATTTGAGTCAATAAAGAGGAATTAGTGACTATGAATTATCAAGGTTTCATCAGACAACGAAGCGTCAGGCTTTGTCTCGCTGGTGGACTTATTTGTCTTTCCGCGATGGCTCAGGCCCAGCAAGCGCCGGCGCCCGCCGCGGCGGCGCCGCAGACACCCTTGAATAATCCGGCAAATGGTTTTAGCTCCGTCCGCCCGGATTATACGCTCGGCCCCAATGACCAGATTCTGGTCCGCGCTCCCCAGGCAGACGAAATCAACGAACGCCCGTTCCGAGTCGACGCGGACGGTTTTATTAACCTGCCGATCATCGGCCGCGTCCGCGCGGGCGGGCTCACTGTCTCTGCGCTCGAAGCCGAAATCGCCGGCCGCCTGCGTGAATACATTCGCGATCCCCAGGTGGTCATTACCATGACCCAGTTCCGGAGCGAGCCGGTGTTTGTAACGGGCGCTTTCCGCGTTCCTGGCATCTATCCGCTGTCCGGCCGCCGCACGCTGGTCGAACTGTTGACTGCGGTCGGTGGACTAACGCCGAATGCCAGCCGCAGGATCAAAGTCACACGCCGCTCCGATTACGGGCCAATCCCACTTCCAAACGCCGTCGAATCTCCCGATAAGAAGGCGACCACCGTGGAGATCAGCATGCAGAGCCTGACCGAGCAAATCAATCCCGCCGAAGATTTCGTTCTTCAATCTTTCGACGTAGTCTCTGCCGAACGCGCCGAGAAGGTCTACGTGAATGGCGAAGTACTAAGGGTCGGCGGCATCGAACTCGGTGAGCGAGAAACCATTTCAATCGTCCAGGCGCTCACGGAAGCCGGTGGATTCACCCAGTTTGCGATCCGCGACAAGGTTAAGGTGTTACGTCCCGTAAAGGGAACCAACCGGCGCGCCGAAATCATTATTGACATGAAACGGGTTTTTGGCGGGAAAGATATCGACTTTCCCTTGCTTGCGAACGATGCAGTTTATGTAGACCGATCCGGAAAGAAGGCGACGCTGGTACCCGCGGCCAACTCGCTGTTGCCTTCGATTCCGTACGCGATCATCGCGGGGTTAATAGCCCGGCCGTGATCGACGGATAGGAAGAAATCCAGGAAATCTAGGAAGACTTGATCATGAAATACAAAGTCAAACGCTTGAAGTGTGGCCGCTGGATGGCAGTCGTACTTTCCCTTTCGTTAGTAGTACCTACGAGCACTTGGGCCCAGCAGCAGCCGGGAACGGTAAAGTCACAGACCCTAACGATTCTCCCGCTTGCCGGAAACAACGAAGCCAATGACCTTCAACGAAAAGTGATGGCTCCGCTGGTAGTCAACGTTCTCGATCAGAACGGCCGGCCGGTCGACGGCGCGGACGTGGTGTTTCGCTTCCCGGTCCTCGGACCCAGCGCCACGTTCCCGAATCAGCAATCGAACGGCACATTCCGAACGGATGCCGACGGCCAGGCTGCGGCAACCGGTTGGATGGCGAACGGCATGGTAGGCTCCTTCCGCGTCCAGGTAATTGCCACCCGCGCGAATGAGACCGGCGAAGCCTCCATCGTCATGACCAATGTCGCCAAAGCCGAAGACGTGCCGGCGAAATCGCAGAAGAGCTGGTGGTCGAACAAGTGGGTCCGGGTCGCGGTGATCGCAGGAGCCGCTGCCGCCGTCGGCGGAACGGTATGGGCGATGCAAGGCGGCAACGGCGCCACGAGCGGCGGCAGCAACGGCACAACAGTCGTGGTCGGCGTTCCCGGATCCCCCACCATTGGAGGTCCGCGGTAGACCATGCGCAGATTTCTTTACCTTCTCCTGTTGAGCGCCGCGGCGTATGCGCAGGCCCCGCTGACCGGACCCGTCGAAGCATACACCTTCGACGCTCCAACTTCGAGTTTCCGGGCCCTGGTCGGCTTTATCGGCTCTTCCTCTCTCGGTCCCGCGCTGCTCGATCGAGTCGATTACGGATCGGTGGCTCCGCGCCGCGATTACGCTCTGGCGATTCGCGAAGAAAAAGTCGTGCTGGTCTCCGGACTCAGCACAGACGCAGTAAAGACCTCCGAAGTCTCCGGCATCTTCGGCAAGCCCGAGGGAACCGCCTGGTCCGGCGACGGATCGCTCGCAATCGTATTTTCGAAAACAGCAAACTGGCTTCAGATCGTCAAGGGACTGCCGGCGGCGCCTGAAGCTGGTTCTCCAATCGCGCTCTCCTCGCTCGGCAGCCCGCTTACCTTCGTCTCGATCAGCGCCCGCGGCGATCGTATCGCGATCGGCATCGAGGGAGAAACAGGCGGCGTCTTCGAAATCAGCGGCCAGAACATCGTTCCGCTAGCGGCGATCGCGAAACCGGTTGCCGGAGCCTTCTCCACCAACTCAGCGTCCCTCTACGTACTCGACGGGAACCGCCAAATCACTGCTGTGAACTGGCAGGATCGCACCACGCAAACCTGGGCGCTGGACAATATTCAGGATCCCTCCGCGCTCCGAGTCGTTCGCGAACGCGACGCCGATACCCTCTTCGTCACCGGCAAGAGCGACCGCCGCCTGTCATCCTACGAAGCCTCAACCGGAACGCCGGGGGCGACGATGGAGCTCGATTTTGAGCCGACCTCGATGGAGCCCCTTGGACGCACTAGTTATTCGCTCGCGGCGCGCACAGGAAAAACCGATCCACTGTGGTCGTTCGTGAATTCTCCGCAGCCGGCGGTTTACTTTGTTCCAGCAACGCCCCTCTCGTTGAGCGGCAGCGGCATCGGAGGGCAAGAGTAATGAACGCCATTTCAAAAATCGCTCTGCTCGCGGCTGCGTTCAGCTCGCTCGCCTCCGCGCAGTTCAGTTTTATCGTGACCCAGGCCGGTCGCTCGAATCCGGTCTCGAATACCGGGAACATCACGTTTACGTCGCGAATCGGCCAGATTCAGCTTGCTCATGTCGTGGCAACCTACACCGGAAAAGGCAGGATCACGATTCCCGGACAACCGAACGTGGTGGGGGCACAAGCGTTTTCATCCGCGAATTTCCCGAATACACCACTTACCCTGCAGGCGGGAAAGACGTTCGAATTCGACATTCAATTTCTTCCCACCAGCGCGATTCAGGCTACAGGTCAGTACAATCTTGGCTACAACGAGATACTCCCCGACGCCGGCTCCGGTCTCGATGTTTCCACTTTCGGCATTGTCCAATTCAACCTGTCAGGGAGCGCGCCTTCCCTGGTGATCGCGTACGCAATCCTTCCGGATGCCAATACGGTGACACTTCCAGCAGGAGGTGCGGTCACATTCCCTCCGACCGCGCTCGATGCAACCGGGGTGGCGAATCTTATTTTCACTAATAACGGCAGTGGACAAGGTTTGATCACGGGCATTACGATTTCGGGCCAAGCCTTCCGCTTGACGAATTTGCCGCTGCTTCCCTACACAGTAGCGCCTTCAACCAACGTGTCGGTGCAGATCCAGTACAAGCCGACCGGAGTCGGAACGGATACAGGCTATGTCAACGTCACGTTCCAGGGTGAACCCGCGGTTACTATCAATCTCCAGGGGACTGGCAGCTCCTCTCAGTTCTCGTTCCAGGTGATCCAGTCCGATTCACAGGTTCCAGTTGCGCCGGGAGGGACGATATCCTTCCCTCAAACCAGACTCGGGCAGACGAATTCGGTGGTCTTCAAGATCACGAACGGGGGTAACGCCTCCGGTGCCATCAGCTCGATATCGGCCACCGGAGCCGCATACACTCTCACCGGTCTTCCGGCATTGCCTCTCACGCTCGGTCCCAATGGCGCGGCCACATTCACGGCGACTTTTACGCCAACCCAGCCGGGCACCGCCTTGGGGAACTTGCTCATCAACAACAACTCGTTCACGTTAAGCGGCGTAGGCCTCGCTTCGCAGATTACGGTTTCGTACGACGTCAGCGGATCGACGGTCACGCTCTCGCAAAGCAACAGCTCTATAGTGTTCCGGCCCGTGAAAATCACCGAATCCACGTCCTTCACCATGCGCGTGAAAAACACCGGCACACTGGACGCGGTCCTCGCGAATATCGGAGTCGGCCAGAACAACAGTCCGTTCTCAGTGACCGGACTCCCGGCGCTTCCGGTCAGCCTCGCTCCGAACGCGGAGTTCCAATTCACTCTGGCGTTCGCGCCCGCAACTTTGGGATTTACGAACGGCACGCTGATCCTCGATTCGACGACCATCAACCTCGTCGGTTCCGGAACAGAACCTCCGCCGCTGCCCGCCTACACGATCGGTGGAGTCAGCGGAACGGCGCAACCGCTAACGCAACCATCGATCACGCTGACACTGGCGAATCCGTATCCTGTAGCACTCTCCGGTAATCTTACGCTCAGTACGTCTGGAACCATGCCAGCCGATCCATCCGTGCAATTCGCAAGCGGCGGATTGACTGTTCCATTTACCGTCGCGGCGAATTCCACGAGCGCCACCTTCGGTAACTTCGGCAGCCGCATCGGTTTGCAAACAGGCACCGTGGCGAACACGATCACCCTGACGCCGACATTTAGCACGCGTGTCGGCGCTGTGGACCTCACGCCGGCAACGCCAACCACGCTTCAATTCAGCGTCGCGGGCGGAGGCCCTGCGGTCCTCTTCGCTCAAGCCACTCCCTCAGGCCTAACCCCCGGCGCCGCCAGCAGCACGGTGACGATTTCCCTCACCGGCTACGCGACCTCTCGCACGTTAAATTCGGTAACGATCGAGTTCACCCCGGCGTCTGGTTTCTCTATGCCGACTTCCCGATTCACGCTCGACGTGCGCCAGCTTGCGGCGAGCTGGTTCCGCAGCGCCGCTTCCACTCCGTTCGGCGGCCAGTTCAACTTGACGGTCCCGTTCACATTCCAGGCGCCGCTCGCGTCATCGGGAACGATCATCAGCCCGATCGCCTCGGTCTCCGTCGCAGCCACGAACGACGGGGGAACTTCGAGCGCCGTTCAAGTACCTGTTCAGTAGTCGATCTCGCAGTAACCGGTGGCGCGCCAGTCCGCCGCCGGCCAGTTCTCGCCAGAGTTAATGTTCCGCAAGACGCCAGCCCCGTCGATCCTCCTCGCAACCGGCGACCCGAGAGGAGGCGCGTACTCACTCCGCGTTTCTTCACTCGCGATGTCGATAGGGGTGCACGCGACGATGATCGTGTTGCTGGGTGCGGTTCCCCGCGGCAGCACGTTTCAGTCCGACATGCCTGCCTTCCGTCCGCAAGACCACAAAATCGTCTACTACGACTTCCGGAAGAAACAGACGCCCGTCGCGCCTCGCACCGGTCAGAGCAGTCCGAAAGCTCCGGTTGCGAGCCGGCCCAAACCCGCTCCGGCGAAACCGCAGATCCGCGTACCGGCGCCGCAAATCAAGCAGGCCGAGACGATGATCGCTCGCTTGAATGCCACGCGTCCGCAGCTTCCCGCACCTCCACCGGTTCCGAAAATCGAAACCCCGAAGCCGGCTCCGCCAGAGGAGGGCGTAAAAATCGCTCGAAAACAGGCCAAGACCTTCGCACCGCCACCTCCGGCTTCGCCGGTCAAGCCTCGCCTCGCGCTGCCGACTCCGGTTCTCGAAGAGAGCGCGCCGGCCTTGACAAACCAGTCCGTTGGTGTCCGCCTGGCCGCTGGTGCGGGACGGTCGGCCATATCGCTCGGAGCGGCCCCGGCATTAGATGCCCCGCCCACCCCCACCGTGAGCACGGGAACCGCCGGAACCGAAGCGATCTTGGCAAGCGTGAACTCAGGGGAGAGACTCGTGCTGCCAGGCGCCGATCGAGCAGACCGATCCTCGGGCTCCGCCAAAGAAGGTCCGCCATCCTCCGGCGATACCGGCAAAGCCGGAACTCGCGATACCGGCATCGGCGTGGGGGAGCCAAAGCCCAAACCGCCTGACGTCGCGCCGGCGATGAAAGCAGTGCTGTATTCGGAAAAGGTCCGCATGGGGCCGCCCGCGTCGCTCTCCGTTCCTCTCCGGCCCGGCGCCCGCACGTTGCCGCGCAATATCGAGGCTCGATTTCAAGCGCGCAACGTTTTCACCATGGTCGTACCGATAGAAAACTTCCCCGGCTACGGCGGCGACTGGATCATCTGGTTCGCCGAAAAACAGGCAGGAGGAACGTCGGCCCCCGCGATGCGCGCGCCCGTGCCGTTTCGGAAGATGGAGCCCATCGACCAACCAGCAGGCGAGCGAACCTCCGTGCGAGTCCAAGTCGCCGGAATTCTTGCCGCCGACGGCAGGCTGGGATCGATTTCTTTCCTTTCCACGGTAACGCCGGGCGTCGAGCAAGCCGTTGTTCAGGATCTCCAGAACTGGGAATTCAGGCCCGCGGCGCGCGCCAACACCCCCGCCGAAGTCGAAATCGTCTTCGAGATACCGTATAGCTTGCCGGTGGCTGTAGCGCGGCGCTAAGTCGCGACGGTCGTTAGCGAATTTCGATCGCCGACACCGGCAATCCCAGTTCCCTCGTATCTCCCGTCGCTCTGAACGTATGATCGACTTCGATCAACAGTGCCAGCTTCGGTCTTGCGGCAAGCTCTTCTGGTAACTCCCACGCCAGCTCGAAATCCCCTTCCTGGCGCAGCCACGAAACCGGAAGCGCAACGTTATCCACGGTGACGTGCACTCCCAGCGGACCCGCGGCCATTGCTGTCTGCGGACACGTTCCGCGAACACGAAGCTTGGCCCCAGCGTCGGTCCTCCCCCGCAGAACGGCACTCGCCCTCTTCGGCATCCAGGAGAAACCGGTCTCATGCGGGTACCACTCAGGCCCGATCTGAGCGGCGGGCTCACCCAGTCCAAGATCAAGCTGAGGTGAGAGCTCGTCCGCCGGATGCCGCGCGCGATATTCCGCCGTGATATCCCGGACGGTCGCGCCGCTCACGTCGTACACCACCGCCAGATCCTTCGCCAGAAGGGCACCTGGAGCGTCGATGAAATACCTTCGGTCCGGCGCGCCCAGTCGCGGATCGTTCGGGACACCGGCTTCCGGAACGATAAACGTCGGGTCGATACCAACCAGTCGGAACGCGTGGTGCTGCACCATGTCCCAATACTGGTCACCGGATACTCCACTAAGCAGCACCATCTTCTTCGGATCGGAACGATGCAGTTCACCAGCCTGCAGTAACGTGTCGCGATAGCGCAAGCTTCGATCGTGGTAGATTCGCGTGTTGATCTGCCCGACCGGAATCGACGTTCCGAGGTAAATCGCGAGCGCGATCGCCGCCAGCGCCTTCGCCGGGAACCCACCGCGCCAAGCGGACGCGAGCGCCCATCCCCCGAGCATCGCCAACCCAGCAACCGGCGCTGTCAAATACTCGTGCATCATGTGATCGCGTACCGGCAGCAGGGGCGAAAGCACGATCACGAACCATGCCGGGAATAGCGCTGCGACCCATTCACCCCGCCGAAGCCGAGTCAGAAGAAATCCGCCGAGCCCCGCCAGCAGCACGGCCGCGAGAATCCATCGGAATCTGGCGTATTCCGGATTGACGACGTACATCCACCCGGTTCCGATCGCCCAATTCACGTACGTCAGCAGCGTCGAAACGACACTAAAATTCCAATGCAATGCATACGGCCCGGAGGCAGGCAACGGCGCCACGGCCGTGTGGATCGCCATGTACAACGCCGAAACAACAAACATCGGTACTGTTTTAAACAGCAGCTTCCGCGCACGGCACAGCGCGTATGTCGCCGCCAGCGCCGGATAAACCACGTTCAGCTCCAGCACCAGGAACCCTGCAAGAAACGAAATCCACTGCAGGATAAAGTATTTTCGCTCGCCGGTCTCGTGATACCGAACGAATAGCCAGAGACTGAGCAGCAGCGAAAAAGCGCACAGGATCTGGTAGTAAACCGCGGTCCAGGAAAGCGAAATCCCCAGCGCGGAGTTCCCGATCCACAACACCGCCGCGCAAAACCCCGCTGCACGTGAGCCCGTAAGCTTCGCGGTCAATGAACTGAGCAGCACGAGGCTCGCGCCCTGTGTGGCGAACGCGATGATCCGGAACGGCAGCGGTTCAAGCCCGAACAGCGAACTCAGCCCGATGAAATAGACGCGCTCGCTAAGCGTCCGAATCGTCCCCTGCGCCAGGGGCATGAATAGCATCGAGAACAGCCCCCGGGTATCCAAGAGGTTCCGAAGGCCGAGCAGCATGAAATCGTCCTTCTGAAACCACGAAGTAAACCCTGGCCAGTAGAGAATCAGCAGCAGAGCCTGCGGGACGCCCCAATAGGCGACGCTTTGCGCTCGTTTCGACACTAGCTCTTACTTTAAGCGTTTTGGGATAAGCAGGACTTCCGACGGTCCTGCATCGCGGCTTTAACAGCTAAACGCCTCACTTTCCTGCGATTCTAAAGCGCAGAAATAACTGCATCCCGACTGGGTGCGCTCCGTAAATCGGTGCGAATCGCTCCGACGGATCGTAGACGGTCACTTGCCCTCCGAGCCCCGCGCTCAACCAGCTGGGCGTACCCGGCAGTTCGCGCTCGTAGCCAGCCGTATAAGCCTGCACCCGCGCGAAACGCTGCTCGTCCACCAGAAGAACAAACGGCTCCTCCTCATACAGGAGCGTCGAATCTTTATCGACACTCTCGATCCGTCCCCAAATCCAGTTCTTCGAAAATCGCAAGGTCGACTCCACCAGGTACGAGTTGTAGATCTGGTTCGGCACCCGCGTCGGCACGCTCACAATGTGCAGCGGACGAAGGGGAGGGTCGGCAGGCAGACTCGGACCAACTCCAGGCAGAGCCGTGAACGCCAGATCGTTGTTGCGGCCCCAGATGAGCGACGTCGCCCAATACCCGCGCGCCACCGGACGCAAATACGTCAGCGACGCCGTCATGCGAAGCGTATCGCGCAACGGATGCGTCGCTTCGCGATTATTGATCCTGCCCATCGAAAACTGCCCCGACCAGCGCCTGGACGGCGTCACCGTCAGCCTCGCCGATAGAGAATCGATCGCGCCGGACTCGAGCCCCCACCGTTTCTCATCCGGCTCGCGGCCATGGAATCCCGAAACCTCGAACGTCACCCGCCTATGCGTGATCCCCGCGGTCACCACGCTATTCGAAATATGCGTCGAATCCTGATAGTGATGACCAAGCACCGCGGAGGGATTCTCCGACGCCGATATCCGGTGCGGAAATGCCGGAGGACCCAGCGCCGGCTCGCCGCGCGGCCCGCCGTAGAAGTTCAGCGTCGTTCTCTCCCCCACGCGAATCTGATACGACGCCGCAAGTTCCATGAAGAAATCATGCGGATGCTGGCCGCTTAGGATCGGAACGCCATACGCAGTCTCCCCGGTCTGAAACAGCAGCGGATAACGTCGATTCGTAATCGTCAGCGGCTCGAAGCTTAGCATGCTGCGAAGCGTCAATATGCCCGGTCCCACGCGCCGCGATGCCATCGGCATCAGCCAGTTCGGCGAATAGAATTTATCGCGCCCGCGCTCGCCCGTCTGGTCCGTATACACAGCAAAGCCCACGCCGCTCAGCATGACGAGCCAGTTCCCCGCCCCCTTGCTGAGCATGAACATCGGCGTGGATAACGGCACCTGGCTCGTGCCCGACGAATATCGCCCGCCGAGCGCGCCCGGACCCATTGCGGCGCTCATCAATCCATCACTCGGGCCACCGCTAGGGCCATCGCTCGCGGGTGCCGCAGCATCGTGCTGGTGCTGATGCTGCGAATGATCCTCAGGCTCCTGCGCGCCCGCCGAGGCGGCAAGCATCGCGAAGACGAACGCCCCCTCAGCGCACTGTGATCGTCGCGACATTGCTCCTTTCGACCCCGACTTGCAGTGTGACTGGAACATCCGTCCCCGCGGCAACACCCTCCGGAATTCGTACATTCGCCTGAGCCAGCCCGATGAATCCCGGCGTCAGTCCAACGAACAGTGCTTCCGCGGGTAAGCCGCCGATCGTTGCGCTGGAGGTGGCAGCCGGCCGCGACAGCGGACTCAGCGGAGCAACCTGAGCTGTGCCGACGGCCGGATCGAGCCCACCCAAGCCGGTCAAGAAAATCGTAATCACGTTGCCGCGTGTTTCCGGCGCTTGCCGGGTGTTGACCGTTCCATCCTGGTTCAGCGCCGCGGCGTGTGGAGCGCCGATCATAAAGATCCGCGGCGCGGTCTGCGCTACCTGAAACTGGACTGTGTTCGTGCGCCGCCCGGCCGAACTCACTACCGCCGCCGCGCCGCCTGAAGGAGTATCGAACGGCACCTGCCCGATGATCTGCGACGGTGAAACGAAATACAGCGGAATTGCGTTGTTGTTCACCTCCACTGAGGTATCCGCAAGACTCGCCGGCCACTGACCACCCGCCTGCGCCGAGCTAGCCGCGAGGTTCGCGCCGAAGAAGGTCACGATCGACCCCGGGGCAACAGGCGACCTGAAACTGGCGCTATCAACCACGCCCCCCGGCGTCAGCACCGCATCACCCCGAAATGAAACCTTGCGAATCAGGAAATTCTGCCAGTCCGCAATATAGAGATCGCCATTCGGGGCCACAGCCAAAGCACAGGGAGAATTCAGCGCACTCGACACTGCATCAGTGAAGTCGAGCCCGCGCCCCGGCTCGCCCGTCCCCGCCAGGGTACGGATCACGCCATCCGTGCCGATCACGCGCACGCGATGATTCCCTGTATCGGCGATGTAGACCTTCCCGGCCGCATCAATCTTTACGTCCATCGGCGTGTTGAGCGCCGCTCGGTCCGCGGCCGCGCCATCTCCCGCAAAACCCGCTTGTCCAGTTCCTGCGATCGTCCGAATGATTCCGTCCGGCGTCACCTTGCGAACGCGATGATTGCCTGTGTCCGCAATGAAGAGATTACCCGCGCCATCGATCCCAATCCCTGCCGGCTTTCTCAATTGCGCCGATGCTCCCGGACCTCCGTCCCCGCCAGACCCCGGAAAACCGTTACCCGCCACCGTCGTGAGTCTGCCATCCGCCCCAATCCGGGCAACACGATTTCCATGCAGCTCGGCAAAATAAATGGTTCCGTCGGGATGCACCGCAAGCGCGCTCGGCCAGTCCATCGGCGACGAAGTAGCCGGAATCCCGGGCGCGTACAGATTGTGCGTTCCGTTCCCCGCGATGGTCGTGATCACGCCTGAAGCAGAAACCTGCCGAATCCGATTGTTGAGCTGATCCGCAATGATCAGGCTTCCGTTGGGCAGCGCGACCACGTCCGACGGATTGTAAAATCGAGCCTCGCGCGCAGAGCCTCCATCGCCGATCGGTCCCGCCGGCTCGCATCGTCCATTATTGACGGTAGGTTCACCTGATCCCGCAACGGTTGTAATCGTCCCGTCCACGGCTACGCGCCGGATTCGATGATTGTTCGAGTCGGCGATATACAGATTCCCCGCCGCATCCACCGAAATGTGAGAAGTTTGTTCGAAACGCAACGGATCGCAATCGTTTTGAAGATTCGCCAACGCCAGCACGGCGGCAGTGCCCGGACCACCATCGCCGCTGAACCCGCGCTGGGGGTCGCTGCCCACTCCCGTAGTCCCGACCACCGTAGAGATTACCGGGGTTTGCGCCGCCGCGCCGCACACGAACAGCGCGCTGATCCCGAGCCATGCGCCCCTGAGTCTCATCAAAATACGCGATGCTTTCCAGTCTAACCAGTTAGACTTGACTCAAAGGGGTTGCGAACACTGAACCGTCGATTTGCGATCTTTTTTCTGTGTGCCGGATTGTTGCCCAGCCCCGCACATGCCCATGCCCCGCCCCTTTACTCTCCGGTTGCGCCGATCCACGCCGAAAAACGCACCCTCTTCGACGCGACAGGCCGGCCCGTAATTCTCGCGGGTGTCCAACTTCGCGGCCTGGAAGTTTTCTCGCCAACCGAGTCCTCGAAAGCGCTCGTGGACTCGATGACCACGCTGACGTTTCGCGTGATTCGTCAGCGCTGGAACATGAACACCGTACGACTCCCCGTAAGCCCGTGGATCTGGCGTCGTGACAGGGAATCATACTTCGCGAGCGTGGCAGAAATCGTTCGTCGGGCCAACGCGGAGAGCCTGTGGGTCATACTGACGGCTTCGGACGACGCGCGCGCCGGTTCCCCATCCACTACGGCTCTGCCCGGACCCGAGATCGCGGAATTCTGGTCGGCCGCGGCCGCCTACTTCCAGAACACACCCATGATCGTGTTCAGCCTCTACGCCAAACCTTCCGCACAATTCGTTCCAGGCGCGATCCCCGGAACCCGCCGCCCCGCCGACTGGAATTTTTGGCGCAACGGCGGCACGGCAGCGGACGGCAGAACTGTAATCGGCATGGAGCAGCTGGTCTCGCGAATCCGCGCGGCTGGTGCGGCGCAAATGATTGCCGCGCCCGCGTTCAACGACGCTCTCGACTTACGAAGCTTCGACAGCGCATTCCAATTGAGCGATCCTAACGTTCTGTACGAAATCTACCCATACTTCGATCACGCTCTCACTACCGCGCAGCGCGACACAAACTTCGGTTCGGTCGCAGGCAAAGTTCCGGTATACGCCGGCGAATGGGGAACTCCACTCCAGGAAGACTCCGCGAGCTGCCGCAGCGTCCCTCGCAATCCTGCCGACGCGTCGAATGCCGTGGTCGACATGCTCACCTACATGGCGAGCCAGGCGATCTCCTGGACGGCTGCGTCGTTCGAGCCGGGCTCGCTCATTCAAGACTCCGCACAATACGACGCGACGCAGTTCAGCACGTGGGCCTGCGGTCAGAGCGCCACACAATCCGGCATGGGTGCCACTGTGCTGTTCTGGATAACCGGCGATCCTCTGGGCTTCGGCTCGCTTCTTCCCGAGCTGATCGCAAACGCCGCAGCCAATCGAGTGGGACCCATCGCGCCCGGCGAGATCATCTCACTGTATGGCCAGGGCCTCGGTCCCGAGCAGGACGTCCCCGGCTCAATCACGGATTCCGGAGTACTCGATTCCACCGCTGGCGATGTGCGAGTAAGCTTTGACGGCATCCCCGCGCCTATTTTCTCGGCCGGCAGCTTTCAGGTAACCGCCCAGGTCCCCTACGAAATCGCCGGCCGATCGTCCACAACGCTGCAGGCGTTCTATCGCGACGTTCCGTCTAACAAACTCGTTCTTCAGTTGCAGGACACGAGCCCGAGCCTCTTCACTACCAGCGGATTTCAGGATCTGCTCGCGATCAATCAGGAAGGTTTCCGAAACTCGTCTTCGACACCGGCGGCTGCAGGTTCGATCGTGACGCTCTATGGCAGCGGCCTGGGAGAACTCTCCCCAAGCGGCAGGACAGGTCAAGTCGCAGCGCCACCGTTCGCCCTACACACCAGTCCAGTCTCGATTCTGATGGGCGGCGCAAGCGCCGAAGTTCTATACGCCGGTGCAGCCCCCGGCCTGGTCGGGATCACACAGATCAACGTAAAAGTACCCTCCGCTTTCGCCAGCGGCAACTCCCGCGCCATCTCCGTCTCGTTGCTCGTTGGCACAAGAACAGTAACGGGATTTCGACTTTGGATTCGCTAGAATAGCAATCCGATGAAGAACAGTCTGTTCCTTGCGGCAATTTTGGTCCTAAGCGCAAACGCCCAGAACATCAGAGTCGCGGTGAACTCCACCACCATAGAATCCGCCCCCGCCTTTGCCGCCGCAGGCCCCGAAGTCACCATCGTCCCAGTCGCCAATGGACGAATCGCAATGGCGCAGCTGCTCTCCGGTGAAGTCGATGCCTGCACAGGCTCGGAGACTCAGGTTTTGATCAACTCCGTAGCCCAGCCAGGTCTACGAATTATAGTGACCCTGGCCGAAGCCGAGTACCGCATCATCGCGCGCCGCTCCGCCGGCATCCGCCGCATCGCCGATCTTCGCGGAAAAAAGGTGGCGGCCACCGCGAATACCTCATCGCGATACTTCCTCTCCACAATGCTCCAAACCGCGAAGCTCACCGAATCCGATGTTCAATTCGTATCCCTCGAAGGCCCCGACATGCCGGCCGCGTTGAGGAAACGCGATGTCGACGCGATCTCCATGTGGGAGCCGCACGCGCAAAACTCGCTCGAGGCATTGGGTTCGGATGCGATCGACCTGCGCAATCCTTCGGTCTACAAAGAGCGGTTCAACCTGAACACCACCACCAAGGTCTTGAACGATCCGGTCAAACGCCGCGCGCTCGTCGATTATTTGAAAAAGATCCGGCAGGCTTCCCAGCGCATCAGCAAAAATCCAGCTGAAGCACAGAAGTCTCTGACCGGGAACATTAGCACCACACCGGAGATCGCCGCGAAAGTCTGGAATCAATACCGATTCCCAGCCCGTCTCCCGGACGTTCTGCCGAGGTTGCTTACGGAAGTGGAACCCTGGGTCGCCATGACGCAGAACAGACCGCCCCAGCCGCCCTCCGCCTTATCTGTTCTGATCGACCCGAGCCTGCTCGCCGAAGCTACCCGCTAGCTACATCCGCGTCGAGGCAGCTCCGACAATCCGACGGCTCATCCGATCCTGTACCAGAAGGATGAACCGAAGGTTGCGCCGATCCCATCCGCGCGCCAGGTTCAACTTCATCTCGGCCGCGTAGCCTGGGTTCTTCTTCGGGTCCACCGTGGCCAGCCGCGTCATACTGCGAACCACGGAATTGTGCAGCAGCCGGCGTCCCGCGTTCTCCCCGCCCATGACCTGGTTACGAAGATTGTCCTCGACAATCGCCAGCAAGACTTCCGATTCGCGTACGCCCTGCGGGAACTGGCTGACGCGGATCTTCAGCACGTCATAATTTCCAGGCCTGGCGATCTCCACCATCGCCTGCGGCGCCCGCGCGACGGCCTTGATCGCTTGCCGTACGGCATCCAGATCCGACCCGAGACACTGCGCCTGGCCATTGATCACCATCTGCGGCGTGTACACACTCTCCACCTGAAATAGCTGACCGTACTCCGATTGCCGGGCCGAGAACAGGGGCGAAGAATAGCGATCCCGCCAACCGAGCTCATCCCAATAATCGACGTGCTCGCCGAGCGTGATGATTTCGTACTCCGGAAACTCGTGATCCAGGCGCGATAGAAGATCGTCCGCGGGCGGGCAGCTCGAACAGCCCTCGGAGGTGAATAACTCCACCACAACCGGCGTGCGCGGTTCAGCGAGAAGCAAAGCCGCACAGAACACCAACCCTACAAGCCGATGCCTCATGCGGCGTTTCTCCTCCAAAGAAACTATATCCCAGATGTACTGAAGTTACTTGGACATGTCCGCTCCCTGACAATCGCGGTTCATCCAATCCGTCGCCGGCCGCTGCACCGCAAATGAACCGCGACCGTTAGGGAGCGGACCTGCTGCTACCTTGACGCGATCTCCCGGCAATACGTGCATTTCCAGCACATTGGGATCCTAAGCTTAGAATTCCACGTGGACAAGTTGTCGCGG